>Ga0308163_10001072_pt1 | contig 34165 bp, 32 predicted proteins | sample PhyTR1_FD_201037 | JGI IMG/M metagenome (GOLD analysis project Ga0308163, IMG submission 201037) | Phyllosphere microbial communities from UC Gill Tract Community Farm, Albany, California, United States - DLSLT.R1 | ecosystem: Host-associated > Plants > Phyllosphere > Unclassified | place: USA... | reverse complement strand
CTGTGTGAAGTCACTCCTAAGTCGATCCGTCTTCGCAAGAAGATCCTCGACGAAAGCGAGCGTACCCGCGCTGCCAAGAAAGCCAAGGTGTAACTAGCCCCGGCTGAACGAAAACGCCCCCGGTCGCGAGACCGGGGGCGTTTTTGTTTGTGCGGGATATGTGAAAGCGTGGAGATTGCTGTGGGAGCGAGCTTGCTCGCGAAGGCGTATGACAATCCAATGCCTGTTGGATGTCCGATGAATCCGTTCGCGGGCAAGCGCGCTCCTACAGGGGTCGAAACGTGATCAGAACTTCAGTGGGACGCGCCCTGAGTTCGCGCTCAACGTTCCGCTGCTCTCGCGCACAACTTCTGTGGGCTTGTAAGCGCAATAGCCGGGGCGCGGACCGATCTTGGGATGGTTGCGGCACGTATCCGGGCGCTTGTCGTAGATGGTGCACAAACGGCTCTTGCGATCCAGATACAGGCAGTCATTGTTGCTCATGCGCTGCAGCGTGAAGATCCCGGATTTCTGATTGAAGCGCTCGACGATCCCTTCCTTCTGCAATCGCTTGGCGATGTTCTTCGGGTTGTCGCCCTGTTCGAACTCGTCGACGATGCCAATGCGGATCAGGTCCTTGATCTTCGCTTCAACCGGCAACGTGCAGCAGCTCGACACGCAGCCTCCGCACATGTGGCTGGAGTATTTCTGCCAGGTCTCGAGACGGTCGATTTCTGCAGCGGCGATCAAGGTGGGTTTCATGACGGTTGGGTTCCGGGTGTATCGGGCGCGCGATCATACCGGGACGCGCGCATTTCCCCTATCGCAAAATGATCGATGCGACTATCGGCAAGCAGTGGGCGGTTGCCATCGCTTCGCAATACAGCGCGAGTAGGGTGGGCTCACCAAGCCAATCACGCGGAATCGAGGGCAGTCCATGCAACACGCTGAACAGGTGGTCCACGAGCTCTTTGATCTGTACGTGCAACGCGGCAACGACGATTACATCGGGGAGCCGGTGTCGCAGATCGAACACATGTCGCAGTCCGCCGAGCTGGCGCTGGCAGAGGGTTTTGACGACGAAGTGGTTCTGGCGGCGTTCTTCCACGACATCGGTCATCTCTGCGAAAGTGATGCAGATGCTGCGAGCATGGGCGGCTATGGGGTGGTCAGCCACGAACGAGTGGGTGCCGATTACCTGTGTAAATGCGGGTTCAGCGAGCGAGTCGCCAGGCTCGTGGAATATCACGTCCAGGCCAAGCGCTACCTGACGCTTCGCCAGTCGGGTTACTACGGCCAATTGAGCGAAGCGAGCCGGCGCACGCTGGAATATCAGGGCGGCGTGATGAGCGAGGCCGAAGCCGATGCCTTCGAGCGCGACCCGCTCTGCAGTGTCAGCCTGCGGATGCGTCAGTGGGATGAAATGGCGAAAGAGATAAACGTCCCGGTGATTGATTTGCAGATGCTGAAGGACAAGGCGCGTGGGCTGCTCGCCGCATAACCCTGTAGGAGCAATCGGAGTTTACGACGGTCGCGATAGCGATTTGCCTGAAACACCGCATCGCGACCCTCGCAAACTCGGATTGCTCCTTCAAGGGTTCGCGATATTCAGGTAAGAACCGAACCAGCCAACACCTCGATCTGCTCCTGCCGCTCCGTCTGATCAAGCTTGGGGTGCGGATTCAGCGACGACCATTGCGGATGCGCCCGTGCTTTGTGCAGCGCATCGGGCAGCTTGCCCTGGCGCCAGGTTTTGTCCTGCGGGGTGTCGAGCTTGATGCTGTCGACGGCGGCATGACCGCGAGCCTCCAGCGCAATCAGCAACTGGCGCTGTCGCAATGCAAGCAGGCGAAGTACGGCATCGTCGACGGTCAATTCGCGTTGTCCCTTTAGTTTGCCAAGCAAACGGCCACCATAACTACGGGCGGTTTGCAGTGCGCCGCCGGCAATGGCGCCGACCAACGCCGCCGCGCCGAGGGTGATGCCGCCCACCAGCAAGTCCACACCCGCACCCGCCGCAGCGCCTGCCGCGATGCCACCGCCCACCCGCACGCCCAGCAGCTTCAGCGTTTCGGGATTGAACAGGTCATCGCCCCAGCGCCCGTCCAGCAGAGGCAGATCGCTGGCGGACGCGTCCTCCCGACGAAACGCATACAGTTTGAGCAACGCCTCCACGCAACGCTGTTCGCGCTGGCGCACGGCTTTGCGCACGTCGTCGATGGCTGACTGCACCTGATCGGACGTTGTCGCGACGCTGCGTCGGCAAGCCGCGCAGTCCAGCAACAGCTCGGCGATAAGCCGCGCAGCGCTGTTCCGACGCACCTCGCGTTGCGCCTGTTGATCGGCGATCAGGCGTTCCAGCTGGCCCCGCGAGTTTTCCAGCAACAGAGCGAGGCTTTCATACAGTCGCCGCTCGCCATCTTCAGGCGGTGCCACGCTGTCAAAGCGCACCAGCGCGTGCAGGCCAAGTCGGGCCAGCGCTTCTCGCCAGTCCGGCTCGCGGTGCCGGGAACTGCTGACGAAGTTAAGCACCGGCAACAGGGGTTTGCCGCAACTGGCGAGCACGGCGAGTTCGTCGCGGTATTTGGCAAGCACCGGCTCGCGGGCGTCGATCACATAGAGACCTGCATCCGACGCCAGCAACTGGCGCAACACCTTGGCTTCCTGTTCAAAGCGCTGGCGGGCTTCACTGCCGTCCAGAAAGCGCGCCAAACGTGCAGGGCCATCGAGGCGTTCGCCGGGCCGATCAAGGCGCTCCAGGAAGTCGAGCAGGGCAATCGCGTCTTCAAGGCCCGGCGTGTCGTACAGTTCCAACAGCGCGTCGCCATCGACTGATAATCGCGCGCCTTCCACATGGCGCGTCGTGCTCGGCCGGTGCGAGACTTCGCCAAATCCGACATCACGGGTCAGCGTGCGCAGTAATGAGGTTTTGCCTACATTGGTGTGGCCCACCACTGCCAACTTGAGTGGCCGGCGTGCGCCTGTATCAGTCATGTCCGGTCTCCAGCCAGGTCAATGGCGCGCTGTCCGCCCACTTCAGCTCCAGTTGCTGCAACGCCTGATGCCAATCGCCAAGGCGGTCGGCATCCAGCGTCTGGCCCGTTGGCGCAGGCAGCAACCAGATACGCGTTGAAGCCGCACACCGTGCCAGCTCGGCAATCAGCGCGAGGCTGCCTCGATCAGGCGAGCGGCGCGGGTCGCAGGCGATGGCCAGACGCGCGGGCGGGTAGCGGGTCAGTTGGTCTAGCAGGTTTTTGCGGGATTCGCGGCTGTCGAGAATGCCAGCATCGGCCACGGTGTTTGGCAGTTCAGGCGGCCAGGGGCGTTGATCGTCCAGTTCGACTGCGACCAGCAGCGCACCTTCGCTCTCGAGGGTCGATGCGCCGGTTTGCACCTGATGCAGTTCCGCGGGGGCTGCGTCGTTGACGCCAAGGCGTTCACTGCTCGGCATCAGGCGTTCCCGCAGTTCGGCAAAGCCGGGCTGGCTGAGATCCAGCGTCAACTGCTGACGGCCGGCGCGCCAGCGGACGTAGCACAGCAACGTCAGGAGCAAGCGTGGCAGGATGCCGTACACCACCAGCACGCCGACCAGCCAGGCGGCCCACGCCTGTCGGGCGTTTTCGATCGTTTGTGCGCTGTCGCCACTGGCGCGGATCATGCTTTCTGTGGGCACGCCGAAGCCGAGCAGCGAAGGCAGGGTGCCCAGGCTCTGGGTCAGGCTGACAAAGGTGTCGCTGCCCAGAATCGTGGTTTCCCAGACAAACCCGTAGCGTCGGGTCGCCATGAGCAATAACAGGAGGGCGAGGGCGCTGAGCAGCGCCAGTAACCAAAGGCCGTTGACGCAGATACCGAGCACCCAGCGGTTCAGCCGTTTGCGTTGTAGCAGCAGAATCAGTGCCGGTGCCAGTTGCGCCGCTTGAGCGTCGCGGGCGAGTTTCTCGCTGAGCCACAACCAGAGGCGACCGAGGCTGGCGGCGCTCCCCCCCGCGAAGATCAGGCCGAACGCCCAACTGATCAGCAGAATCAGGTTCAAGCCCAGCAGGCTGCCCAATGCCCAGAACACATTGACCGGCGTTTGTCCGTCACCGAGCGCCGCGAACGCCAGGCCCGCACCGCTGACGACAGCGAACGCAGCCAGCACGATCAGCGAAAGCCGGGCGCTTTGTTTCCAATGGTGCAGGGCCGTGAGCATACCGTCGCGTTCGGCGAGCGACAGAGCGCGATGCTTGATGCGGGTCAGCAAGTCACCCGCGCTGGCGCGGGCGCGGCGATTGGCCTCGCTGTCCTCCAGCGGGCCGGCGTGCTGCTCACGCAAGCGCACGGCCTCGGTCAGCCACAGTTCATCGAGTGGGGTCGGTGCAGTCACACAGTATCTCGTTCGGGAAGTCAGAAGTGAGCATAACCGTTGTGGCTGTAATCGCGCACAGCGGCAGGGTTGGCGTCTGTTGGACAACCACAATCGCGAGCAAGCTCACCGCCTGCAGCCTTACTCAACACTTTGTGGTAGCGAGCTTGCTCGCAAATTTTTTTGACGCATCGCAGCATCGCGATCCGTGCCGGGCTACGAATCCATCCGTGGCCTCTGCTATCCTCGCCGCCATGACAAAACATCTCCCCCTCAGCCTGATTGCCGCCCTCGGTGAAAACCGGGTCATCGGCGTCGACAATTCAATGCCCTGGCATCTGCCCGGGGACTTCAAGTACTTCAAGGCGACCACGCTGGGCAAGCCGATCATCATGGGTCGCAAGACCTGGGATTCGTTGGGCCGTCCGCTCCCCGGTCGACTGAACATCGTCGTGACCCGTCAGGCAGGCCTTCAGCTTGAGGGCGCCGAGGTCTTCACTTCGCTGGACGCTGCCGTACAGCGCGCCGAGGAATGGGCGACCGAGCAGGGGGTTGGCGAAGTGATGCTGATTGGCGGCGCGCAGCTTTATGCACAGGGGCTGGCGCACGCTGATCGTCTGTACCTGACGCGCGTGGCGTTGAGCCCAGAGGGTGATGCCTGGTTTCCGGAGTTCGATCAGGCGCAGTGGAAACGGGTGTCCGACACGCAAAACCCGGCGCTGGATGACAAGCCTGCGTACAGCTTTGAGGTGTGGGAGCGCGCTTAAATCGAATCGTCCGATGCGGCCCGGTTCAAGCGCTCCAATAGAGACCGCTCCTCCACCGTTAAGGTGAAGATGGCGAGAATCTGTGGGAGTGAGCTTGCTCACGAAAGCGTCCTGATATTCCCCGCATCTTTAGCGCCTGAACGTCAGTCTTCGTGAGCAAGCTCACTCCCACAGTGACGCCGGCAGTGGCTATGCCGCTGTCACAAATATGTCGTTTTTATGTCATTCGTCGCGAACAGTCTTCAACGTGACGCCTACAGAACGCACACGGTCGCTGACGCATTAAAACAGTAATGGCTTTTTGTTACGGTCCAGCCTCGAACTGATAAAGGGGAGGACACCGTTATGAAGCTCGCACCAAAACTGTTGGCCGCTGCGCTCTGTCTGGGGCTTGCCGGGCAAGCCATGTCCACGGAGCTCAAGCACTGGCCCGAGTCTGCGGCCAAGCAGCTGAACGCGATGATCGCGGCGAATGCCAACAAAGGTAATTTCGCCGTCTTCGACATGGACAACACCAGCTACCGCTATGACCTGGAAGAGTCGCTGCTCCCGTTCATGGAAAACAAAGGGCTGATTACGCGCGAAAAGCTCGATCCTTCCCTCAAGCTGATCCCGTTCAAAGACACCGCTGAGCACAAGGAAAGCCTGTTCAGCTACTACTACCGCCTTTGCGAAATAGACGACATGGTCTGCTATCCGTGGGTCGCGCAGGTATTTTCCGGCTTTACCCTCAAAGAACTCAAAAGTTACGTGGACGAGCTGATGGCGTCCGGCAAGCCGGTTCCGAGCACCTATTACGAAGGTGATGTGGTCAAGACCATCGAGGTCCAGCCGCCGAAGGTCTTCACCGGCCAGGCAGAGCTCTACAACAAACTGACGGAAAACGGCATTGAGGTCTACGTGATGACCGCCGCGTCCGAAGAACTGGTGCGCATGGTCGCGTCCGATCCCAAGTACGGCTACAACGTCAAACCCCAGAACGTCATCGGTGTGACCACACTGCTGAAGAACCGGGACACCGGCGAGCTGACCACCGCACGCAAACAGATCACCGCAGGCAAGTACGACGAGAAGGCGAACCTGGGTCTGGAGCTCACGCCTTACCTTTGGACGCCAGCTACCTGGATGGCCGGCAAACAGGCCGCGATCCTGACCTACATCGATCAGTGGAAGAAGCCGGTATTGGTCGGGGGCGACACGCCGACGAGTGACGGTTACATGCTGTTCCACAGTGTCGACGTCAACAAAGGTGGCATCCACCTGTGGGTCAACCGCAAAGACAAGTACATGACTCAGCTCAACGGCATGATGAAAACCAATGCCGAGGCGCAAGCCAAAGAAGGTCTGCCGGTAACCGCGGACAAGAACTGGGTGATCGTCAAACCGGAAGAGATTCAGTAAACGAATGACGAAAACGGCACGCAGGGACGCGTGCCGCTGCGTTATCCCTATTGCGTCATCCCCACAAGCGCCGGTAACGCCCGTCGGCGTCATGATCATTGGCCTGCTTGGCCGTGTTGAAATGCCTTCCTCCTCTGGGATCCGTCCCGTGTCCCGCGATGTACAGCCAGTTGCCCTGATTGCTGTAGACGTCGTAGTCCACCAGTTGCGATTCGAACCACGCCGCACCGGCGCGCCAGTCGCTTTTAAGCTCATGAATCAGGTAGCTGGCGACGATCTGCCGCATGCGGTTTGAGAGGTATCCAGTGGCCGCCAGCTCGCGCATGCCCGAATCGATCAAGGCCTCTCCTGTGTCGCCACGGCACCAACGCTCAAACCCTTGAGGGTTGTGATTGGGCACAGCGCCGCCGTTCAGGCCGCTTGCTCGATACAAGCGTCGCCCGTACTTGAGGTGCAGAAAGCGGAAATAGTCGCGCCACAGCAGCTCGAAAAAGATCCAGTACGTGCTGTCGTTGGCACCCTGCGCGGCTTCGAATGCCTTGAGGGCCTGATCAATCTGTGGAGCTGACAATGAACCCAACGCAAGCCAAGGGGAAAATTTGGTCGAGTCGTCGACCGCGCTCAGGTTGTTGCGTGTGGCCTTGTAGCTGTTCGCCAGTTGACGGTTGAAATACCGCTGCACATGCTCGCGCCCCGATTGCTCGCTGCCATCGAACGCAGGCGTTTGATAAGGAAAGGCCGAGCGTGGATCCGTGTCGGGGGGCGATAAGCTCGGGATGGCCTCGGCGGTTACGCCGTCTGGCAGCCCAGGCAGCGCCGCCGGGGCATCCAGTACTTGGCGCGAGGCGGTGCCGGCTTTTTCCACCGAGCGGCGGAAGCTGCTGAAAACGTCCGGCAGTTCCTCGACGTGCATCGGCAGCGATTCGAGCGCGAACAAGCTGGACTGCCAGTGATCCTCGACCTGAAGGCCCGCAGCACGTAGCGCGTCAACCTGCGCCTCTTCCTCAGGGGCCGCGATGCGTTCACAGATAATCTTTTTGACCGACAGGCGCCGTGCGAGGGCGATCAGTTGCTCAACGGGGTCGCCCTCCACATGCAGCAGTGCGCTGCCTTTTGCCTTCAACTGGTCGGCCAGTGCCCTCACCGCAGCGTTCTCTATGGACCGGCGGTGCGGTCCTTTGCGAGGAAAGCCCCACGGTGTCGACGTCTGCGGTGCGGCGCAGTACACCGGCAGCAACGCTTGGGCCTGCTTGCAGGCTTGCGCGAGTGCAGGGTTGTCGGCAAGCCGAAGGTCCTGACGAAACCAATAGATCAAGGTACTCATGGAAGGCTCACCATCGAGGGATCGAGGTATTGGACAACGGGTTAAGGACGATGGATCTGTGCGGCTGACTCAGGTCAAGCGCTCAGCAGGATTGCACTTGATCGCAGACAAAAAAACACCCCGTCCAGCGGGGTGTTTTTTATGACCGGTCGATGCTTACGGCACCAGCTTGTCCAACATCGCCTTGTCGCGCACCGCGCCTTTGTCGGCACTGGTTGCGAGCAGGGCGTACGCCTTGAGGGCGGTGGTGACTTTGCGAGGACGCGATTCGACAGGCTTCCAGCCCTTCTTGTCCTGCTCGGCACGACGAGCAGCCATTTCCTCGTCAGAGATCAACAGGTTGATCCCACGGTTCGGGATGTCGATCAGCACCTTGTCGCCATCGCGCACCAGACCGATTGCGCCGCCGGCAGCCGCTTCAGGCGAAGCGTGGCCGATGGACAGGCCCGACGTGCCGCCCGAGAAACGTCCGTCGGTCAGCAGCGCGCAGGCTTTGCCCAGGCCTTTGGATTTCAGGTACGAGGTCGGGTAGAGCATTTCCTGCATGCCCGGGCCGCCTTTCGGCCCTTCGTAGCGGATGATCACGATGTCGCCGGCTTTGACTTCGTCAGCGAGGATGCCGCGAACGGCGCTGTCCTGGCTTTCGAAGATTTTCGCGTTGCCTTCGAACACATGGATCGACTCATCGACGCCTGCGGTTTTCACCACGCAACCGTCCAGCGCAATGTTGCCGTACAGCACGGCCAGGCCGCCTTCTTGCGAGTAAGCGTGCTCGACGCTGCGGATACAGCCATTTTCACGGTCGTCGTCCAGGGTTTCCCATCGGGTCGACTGGCTGAACGCGGTTTGCGTCGGGATGCCTGCCGGGCCCGCTTTGAAGAAGTGATGAACCGCTTCGTCGTCGGTCTGGGTGATGTCCCACTTGGCAATCGCTTCTTCCATGGATTTGGCGTGCACGGTCGGCAGGTCGGTATGCAGCAGGCCGCCACGGGCCAGCGAACCGAGGATGCTGAAGATGCCGCCCGCGCGGTGGACGTCTTCCATGTGGTACTTCTGGATGTTCGGCGCGACTTTGCACAGCTGCGGCACTTTGCGCGACAGACGGTCGATGTCACGCAGGTCGAAGTCGATTTCGGCTTCCTGGGCGGCGGCCAGCAGGTGAAGGATGGTGTTGGTCGAACCACCCATGGCGATGTCCAGCGTCATTGCGTTCTCGAACGCTTTGAAGTTGGCGATGTTGCGCGGCAGGACCGAGTCATCGTTATCGCGGTAGTAGGTTTTGCACAGGTCGACGATGGTGCGGCCGGCTTGCAGGAACAATTGCTCGCGGTCACTGTGCGTGGCCAGCGTCGAACCGTTGCCGGGCAATGCCAGACCCAGTGCTTCGGTCAGGCAGTTCATCGAGTTGGCGGTGAACATGCCGGAGCACGAACCGCACGTCGGGCACGCGCTGCGCTCGTACTCGGCGACTTTCTCGTCGGAAGCGGTCGAGTCGGCGGCGATGACCATGGCGTCGACCAGGTCCAGGCCGTGGCTGGCGAGTTTGGTCTTGCCGGCTTCCATCGGGCCGCCCGAAACAAAGATCACCGGGATGTTCAGGCGCAGAGCGGCCATCAGCATACCGGGGGTGATCTTGTCGCAGTTGGAGATGCAGACGATGGCGTCGGCGCAGTGGGCGTTGACCATGTACTCGACCGAGTCGGCGATGATCTCGCGGCTCGGCAGCGAGTACAGCATGCCATCGTGGCCCATGGCGATGCCGTCATCCACGGCGATGGTGTTGAATTCCTTGGCGACGCCGCCTGCCTTTTCAATCTCGCGGGCAACCAGTTGGCCCAGATCCTTGAGGTGCACGTGACCGGGTACGAACTGGGTGAACGAGTTGGCGATGGCGATGATCGGCTTCTTGAAGTCTTCGTCCTTCATGCCCGTGGCACGCCACAAAGCACGCGCGCCGGCCATGTTGCGACCGTGGGTGGACGTTTTCGAACGGTAATCAGGCATTGGAGCACTCCGGCTAATCGGCTAATAAGGAAGGGAGTGAGCTTCTAGTGACGTCGGATGCAAAGGCAGTGACCGGATGCAGCGAAGAAACCGAACGACACGGGATCACCGTACGCTCAGCCTGAGCTCATAAACCCGCCGGGGATGACTGGCGATGAATAGCGCTGATTCTACACCTGTGGCGGCGGGAGGGAATGGCGGGAATGGTGGAGCGTGAGGACTTGAGCCTGAACGGTTGGTTTTCGAAATGCCATTGGCCCTGTTCGCGGGCAAGCGCGCTCCTACAAATGAACGCGTTATTACATGGGAACACGCTCGACTGTAGGAGCGCGCTTGCCCGCGAAGACGTCGGCCCGAACACATCTGATTACGTGATCAACCTTCTCTTTTTCGGGCTTGCACTAGCCTGTCCTTGAACCACTTTTTCAAGGACAAGGGAATGTCTGCATCTAAAAGGGGCTGCGATTTGAGGTTGGGGCGATATTCGGGGGGTGGCCAGATCTATCTTCTGACGTCTGTCGTACATGGCCGCCAACCCCTGTTTTCCAACTGGTTGGCAGGCCGGTTGGTGGTGGACGAGTTTCGCCGGGTTCAGCAGGAAGGCATCGCGGAATCGTTGGCGTGGGTTGTCATGCCAGACCATTTTCATTGGTTGGTGAGATTGAGGCAGGGCAATTTGGGAATGCTGATGCGGCGTGTTAAATCCGGCAGCGCGCTTGCGATCATGAGGTCTGGACATACCCCCCTTCGCGTCTGGCAGAAGGGTTATCACGATAGGGCTGTCAGGCGAGAGGAGGATCTGCAGGCGATTGCGCGTTACATCGTTGCCAATCCGTTAAGAGCCGGATTGGTCAAGCGGGTGGGGGATTACCCGCTCTGGGATGCGGTTTGGCTGTGAGATTTTTCGCGGGCAAGCGCGCTCCTACAGTTGACCGCGGCGTTCTTGAGCTGCATCACACCGCGTACACCGCGTACACCGCGTACACCGCGTACACCGCGTACACCGTACACCGCGTACACCGCGTACACCGCGAACACCGCGAACACCGCGAACACCGCGAACACCGCGAACACCGCGAACACCGCGAACACCGCGTACACCGCGTACACCGTACACCGTACACCGCGTACACCGCGAACACCGCGTACACCGCGTATATCACAGGTAAACGCGGTCCGTTGTAGGAGCGCGCTTGCCCGCGATAGCGTCAGTCAAGTCGCCAAATCAACTATTCGGCAACAACCGGCAGGTGATGCTCTTGATGTAGCGCGTTTCCGGGATGGCCGGGTGTACCGGGTGGTCCGGGCCCTGGCCGCCGCGTTCCAGCAGCTGGATGTTGCGGTCCAGATGTCGGGCGCTGGTCAGGAGGATGTTTTGCAGGTCGTCTTCGGGCAGGTGCATCGAGCAGGATGCGCTGACCAGGATGCCGTCTTTGCTCAGCAGGCGCATGGCTTGCTCGTTCAGGCGACGATAGGCGCCTTCGCCGTTCTTCAGGTCTTTCTTGCGTTTGATGAACGCTGGCGGATCGGCAACGATTACGTCGAAGCGCTCTTCAGCGGCTTTCAGCTCTTTCAGCGCTTCAAACACATCGCCTTCGATGCAGGTGACCTTCTCCGCAAAGCCGTTCAGCCCGGCGTTGCGTTCAACACCGTCCAGCGCGAACCCCGAGGCGTCGACGCAGAACACTTCGCTGGCGCCGAAAGCGCCAGCCTGGACGCCCCAGCCGCCGATGTAACTGAACAGGTCCAGCACGCGTTTGCCTTTGACGTACGGCGCCAGGCGCGCGCGGTTCATGCGGTGATCATAGAACCAGCCGGTTTTCTGGCCTTCCATGACCGGCGCTTCGAATTTCACGCCGTTCTCTTCCAGCGCTACCCACTCAGGCACCAGGCCGAATGCGGTTTCGACGTAGCGGGTCAGGCCCTCGGCGTCGCGCGCGGCGGAATCGTTCTTCAGCAAAATACCACTCGGCTTGATCACTTGAATCAGTGCCGCCAGGACGTCGTCCTTGTGCTGTTCCATGGTCGCGGAGGCCAGTTGCACCACCAGAATATCGCCGAAACGATCGACCACCAGACCTGGCAACAGGTCGGAATCGCCGTACACCAGGCGATAAAAAGGTTTGTCGAACAGGCGCTCGCGCAGCGACAGGCAGACGTTCAGGCGATGCACCAGCAGCGACTTGTCGAGCGGCAGCTTGACGTCGCGCGACAGCAAGCGCGCGCAGATCAGGTTGTTGGGGCTCATGGCGACGATGCCCAGCGGCTTGCCGCCCGCTGCTTCCAGAATCGCTTGGGCGCCCGGAGCAAAGCCGTTGAGCGGGGTGGCAGCAACGTCGATTTCGTTGCTGTAGATCCACAGGTGACCGGCGCGCAGGCGACGGTCGGCGTTGGGCTTGAGGCGCAAGCTAGGCAGGGACATGACGTCGCTCCGGAAAAAAGAGCGGGATTATAACGCGTGATCTTGCCCGCGGGCGTCTGTCGATGAATTAACCGGTTAGCGGTCGGTCAGGCCAGCGAGTGTTTCAACGGTTGTCGAAGCATGGGCGGTAAGGGTTAGAATCGCTCCCTGACCTTGAGTGTGTACTTATGTCCCAAGAGCTTACTTCCGAGCAGATCCAGCAGGCGTTGCAAGGCATCAGCGTTCCGCCCCAGCCGCAAATCATGGTTGATTTGCAGATGGAGCAGTACATGCCCGACCCTGATCTGGGTGTGATCGCCCGGTTGATCGCACAGGACCCCGGCCTCTCCGGCGCTCTGCTGAAAATCGTCAACTCGGCGCATTACGGTCTGGCGAACAAGATCGCTTCCATTCAGCGTGCAGTGAATCTGCTGGGCAGCCGGTCCGTTATCAACCTGATCAACGCTCAGTCGATCAAGGGCGAGATGACTGACGAAACCATCGTGGTGCTCAACCGCTTCTGGGACACCGCGCAGGATGTCGCCATGACCAGCCTGACGCTGGCCAAGCGACTCGGCTCCCAGACGGTGGACGAATCCTACGCGCTGGGCCTGTTCCACGATTGCGGCGTGCCGTTGATGCTCAAGCGTTTTCCAGAGTACATGAGCGTGCTGGAAGAGGCCTATGCCAAAGCCGGACCGGAGTGCCGGGTGGTGGACACGGAGAACCGCATTCTCAACACCAACCATGCGGTTGTCGGCTATTTCACGGCCAAGTCTTGGCGTTTGCCTGAACATGTCAGCAATGCGATCGCCAACCATCACAATGCGCTGGCGATCTTTCAGGACGATGCGGGGCGTAATGCGCCGCTTAAAAATCTGTTGGCGACACTCAAGATGGCCGAGCACATCTGCTCTTCCCATCGTGTATTGGGGAATCAGGCCGTTGACCATGAGTGGAACAGCATCGGCCATCTGATCCTTGATTACGTCGGCCTGTCCGATTACGACTTCGAAAACCTCAAAGAAAGTATCCGTGAACTGAGCGCGCACTGATCACGTGCGCCTGCGGTCCCGTCGCCTCCGAGCTGCTGCCTGATGCCTGAATTACCTGAAGTCGAAACCACCCGTCGGGGCATCGCGCCTCATCTGGAAGGACAACGCGTCAGCCGCGTGATTGTCCGCGATCGGCGTTTACGCTGGCCGATTCCAGAGGATCTGGACGTGCGCCTGTCTGGCCAGAAGATTGTTGTCGTGGAGCGACGCGCCAAATACCTGCTGATTCAGGCCGAGGTGGGAACGTTGATCAGCCACCTGGGCATGTCGGGCAATCTGCGATTGGTCGAAGCCGGGCTTCCCGCGCTCAAGCACGAGCACGTCGACATCGAACTGGAATCCGGGCTGGCGCTGCGTTACACCGACCCGAGGCGTTTTGGCGCGATGCTCTGGAGTCTCGATCCTCACAACCACGAGTTGTTGATGCGCCTGGGGCCTGAGCCGTTGACCGATCTGTTCGATGGCTTGCGGCTGTACGAGCTGTCGCGCGGACGGTCGATGGCGGTGAAGCCGTTCATCATGGACAACGCGGTGGTGGTGGGCGTGGGCAATATCTACGCGACCGAGGCATTGTTTGCGGCGGGCATCGATCCGCGTCGTGAAGCCAGGAGCATCTCCAAGGCGCGCTATATAAAGCTGGCCATCGAGATCAAGCGCATTCTGGCCGCTGCCATCGAGCGGGGCGGTACGACGCTGCGTGATTTCATCGGCGGTGACGGTCAACCGGGGTATTTCCAGCAGGAATTGTTCGCGTACGGTCGCGGCGAAGCGCCGTGCAAGGTGTGCGGCACGACGATGCGCGAAGTCAAACTGGGACAGAGGGCGAGCGTTTATTGCCCCAAGTGTCAGAAGTAGAGCGCGGCGTCCTACGGGATGTGTGTCGCGAATGAGACAGACATCCCCTTGCTTAACCCCGATCCCTGTTTATAGTGAGCACCATCACTTTTTCGTTGAGCCTGAAGGATCACGCCATGCGCCCGTTTCGTATTCTCGCCGCTACCCTGGCCGTGTTCTTCGGCTTGCAGATGACACCGGCCATGGCGCAGGTTGAGGCCGCTGGCAGCGGTGATCCGGTTTACCAGATTCAAAATCCGCCGGCCTACGCGATGATGGGCGACCTGCTGATCGCGCGTCCGCTGCTGATCGTGGCAACGGTGATTGGCGCAGGCCTTTTCGTGATTGCATCGCCGTTCGCTGCGGCGGGCGGTAACCTCGGCGCGACCGGCAAGGCGCTGGTCGTTGACCCGGGTAAAGCCGCCTTCGTGCGCTGCCTGGGTTGCACCACCAGTGGTTACGGCAAGCACGACTGATCGGCGCAGGTCCGCACCAGATTCAGCGGCGCGTCCGGCTTGAACGTCGCTGATAGACCTATTCCGCGAGGATCACTCGCGGCTTCCACCCTGGCGTTGTTTTTGCGCCATAACAGCACTTGCTGATTGCCGAAATCGCGCTTGGTTTCCCTGAGTCGATAACCGCGTTCTCGCAGGTCGCTTAACTCCTCCTCCGAAAACGCGCCGGCCTCATACTCCAGCACGTCCGGAATGTATTGGTGATGGTAGCGCGGTGCAGAGGTCCATTGGGTCACTGGTTGATCGTCCAGGTATTGCAGCATCGACAGCAGCACCACGCTGGGAATCCGGCTGCCCCCTGGCGTACCGAAGGCAGTGAACGCCTGCGGACTTTCAATGAAGCTTGGGCTCATGCTCGACAGAGGACGCTTGCCGGGTTCGATGATGTTCGCCTGGCTGCCGACTAGCCCATAGGTATTGCTGCCTTTGGGATCGACCGCGAAGTCGTCCATTTCGTCGTTCAAAATCACGCCCGTGCCGGGTACGGTGAAGGTCGAGCCAAACGGCAGGTTCAGTGAGAGCGTCGCGGCGACGGCGTTGCCCTCGTTGTCGAGAACCGAGAAATGGCTGGTGTTGTCGCCTTCGCGCCAGCGCGGTGCAGGCGGCAGAATGTTATTCGGCGTGGCTCGATGGGGGTCGATACTGCCCGTCAGCTCAAACAGGTAATCAGGGGCCAGGACCTGAGCGATCGGGTTGGGCACGAAATCAGGGTCACCGAATAACACCCGGTCACGAAAGGCGCGTCGCAGCACCTCCACGACGTAATGGGCGCGCTGGACTTTTTCCGACTCGCGCCACGGCAGTTGCTGCAGCATGAACAGGCTTTGCGCCAAGGCAATGCCGCCCGCCGAAGGCGGAGGCGCGCTGATCAATTCCCGCTGGTCTGCCAACTGGAAACGGAGGGGCGTGCGGGTGATGACGTCGTACTCTTCGAAATCGTGGTAATTCCAGATGCCGCCCGCGGCGCGAACCCCACTGACCATTGCTTGTGCCGTCAGCCCGCTGTAAAACCCGGCGCGACCTTTGTCCGCCAGACGATCAAGGGTCTGCGCGAGTTCGGGCTGTTTGATGATTTCGCCAATGTCAGGCACATCGTTATTGCGCAGGAACAGGCGAGCGCTTTCCTTGTTGGCGCGCAGTGCAAACAACCGCCAACTGGCGCGCTCCCGGTAAACCTCGTCGACTTTGAAGCCGCGATACGCAATGCGGATGGCAGGCGCCATGGAAATGCTCAAGGGCAAGCGGCCGTAACGTTCGGCGAGTTCAACCAGGGCAGCCGGTAGTCCTGGGATCGCGGCCGCCAGCGGACCATTCAGGGAAAGGTCTGGCTGGGCAACGCCGTGACGATAAAACATCTTGGGCTTGGACTTGAGCGGCGCTTTTTCTCGCGCATCGAGGAACTGATACTGGACCGGCTCCCCTGCCTGACGCAGTAAAAAGAAGCCTCCACCGCCCATGCCCGAGCCGTAAGGCTCGACCACGGCAAGCGTTGCGCTGATCGCGATGGCAGCGTCGAATGCGTTGCCGCCGTCAACCAGGATTTCCCGACCGGCGGCAGTGGCGATGGGGTGTGGGCTGGCAATGGCGGCCTGGTCAGGGTGATCAGGACTGGCTTGAGCCGAAAGGGCGCACAGTGAAAGCACTGCGCCAAACAACGAGGGTATTCGCTCCAGCATCGATGTCATGCGTATCTCGCTCAGGTCAACAGGCATTACAGCCAGTGTCTTCGGCGAAAGCGCGGATGCCGACAAAATATGCCTTTGGTTATGCCTTGCTGGTAATCAACTGGTACTTCGCCATGAGCTCGTCTTTGCTCTCGACGTGATTCTCATCCAGCGGAATGCAGTCTACGGGGCAGACTTGCTGGCACTGCGGCTCGTCGTAATGGCCAACGCATTCGGTGCACAGGTTCGGGTTGATCACGTAGATCTCCTCACCTTGGGAAATCGCTTCGTTCGGGCACTCGGGTTCGCAGACGTCGCAATTGATGCAATCGTCGGTGATGATCAGGGACATGGATACTCCTGCCGCGGTCGACACCGGGGCATATCTGAACTAATGCGGCGAATTGTGCCGCATTAAAGCTCGGTATGCACCTGAACATCACTCACGAACCGGGCTGGAACCTTTCCTTGAGCGCCTGAGCGACCGCCGGGTGTACGAATTTAGTGATATCACCCCCCAGCGCCGCAATTTCTCTGACCAGCGTAGATGAAATGAATGAGTAGCGTTCGGACGGCGTGAGAAAAAGGCTTTCCACGTCAGGCGCGAGCTGTTTGTTCATGTTGGCGAGCTGAAACTCGTACTCGAAGTCGGAAACGGCACGCAGTCCGCGCAACAGGATGTTGGCGTTCTGTTCCTGGGCAAAGTGCGCCAGCAGGCTTGAAAATCCCACCACTTCTACGTTCGACAGGTGCTTGGTCGCTTCGCGAGCCAGATCCACGCGTTGCTCCAGAGGAAACAACGGGTTTTTCTTCGGGCTGGCGGCAACGGCGATGACCACTTGGTCGAACATCCGCGAGGCACGCTCGACCAGATCGATATGGCCCTTGGTGATAGGGTCGAAGGTGCCTGGGTACAACACTCGGTTCATCGCGTCGTCCTGGTCGGAGTCCGTAGGGGACTCGGATGGTAGCGCAGGAGACTGGGTCGGCCAAGTCAGGCCGCAGGACTGGCCGCGATAGAGGGTCTCGGAGGAGCCGGCTACAGATTAGATATCGACCGCAATCATCGGAACGACGCAGTACCTGTAGGAGACGTCCGGGGTTACGAGGGCAGCGATGCGGTGGGTCAATGACCTCGATGTTGCCTGAACGACCACGTTCGTCCGAACGCGGCCCGCACCAAGCCGGCCCCTACAAACGATGCGTCAGGCGCGCTTCAATCTGTCCGCCAACCCCGTCGCCAGTTTTGCCGTCAGCCCGTACACCGACAACTGCGGATTGGCGCCGATGCTGGTCGGAAACAGCGATCCGTCATGAATCGACAGGTTTTCCAGTTGATGGTGCCTGCCCAGGCTGTCTGCGACGGCGTGCTTCGGATCTTCGCCCATCGCACAGCCACCCATGACGTGCGCGCTGCCCAGGCGCGTGCGGAAGATTTCCAGGCTGAGGGTGTCGATCAGCGAGCGCGCCTGAGCGGCGGTTTTCACGTAGTCGGCATCACCGTGTAACGGCATGACGGCCTTGGCGCCGCCCGCGAACTGGATCTCGGCCATGCTGTGCAGCGAACGACGTACGCCGTCCCAGGCATAGGGCGACACCTGATAATCCAGCACGGGCGTGTTATCGCCGCGCAGTTCGACCGTTCCGCCGACGCTGTCGGGGTGAAAACCGTCGCGCAGCAGCGCCAGCATCATGTGCGTGTGCGGCAACTGGGCCATGCGTTCTGCGTTCTTCGGCCCATAATCGCCCAGCAACGTCGTCGTCAGCGCGGGCTGCAAGGGCAGGACCTCAAGCTTGTAGGCCATGGGCCCGGTCACGCCGTCGCGCCACTGGAAGTGATCGGAGTAGATCGATTGCGGCGCGCCATAGAACGGGTTGATGACCTTGTCGAACAGGCCCGCCGAGAACGTCACCAGGTGCAGGAAGGTCCGTTTGCCCAAGCGGCCATGGGGGTCCGGTGCCTGTGAGCGCATCAGCAGGGCGGGGCTGTTGATGCCGCCGCCGGCGAGCACCGTATGGCGCGCCTTGACCGTGATCTTGCGCCCCGTGGGCGCGACGCAACGCGCATCCATCGCCTGGCACTCCACGCCGAGTACCTTGCCGTGCTCGATGATCAGGCGTTCGGCGCGCGTCAGATAAAGCAACTCGCCCCCGCGTTCCAGCGTCGCGGGAATCGTCGTTACCAACATGGATTGCTTGGCGTTGGTCGGGCAGCCCATGCCGCAATAGCCCAAGTTCCAGCAACCACGCACGTTGCGCGGGATGACATGCCAGCTATAACCGAGCGCCTCGCAGCCCTGACGAATGACGTCGTTATTGGCGTTTGGCGGCATGATCCAAGGCGAGACGCCCAGTCGTTGTTCCATCTTGTCGAACCACGGGGCCATTTCGGCGGGGCTGTGGCCTTTCACGCCATGCTCGCGCGCCCAGTGGTCGAGGGTCTGGTCGGGCGTACGAAAGCTCGACGTCCAGTTGATCAGCGTGGTTCCGCCCACCGCGCGGCCTTGCAGGATCGTGATGGCGCCGTCCTTGCTCATGCGGCCGATGCCTTCCTGATACAGCGTCGAATACGCCTCGTCCTCCAGCATCTTGAAGTCGGAGCTGGTTTTCAGCGGACCCTCTTCGATGATCACCACTTTGAGCCCGGCAGCGCTGAGGATTTCCGCCGTGGTACCGCCGCCTGCGCCGCTGCCGATAATGGCGACATCGGCTTCCAGCGTCAGGTCTCGCTCAAGTGTAGAGCCGTCATGGGTTTTCCAGCCGCGAGCAAGACCCTCGCGGAACGTGTCGGGAACAGGCATAGAACCTCGGTTTTTTATTGTTTTTATGGGTTAGATTTTCGGCGGCCCGGGATAGCCGCATGCGGCCCACGACTCCGCCCGGCCATACCAGGCCATCAGCACCAGTTGCAGCAACGAGCTGTGACCCTGACGCAAAAGGTTCAGCGAGCTGTTTTGCCAGCGGCCGAGAAAATGCCGGATCTGTTCGGCGTCGGCGTTTTCCCAACGACCCCAGATCCCCGTCAGCGGCCCTCGGGTGATCGCCATCGCTACTACATCGAAGAGCTGCTGAGTCAGCTTGAGCATTTCCGGGGATAAACGCGCCAAGCCGCTGTCCAGGCTGTGCAGCGTGGCGTCTACCGCATTTTGTACGCCGACCGTCGCCGTTGCGCCCTCGATCATGACCGGAATCACCGCCTGCAAAAACGGCATGTCGCTGGCACGCAAAACGCTGAAACCCGGCGCAGCCGTCGAGCTCGAGCATCCGCTGAGACTCGCCGTCACGCCTGCTGTGGAGAGGAGCATTGTTGCCCCGAGCCCCAATTTCAGGACGCCCCGCCTAGAAACGCCGGAAGCCGCGACACTCATCGCACGAAAAACCGTTGAATCAGCTTCTGTATCCCCTTGCCATACGGTGGATAAACCAGCCGCGCGGCATTGAAGCGCTGCTTGATGAACACGCCTTTGGCCTTGCTGAATGTCAGAAAGCCTTCGTGACCGTGGTAGTGCCCCATCCCGGATGCACCGATACCGCCGAAGGGCAAGTCATCCTGTGCGACATGGAGCAGGGTGTCGTTCAAACAGACACCACCGGAATGCGTCTGCTCCAGCACCCGTTTTTGCTCGGCCTTGTTGTAGCCGAAGTAATACAGCGCAAGTGGGCGAGGTCGTTGATTGATGTAATCGAATGCCTGCTCGATGCGCTCGTAAGGGACGACGGGTAACAGCGGGCCGAAAATCTCGTCCTGCATGACTAGCATTTCGTCCTTCACGTCGAGTACAAGGCTGAACGGCATGCGTCTCCCTTGACCCTCTTCGTATAAGGAAATGACCTTCGCGCCCTTGCTCGTCGCGTCGGCCAGGTAGCTGTTCAACCGCGCCATGTGCCGTGGGTTGATGATCGCCGTGTAGTCCGGGTTGTCGGCCAGTGTCGGATAGAATCCGGTGACCGCCTTTTTGTAGGCGTCGACAAAGTCGTCGATGCGCTCCTTGGGCACCAGAACGTAATCCGGCGCGACACAGGTCTGGCCGGCGTTCAGCGTTTTACCGAAGGCAATGCGCTCGGCAGCGTCCTTCATAGGCACGTCGTGAGAGACGATCGCCGGGGATTTACCGCCCAACTCCAGCGTGACGGGCGTCAGGTTCTCTGCCGCAGCGCGCATCACGTGTCGCCCGACACTGGTGGCGCCAGTGAACAATAAATGATCAAAAGGCAGTCGGGAAAACGCCACCCCAACCTCCGCCTCACCCAGCACCACCGACACCAGGTCCTCCGGGAAAACCTGAGCAAACAGCTTTTTAAGCAGCTCACCTGTCGCAGGCGTGGATTCGCTGAGCTTGAGCATCACCCGATTGCCCGCCGCCAAGGCGCCCACCAGCGGGCCAATCGCCAGGTACAGCGGGTAATTCCAAGGCACGATCACGCCAATCACGCCCAGCGGCTGATAGATGACTTTGGCCGAGGCAGGCTGGAACGCCATACCCACGCTGCGCCGAGACGCGCGCATCCACTTTTTCAGATGACGGCGGGCGTAATGGATGTTGTGAAGACTCGGCATCAATTCAGCGAGCAGCGTCTCGTCGGCGCTGCGGTGGCTGAAATCGGCACTGATGGCGTCTATCAACGCTTGGCGCTCGTGGCTGAGCAATTGACGAAGGCTGTCGAGCCACTGCAGGCGTTGCCCGGCCTCCGGCATCGGGTTAGCGGCGAACGCCCGGCGCTGGCTATCGAACAGTCGCTGAAGTTCGGCATGCGGGTCGGGTAGATCGTCAGGCAGGGGCAGGCGGACGGATTCAACAGGCATCGCTGCAGTTCCTTTTGGCGTTGTAGCGTTGTTTTAGAGTCATTGCTCTATAAAGTCAAATGGTCTCGCCACTGTCATTGCCAGCGTTGTCATGCCCCTTGCGAAGCGTAAATCCGCAGGCCAGACTGCTTCCCGCCAGTTCCTGGCGAACCGCTTGGCAACACCTGACATGGAGTCGCAATGCGTACGGACTATCTGGCGTTCTTCTTTTCGCTTTTTCTTTCGCGTCTCGCCGATCAGGTCCTGTTGTTTCTGGTGCCGCTGATCGTCTATCAGACCACCCAAAGCGCATCCTGGGCGGGCGTGGCGTTTTTCGTCGAGACGCTGCCGCGCTTTCTGGCGTTCCCGATCTGCGGTGCGCTGTGCGACAAGTTCGCACCGATTCGCTTGTTGCACATCAGTCAGATGTATCGCGCGTTGCTCTGCGTAGTTGCTATGGTCTTGTACGGGGTGTTTGGCGGGATTTACTGGTTGGTGCTGCTCTCCGCGATCTGCGGTGTGCTGACCACTCAGGGGATCATGGCGCGTGAAGTGGTGATGCCCCATATCTTCGCGGATTATCGATACGGTAAGACGCTGTCCTACTCCCAGATCGCCGACCAGGCCGGGCTCGTGCTCGGCCCGCTGTTGGCCGCGCTTTCGCTGGAGTTCTGCCCGTGGCCAGGCGTGGTGTTCGGAGTGGCGTTGCTGTTCGTGCTGGCTGACGTCGCGATGCGTGAGTGGCAGCGCTCCAGTAGCGTGACACTGGAAACATTCGAGCAGCACGCAGGCATCTGGGTTCAGCCCTTGCGAATTGCCTTCTGTCACATCCGTCAGTCCGCCGAGCTCAAAAAGATCATCTGCCTGGCGGCGGGCGTGAACCTCATCGTGGGCGTGACGCTGGCCAGTTCGGCGGCCATGGTCATCGGCTCTTTCGGTGAGAGCAAAGACGTCTACGCAGCGCTTCAAGCCTCTGGGGCGCTGGTCACCATCCTGATTCTGTTCGGGCTGGCCCGTATGACCTTTCCGCTGTCAGTGCTCGGCGGGGTGTCGTATTGCGCAATCACCCTGGGCGCGCTGATCACTGCCACGGGTGCGTCCTTCGAGATTTATCTGTTGGGTTTTCTGCTCGTGGTGGGCTTCGACAAGATGTTCAATGTCTACATGCGCACTATTCGCCAGCGGGTGATACCGGTGCGCGATTTCGGCAAGACCGTCGGCGTCATTACGCTGCTGAACAACCTGACCCAACCGTTGGCCGGTTTGTGGGTGGGTGTTCTGGCGGTGTCGATGGGATTGCGGGGCGTGATTCTTGCGCTCGCAGTCGCCGCCTTGTTGATCGGCCTTGCCGTGGCCATCGTCACCCGGACGAGGGTCACGACATCCGTCGAGTCGTGAGGGCTGCACTGCATCGCAGTGCTTGCGTTAAGATCGGACACATTCCAGTAACGTCCCAACGTTCGAGTCGAGCATGGCGCCGCGCATTAAAACCTTACGCATCAAGACCCGTGAACGCATCGTGCAGAGCAGCCTGGAGCTGTTCAATCTGCAGGGTGAGCGCAGCGTCAGCACCAACCACATCGCTGCGCACATGGAGATCTCGCCGGGCAATCTGTATTACCACTTCGCCAACAAGCAGGCGATCATCGCCGAGCTGTTCACCGAATATGAAGCCTTGGTCGACAGCTTCCTGCATCCACCGAAGGGTCGCTTGCCGGGTGTCGAAGACAAACGTCATTACCTCACAGCGATTCTTGACGGCATGTGGCGCTACCGTTTTCTGCACCGCGATCTTGAACACCTGCTCGAAGCCGACCCTGAGCTGGCGGCACGTTATCGGCGGTTTTCGCAGCATTGCCTGATCAAGGCCATGGCCATTTACGGCGGCTTCGTCGAAGCCGGGATTCTGGAGATGGACAAGGTCCAGATCGAATCGCTCACGCTCAATGCCTGGATCATCCTGACCTCTTGGGTGCGTTTCCTCTGCACCACCCGGGAAAACGCCACGCACCTGAACGAAGACGCCATTCGGCGCGGGGTGTATCAGGTGCTGATGCTCGAACTTGCTTACGTCACGCCGGACGCTCGGGAAGCCGTGCACGCGCTGTGCGCCGAATTTTATGTGCCCCTGAACAAGGCACTGGAGAACGCGAGCTGAAGCGCGCTCATCCGCTCAACTGGATTGTCTTATCGCTATCGCCACTTTCACTGTCTGCAGGAGCCCGTCATGTCCATCGCGCAATTGATCAGCCCTCAACAACTGGCCGAACGCCAACAAAAGCCGGGGCTTGTGATTCTAGATTGTCGTTCCTCCCTTGATGACCTGGACTACGGCCAGCGCAGCTATGCCGAAGGTCACATAGAGGGCTCTTCCTACGCGGACCTGCTCAACGACCTGAGCGGACCCATCACTAAAGGTGTTACGGGTCGCCATCCGCTGCCGGATCCGAAGGTGCTGACCGAGCGGCTGCGCTTTTGGGGCGTCGATAATGACAGTGAAATTGTGCTCTACGACGATGGCCCAGGCGCATACGCCGCCCGTGCATGGTGGTTACTGGCGTGGCTGGGTAAGCGCGATGGCGTGTACATCCTCGATGGCGGTCTGAAGGCCTGGCATGCGGCGGGGCTGCCGTTGAGTCTGGACCCGCCGGACCATCGACAAGGCTCGTTCCAAGGCGCACCCGATGAGTCCGTGGTGTTGAGTGCGGCCGACCTGCAGACGCGGCTCGGAGCGCCGGAGATGACCCTGATCGACGCCCGTGCGCCGGCGCGCTTTCGGGGTGAGGTCGAGCCGATCGACCCAATTGCTGGCCACATTCCCGGTGCTCAGTGCGCAGCCTTCACCGACAATCTCGGCCCCGATGGACGTTTCCTCCCGGCTGAACAGCTCAAGCAGCGGTTTGCGCAAACGTTGAAAGGCCGCTCGCCAGATCAGTTGGTGGCCTATTGCGGTTCCGGTGTCACGGCGTGCCATAACCTGTTCGCATTGTGTCTGGCGGGTTATCCGCTGGGCGGGTTGTATGCAGGCTCGTGGAGCGAGTGGATCAATGATCCGGCGCGTGGGGTTGCGACAGGAGAGTGATGCCCGCTTAAGAAAACTATGAGAGTGAGCAAGCTCATTCTCACGGGGTGTTATGTAGGTGAGTGAGCTAAATCTGCCCCATCGCCCATCGCAGCAAAAAGAACACCACCAGGCCGCCGCCAATGGTGGCCAGCAAATTACGGCTGAACGCTGCAATCGCGATGGCGGCGATGCCGGCCAGCAAGTAAGCGTTCTGAAACGATACCTGCCAATGCTCGCCGTCCGGCAGCAGCATGCCGGGCACCACGATGGCGGTCAGGACGGCGGTCGGCACGTAGTGCAGGCCTTGTCGCACGACCGGCGGGAAGCGCAGGTTGGGCCACGCGAAAAGGCTGTAGCGCATCAGAAAGGTGATTGCCGCCATGCCCAGAATCAGCCACCAATAACTCATGACTGTGCCCCCGCGTGCGACCGGTCGTGAGGGTTGGCAGCCTGTCGACGCTCAAGCAGAACACCCACGGCAATCCCGCTGAACGCGGCCGCCATCAACCCCAGCTTGTACGGAAGTGACCAGGTCATCAACGCCACGGCGCCGGCAGCCAGCGCGGCGGCGATCTGCGGCTGATTGCGTAACAGCGGCACTACGATGCCGATGAACGTTGCCAGCATCGCGAACTCCAGACCCCAGCCCGCCATGTCCGGAACCGCCTGACCGAACAACACGCCCACCAGCGTACTGGCGACCCAACAGGCATACAGTGCGCTGGCCACACCGAGCCAATACCAATGCGCCAGCGGTTGGCGGCCGTGGACGAGGTAGTAGCGCTGCACGACCGCGAACGTTTCGTCGGTCAGCCAGAACGCCAGCAGCAATCGCCAACGTTGCGGCAAACCGTGCACCTGCGGCTGCAAGGTGGCGCTGTAGAGCACATGGCGCAGGTTGACGATGAAAGTAGTCAGCAGGATCACCACGGCGCTGGCCCCGGCGCCCATCAGACTGACGACAATGAATTGCGCCGAGCCTGCGTAGACAAACATCGACATGCCGACCGCTTGCCACAGCGACAAGCCACCGACACCGGCGAGGGTTCCGAAGATGATGCCGAACGGCGCAATGCCGACGAGCATGGGCACACTGTCGCGAAGACCGCGAACGTAGAGTTGATGACGGGACATGGTGTTTCTCCTTATGCCCCGAATGTTAGGCGGGTGGTGTGTCGCTGTCTTGAACGATCTTGCACAGATCCAAAACAGCCTTGAACGGTAGGGGCCGGCTGGCTGGCGAAAGCGGTGCGTCAGTTACAGATGTCTTGGCTGATCCACCGCATTCGCCAGCAAGCCCACACAGGCCATGCGTCCGCCGCCCACTCTGTTGACCTCACAATACCTGTGGGAGACGTCCGAGGTTACGAGGGCAGCGAAGGCGGTGTGTCAGTCACATCAACGGCGAATGACACACCGCATTCGCCAGCAAGCTGGCTCCTACAGGGTCGGCGAACGGAATCTGCACCGCGGGAAGGCCTTGTGTTCACGCCCTTGGGCCGAATCAAAGGCGAGGTGTCAGATTTGCTTGAGCCCCATGCACATCCACCAACCACTCCGGAATCCGCTGTTCCAGGTAATAGGTCGGCGTTCTGATGGTGCCGCCGACAAACCCCACATGACCGCCTTGGTTTTGCAGGTCGAACTGCGTGCTTGCGGACAGCTCGCTCGCGTCCGGCAGGCTGTGTTTGAACACGAACGGATCGTCCATGGACTGCACCAGCAGCGTCGGCGTGCGGATTGCTCCGAGGAAATAGCGGCTTGAGGCGCGGCGGTAATAATCTTGAGCGTCGACAAAACCGTTGAGTGGCGCGGTCACTTTTCCATCGAAGTCCCAGAACGTGCGCAGATTGTCCAGCGAGCCCAGTGCGGCAAGGGTGGCGAGGCCTTCGTTCATGCCCTCATGCTGAAAGCGGCGTTGTTTGTCGCGGATGTAGCCGACCATTTCACGCATGAAATGCCGCTGATAGACCTTGGAAAAACCTAGCCCGATACGATCAGCGCACTCATCCAGACGAAACGGCACCGAAACCGCCGCCGCACCCTGAAGATCGCTGTCCAGGCCCGACTCGCCCAGATGTTTCAGCAGAATGTTGCCGCCCAGCGAATACCCGACCGCGTACAACGGCGCCAGTGGTCGTGCGGTGCGGATATGTGCGATGACGGCGGCGAGGTCTTCGCTCACGCCGGAATGGTAGCTGCGCGGAAGTAGATTGGGTTCGCCCGAACACCCTCGCCAGTTCAGCGCGACGCTGGTCCAGCCTCGTTTTTCCATCGCCTGCTGCAAGCCAACGACGTATGGCGAGTTGGAGGAGCCGGTGAGGCCATGGAGCACCAACACGACGGGCGCTTTGGCGTCGTGCGGTCCGTACCAGTCCATGTCGAGGAAGTCCCCGTCCTCCAACCAGATGCGCTCGCGTCGACGATCCATGTGAATGGTTTTTCGCCAGAGCGGGCCCCAGAGGGTCTGCAGGTGAGGGTTGCCGAGTCCGAACGCGGGAACGAACGGACGGCTGTCAGCTCGCGGCAACACTTCTTTCCCACAGCGCGTAATACACCTGCCCGGCCTTCTTCTCACGGTGCAGGCGCCAGTTGCCCGGCAGGCCAAGGGTCGACGGCGCGGTTTCACTTTCGGTATAGATCCACGCGTTATCCGCCAGCCAGTTGCGCTCTTCGAGAAGCGTGCACGCGGGCGTCAGCAGATTCTGATGAAACGGTGGGTCGAGAAAGACCACGTCGAACTGCTCAGCCGCTTGCGACTCCAGATACCTCAGTGCGTCGGTGGCGTGCGTCTTGCCAACGGTGCAGCGCAAGGTGCCCAAGTGTTCGCGCAAGCTGGAAATGGCGGTTGAGTTGGTGTCCAGCGCCAGGCCCATGCTGGCGCCACGCGACAAGGCCTCCAGGTACAGCGCGCCGCTGCCCGCGAACGGGTCGAGTACGCGGGCGCCTTCGATATAAGGCGCCAGCCAGTTGAACAGCGTTTCACGCACGCGATCCGGCGTCGGGCGCAAGCCCGGGCCGTCAGGGAAACTCAGACGCCGACTGCGCCATTCGCCGCCGATAATCCGCAGTTGGCCCAGGCCCGTGTGGATTTTGTGCCCTTTGTGGATACGCGGCGGCTTGGAAGTCGAGGTCATTAGTGCTCCGGAACGCCGAGAGGTTGCTCGGCGGGTTTATCAGTAGGAGGCGGCAGCGGTTTCTGCGGGACGGTCGGACCGGCAGTCACGATCACCAGCTTGTCAGCGTCCAGATGCTTGTTCATCACCGCCTTGATCTGCTCGACGGTGAGGCTCTGGGACTGCGTCATGAAGTCTTCGAGGTAGGTCAGGGGCAGATTATAGAAGCCAATGGCACCCAGTTGGCCAACGATCGCCGAGTTGCTGGCGGTCGACAGCGGGAAACTGCCCGCCAGTTCGCGTTTGGCATCGTCCAGTTCTTTCTGGGTCGGGCCATTGGCCAGGAAGTCACGGGTAATGTCCTTGACCAGCTTGAGCGTGTTTTCGCTCAGCTCGGCGCGGGTCTGCAGCCCGATCATGAACGGACCTTGTGCCTGCATCGGTGTAAAGCCCGACGAGATGCCGTAGGTCAGGCCGCGTTTCTCGCGGACTTCCGACATCAAGCGACTCCCGAAACCACCGCCGCCCAGGATCGAGTTGCCCAGCGACAACGCGGCATAATCCGGGTCGGCGCGGTCGATGCCCAGTTCAGCCAGCATCAGGTGTGTCTGCTTGGACGGAAATTCGATGTGGGTTTCGCCTGGTTTGGGCTCGGTCGGTGCGACAGTCTTCGCCAGGGCTGGCCCTTTCGGTAACGACGCCGATACTTGAGCGGCCACGGCTTCCGCTTCCGAGCGAGACAGGTCGCCAACCAAAGCAATAACCGCGTTACCCGCTGCGTAAGCCTTGGCATGAAAGGCCTTCAGCTGAGCCAGACTGATAGGCGTAATGCTTTTGGCCGTGCCCATGCTCGGATGCGCGTACGGGTGATCGCCATACAGACGCTTGAACAATTCGTCGCCCGCAAGCTTTCCGGGGTTCTGCTTCTGGTACTCGAAGCTGGCCATCAGCTGATTCTTGATCCGCGCCAGCGAGTCGGCCGGGAACGTAGGTTTGCCGACGACTTCCGAGAACAGTTTCAGCGCAGGTTCACGCTTGTCCGGGGCACTCAGGCTGCGCAACGACGCAAGGGCCATGTCGCGGTAGGAACCGTTGCCGAAATCGGCGCCCAGACCTTCGAACCCCTGGGCAATGGCGCTGACATCCTTGCCTTTGACGCCTTCGTTGAGCATGGCGTTGGTGATCAATGCGATACCCGGCGTCGCGCCGTCCTGACTGCTGCCTGCAGCGAACAGCAGGCGCATGTCGAACATCGGCAGCTCATGGGCCTCGACGAACAGCACGCGAGCGCCTTCGGCGGTTTTCCACGACTGGATGTTCAGCGTCCGGCGGGCCGGCGCTTTGCCGTCGAGCTCTTTCAGCGATTCGAGGGTGTTGGCGGCTTTGTCGATCGCCTTGGGTGTGTCAGCGGTCGTGTCAGCCATCACCGAGGCTGCACCGAACAGGCCGAGGGTCGCGGCGAGCAACAACGCAGGGGCCCGCGTTCGCGCAAAGCGTGTTTCGTTGCGCTTACTCATGGGCTTTCTCCTCAGGCAGAACGTGCGCGACCGCAAGGCGTTCGCGGGTGAAATAAGTGCGTGCAGCTTTCTGGATGTCTTGCGGCGTCACGCTTTGCAGCGCGGCCAGCTCTTGGTCGATGAGCCGCCAGGACAGCCCGACGGTTTCCAGTTCGCCGATGGTGCTCGCCTGGCTGGTAATCGAATCGCGTTCGTAAACCAGCCCGGCGATGACCTGGGCACGCACCCGCTCCAGTTCTTCCTGGGTCGGCGGCTTGGTTTTCAATTCGTCGAGCAGGCGCCAGATGCCGGCTTCGGTGTCGGCCAGGGTTTTCTTCTTCTGCTGGTTAGGCGTGGCGCTGATGGTGAACAGGCTGTCGCCACGGGTGTAGGCGTCGTAGTCCGACGAGGCGCCGGTGACCAGCTCTTCACCGCGTTCGAGGCGGGTCGGAATGCGCGCGCTGTAGCCACCGTCGAGCAGGGCAGAGATCAGGCGCAGTGCATTAACCGACTGAGGGTCGGTGGCCGTGGAAAGGCTCGGTACGTTGAAGCCGTACATCAGGCTCGGCATCTGCGTCGCCACATGAACGGTGATCTGGCGCAGGCCTGGCTCAGGCAATTCGAGCGGCTTTTTCGACGGTGGAACATCGCGGCGCGGAATCGGGCCGAAGAAACGCTCGGCCAAGGCCTTAACTTCGTCGGGTTTCACGTCACCGACCACCACCAGCGTGGCGTTGTTCGGCACGTACCAGGATTCATACCAGTGACGCAGCTCTTCGACTTTCATGCGGTCCAGGTCAGCCATCCAGCCGATGGTCGGCGTGTGATAGCCGCTGGCAGGGTAGGCGATGGCCTTGAAGCGCTCGTAAGCCTTGGCGTTGGGCTTGTCGTCCGTGCGCAGGCGGCGCTCTTCCTTGATCACTTCGATCTCGCGGGCGAACTCCTCCGCTGGCAGCTTGAGCGTCGCCATGCGGTCGGCTTCCAGTTCGAAGGCTACGCTCAGACGGTCTCGGGCCAGCACCTGGTAGTAGGCGGTGTAGTCGTCGCTGGTGAAGGCGTTCTCTTCGGCGCCCAGGTCGCGCAGGATCAGCGACGCTTCACCCGGACCCGCCTTGGAACTGCCTTTGAACATCATGTGTTCAAGCGCATGGGAAAGGCCCGTCTGGCCGGGCGTTTCATAGCTGGAGCCGACCTTGTACCAGACCTGAGACACCACGACTGGCGCGCGATGGTCTTCGCGCACGACCACTTTCAGGCCGTTATCCAGCGTGAATTCGGAAGTGGGTTGGGGATCGGCGGCGTTGGCTGCAAGGGGCAAACAGAGTGTGCCGAGCAGCAGGCCTGCGGCACAGCGGGCGAGAGCATTCATTCGTAATTTGAACCTTCGAGGCGGCCTGCTTGAACTTAGCGTCGGCGGGCGCGGGGGTGTTAGGATAGCGGCCAGTTTGGCTGCCGACTATGTCTAAGACTCATGCTTGGGAATCGGACTACGATGAAAGGCGCTGCTATGGCGCATTTCTGTAGGGATTGCCGGGAGCGTTGAGCGATTGTCGAGTAGGGTTCACTCAGCCAACTGATGAACAAGCGGACATAAAAGCAGTCTGTTTCGCATTGACAGAATTTTTCAGAGGCGCCGCTCTGGCGCGTCGCTACCTTGAGATAGCCGTCCTCCATGTTTGGTTCCAACGACGACAAGAAGACCCCAGCCCCGGCTGGCGAGAAGAAAGGCCTGTTCGGATGGCTGCGCAAAAAACCGCAGGAAACCGTCGCCGAACAGCCGCAAGACGTACCTGCAGCAGCGCCCGAGCCTGTCGTCGAACAGACGCCAGTCGTTGCTGAGCCGCAGATTGCTCCCGTCATACCTGCCGAGCCCGTGCCAGAGGCCATGACCGCCCACGCGCCTGCGCCGACTATCGAGCCCGCTGACGCCGAGCCATGGCTGAAATTGCCGGTTGCCGAAGAACCGGTCGCGTTGACGCCTGAGAGCGAGCCGCACGCTACCCCTGAAATTCCGGCGTACACCGCTTCGCACGTTCAGTCGGAAGTCGCGACGCCTCAAGCGCCAGCGCAGCCAGCGGTGGTCGACGTCACCTCTTTCGACGTGCCGCCGTCGATCGAGCCGATCCCGGTGGCCTTGCCTGACCCTGTTGCCGGTGATGACTTGCCTGCGTTGTCGCAGCCTTCGCCGGTCACACCGCCTCCGGTCGTAGCACCGGTGATTGCCCCGGTCGTGCCCATCGTAGAAACGCCTGCCGCTCCCGCGACCGCCCCGGCATCTGGGGCAGCCGAGCCGAAGCAGCCTGGTTTCTTCGCGCGTCTCAAACAGGGCTTGTCCAAGACCAGCGCCAGCCTGGGCGAAGGCATGGCCAGCCTGTTTCTGGGCAAAAAAGCCATCGACGACGACATGCTCGATGAGCTGGAAACCCGTTTGCTGACCGCGGACGTGGGCGTCGAAGCCACTTCGTTGATCGTGCGCAACCTGACGCAGAAAGTGGCGCGCAAGCAATTGACCGACAGTGACGCGCTCTACAAGTCTCTGCAAAGCGAGCTGACCGAAATGCTCAAGCCGGTGGAAGCGCCACTGGTGATCAAATCCGAGCACAAACCTTTCGTGATTCTGGTCGTGGGCGTCAACGGTGCGGGCAAGACCACCACCATTGGCAAGCTGGCGAAGAAACTTCAACTGGAAGGCAAGAAAGTCATGTTGGCGGCGGGCGACACCTTCCGTGCCGCCGCCGTCGAGCAATTGCAGGTCTGGGGCGAGCGCAACAAGATCCCGGTCATCGCGCAGCACACGGGTGCAGACTCCGCTTCGGTGATTTTCGACGCCGTGCAGGCCGCCAAAGCACGTGGCATCGATGTGTTGATTGCCGACACTGCCGGTCGTCTGCACACCAAAGACAATCTGATGGAAGAGCTGAAAAAGGTTCGCCGCGTGATCGGCAAGCTCGACGAGCAGGCGCCGCACGAAGTGCTGCTGGTACTGGACGCGGGCACCGGTCAGAACGCGATCAATCAGGCCAAACAGTTCAACCAGACGGTCCAGCTGACCGGACTGGCACTGACCAAACTCGACGGCACCGCCAAAGGCGGCGTGATCTTCGCGCTGGCCAAGCAGTTCGGGTTGCCGATTCGCTACGTCGGCGTCGGTGAAGGCATCGACGATTTGCGTACTTTCGAGGCTGAACCCTTCGTTCGAGCCCTTTTCGCCGAGCGGGAGCGCACATGATTCGTTTCGAACAGGTCGGTAAACGCTATCCGAACGGACACGTCGGCTTGCATGAGCTGAGCTTTCGAGTGCGTCGTGGAGAGTTTCTGTTTGTGACCGGCCACTCGGGTGCGGGTAAAAGTACCTTGCTGCGCCTGCTGCTGGCGATGGAGCGCCCAACCACCGGCAAGCTGCTGTTGGCCGGGCAGGACCTGGGCCAGATCAGCACGGCGCAGATTCCGTTTTTGCGTCGGCAGATCGGTGTCGTGTTCCAGAACCACCAGTTGCTGTTTGATCGCACGGTGTTCAATAACGTCGCTTTGCCATTGCAGATTCTTGGCCTGTCCAAGGCGGAAGTGACCAAGCGCGTCGACTCAGCGCTGGAGCGCGTGGCGCTGTCGGACAAAGCCGAGCTGTATCCTGGCGACTTGTCCACAGGCCAACAGCAGCGCGTCGGCATCGCCCGCGCCATCGTTCACCGCCCGGCCTTGCTGCTCGCGGATGAGCCGACCGGTAACCTCGATCCACGATTGGCAGCGGAAATCATGGGTGTATTCGAAGACATCAACCGTCTGGGCACCAGCGTGCTGATCGCGAGCCACGACCTGGCGCTGATCGCGCGCATGCGCCACCGCATGCTGACGCTGCAGCGCGGTCGATTGATCGGTGATGGGGAGGCTGGCGTATGAGTGCCACTCGCAGCCCTAAAGTCTCTGAACGCGTCGCGCCAAAGGCCGCCGAGCCAGGCCCGCAGAAGAAAAAAAAGCACGATGACGACGATGGTCCCAGCTTTGGCATGTTGTTCAATGCCTGGGTCGAAGCCCATCGTTCCAGTTTGCTGGACAGCCTTCGCCGTCTGGGCAAGCAGCCGATCGGCAGTTTCTTTACGTGCCTGGTGATGGCCGTCGCGTTGAGCTTGCCCATGGGCTTGTCGTTGCTGCTGAGCAATGTCGAGCGTCTGGGTGGATCCTGGCAGCGTGCGGCGCAGATCTCGCTGTATTTGCAACTGGATGCTTCGCCAAATGAGGGCGAAGGTCTGGTCACGCAGATCAAAGGAATGCCCGGCGTCGCCGAAGCGGAGTACATCAGCCGCGATCAGGCCCTGACCGAGTTCCAACAGCAGTCCGGCTTGGGCGAGGCACTCAAGGAGCTGCCAGAGAACCCGTTGCCGGGCGTCGTGCTGGTCACGCCGCAGGAAGTTGACAAAGCCGCGCTTGAGGCATTACGTACACGTCTCGCTGAGTTGCCGAAGGTGCAGCAGGCCCAGCTGGATCTGGTGTGGGTCGAACGTCTGGCGGCTATTCTCAAGCTGGGTGATCGCTTCGTGTTCGGTCTGACGGTGTTGCTGGTGGTGGCGCTTTTGCTCGTCATCGGCAATACCATCCGTCTGCACATTGAGAACCGTCGTACCGAAATTGAAGTCATCAAACTGGTAGGCGGTACGGACAGCTACGTGCGCAGGCCCTTCCTTTATATGGGCGCGCTGTACGGATTCGGCGCGGGGATACTCTCGTGGGGCGTGCTGGCGTTCGGTCTGGACTGGCTCAACGAAGCGGTGGTCAAGCTCGCGGGCCTGTACGGCAGCAATTTTTCCCTCGCTGGCGTGCCCATGGCCGATGGTCTGTCGCTCTTGCTAGGGGCAGTGTTGTTGGGGTATATCGGTGCGTGGATCGCAGTTGCACGCCATTTGAGAGAGCTGGCACCTCGTTGAGTCTTAATGTTCGGGTAATTTTCGTAGCGTAAATTTTGTTTCATCTATTGACTTTTCAGCTAAGGGAACTTGTTTAGCGGTTCCCGGTCAATTTTCGCAGTGCTGAACTGCACGAGTCATGTGTCGGAGGTTTTTTCGTATGACCAATTCTTTGCAACCTGCTTATGCCTTGGTTCCGGGTGCAAACCTGGAAGCCTATGTGCACACGGTCAACAGCATTCCTTTGCTGACGCCCGAGCAGGAGCGTGAACTGGCCGAGAGTCTCTATTACGAGCAGGATTTAGGGGCGGCTCGGCAGATGGTGCTCGCCCACCTGCGTTTTGTTGTGCACATCGCACGCAGTTATTCCGGTTACGGCTTGGCTCAGGCTGACCTGATCCAGGAAGGTAACGTCGGCCTCATGAAGGCCGTGAAGCGTTTCAACCCAGAAATGGGCGTGCGTCTGGTGTCGTTCGCCGTGCACTGGATCAAGGCTGAGATTCACGAGTTCATCCTGCG
>Ga0308163_10001068_pt1 | contig 34343 bp, 34 predicted proteins | sample PhyTR1_FD_201037 | JGI IMG/M metagenome (GOLD analysis project Ga0308163, IMG submission 201037) | Phyllosphere microbial communities from UC Gill Tract Community Farm, Albany, California, United States - DLSLT.R1 | ecosystem: Host-associated > Plants > Phyllosphere > Unclassified | place: USA... | reverse complement strand
GGCGTCGGCCAGAAGATCCTGGTGGAGATCACCAAGATCGACGACCGCGGCAAGCTGTCGCTCGCTCCCGTGCTGGAGGAGGCCGCCGATCAGGAGGGCCGCGACGCCGCCAGCCACGGCACCGACGCTCCCGTGGAGGGCTAGACCCGCTCCGCACCCGCACGAAACGGATGCCCGTCCCACCTCGGTGGGGCGGGCATCCGTCGTCTCCGGCCGGCCGCTCGCGCCGACCGCCGGGCCGCACGAGCGCTCGGGTGCTACGTGCCGCCGCTCGGATCTCCCGGGTAGGGCACCGACGTGGCGGGCACCTCCGGGATGGACGGCTTCGGCTCCGGGCTGGTGCTCGCGGGCGGGCTGGGCGCGGGCGACTGATCCGGCGTCGGGGCACCCGACGGCACGGGCGTGGTCGGGCGGATGTCCGGCCCGGTGCTCGGCGCGGTCGTGACCGGCGCGGGGGCGACCCCGCCGTCGCCACCCCGCGAGGCGACGACGGCGGCGATCACGGCCGCGACCACGACGAGCACCGCCACGAGCACGAGGAGCAGACGCGCGCGCGGTCGCCCGGGGCGGGCGTCGTCGCCCGCACGCCGCTCCGCGTCACCGCCGCCGTCGCTCACGTCCGCACCGTCCCGCTCAGTCCGCGACGGTGATGGCGGTGCCCACGAGCTGGGCGCGACCGACCACGTGCGGGAGCATGAGGAAGCCGAGCACCGCCGGGGTCACGCCCTCGGGCACGTCGAGCGACTCCACGTCGAGCGCCGTCACCGTGAAGAAGTAGCGGTGCGTGCCGTGTCCCTCCGGGGGAGTGGCGCCCGCGAAGCGCGTCTCGCGCGACTCGTTGTGCGTCGTGACCGCGCCCGCCGGGAGGAGGCCCGCATCCGGATCGCCCGCTCCCGCCGGCAGCGAGGTGATCGACGCGGGGATGTCCTTCACCGCCCAGTGCCAGTAGCCGCTCCCGGTCGGGGCGTCGGGGTCGTAGCACGTGAGCACGTAGCTGCGCGTCGTCGGCGACGCGCCGGTCCAGGCGAGGGCGGGGGAGCGGTCATCGCCGCCCTGGGAGGCGCCGCGCGCGGAGAGCGGCAGCGGCGCCCCGTCGGCGAAGTCGGGGCTGGTGAGGTGGAAGGGCGCGGCGTCCGGCAGACGGTGCAGCGGGTCGTTCGTCATGTGGGGTCCTCTCGGTGGTCCTTGCCCGTCCAGCCTCGCACGGCGCCCTCCTCGGCGGCCGGGATCCTTCCCCGGTGCCGGATCGGCCTCCGTCCGCGACGTGCGACCCGCGCGAGACCCCGGGTCGAGGTCGTGGGCGTCCGCGGGGCACGTGTCCGCCAGCATCCCGGCGCGGCGCGGGCGCGCACCGGGAGACGCAGGCGTCCGCGGGGCCGACAGGGCGATCCCGACAGGCGGCTGCACGGCCGCCCGCAGGCCCCCGAACAGGGGCTGGGTCGCGTCGGGAAGCGCTCGCTAGCGTGGATGGAGCGGGATCGGCCGAGGGGCCGCCCGCTTCCGGGGGACGCATCGGGGGATGCAGACCGCCGAGGGGTGCCGGGGTCGGGGGATCCACGGCACCCCTTCCGGTGGAGGCGCGCCAGCGCTCGCTCCTCTGTCCCCGTGGCCCCGCCGCCGGAGCTAGGGACCCGGCGGCGTCCGCCACGCCGGCGTAGGTCCGCGGCGTACCGACGCCGTGTCCGCCGGGCGAACGTCGGCAGCCAGAACCCTTTCGTACGCAAATAGTTCGCGTGCCGGGCGGTAGTCTCGACACCGTGACGTCGTCCCCTCCCACCTCCCCGACGGTCGCGCCCGGCCCGGATCCGCGTCGTCGTCGCGCCGCCCGCAGCGGTGGGACGCGAGCGGCCCGGACCTCCTCGGTGACGGCACGCCCCGCGATCGTCGAGGCGACCGTGCAGGCGGCCGGATCGCTGGTCCTCGGGGCCGTCGCGGAGCCGGGGCTCCTGGCTGGCGGCAGCATCCCGCATCCCGCCCGGCGTCGGGCCATCGGCGACACCGACCTCCACGTGTTCCCCCTCGCCCTCGGCGGCAACGTCTTCGGCTGGACCGCCGGCGCCGAGGACACGTCCGCGATCCTCGACCGCTACCAGGAGGCGGGCGGCAACTTCATCGACACCGCGGACTCCTACGCCAGCGGCCGGAGCGAGCACATGATCGGCTCGTGGATGCGGGAGCGCCGCAACCGCGACTCCATGGTCATCGCGACCAAGATCGGCAAGAGCGAGGACTTCCCGGGTCTCGGATCCTCGCGCATCGAACGTGCCGTGGACGCGAGCCTCTCGCGGCTCGGCACCGAGACGATCGACCTCCTCTACTTCCACTGGGACGACCTCGACGTGCCGCTCGAGGAGAGCCTCGCCGCGGCCGGTCGCCTCGTCGCCTCCGGCAAGGTGCGCCACCTCGCGGCTTCGAACTACGCGGCGGAGCGCCTCCTGCACGCGCGGATCCTCGGCGGGCTGTACGACGCGCCCCGCTTCGTCGCGCTGCAGACGCACTACAACCTCGTCAACCGGGTGCCCTACGAGGCGGAGTACCTCGACGTGGTCCGCGGTCAGCAGCTCGCCGTGATGCCGTACTTCGCGCTGGCGAACGGCTTCCTGTCCGGCAAGTACCGCACCCGGGACTCCGTGCGCGAGGGCGCACGCGGTCAGCGCGCGGCGAAGTACCTCAACCGCCGCGGGCTCCGGGTCCTCACTGCCCTGGACGAGATCGCGGAGCACCACTCGACGAGCGTCGCGACCATCGCCCTGGCGTGGCTGCTCGCCAAGCCCGGCGTGGTCGCGCCGGTCGCGAGCGCCAGCCGCCCGGAGCAGGTGCACGACCTGGTGCAGGCGGCCCACGTGCAGCTCTCGAGGCACGACGTCTCCCGCCTCGACCGCGCCTCGGAGTAACCCGCTCACAGGCCCTCGCGCCCCTCGGGAGTCCTCGGGATGTGGATCGAGGCCGGCCCCTCGGCGCCCGCCCGGCTACCTTTCCCCCACCGCGACGCCGGCGCCTGGCGCGTCCATCTCCGCGCGCGGCATCCGACGGCCCGGGGAGAGCACCTTGCACGAACGATCCACCGACGCGTCCCGCACGCGTCGAGCGCGAATCACGGCGATGACGGCTCTGGCGGCCCTGTCGATCGCCGCGCTCAGCGGCTGCGCGTCGCCGTCGACTCCCGACCCGGCCCCTGCCCCGACCCCCTCGCTGACGCAGGAGCAGCAGGACGATGCGGCGTTCCAGGATGTGTTCACGCGGTATGTCGATCTAGACGCAAACACCGATACGGACGACGATCTCGCACAGCTTCTAACCGGAAATGTCCTAGAAAGCGAAAAGTCAGGTTTGGCTGACGCGCGACGCACCGGGGAGCGCCAGGCCGGAAAGGAGATCACGTCCGGTTTTCAAGTGACAGATCGGGGTCTAGATTCTAGCGGTATGCAATACATGACTGCTCAAGTCTGCGTTGACAGCAGTGGTACCCGCCTTTTGGATGCCGAAGGAAAAGATGTCACCCCTCAGCGAGACACGCGATTGTCTCTTCAGGTGAAGGCGATTATGTCGCCAGATGCCATCTGGCGGATCAGCGACATCGTTCGCAATGAAAAAGTGCACGCATGCGACTAGTCATTAAGGCGCTGGCCCCAGTTCTAATCGTCGCAATGGTTGGGGTGCCCGTTGCGGTGGTCCACGCTTCGGAGCAAAATTGCTCCGTAAAGCACGGCGTCTTTGGTCCTTGTACTTCGGGTGATATCGGGGACGGAGGCGTGACTTTGAGTGCGCAGGACCAGCAACCGGGAACTGCTGGCGACGGTCGGTCCGGGCCCGATTCGCACGAGAGAAGTTCGAACGCTCAAGGGCGGGCACCCTTGCCACCTCCCATTCCCCGCGGCCGCCTCGCCGCCGACGCGGACACCCCCTGCCAACCGGGTACTGACGGGTGCCTCGATGGCCAGCACGCTTTCCTGCCGCCCGCGAAGGCGCCTGCCAAGCCGCAAGATCCGGCCCCGGCTGCACCCGCCGTCCCCGGGGCGACGCTCGACGACGTCGCGGGCTTCGTGCCGCGGGACGCCTCGATCCGCTCGCAGCCGAACGGGTGGGCGCTCGTCGGAGCGCCAGTGAACCTCCTGACCGACACGAGCCCGCAGGTGGTGGGCGGCACGCTCCTGGGGCGGCCGGCGCAGGTGCGGTTCGTGCCCGTGTCGTTCACGTGGGACCACGGCGACGGCACCTCGACGACGGCCGAGGAGGCGGGCTCGACCTGGCGCGACCTCCGTCAGCAGGATTTCACCGCCACCCCCACGAGCCACGTCTACGCGCAGATGGGGGACCGGCGGGTGACGCTCACGATCGCGTACTCGCCGTCGTACCGGTTCGACGGAGGCGCGTGGCAGACCATCCCGGGGACGCTGCCGGTGGCCATCGGGCCGGTCACGATCCACGTGCTGCAGGGATCCACGGTCCTGGTCGGCGGCGTGTGCGGATCGCGCGCCGCCGGGCCCGGATGCTGATGCGCGGGCCGATCCGGCGTCAGGCCCGTGGCGTAGGGTGACGATGATGTCCCGCGCCGTAGAACTCCCCTTGGACCAGCCCGAGCTCACCATCCGCGCGGCGGGCGGATCGCAGGTCCGACGCAGCGTCCTGCCGTCCGGCGTCCGCATCCTCAGCGAGGACGTGCCCGGCAGCAGCAGCGCCACCATCGGCATGTGGGTCGCCGTCGGCTCCCGCGACGAGCAACCGGGCGACCTCGGGTCCACCCACTTCCTCGAGCACCTCCTCTTCAAGGGCACGGCCTCCCGGTCCGCGCTCGACATCGCGGTGGCCTTCGACGCGGTCGGCGGCGAGCACAACGCCGTCACGGCCAAGGAGTACACCTGCTATTACGCCAAGGTCCGCGATCGCGATCTCGGCATGGCCGTCGACGTACTCGCCGACATGGTCACCTCCAGCCTCATCGACGCCGAGGAGTTCGAGACCGAGCGCGGGGTCATCCTCGAGGAGCTCGCCATGGCGGACGACGACCCGGGCGACGTCACGAGCGAGCGCTTCTTCGAGGCCGTGCTCGGGGACCACCCGCTCGGCCGTCCCATCGGCGGCAGCCCCGAGGACATCGAGGCCGCCGAGCGCGACGCGGTCGTCGCGCACTACCGCCGCAACTACCGCCCGCAGGACCTCGTCATCACCGCGGCAGGCGCCGTCGACCACGACGCGCTCGTCGCCCGGGTCACCGCGGGCCTCGAGAGCGCCGGCTGGGACCTCTCCGTCGCCGCCGCGCCCGTCGCCCGCCGCACCGGCGCCGCCGGGATCATCACGCGGGGCAGCGAACTGGTCGTGGTCGACCGGCCCATCGAGCAGACCAACATCCTGCTCGGCGTGCCGGGTCTCGCGGCCTCGGACGACCGTCGACCGGCGCTGGCCATGCTCAACAGCGTGCTCGGCGGCGGCATGTCCTCGCGCCTCTTCCAGGAGGTGCGCGAGAAGCGCGGCCTCGCGTACTCCGTCTACTCGTTCGGCGCGTCGTACTCCGACGCCGGCGTGTTCGGCCTCTACGCCGGATGCACGGCCGCCAAGACCGCGCAGGTCTCGCGTCTCATGCTCGACGAGTTCCGCCGCCTCGCCGAGGAGCACGTCACCGACGAGGAGCTGACCCGCGCGTTCGGCCAGCTCTCCGGGCAGTCCGCGCTCGCCCTCGAGGACTCGGACACGCGCATGTCGCGGCTCGGCCGCTCCGAGATCACCACCGGCGAGTTCGTCGACCTCGACGAGACGCTCGTGCGCCTGTCCCGCGTCACCGCCGAGGACGTGCGCGCCCTGGCCGCCGACCTGGCCTCCCGCCCGCTGTCCATCGCCGCCGTGGGCACCGTCGGTGCCGACGCGTTCGCCCCGCTGCTCGAGACCCCGTCGCTCCTCTAGGAGGATCTGTGTCCCACTACATCTACCTCGTCCGCCACGGCGAGCAGCAGGACGCCGAGCACGGCCTCCCCGACGGCCCGCTCTCCGGACGCGGCAAGCGCCAGGCCCACTGCATCGCGGATCGCCTGAGCGGGGTGCCCTTCACCTCGGTCCGCCACTCGCCGCTCGCGCGCGCCGAGGAGACGGCGGCCATCATGGCGGAGCGCATGCCCGCGATGGAGCCCGAGCCGTCGTCGCTGCTGTTCGACTGCATCCCCTCGGGTCCCGTGCCCGACATGCCGCACGCGTTCGAGTCGTTCTTCGGCGGCATCACCGAGGAGGAGATCGACGCGGGCAGCGCCCAGATGGCCGACGCGGTGAGCGAGTTCCTCGCGCCGGCGCGCGGCGACCGGCACGATCTGCTCATCACCCACAACTTCGTCATCGCGTGGTTCGTGCGGCACGTGTTCGACGCCCCCGAGTGGCGATGGATGGGCATCAACCAGGCCAACTGCGGCCTCACCATCATCCGCGTGCGCTCGGCGAAGCCGCCCGTGCTCGTCGTGCACAACGACCTCGGCCATCTCCCGGTCGAGCTGCGCACGGGCCTGCCGGAGCAGCAGCCCTACTAGGGCGGATCCCCGCCCGCCCGCTGCGGAGCGTCACGCGGAGGAGGGACGCGGCCCGGCGACCGCCGAGGCGGCCCCGGTACGCTGGCCGGATGACAACCACGGTCGCCGTCGTCGGCGCAACGGGCCGGATGGGCCAGCTGATCACGCAGATCGTCGAGGCGAGCGAGGAGTTCGAGCTCGTCGCGAGCCTCGACTCGAAGGACGAGCTGTCGGACATGCTCGGCGCCGACATCGCGGTCGACGTGACGCTCCCGGCGGTCAGCCAGGGCGTCGTGGAGTACGCCATCGCGCACGGCATGAACGTGCTCGTCGGTACCAGCGGCTGGACGGGCGAGCGGATCCAGGGCCTCGAGCGCCGCATCACGGGCAACCTCGCGGTGGGCGTCGTCATCATCCCGAACTTCTCCGTCGGCAGCGTCCTCGCGACCTCCTTCGCGCAGATGGCGGCCCGCTTCTACGACTCCATCGAGATCGTCGAGGCGCACGGCGCCACGAAGGTCGACTCGCCGTCCGGCACGGCGGTCCGCACCGCCGAGCTCATGTCGCAGGCCCGCGGCACCCACGGCCCGGTGCAGGCACCGCATACGGATCAGCGCGCGCGCGGCCAGCAGGTCGCGAGCATCCCCGTGCACAGCCTCCGGATGCAGGGCGTCGTCGCCAAGCAGGACGTGGTGTTCGGCGGCAACGGCGAGGTCCTCACGATCAGCCACGACACGCTCGCCCCGAGCGCCTACGAGGCCGGGATCCTGCTCGCCCTCCGCGCGACCCGCACCGCACGCGGCGTCAGCGTGGGTCTCGACCGCCTGATCGACCTCGACGGCTCGCGCCAGCGCGCCGCCCGCGCCGCCGATGCCGCGCCGACGACCGGGCCGGTGGACGACGGCGGCCCGAGCGGCCAGGCCGCCACCGTCACGAGCACCTGATGGGGACGCGCATCGGCGTCGGCCTGATGGCCGTGCTCATGGTGCTGTACCTGGCGGTGGCCGGGCAGTTCGCCGTGCTGCTCGTGCTGTCGGGTGAGCCCGTGGGCATCCTGCTCGGGGTCGGCCTCGTGCTGCTGTCGCTCGTCGGCGCCTGGGCGCTGATCCGCGAGCTAGCGTTCGGCGTGCGGAGCGGCAGGCTGGCGCGGATCCTCGAGGAGGAGGGCGGACTGCCGGTCGACGACCTCCCGACCCGGGCGAGCGGTCGGCCCCTGCGCGACGCGGCCGACGCCTCGTTCCCGGGGTACCAGGCCGAGGTGGAGCAGGAGCCGTCCAGCTGGCGGGCCTGGTTCCGGCTGGGCCTCGCCTACGACGCGAGCGGCGACCGGCGTCGCGCCCGCGGGGCCATCCGTCGCGCGATCGAGCTGCACGGCACGCGCGCGCCGACCGCCTGACCCGCCGCGCACCCGGACGGGATCCACGCCCGCGCCGCGGCCACGACGATCGCGCGATCCGGCGGGTCAGCCCTTCGCGAGCAGTCGATCGATCGCGAGCTCGACCGTCGGGTCGCGGAAGACGAAGCCGTCGGCGAGCAGCTTCTCGGGGCGCGCCGGCTGGCTGGAGAGCAGCAGCTCCTGGCCGGCGTCGCGCAGCGCGAGCCGGATGAGGGCTTCGGGCGCCGGCACGAGGTACGGGCGGTGCATCCGCTTCGCGAGGTGGCGCATGAGCCGGTCGGCCATCACCGGCTCGGGACCGGTGAGGTTCACGGGTCCGGAGATCGAGGACGTCAGCAGGTGCACGATGGCGGCGGCCTCGTCGCGGAGGGAGATCCACGGCCAGACCTGGCCGCCGGTGCCGAGCCTGCCGGCGAGCCCCAGGTTCGTCAGCAGCCGCAGCGGCGCCAGCGCTCCGGCCTGCGCCAGCACGAGGCCCGTGCGGAGGGTCGCGACGCGCACGCCGGCGGGCGCCTCGTGCGCTTCCACCTCCCATGCCTCCACGACCTCGGCGAGGAACCCGGCTCCGCGGGGCGAGTCCTCGGTGAGGCGCTGCTGCGGGCGGTCGCCGTAGAACCCGACGGCGGATCCGTTCAGCAGCACCGCGGGCGGCGCATCCGCCGCGGCCATCGCGTCGACGAGGGTGCGCGTGGCCTGCACGCGGGAGGAGCGGATCTCCTCCTGGTACGGCTTCGTCCAGGGCAGGCGGCTGATGGACGCGCCCGACAGGTTGACGACGGCGTCGACGCCGTCGAGGGCGGCGGGGTCGAGGCGCCCTGCGGCGGGCTGCCACTCGCGCTCGTCCGAGGACGCGGGCGCGTGGCGCACGAGCCTCCGGACCCGGTGGCCCGCGTCGCGGAGCTGCGCCTGCAGCTCGGTGCCGATGGTGCCGCCGGCGCCCGAGATCAAGACGGTGAGCGGGGCGGGGGATGCGGTGCTGTCGGCCATGGTGGCGCCCTTCGTCGGTGTCCCACAGCCTAGGACGCGACGCCGGACGGGAGCCGGTCGAGGGGCGCTCCCCGCGGGCCGCCCGCCCGACCGCGTTCGCGTACAGTGACGTCGTGCCCCACGACATCGCCTTCCGTTCCGACATGACCGTGGAGCTCGTCCGCTCCAGCGCCCACGACTCCGACGTGATCTTCGCGGCGCGCGTCTCCACCGCCGGCGAGAAGACCCTCGAGCGCGCGCTCGACGAGCCCGACGGGCAGGACCGCGCCCTCGAGGGCGACGTCGACACCGAGGCCGAGGAGAAGCGCGTGAAGCGCGACCGCGGCCTCATCAACTACCTCATGCGCGACCGCCACGGCTCGCCCTTCGAGCACAATTCCATGACGTTCTACGTGCAGGCGCCGATCTTCGTGTTCCGCGAGTTCATGCGCCACCGCATGGCCTCGTACAACGAGGAGTCGGGCCGATACAAGGAGCTCGACGCGGTCTTCTACGTGCCCGGCCCCGAGCGCAACCTCGTGCAGGTCGGCAAGCCCGGCGCCTACGAGTTCCACGCGGGCACCCCCGAGCAGACCGAGCTCGTGCAGGCGGAGACGCGCCGCACGTCCGAGGAGGCGTACGCCGCGTACCAGCGGATGCTCGAGCAGGGCGTCGCGCGCGAGGTCGCCCGCATCGTGCTCCCGCTCAACATCTACTCGTCGATGTACGTCACGCTGAACGCCCGCGCGCTGATGAACTTCCTGTCGCTGCGCACCAAGCACGAGGACTCGACGTTCCCGAGCTTCCCGCAGCGCGAGATCGAGATGTGCGCGGAGAAGATGGAGACGGAGTTCGAGCGGCTCATGCCCCTCACGCACGCGGCGTTCCAGAAGAACGGCCGCGTCGCGCCGTAACGACACCGGGGTCGGGCGTCCGCTGCCCGTTACGATGGGTGCCGTGTCCACAGAGAACCCGTTCGGCCAGGTCCTGGTGGCGCTCGTCACCCCGTTCACCGCCGACGGCGAGGTGGACTGGGCGGGCGTCGAGAAGCACATCGACGACGTCATCGTGGCGGGCGCGGACGGCATCGTCGTCACCGGCACCACGGGCGAGACGAGCACGCTGACCGACCCCGAGAAGATCAAGCTGGTCGAGGTCGGCCGCTCCGTCAGCGCGGGCCGGGCGAAGATCATCACCGGCGGCGGCTCGAACGAGACCGCGCACGCCATGCAGCTCGCGCGCCAGAGCGAGAAGGCCGGCGCCGACGGCAACATGATCGTCACGCCGTACTACAACAAGCCCACCCAGGCGGGCGTCCTCACGCACTTCCGCATGATCGCGGACGCGACCGACCTGCCGGTCATCCTCTACGACATCCCCGGCCGCACGGGCATCCCCATCCAGTACGAGACCATCCTCCGCGCCGCCAAGCACCCCAACATCCTCGCGGTGAAGGACGCCAAGGGCGACCTCGCGCAGGCGAGCCGCGTGCTCAACCAGACGAGCCTCATGTACTTCGCGGGCGACGACGCGAACGCCCTCCCGACGCTCGCGATCGGCGGCACGGGTCTCATCGGGGTGACCGCCAACGTGACGGCCACGCCGTACCGCACCATGGTGGATGCGGTGAACGCGGGCGACCTCGCCGCAGCCACGCACGCGCACCAGCAGCTCGAGCCCCTCGTCCGCGCCGTCATGACCCACGTGCCCGGCACGGTCGCGGCCAAGTACATCCTCCACGGGCTCGGCCGCATCGGCAGCCCGCGCGTCCGCCTGCCGCTCGTCGGCCCGGAGGAGTGGGAGGCCGCGCAGATCGAGGACGAGATCGACCTCGTCCGCGACGTGCCCGGCGTCGACTTCCGCAACTTCCGCCCCGACCGCAACGCCGCGGCAGGCGGAGCGCTGCCGAAGGTCGCCGGCACCACGCGCTGACGCGCCCCGAGCATCCCGTCGCCGGCCGTCGCGCCGCACCGCCACCCGAGGAGTCCCATGCCCCAGGCCGTCTACGACCCGCCCGAGCTGAAGCCCGGCGTCCTCCGCATCACGCCGATCGGCGGCCTCGGCGAGATCGGGCGCAACATGACCACGTTCGAGATCGACGGCAAGATCCTCGTCGTCGACTGCGGCGTGCTCTTCCCCGAGGAGCACCAGCCGGGCGTCGACCTGATCCTGCCGGACTTCTCCTCCATCGCGGACCGCCTCGACGACGTGGTCGGCATCGTGCTGACGCACGGGCACGAGGACCACATCGGCGCGGTCCCGTACCTCTTGAAGCTCAAGCAGGACATCCCGCTGATCGGTTCCGGGCTCACGCTCGCCCTCATCGAGGCGAAGCTCAAGGAGCACCGCATCGCGCCGTACACGTTCCAGGTGAAGGAGGGCGACCGCGAGCGCCTCGGGCCGTTCGAGCTCGAGTTCGTGGCCGTCAACCACTCCATCCCGGACGCCCTCGCCGTCGCCATCACCACCGCGGCCGGCCGGGTGCTGCACACCGGCGACTTCAAGATGGACCAGCTGCCGCTCGACGGCCGGATCACCGACCTCCGCGCCTTCGCGCGACTCGGCGAGGCCGGCATCGACCTCTTCATGTCCGACTCGACGAACGCGGACGTGCCCGGCTTCACGCCCACCGAGCGCTCGATCGGCCCGGTGCTCGAGGCGGTCATCTCCAAGGCGCCGCGCCGGGTCATCGTCGCGAGCTTCTCCAGCCACGTGCACCGCGTGCAGCAGGTGCTCGACGCCGCCCACGCGAACGGGCGGCGCGTCGCGTTCATCGGCCGGTCGATGATCCGCAACATGACCATCGCCGCCGAGCTCGGCTACCTCCGGGTGCCGGACGGGGTCCTCATCGACTCGAAGAGGGCCGTGGACCTGCGCGACGACGAGATCGTCTACATGAGCACGGGATCGCAGGGCGAGCCGATGGCCGTCCTCAGCCGCATGGCGAACCTCGAGCACCAGATCGAGATCGGCCAGGACGACACGGTCATCCTCGCGTCGAGCCTCATCCCCGGCAACGAGAACGCCGTGTACCGGGTGATCAACGGGCTGACCAAGCTCGGCGCGAACGTGGTGCACAAGGCGAACGCGAAGGTGCACGTCTCGGGCCACGCGGCGGCGGGGGAGCTGCTGTACTGCTACAACATTCTGAAGCCCCGCAACGTCCTGCCGGTGCACGGCGAGTACCGGCACCTGGTGGCGAACCAGCAGCTGGCGATCCAGACGGGCGTGCCCGAGCGCAACACGTTCCTGGCGGAGGACGGCACCGTGCTCGACATGAAGGACGGGCACGTCCGGGTCACGGGCCAGCTCGACGTCGGCTACGTGTACGTCGACGGATCCACGGTGGGCGAGATCACCGACGCCGACCTGAAGGACCGCCGCATCCTCTCGGAGGAGGGCTTCGTCACGATCTTCGTGGTGGTCGAGCCGCAGACGGGCAAGGCCATCATCGGACCGGAGATCGAGGCGCGCGGCTTCGCCGAGGACAGCCGCGTGTTCGACAGCGTGAAGCCCCTCGTCGTCCGGGCGCTCGTTGAGGCGGCGGCGAACGGCACACGCGACACGCACGCGTACTCGCAGGTCGTCCGCCGCACGGTCGGCCGCTGGGTCAACTCGTCGCACCGCCGCCGTCCGATGATCATCCCGGTGGTCATCGAGGCGTAGGCCGGCCCCGGCGCGCGGGCGTCGCGCCGGACGTCCGGAGGGGGCGGGGAGCCCCGTCCCCTCGAGCGATCCCGTCGCGGGTGCCGTGCCGGCTCCGTCGCTCGTCCCGCCCGTCGCCCCGCGCGGCCCCCGGTCGGGGGTGGCCACGTCATCCCCGCGGCCGAGGCGGCGCGCGCGACGCCGCCCCTAGCGTCGGGATCGACCGGACGGGCCGCAGGGGAACGCCGGGGAAGGAGCGGCTGTGGGCGTCTGGCGGAGATGGATCCTCCCGATAACGAGGCTGGTCGTGCTGGCGGCGATCGCCGTGGCGCTCGTCCGGATGGCGTTCTTCGGGACGACCGCGGAGGAGACGGCCGAGGCGCCGACCGGATCGGTGGTGCAGTCCCAGGTGGCCGCGTCCGTCGCGACGGTCGTCAACGACGTGACGGTGAAGGGCGCCATCCAGCCGGATCCCGAGGTGCCGGTCAAGGCGACCCTGCAGGGGAAGGTGTCGAAGCTCGTCGCCGGGCCGGGCGCCACGGTCGCGGCGGGAGACCCGCTCCTCGTGATCCGCCAGGAGACGCCGGTGGACCCGGTGGTCGCGGCGGACGGCTCGGTCACGCAGTCGAAGCCGAAGGTCGTCACCGAGACGGTGCGGGCGTCGGCCGCGGGCTCGCTCGTCGAGCTCGGCGTGCTGGTCGGCCAGGAGGTCGCGGTCGGCGACGCGGTCGGCCGCATCGCGCCGCCCACCTTCCGCGCCACCGCGTCGCTGACGGCGGAGGAGCAGTACCGGCTCGTGACGCAGCCGACGTCGGCGAAGGTGGCCATCACGTCCGGGCCCGCCCCGTTCGACTGCGGCGAGCTGCGGATCGGGCAGGCGGCGGCGGCGAGCGGCGCCGGCGCGACCGGGACCCCGGGCGACGCCGGGTCGGCCGAGGGCGCCTCGTCGTCCACGGGCGCGACCGTCTCCTGCGCGGTGCCCGCCGGAACGCGCGTCTTCCCGGGCCTCGCGGCCGAGATCACGATCCCCGCGGGCGAGGCGGCCGATGTGCTGACCCTGCCGACCACCGCGGTCGAGGGCCTCGCCGACACCGGCAACGTCTGGCTCGCGTCGGAGTCGGGCGAGCCGGAGGAGCGGGCCGTGGGACTCGGGATCAGCGACGGGAAGGTGGTGCAGATCACGTCCGGCCTCGCCGAGGGCGACATGGTGCTCGAGTTCGTGCCCGGCGCGCCCGCGCCCGAGGAGGACGCCATGACGATGCAGGGCGGGTACGGCGGATGAGCCTCATCCGCCTCGAGCAGGTCACCCGCACGGTGCAGCGGCCGGACGACGAGCCGCTGACGATCCTGCACGGCGTCGACCTGGACGTCTCCGTCGGCGACCATGTCTCCATCGTGGGCCGCTCCGGTTCCGGGAAGTCGACGTTGCTGAACATCCTCGGCCTGCTCGACACCCCGACGACCGGCGAGGTCCTCCTCGACGACGAGCCCATGGCCCGCGTCTCGGGTCCCCGGCGCGACCGCGCCCGCGGGGGCGACATCGGGTTCATCTTCCAGCAGTTCAACCTGCTGCAGGGCCGCACGGCCCGGGAGAACGTGATGACGCCGCTGCTCTACTCGACCGGTCGCACGTTCTGGCGCCGGGCGTCGATCGCGGCGGACATGCTCGACCGGGTCGGCCTCGGCCACCGGGTCGACTCCATGCCGGAGACGATGTCCGGCGGCGAGCAGCAGCGCGTCGCCATCGCCCGGGCGCTGGTCCGCTCGCCCCGGCTGATCCTCGCGGACGAGCCGACGGGCGCCCTCGACATCGAGACCGGCGCCACCGTGATGACCCTGCTCGCGGAGGTCGCGCACGCGTCGGGCGCGGCGCTGGTGACCATCACGCACGATCCCACCGTCGCGGCCCGCGCGGATCGACACCACCGCCTCGAGGCGGGCGTCCTCGCGCCCGCCGAGGCCCTCACCCGGGAGGTCGTCGCGTGAGCGGGTGGCTCGCCCGCACGGGCACGGGGCTCGTGGGGGCCGTGGTCGAGGCGTGGGCCGAGCTGCGGATCCACCGCACCCGCGTGCTCCTCTCCCTCATCGGCGTGGCCGTCGCGGTCGCGGCGATCACCTCCGTGGTGGGCCTCGGCGCCGTCGTGCAGCAGTCCCAGACCGAGCAGATGGAGCGGCAGTCGGGGCGTCCCGCGTCGCTGTCGGTCTCCATGTACTCCGAGACCGGCGCGACCATCGCGTACGCCGGCCAGCGCGAGATCCTCGCCGAGGTCGCCGACCGGTACGGCATCACGTGGTCGACCGCGATCGGCTACGCGCAGATCCCCGTCCAGCTGCCCGACGGGGCCGTGCAGGTGTCCGCGACCGTGGTCGACCCGGACTACGGCCAGATGCGCCGCGTCGACGTGACCGCGGGCCGCTGGTTCGACGACCGCGACGCCGACCTCCTCGCGCCCGCCCTCGTCGTCAACCGGGCGTTCCTCGCCCGGCTCGGCTCGCCCGACGTCGCGACCCATCCCACCGTCACGCTGCAGGGGGAGCGGGGCGAGCTCACGGCCGTCGTGGTCGGCGAGGTGCCCGACCTCTACGCCGAGGACCCGCCGTCCATGTACGTCCTGTCGTCGACGGCCGAGCGGATGATGGGCCCCGAGTCCCTGGCCGCGCTGAGCCCGCAGATGGAGCTGTGGGTCCCGGAGGAGGAGTCCGACGGGCTGACCGCCGCCATCCAGTCCGACGTCGCCGCCGCCGCGCCCGACGGCGTGCAGGCGACCGTCAACCGGAACGACTACGGGACGTACGACTACGACCCGCTGCTGTCGCTGAAGATCCTCGTCGGGGGAGTGGCCGGCCTCGTGCTCCTCCTCGGCGCCCTCGGCCTCGTGAACATCTCGCTCGTCACGGTGAAGCAGCGGATCCGCGAGATCGGCGTCCGGCGCAGCTTCGGCGCGAGCGCCAGCCGCGTGTTCTTCGCGGTGATGATGGAGAGCGTGGTCGCGACGGTCGCCGCGGGCGTGGTCGGGGTGATGGCCGCGGTCGCGATCGTGAAGAACCCGTGGATCCTCTCGTTCGTCGCCTCCGGCGTCACCGAGTTCCCGCCCTTCCCGCTCTCGGCGGCGCTCCTCGGGCTCGGCGCCTCGCTCGCCGTAGGCGCCGTCGCGGGCCTGCTGCCGGCGCTCGTGGCGGTGCGCGTGTCCGTCATCGACGCGATCCGGTACTGAGCCGCGGGCCGCGCGGGACGGGCCCGCCCGGCCCGGCGGACCGCCCGTGACGGCGGCGCGGGATAACGTGGGGCGCATGGCTACGAGCACCAGGTCGACCAGCCGCGCCGGGAAGACCTCCTCGGGCGCGCCGCGCGCCACGCCCCCGCGGAAGGGGCGCGCCACGGAGACGAAGCAGCAGACCGTCGCCTACCCCGTCCAGGCGGAGCGGCGCGGCCCGCTCGTCGTCGTGTGGATGGGCCTCGCCCACGCCACCGGCGCCCTGTTCCGCGCCCTCGGCCCGGAGAAGCTCGCGAAGGAGGAGCGCCGCGACGGGATCCCGTTCCTCCTCGTGGTGCTCGCGATCGCGGGGGTCGTCGTCGAGTGGTTCAACCCGCTCAACGACGTGGCGATGGCGTTCGACGCCTACACGTTCGGCGGGCTCTTCGGCCGCGTCGCGTTCGCCCTGCCCATCGTGATGGTGCTCCTCGCCCTCTGGCTCTTCCGCCATCCCGCGTCCGTCAGCGACAACGGGCGCATCGGCGTGGGCGTCTCGCTCTTCCTGGTCTCCATCGCCGCGCTCTGCCACATCTTCAACGGCGCCCCGGATCCGCGCGACGGCATGCTCGGCCTCGCCCGCGCCGGCGGCGTCCTCGGCTGGGTGCTCGCGGCCCCGCTCTCCCTGCTCATCACGCCGATCGGCGCGGGCATCGTGGCGGGGATCCTGCTGCTGCTGTCCCTCTTCATCATCACCCGCACACCGCCGAACCGCGTCGGCATGCGGCTCCGCGAGCTGTACTCCTACCTCTTCGGCGCCCCGCCCGTCGACGAGGAGCAGCGCGCCGCCGACCGCGCCGCCCGCAAGGGGCAGGCGACCGAGCAGGTCGAGCTCGAGGGCCTCGACGACGAGGGCCCGGTAGACACCGACAGCCTCCCGTGGTGGCGCCGCAACCGCAGCCAGCGCGAGGACGCGCCCGCGTTCGACAGCCCCGTGCTCGCGCCGCACGCCGGATCCGACGACGTCGTCGAGCGCGCCGCCGCGGAGGCCCCCACCACGATCATCGACCGCACGGTGGATCCCGACGCCGCCCGTCCCGAGCCCGGCGCCTTCGCGGGCGACGAGGCCGCGACCCGCCGCATCGACCTCGACGCGCCCGTCGACGCCACCGCGACCGCGATCCTGCCGTCCGTCCCGGTGCACCCCACGGGCATCCGCGACGACGACGAGCCCGCCGTCCTCCCCGGCTTCGAGGACGACGGCACCGACGCCGCGGTCGTCTCGGGGGAGTCCGACGCCCCGCAGGCGCCCTACCGCCTCCCCGCCGCGAGCACGCTCTCGCCGGGCACGCCCGCGAAGTCGCGATCGTCCGTCAACGACGAGGTGGTGCGCGCGCTCACCGAGGTGCTCACCAACTTCCAGGTCGACGCGACGGTCACGGGCTTCTCGCGCGGCCCGACGGTCACGCGCTACGAGCTCGAGCTCGCGCCCGGCGTGAAGGTCGAGCGCGTCACGGCGCTCGCGAAGAACATCAGCTACGCGGTCGCCTCCAACGAGGTCCGCATCCTCTCGCCCATCCCGGGCCGCAGCGCCATCGGCGTGGAGATCCCGAACACCGACCGCGAGATCGTCTCCCTCGGCGACGTGCTCCGCTCCTCGGCCGCCACGAACAGCGCCCACCCGATGACCATCGGCGTCGGCAAGGACGTCGAGGGCGGCTACGTCATCGCCAACCTCGCGAAGATGCCGCACCTCCTGGTCGCGGGATCCACGGGCTCCGGCAAGTCGAGCTTCGTCAACTCGATGATCACGTCGCTCCTCATGCGCGCGAAGCCGAGCGACGTGCGCATGGTGCTCATCGACCCGAAGCGCGTCGAGCTCACGATCTACGCCGGCGTCCCGCACCTCATCACGCCCATCATCACCAACCCGAAGAAGGCGGCCGAGGCGCTGCAGTGGGTGGTGAAGGAGATGGACATGAGGTACGACGACCTCGCCAGCTTCGGCTTCCGCCACATCGACGACTTCAACAAGGCCGTCACGAGCGGATCCATCGTGCTCCCCGAGGGCAGCGAGCGGACGCTCCGCCCGTACCCCTACCTCCTCGTGGTGGTCGACGAGCTGGCCGACCTCATGATGGTCGCGCCGCGCGACGTCGAGGACTCCATCGTCCGCATCACGCAGCTGGCGCGCGCCGCCGGCATCCACCTCGTGCTCGCGACGCAGCGGCCGTCGGTCGACGTGGTCACGGGCCTCATCAAGGCGAACGTGCCGTCGCGTCTCGCGTTCGCGGTGTCGAGCATGACCGACTCCCGGGTGATCCTCGACCAGCCCGGCGCCGACAAGCTCATCGGCCAGGGCGACGGCCTCTTCCTCCCCATGGGCGCCAACAAGGCGGTCCGCGTGCAGGGCGCGTGGGTGCAGGAGGCGGAGATCGCCAAGGTCGTCGAGCACGTGACGCGCCAGGCGCGGCCCGAGTACCGGCAGGACGTCGCGGTCGCCGCCGAGAAGAAGGAGATCGACGCGGACATCGGCGACGACCTCGAGGTGCTGCTCGCGGCCGCCGAGCTCGTGGTCAGCACGCAGTTCGGATCCACGTCCATGCTGCAGCGGAAGCTCCGGGTCGGGTTCGCCAAGGCCGGCCGCCTCATGGACCTCCTGGAGGCCCGCGAGATCGTCGGCCCGTCCGAGGGGTCCAAGGCCCGCGACGTGCTGGTGTCCGCGGAGCAGCTGCCGGGCGTCCTCGCGACGCTGCGCGGGGAGACGCCGGCGGCCCCCGAGGCCGCGCCGCCGGCCGCCCCCGCGGCGCCCGTCGGCGCCGCCGCCGAGACGGACGACGCGAACCGCTACCCGTCGGATCCGCTGCACAAGGACCTCGACGCGTACGAGCAGGTGGAGGCCGAGGGCGACAGCGACGCCTGGGGCCTGACGGGGAGGGACTGACCCATGGTCGATCGGAGCGCCCCGGGCGCGAGCCGCACGGGGGCACCGCGCGTGTGGCGGGCAGGGGACTCGCCGGCGAGCCCCTGGAACGTCGCCAACATCCTCACCGTCGTGCGGATCCTCCTGGCCCCCGTCTTCGTCGTGCTGCTCGCCGCGGACGACGGCGCGGACGGCCCGTTGCGGTACGCCGCCGCGGCGCTCTTCATCGTGGCCATCGCGACCGACGGCGTGGACGGGCACATCGCCCGCAGCCGCAACCTGGTGACCGACCTCGGCAAGCTCCTCGACCCCATCGCCGACAAGGTGCTCACGGGCGCCGCGCTCGTGATGCTCTCGGTGCTCGGCGAGCTGCCGTGGTGGGTGACCATCGTCATCCTCGTCCGCGAGCTCGGCATCACGGCCTACCGCTTCGCCGTGCTCCGCGATCGCGTGGTCGCGGCGTCGCGCGGCGGCAAGCTCAAGACGGTCGCGCAGGCCGTGGCCATCAGCGTCGCGCTGCTCCCGCTCTGGGACGTCGTGGGCGACGGCATGCACGTCGTGAACACGGTGCTCATGTCCATCGCGCTCGTCCTGACGGTGCTCTCGGGCCTCGACTACACGCGGCAGGCGCTGCGGGCGGAGCGCGCGTCGTGAGCGGCGCCGTCGACCCGGTGGACACCGCGGGCGTCTCGGGCGCCTCGGACGCCGCGGGCCCCTCGGACGAGGAGCTCGCCGCGCGCGTCATCGCCGCCCTGGTGGCGAGCGGCCGGCGTCTCGCCGTGGCCGAGTCGCTGACCGGAGGGCTCCTCACCGCGGCGCTCGTGGGCGTCCCCGGCGCCTCCCGCGCGTTGACCGGCGGCATCGTCTCCTACGACACCGCGCTCAAGCGCACCCTCCTCGGCGTCGAGTCGTCGATCCTCGCCGTCCACGGCGCCGTGCACCCCGATGTCGCCCGGCAGATGGCGCGCGGCGTGCGACAGACCTGCGAGGTCGACGGGCGTCCCGCGGACGTCGGCGTCTCCACCACCGGGGCGGCGGGTCCCGACCCGCAGGACGGCCAGGCTCCGGGCACGGCGTTCGTCGGCCTCTCCCTCGACGGCGACTCCCGCGCCATCCCCCTCCACCTCGACGGCGACCGCCAGCAGGTGCGCGCCGGCGTCGTCCACGAGGCGCTCCGGGCCCTCGCCGAGGCGCTCGGATCGGGAGGGAACATCTGATGGCCGGCCCGCGTTGCCGTAAGCAGGTTCACAAGCAACGTCCAGTGCCCCTGCTTAGCCTGGGTCCTCGGCCAGATGCTCTCGCATCAGCCCCGGACCTCCGGTTCGATCAGGCACCAGGCGCAATGAGGAGGGTCCCGTGGTTCTAGTCCGTCAGGAGATCGGCGACGTCCTTCGGGACTTCCGCCTGCAGAAGGGGCGCACGCTCCGGCAGGTCGCCAGCAAGGCCAGCGTCGCGCTCGGCTACCTCAGCGAGGTCGAGCGCGGGCAGAAGGAGGCCTCGAGCGAGATCCTCGCCTCCGTCGCCGACGCGCTCGACACCCCGATCTCCGTCATCATGCGCGAGGTGGGCGACCGCCTCGCGGTCATCGAGGGTCTCAACCCCATCCCCGACACGATCCCGGACGACCTCGTCGCCGGCTTCGACAGCGATCTCGTCGCCCGCTGAGCCCCTCCATCCCACGGCCTCCCGCCCCGCCCATCCTCGTGACGGGCGGGGCGTCGTCGTCCGGGGGAGCGGTGAGCGGGCGGGCGTGCAGAGCGCAGCGGGTAGCGTGAGGGCATGCGACTGAGCGAGTTCCAGCGGGCCGTCTCCGACGAGTTCGGAGCCGGCTACGGGCCGGTGCTCGTCGCGGACCTCGTCCTCGGGGATCTCGGCGGCCGCACGTGCGCGCAGGCGCTGAAGGACGGCACCCCCGCCCGCGAGGTGTGGCTGGCCCTCTGTCGCGCCCAGGACGTCCCGCGGTCGCGCTGGAACGGCGCCGGCGTCCCCGAGCCCCGGGCCTGACGCGACGGATCGCCCCGGCTCGTCCCACGCGAACCGATCGCGACACGCGGCGCGCCGTTCGAATATCCCTTCGAACGCGCGTAGTCTCCCCACAGGAGCGATTCGAAGCGCGGACTGCACAGGTCCGGCCCCTCCGGCAGCGATGTCGGCGGCGCCGCATAACGTGCACCTCGCGGAGATCACCCGTCGCCTTGTCGGCACCGGAACCCGCGGCCAGCGGGATCGGAGCGACAGCCTGCAGGCATCCCACCTTCGACACGAGGAGCACCCCATGGCATCATCCGCAGACCGCGAGAAGTCTCTCGAGACCGCGCTCGCCCAGATCGACCGGCAGTTCGGCAAGGGCTCGGTCATGCGCCTGGGCAGCGACGAGCGCGCGCCCGTCGCCGTCATCCCCACCGGCTCCGTCGCACTGGACGTGGCGCTGGGCATCGGCGGGCTCCCGCGCGGCCGCATCGTCGAGATCTACGGCCCGGAGTCCTCGGGAAAGACCACGCTCACGCTCCACGCCATCGCGAACGCGCAGCGTGCGGGCGGCATCGCGGCCTTCATCGACGCCGAGCACGCGCTCGACCCGGAGTACGCCAAGAAGCTCGGCGTCGACATCGACGCCCTCCTCGTCTCCCAGCCCGACACCGGCGAGCAGGCCCTCGAGATCGCCGACATGCTCGTGCGCTCCGGTTCCATCGACCTCGTCGTCATCGACTCCGTCGCGGCGCTCGTGCCGCGCGCGGAGATCGAGGGCGAGATGGGCGACTCGCACGTCGGCCTCCAGGCGCGCCTCATGTCGCAGGCGCTCCGCAAGCTCACCGGCGGGCTCAACCAGACGCAGACCACGATGATCTTCATCAACCAGCTGCGCGAGAAGATCGGCGTGTTCTTCGGCAGCCCCGAGACCACCGCGGGCGGCAAGGCGCTCAAGTTCTACGCCTCGGTGCGCCTCGACATCCGCCGCATCGAGACCCTGAAGGACGGCACCGACGCGGTGGGCAACCGCACCCGGGTCAAGGTCGTGAAGAACAAGATGGCGCCGCCCTTCAAGCAGGCGGAGTTCGACATCCTCTACGGCACGGGCATCTCCCGCGAGGGCAGCCTCATCGACTTCGGCGTCGAGCACGAGATCGTCCGCAAGTCGGGTGCCTGGTACACCTACGACGGCGACCAGCTCGGCCAGGGCAAGGAGAACTCGCGCAAGCACCTCCTGAACAACCCGGACATCGCCGCGGAGATCGAGCAGAAGATCAAGGTCAAGCTCGGCCTCGTGAAGGACCCGAACGCCGTCGCGGAGGCTCCCGCGGACGCGGCCGTCGCGCCCGTCGCGGCCGTGGCGCCGAAGGCGTCCACTCGCAAGAGCGCCTGACCCGGCGCACCCGGCGGGGCGCATCGCACCGATGCGCCCCGCCTCCCGCACGACTCCGGCTCTTCCCCTGCCGCGCACCGCGTGAGCCGGGGATGACCCATCCGAGGACGGACGCACGATGGTGAGATTCCCTTCCGAGAACGAGCAGGGCACCGGCCCCGGACCGGACGAGGTCGCGCCGGTCGCGTCGCTCGCCGACCGGCGCTCGCGGCGGGCAGCGGCGCGGCCGCCGGCCGAGCCGGCAGAGCCCGTCGAGGCACCGGCTGGTCCGCCCATCGAGGCCGGCCATCCCGCCCGAGGTCGCACCGTCACCGAGGTCGACGGCATCGTCACCATCGGTGCCGCGGTCGACGAGTCCGAGGCGGGTCGGGCGCTGGCGGCGCGGGAGCGCATCGCGGAGGCGCGTCGTGTGCTCGCGGAGGCCGAGGCGCAGGCTGCCCGCGGTGCGGACACCGCGTCGCCTGCGTCCGCTCCGGCCGCTCCGGCCGCGCACGAGCCGACGGCGCCGACGGAGGAGACCCCCGCGGCCTGGCGGGCCGAGGAGGAGCGCGCCACCCGCGCGCGGGAGAAGGCCGAGCAGGACGAGGCCTACCGGCAGGACATGCTCCGGCTGGAGGAGGACCGCGTGGAGGACGAGCGCCGCGAGGCCGAGGCGGAGGAAGAGCGCGTCGCCGAGCGGACGCCCGAGCGCCAGCGTCGACGGGCGGACAACGTCCTGGCGAACCGCCTCCGCGGTCGTGGACTCTCGCTCGCCGAGGCCCGGGAGGTGCTCGCGGGTGCGGAGATCGACGCCGAGATCGCGGAGGAGACCCTCGCGCGCTACGTCTCCCTGCAGTACATCGACGAGGCCGCGCTGGCCGAGCAGATCCTGCACACGCACCTCGACCGCAAGGGGCTCGGCCGGCGTTCCGTCGAGATGGAGATGCGCCGACGCAAGCTCGACCCCCTCGTGATCGAGGAGGCCATGGCTGAGCAGCCGGACGACGAGCTCGCCCGGGCCACCGAGGTCGCCATGAAGCGCATCGGCCAGCTGTCGTCCTACGACGACGAGACGGCGGAGCGTCGGCTCACATCGTTCCTGATGCGCCGCGGGTACGGCGGGGGAGTCGTCCGCGATGCCGCGAAGGCCGCCCTCGCGACGCGGCGCGGATCCTCCCGCGTCCGATTCCGCTGAGCCCTCACCCGCAGGAGCGTCGCATGCCCGGTCGTAGGATTGGACGATCATGAGCACCGTCGCCGAGCACGTCCGCGCGTCCCCTCCCACCGACGCCGTCCGGCCCCGGACCTACGAGGTCCGCACCTACGGCTGCCAGATGAACGTGCACGACTCCGAGCGGCTCACCGGCTCGCTGGAGGCGGCGGGCTACGTCTCGGCCGCGGGCGCGGAGGCCGACATCGTCGTCATCAACACGTGCGCGGTGCGGGAGAACGCGGACAACAAGCTCTACGGGAACCTCGGGCATCTCGCCGGGGTCAAGCGCCGACACGAGGGCATGCAGATCGCCGTCGGCGGCTGCCTCGCGCAGAAGGACCGCGCCACGGTCCTCGAGAAGGCACCCTGGGTCGACGTCGTGTTCGGCACCCACAACATGGGCGCGCTGCCGACGCTGCTCGAACGCGCCCGGCACAACGGCGAGGCGCAGCTGGAGATCCTCGAGAGCCTCGAGACGTTCCCGTCGACGCTCCCCACCAAGCGCGACGAGATCGCGAGCGGCTGGGTGTCGATCTCCGTCGGCTGCAACAACACCTGCACGTTCTGCATCGTCCCGGCGCTGCGCGGCAAGGAGAAGGACCGCCGGCCCGGCGACATCCTGGCGGAGATCCAGGCGCTCGTCGACGACGGCGCCGTCGAGGTCACGCTGCTGGGGCAGAACGTCAACTCCTACGGCGTCGAGTTCGGCGACCGGCACGCGTTCGGCAAGCTGCTCCGGGCGGCCGGCGCCATCGATGGGCTCGAGCGCATCCGCTTCACGAGCCCGCACCCCGCGGCGTTCACGGACGACGTGATCGACGCGATGGCCGAGACGCCGGCCGTCATGCCGCAGCTGCACATGCCGCTGCAGTCCGGCTCCGACCGGATCCTCAAGGCCATGCGCCGCTCGTACCGGTCGGAGCGCTTCCTCGGGATCCTCGACCGGGTGCGCACGCGCATCCCGGACGCGGCCATCACGACCGACATCATCGTCGGCTTCCCCGGCGAGACCGAGGAGGACTTCCAGGAGACGCTGCGGGTCGTCGAGGCCTCGCGCTTCTCGTCCGCGTTCACGTTCCAGTACTCGATCCGGCCGGGCACGCCCGCCGCGACGATGGACGAGCAGGTGCCGGCGGACGTGGTCACGGAGCGCTACGCGCGCCTCACCGCGTTGCAGGAGCGCATCAGCCACGAGGAGAACCAGCGCATGGTCGGCCGCTCGGTCGAGGTGCTCGTGAGCGCGCACGAGGGCCGGAAGGACGGCGACACGCGTCGCGTCACGGGTCGGGCGCAGGACGGCCGCCTGGTCCACCTCGACGTCCCCGAGGGGAGCGGAGAGCCGCGCCCGGGGGACGTGGTGACCGTCGAGATCACCCGCGCCGCGCCCTTCCACCTCATCGCCGACTCCGTCGACCAGGCGCCGCTGCGCATCCGACGCACCCGCGCCGGCGACGCCCACGAACGGGCGCAGGCGGACTCGTGCGGCGTCCCCGCCGCACCGAGCGCCGACGGCAGCTCCGGCGTCGGCGCGCCCCGCGTCTCGCTCGGCCTGCCCACGCTCCGCGTGTCGTCCCCGGGCGAGGGCGGCTCCGCGCACCCGCGTCACCGGGCGTGACCCCGATCGTCGCGGTCGTCGGGGCCACGGGCACCGGCAAGTCGGCCCTCTCCCTCGACATCGCCGAGCACCTCCGTACCGAGGGGCGTCCGGCGGAGATCGTCAACGCCGACGCCATGCAGCTGTACCGCGGCATGGACATCGGCACGGCCAAGCTCCCGCCCGAGGAGCGGCGGGGGATCCCGCACCACATGCTCGACGTCCTCGACGTGACGGCCGAGGCCACGGTCGCCGCCTACCAGCAGGAGGCCCGGGCAGCGGTCTCCGGGATCCTCGACCGGGGCGCCGTCCCCATCCTCGTCGGGGGATCCGGGCTCTACGTCTCCTCCGTGCTCTTCGACTACGACTTCCCGGGCACGGATCCCGAGGTGCGGCAGCGGCTCGAGCGCGAGCTCGCCGAGACCGGGCCGGGCATGCTGCACCGGCGCCTGCGGGAGGTCGACCCCGGGGCGGCGCAGCGCATCGGCGCGCACAACGGACGGCGCCTGGTGCGCGCCCTGGAGGTCGTGGAGATCTCCGGCGCGCAACCCGCGCGGGAGGCGGCCGAGCCGCGCGCCTGGCACCCTGCCCGCATCATCACGCTGACGCTCCCGCGCGACGAGCTCGTCCCGCGGCTCGACGCCCGCGTCGAGGGCATGTGGGCCGACGGGCTGGTCGAGGAGGTGGCCGATCTCCTCGGCGACGGCCTCGCCGACGGCGTCACCGCATCGCGGGCCATCGGCTACGCGCAGGCGGCGCGACAGCTCGCGGGCGGGATCACCCAGGCGGAGGCGATCGAGGAGACGCGCGCGCTCACGCGCCGGTACGCCCGTCGGCAGGTGTCCTGGTTCGGGCGCTACGTCGACGCGGTGCAGCTCGACGCGCGCGACGAGCGCCTCCTCCCGCAGGCCCTCGACGCCCTCCCGGTGGCGCGCCCGTAGGCTGGCCGCATGGCAGACCTGCAGTTCACCAAGGGCCAGGGCACGGGCAACGACTTCGTGCTGTACGCGGATCCCGCGGGCGAGACCCAGCTGACCGACACGCAGGTGCAGGCCCTCTGCGACCGCCACTTCGGCGTCGGCGCCGACGGCACGATCCGCGCGGTCCTGTCCAGCCGCATCCCCGAGGGCCAGGCGGCCCTCGCCGAGGATCCCGACGCCGAGTGGTTCATGGACTACCGCAACGCCGACGGCAGCCCGGCGGAGATGTGCGGCAACGGCATCCGCGTCTTCACGCTCTTCCTCATCGAGAACGGCCTCATCGAGCTGCCGCCGGGCCGGACGGTGCCGATCGGCACGCGCGCCGGGGTCCGCGAGGTGCAGCGCAGCGGATCCGGCTTCCAGGTCGACCTCGGACGCTGGGCCCTCGCGGGCGGCGAGCCCCTCGTCCGCGCCAAGGACCTGCAGGTGGCCCGTCCCGGCCTCGGCATCGACGTCGGCAACCCGCACGTGGTCGTCGCGCTCTCCAGCGAGGACGAGCTCGCGCAGGCCGACCTGGGCTTCGTCCCGCAGCTGGATCCCGAGCCCGCGGACGGCGTGAACGTCGAGCTGGTCGTCCCCGCGGATCCGCTCGTGGTGGACGGCGTCGGCCACATCACGATGCGCGTGCACGAACGCGGCAGCGGCGAGACGCTGAGCTGCGGCACGGGCGCGGTCGCCGCGGCCCTCGCGACCCGCCACTGGGCCGGTGCGGCGGCGCCGCACCAGTGGCGCGTCCAGGTGCCGGGCGGCGTGCTCGGCGTGCGGATGTTCCCGACCGAGGACGGCGAGCACGTGGGCCTCTCGGGTCCGGCGGAGCTCGTGTTCGACGGGGTCGTCGCGCTGGCCTGACCGCCGTCGGCGGCTCGACGACGTGTCGTCCGGCGCCCTACGCGTCGGAGCGGTGGACCCGCAGCACCCGGAAGCCCTTGTCGGACGCGGCGCGCGTCGTCTCGAGCTCCGGGGGGAGCGTGTCGACGAGCCACCGCTGCAGCGAGTCGGATCCGAGGTTCCGCTGCACGACCAACCAGGCGTCGGCGCCCGGGGCGAGACGCGGCAGCCACTGTGTGAGGATCCCGTGCAGCGCCTCCTTGCCGACCCGGATGGGCGGGTTCGACCACACCGCGGCGAAGGCGACGTCGTCGGGAACATCCTCCGGCAGCACCGCGTTGACGTTCTCGAGACCGAGGGACCGGGCGTTCGCCCGCGTCAGCTCGAGCGCCCGCTCGTTCACGTCGACCGCCCACACGGTGGCCGACGGCGATCGCATCGCCAGATCGAGCGCGAGGGGACCCCAGCCGCAGCCCACGTCCAGCAGATGGCCGTCCGGCGGCGGCACCGGGACGGCGCGCAGCAGGACGAGGGTGCCCTGGTCGACGTGCTCGGGGCTGAAGACGCCACCCGCGGTCTCGAGGTCGACCGTCCGTCCGCCCAGCTCGACCGTGATCGTGCGGGTGCGCAGGGGACCGGCCGGCGACGAGGAGAAGTAATGCGCGTCGGCCATGAACGGGACGATACCGGACGCCGACGCTACGATGGGAGCACATGATCACGCACGACGAGCACGACCAGCCCGCGGACACGACGACGACGTCCACCGACACCACCGCCGGGGACGACGTCGTCGCGCGCGTCCTCGCCCGGGCGGAGAACCGGTCGGCCGGCTACGCCCTCTTCCGCGGATCCGGCGCGCAGGCGCTGTCCGCGGCCCCCGACACCGAGCAGGGCTTCGACGGCGACCAGACCGAGCGCTCCGACCGCCAGGCGCTCCGTCGCGTCGCGGGTCTGTCCACCGAGCTCGAGGACGTCACCGAGGTCGAGTACCGGCAGCTGCGCCTCGAGAACGTCGTGCTCATCGGCGTGTACTCGCAGGGCTCCGTCGACGACGCCGAGAACAGCATGCGCGAGCTCGCCGCCCTCGCCGAGACCGCGGGCGCCGTGGTCCTCGACGGCCTGCTGCAGCGCCGTCCCACGCCGGATCCGAGCACCTACTTCGGCAGCGGCAAGGCCGAGGAGCTGCGGGCGCTCGTCGCCGCGGTCGGTGCCGACACCGTGATCGCCGACACGGAGCTCGCCCCGAGCCAGCGGCGCGCGCTCGAGGACGTGGTGAAGGTGAAGGTCATCGACCGCACCGCCGTGATCCTCGACATCTTCAGCCAGCACGCCAAGAGCCGCGAGGGCAAGGCGCAGGTCGAGCTCGCGCAGCTGCAGTACCTGCTGCCCCGCCTCCGCGGCTGGGGCGACTCGATGTCCCGCCAGGCCGGTGGCCAGGTCGGCGGCGCGGGCGCGGGCATGGGCTCGCGCGGACCCGGTGAGACGAAGATCGAGCTCGACCGCCGCCGCATCAACACGCGCATGGCGAAGCTCCGCAAGCAGATCGCCGGGATGAAGCCCGCGCGCGACACCAAGCGCGCCAACCGCGACCGCAACGCCGTGCCGTCCGTGGCGATCGTGGGCTACACGAACGCCGGCAAGTCGTCGCTGCTCAACCGGGTGACGAAGGCGGGCGTGCTCGTCGAGAACGCCCTGTTCGCCACGCTCGACGCGACCGTCCGCAAGACGGAGACCGACCAGGGGCAGCTGTACACGCTCGCCGACACCGTGGGCTTCGTCCGCAACCTGCCGCACCAGCTCGTCGAGGCCTTCCGCTCGACGCTGGAGGAGCTCACCGACTCGGACGTGCTCGTGCACGTGGTCGACGCGTCGCACCCGGATCCGGCGGCGCAGCTCGCCACGGTGCACGAGGTCATCGCCGAGGTCGACGCGTACGGCATCCCCGAGATCGTGGTGTTCAACAAGAGCGACCTGGCGTCGGACGACGACCGCGTCGTCCTCCGGGGGCTCGCGCCGCAGGGCGTGTTCGTCTCGGCGCGCACGGGGGAGGGCGTGGAGGAGCTGCGCGGCCGCATCGCCGAGCTGCTGCCCCAGCCCACCATCGAGGTCGACCTGCTCGTGCCCTTCGAGCACGGCGAGATCGTCGCGATGCTGCACGACGGCGCCAAGGTGCTCGACACCTCCTACGTCGAGGAGGGCACGCGGGTGCGGGCCCTCGTCACGGCGGAGCAGCAGGCCCAGGTCGCCCGCTACGCCGTGGAGCCCGCCGCCTGATCCGCGACGCCCCGCACGCACGAGAGCGGCCGATCCCCTCGGGGACCGGCCGCTCTCGTGCATGGTGGGGGCGTCAGACGGAGCGCATGACCGCCACGACCTTGCCGACGACCTCGGCGAAGTCGCCGAGGATCGGCTCGAACGCGCTGTTTCGGGGGAGCAGCCACGTGTGGCCGTCGCGCTGGCGGAACACCTTGACGGTGGCTTCGTCGTCGAGCATGGCGGCGACGATGTCGCCGTTCTCCGCCGTCTTCTGCTGGCGCACCACGACCCAGTCGCCGTCGCAGATGGCCGCGTCGATCATCGAGTCGCCGACGACGCGCAGCATGAAGAGGTCGCCCTTGCCCACGAGCTGGCGGGGGAGGGGGAAGACCTCCTCCACCATCTGCTCGGCGGTGATGGGGATGCCGGCCGCGATGCGGCCGACCATGGGCACCATGGCGGCGTCGCCGACCGGGGTGGACGGCTCGCCGCTCTCCGCGGCGCCGCTGCCGGGCAGGTCGATGAGGACCTCGAGGGCGCGCGGCCGGTTGGGATCGCGGCGCAGGTAGCCGGACAGCTCCAGCTGGTTGAGCTGGTGGGTGACGCTGGAGAGCGAGGCGAGGCCCACGGCGTCGCCGATCTCGCGCATGCTCGGCGGGTAGCCCTGGCCGGCGATGGTGCGCTGGATGAACTCCAGGATCGAGATCTGCTTGTCGCTGAGGCTCTTGCGGCGCCTCGTCGCGCCGCCTCCCGCCGCTCGCTCGTCCGTCATGCCACGGCCCGCCTCTCGTCGCCGACGCCCTCCGCGGCGCGTCGACCCGGCGGGGCGACGCCCTCGCGAGGGCGATGTCGGTGGTGCCCGGTGGAATGGACACCAGGCACTCGAAACTGTATCCAGCCGAGGCACCTCGTACAAACACCTGTTCGAGCGTGTCGCGCGTCCGGAGCTGGGATCGGGCGCGATGGGGGCTTGCGGAGCGTCGTGTTCGAATGTATGTTCGGAACACAGCTTCGCACCCGGCTCTCCCGGCCGAGAGCCGGGTGCGAGCTGCCGGACCCGCATCGCATGCCCCATCGCACTGCACCGCCGGGTGCGTCGCATCGACGCCCCACCGTCTCGCACGAGAGGTCACCATGAACACCGCAGCCCCCGCCGCCATCGCTCCCTCCACCGCGCCCGCCGCCGCCGTCCCGGAGGCCGCCGTCGCGCCCCGCACGCGCCTGCGCATCACCCGCCGCGGCCGTCTCGTCCTCACTGCCCTCGTCGCCGCGCCCCTCGCGCTCGGCGCCGGGCTCGTCGCCCTCAACGGCGGCGCGGCCGTCGCCGCGAAGGACGCCTCGGGCGTGACGCTCGAGCGCGTCACCGTCTCGAGCGGTCAGTCCCTGTGGGACCTCGCCGAGGAGATCGCCCCGTCGTCCGACCCGCGCGACGTCATCGCGTCGCTGGTCGACCTCAACCGCCTGCCCACGTCGGACGTCTCGGCGGGCCAGCAGCTCGCCGTCCCGGTGCAGTACTCCCACTGATCCGTGCGCATCGTCCCGTGCGTGCGGAGACGGTGCGCCAGGACCCGCCCGCTCCCGATGGCGGTCGTGAGCGGGCGGGAGGCACGGAGCCGATCGGTAGCATGGAGGGCATGAGCACCCTCGCGCGCACCGCGCACGTCACGCGGCAGACCAGCGAGTCCAGCATCGAGCTCCAGCTCGACCTCGACGGCACCGGCGCCTCCGAGATCAGCACCTCGGTCCCGTTCTACGACCACATGCTCACGGCCTTCGCGAAGCACTCGCTCACCGACCTGAAGGTCACCGCCACGGGCGACACGCACATCGACGTGCACCACACCGTGGAGGACGTGGGCATCGTCCTCGGTCAGGCCATCCGCCAGGCGCTCGGCGACAAGTCCGGCATCGCGCGCTTCGGCGACGCGCTCGTCCCGCTCGACGAGGCGCTGGTCCAGTCCGTCGTCGACATCTCGGGGCGTCCGTTCCTCGTGCACTCCGGCGAGCCCGCCGGATTCGAGATGCACCTCATCGGCGGGCACTTCACCGGATCCATGGTCCGCCACGTCTTCGAGGCCATCACCTTCCACGCGGGCCTCACCGTCCACGTCACGGTGCTCGGCGGGCGCGACCCGCACCACATCGCGGAGGCGGAGTTCAAGTCGTTCGCCCGCGCGTTCCGCCAGGCCAAGGAGCACGACCCGCGCGTGTCCGGCGTGCCGTCCACCAAGGGCGCCCTGTGACGGGCCCCTCCGTCGTCGTCCTCGACTACGGCAGCGGCAACGTCCACTCCGCCGTCAAGGCGCTCGAGCTGGCAGGGGCGGAGGTCGAGCTCACCGGCGATCCGAAACGGGCGCACGAGGCCGACGGCCTGCTCGTCCCGGGCGTCGGCGCCTTCTCCGCCGTGATGACCGCCCTGCGCGCGGCCGGCGGCGACCGCGTCGTCGACCGCCGACTCGCGGGCGGTCGACCCGTCCTCGGGATCTGCGTCGGCATGCAGGTCATGTTCGATCGCGGCGTCGAGCGCGACGTGGACGTGGCCGGGCTGGGGGAGTGGCCGGGCACGGTGGACCGCCTCGAGTCCGACGTGCTCCCGCACATGGGATGGAACACCGTGGAGGCCGCCGCCGGCTCCGCGCTGTTCGCGGGCCTGGAGGAGGAGCGGTTCTACTTCGTCCACTCCTACGCGGCGCGCGCCTGGGGCATCGACCCGCTCCCTCCGCTGCCGGCTCCGCGCGTCACCTGGGCCACGCACGGGGAGCGCTTCGTCGCCGCCGTGGAGAACGGGCCGCTGTCCGCGACGCAGTTCCACCCCGAGAAGTCCGGGGCGGCCGGGATCCGGCTCCTCGCCAACTGGCTCGGCACCCTCCGCGACGCCTGATCGCGCCGCCTGCCCCGCAACGCCCCGCCGTCGCCGACGGCATCCGCCCGCCCGCATGACAGAACGAGAGCGACCATGAGCGAGTTCACCAGCACGCCCCGCCTGACCCTCCTCCCCGCAGTGGACGTGGCCGGCGGACAGGCCGTCCGCCTCACGCAGGGCGCGGCCGGCACCGAGACCGGGTACGGCGACCCCGTCGACGCGGCCCGCGACTGGGCCGAGCAGGGCGCCGAGTGGCTGCACCTCGTCGACCTCGACGCCGCGTTCGGCCGGGGCGACAACCTCTCCGTCATCTCGCGGGTGATCCGCGCCATCGACGGCGTGCAGATCGAACTCTCCGGCGGCATCCGCGACGACCGCTCGCTCGACGTGGCCCTCGAGAGCGGCGCGACGCGCATCAACCTCGGCACGGCGGCGCTCGAGAACCCCGAGTGGGCGGCCAGCGTCATCGCGCAGCACGGCGAGGCCGTCGCGGTCGGGCTCGACGTCCGCGGGCGCACCCTGTCCGCGCGCGGCTGGACCAAGGACGGCGGCGACATCTGGGAGGTGCTCGAGCGCCTCGAGGAGGCCGGCTGCGCGCGCTACGTCGTCACCGACGTCACGAAGGACGGCACGCTCCAGGGTCCGAACCTCCAGCTCCTCCGCGATGTCCTCGAGCGCACCGAGCGCCCGGTCATCGCGTCCGGCGGCATCTCGAGCCTCGACGACATCGCCGCGCTCCGCGAGCTCGTGCCGCTCGGCCTCGAGGGCGCCATCGTCGGCAAGGCGCTCTACGCCGGGGCGTTCACGCTCGGCCAGGCGCTCGACGTCGCCGGGGAGTGATGACGGGCTCCACGCCGCACGCCGACTCCGCCGGGACGCCGTGGGCGGGGCGCTCCTTCGAGCCGACCGCCTTCCCGGGCGACGACGGATCCGCGCCGCCGGCCCTCGCCGAGGCGCTCGCCCGGCACGGGCGCGGCGAGGTCGGCCCCGCCACGGTCGTCGACGCCCTCCGCGACGCCCGGCTGCTGATCCCGCTGGTCGCCCGGCTCGGCGAGGAGGGCGTGGGGGAGACCGGCCTGAAGGTCGACAAGAGCGCCGAGCTCTCGATCATCACTGTCGCCGGGCCCGACGGGCGCACAGTGATGCCGGTCTTCACGTCCGTCGCGGCGATGGGCCGCTGGAACCCGGCCTCGCGTCCCGTGCCGGCCGACGCCGTGCGCGTGGCGCTGGCCGCCGCGAGCGAGGAGACCGACCTTGTCGTCCTCGACCCGATGTCCGAGACCGAGTTCGTCCTGCGGCGCCCCGCGGTGTGGGCCGTCGCGCGGTCGCTGCCGTGGACGCCGAGCCCGGAGGATCCGGAGGTCATCGCGGAGCTCGAGGCGAGCGTCGTCGAGGAGCCGGCCGTCGTGGCGCTCGCGGCGGGGTCGGGGGATCCGCGGGCCCGGCTCGAGGGCCCGGAGCTCCTCATCACGCTGGCGCTCGTCGACGGCCTCGACCGGTCGGCCCTCGACGCCCTCCTCGCGCGCCTGCAGGACCGCTGGTCCCGGAGCGCCGTGCTCGCCGACCGCGTCGACAGCATGGGGATCCGCGTCACCTCCGCCGGCTGAGCGGCACCCGGGGGCGCGGCCGCCACGGTGCGGCGCCGCCTCCGCCGGACCCGGAGGCTCGGCGGGTGCGTCCGGTGGACCCGCGTCCCGGGCCGCATTCCGCGGCCCGTCCGTCAGGAGACGGGGCCGGTGTACTTCTCGCCGGGGCCCTTGCCGACCGCGTCGGGGTAGGGGGACGCCTCACGGAACGCCAGCTGCAGCGACCGCAGGCCGTCGCGGAGGCTCCGCGCGTGCTGGTCGCCGAGCTCGGGGGAGGCGGCGGTGACGAGGCCGGCGAGCGAGATGATCAGCTTGCGCGCCTCGGCCAGGTCGGTCTGCGTGGCCGGGTCGTCCGCGAGCCCGCACTTGACGGCGGCGGCGCTCATCAGGTGGACGGCCGTGGTGGTGATGACCTCGACCGCCGAGACCTCCGCGATGTCGCGCGCGTACTGGTCGGCGACGAAGTCGGCCGTGTCGTCGTCGGCGACACCCGCGGCCGACGCGTCCGGACCGGCGGCGTCGGGCTCCTCGAAGCGGTGCACGTGCGCATCCGGCGCGGGGTCGGGACGGGGGGTGTCGGTCATGTCTGTCCTTCGCTGGTGGTGCGGATCCGCGGCGGGAGGGGGCGGATCCGGGCAGGTGCGGTGCGCCGCCCTGTCGGAGCGGGCCCCGTGTCTGCTATGCTTCTCGACGGCTCCGGGGCTGTCTCAGTCCCGGTTCGAAAGTGGATCAGATCCCACCCGCGCTTGACCGCCTCCATAGGTTACCGGGTCGTTTTCGCTCCCCCGTCCGAACGCCTCCCTCCACGGGATGCGCCGGTCGGGAGCCCCGCATCGCGGGACCCCTCATCGCAGGGGGAGGGCGAGATGCCGGTACGGCGTACGCGTCGCGACCTGGCGGAACTGCATCCTCGTCTCGAATCCGAGCGGCTGAGAAGCCGGCGGGCCACCCGAAGACACGAATAGGAGCAGTCCATCAGCGATCCCCGTACCAACGATCGAATCCGAGTTCCTGAGGTTCGCCTCGTTGGCCCAGCAGGCGAGCAGGTCGGCGTCGTATCCATCGACG
>Ga0308163_10001067_pt1 | contig 34353 bp, 33 predicted proteins | sample PhyTR1_FD_201037 | JGI IMG/M metagenome (GOLD analysis project Ga0308163, IMG submission 201037) | Phyllosphere microbial communities from UC Gill Tract Community Farm, Albany, California, United States - DLSLT.R1 | ecosystem: Host-associated > Plants > Phyllosphere > Unclassified | place: USA... | reverse complement strand
ACCTGGTCGGCAAGATGCTGACACTGCCGCTGACCGGTCGCGAGATTCCGGTCATCGCCGACGAGTATGTGGATAAAGCCTTCGGCACCGGCTGCGTGAAGATCACGCCGGCGCACGACTTCAACGACTACGCCGTCGGCCAGCGCCACAAGCTGCCGCTGCTGACCATCATGACGCTGGACGCCAAGATCGTCGACGACGCGCCGGCAGCCTACCGCGGCCTGGACCGCTTCGCCGCGCGCAAGCAGATCGTCGCCGACCTGGAAGCGCAAGGCTTGCTGGAACAGGTCAAGCCGCACAAGCTGATGGTGCCGCGCGGCGACCGCACCGGCGTCGTCATCGAGCCGATGCTGACCGACCAGTGGTTCGTCGCCATGAGCAAGCCGGCGCCGGAAGGCACCTTCAATCCGGGCAAGTCGATCACCGACGTGGCGCTGGAAAAGGTCGCCAGCGGCGAGATCAAGTTCGTGCCCGAGAACTGGACCACCACCTACAACCAGTGGCTGGGCAACATCCAGGACTGGTGCATCTCGCGCCAGCTGTGGTGGGGCCACCGCATCCCGGCCTGGTACGGCCCGAACGGCGAGATCGTGGTTGCCCGCACCGAGCAAGAAGCGCAGGCCAAGGCGAAGGAGCAAGGCGTCACGGGCGAACTGCGCCGCGACGACGACGTGCTCGACACCTGGTTCTCGTCGGCGCTGGTGCCCTTCTCGACCATGGGCTGGCCGGAAGAGACCCCGGACATGAAGATGTTCCTGCCGTCGTCGGTGCTGGTGACCGGCTTCGACATCATCTTCTTCTGGGTCGCGCGCATGGTCATGATGACCGCGCACTTCACCAACAAGGTGCCGTTCGAGACCGTGTACGTGCACGGCCTGGTACGCGATTCGTCCGGCCAGAAGATGTCGAAATCGAAGGGCAACACGCTCGATCCGATCGACCTGATCGACGGCATCGACGTCGACTCGCTGGTGGCCAAGCGCACCACCGGCCTGATGGACCCGCGCGCCGCCGAGAAGATCGCCAAGGCCACCCGCAAGGAATTCCCGGAAGGGATCCCGGCCTTCGGCACCGACGCCGTGCGCTTCACGATGGCCAGCTACGCCTCCCTCGGCCGCAACATCAACTTCGACCTCGGCCGCGCCGAAGGCTACCGCAACTTCTGCAACAAGCTGTGGAACGCCACCCGCTTCGTGCTGATGAACACGGAAGGCAAGGACTGCGGCAAGCCGGATCCGAGCGACCTGTCGCAGGCCGACCGCTGGATCATCTCGCTGATGAACCGCGTCGAGCTGGAAGTGGCCAAGGGCTTTGCCGACTACCGCTTCGACAACATCGCCAACACGATCTACAAGTTCGTGTGGGATGAGTACTGCGACTGGTACCTGGAACTGGCCAAGGTGCAGGTCCAGCAGGGCACGGAAGCGCAGCAGCGCGCCACCCGCCACACCCTGCTGCGCGTGCTGGAAGTGATCCTGCGCCTGGCGCACCCGATCATCCCGTTCGTCACCGAGCAGCTGTGGCACGCGGTCGCGCCGCTGGCAGGCAAGACCGGCGACACCGTCATGCTGCAGCCCTACCCGGTCGCCGACGAGTCGCTGATCGACGACGGCGCCGAAGCCTGGATGGACCAGTTCAAGAAGCTGACCGACGCCACCCGCAACCTGCGCGGCGAAATGAAGCTGGCGCCGTCGGTGCGCGTGCCGCTGATCGTCGAGCCGGGTTCGGAAGCCGACCGTGAAGCCGTGCGCGGCTTCGCGCCGTACGTGCAGCTGCTGGGCAAGCTGTCGGAAGTGCAGATCGTCGACGCCCTGCCGGAATCGCCGGCCGCGGTGTCGGTCGTCGGCACCACCAAGCTGATGCTGAAGGTCGAGATCGATGTCGCCGCCGAGCGCGAGCGCCTGTCGAAGGAAATCACCCGCGTCGAAGGCGAGATCGCCAAGGCCAACGGCAAGCTGTCGAGCGAGAGCTTCGTGGCACGCGCGCCGGCCGCCGTGGTGGCCCAGGAGCGCGAGCGCCTGGCCAACTTCAGCGCGACGCTGGACAAGATGCGCGAACAGCTGGCGAAGCTGCCGGTGGCATAAAGCGTCAACATTCCGCAGTTGGCGAAAAGCCGCACCGGGTCATGCCGGTGCGGCTTTTTTTTCATATAAACAATTGTTTTATGTTACTGTTTACAAAATAGCATTCGTAATTAACTCTTCATCATACGCGTTATCAATGGTATCGAGTGTCCGACCGGCCGCACTGCAGCAACCCTGGATGGTGGCGGCTGTTGCCATTGCCCTCCTCTTCCTTCGGATGCCGGAGCGCCTGATCGACGGCTTCCTGTGGGCGGAGGATGGCAGGATCTTCCTGCACGATGCCTATGCAGCCGGCACGGCCTCGCTCCTGTGGCCGTATGCGCAATACCTGCACCTGCTGCCGCGCCTGATTGCCTGGTCGGTTTCCAAGCTCTGCTACATCGACCAGGTAGCCCGTCCGCTGGCATGGATCTGTGCGCTCGCCACCGGCGCGGGCTGCGCCTGCCTGTTCGCCTTCGCACGCCGGCGCTTCTCGCTGCCCGCTGCCTGGGCCTTCGCCCTGACGCCGCTGCTGATCCCGCACGGCGGCGAAGTCTGGCTGACCATCACCAACCTCCAGTGGGTGACTGCGCCGGTACTGCTGGTGCTGCTGTGGGACGCGTTCTGCAGTCCCGCGTCCGCGCCGCGGCAGCCGGGCACCGCCGCGGTACGCGACACGGCGATCGTGGTCCTGACCCTGACCGGCCCGTTCGGATTGCTGTTCTCGCCGCTTGCCGTCGCAGGCCTGGCCGCGACCCGGCGCGTGCCGCGTTCGCGCCGTGCCTGGATTGCCATCGCGGCCTATGCCGTCGCCGCCGGCGCCCAGCTCGCGACGATCCTCGGCAATCCGGCGCCGCCGCTGCCCGCGGGCATGGCCGCCCGGCCGCCGCTCGGCGTCTGGCTGCACTACCCCTGGAAAGGCCAGTTCCTCCATTACATGGTGCTCGAGTTCGTCCTGCCCTTCGCATGGACGGACGCGCTGGGCGAAGCGTGGAAGATCGCCGCCGTCGCAGTCGCGCTGCCGTTCGCCGCCTGCCTGTCGCTGGCCGGGCAGACCCATCGCCTTGCGGCCGCCGGGTTGTTCGCCCTGGCCGCGGGGCTATGGATCATCGGCGTGATCCGGGTCGGCATCCCGGATCTCGACATCAAATGGCATCCTGGCGGACGCTATTTGTACATTCCCTTCATTGCAATGGCCTGGTCGCTCCTCATCATCCGCGAGACCACCCCACGCCCGGGTGCGAAGGCGCTGGCGGGCTGCCTGTTATCGATGGTCCTGCTCAACAGTCTCCTGAACTTTCATGCCATCGTCTGGCAGGATCACGGCCTGGTATATTCGCACGACACGGCAACCTGGCTGCTGCGGCTGCCGCCCTCCGCCGACTGGTCGATACCGGTACGTCCGGCCTGGACCAGCCCACCGCAGCCGCCCTGACACCGCCGGACGCGGCATGGGTCACTCGACGTCGGCTTCGCGCGGCACGGACGGCGTGGGTGGCGCCACCCCGGTGATCCGGGCGACGCACTCGTGGCGCAGCCAAACGGCGGTGACCGGCTCCCGGTTGAGCATCTTCTTCACGATCGGCACGGCCTGCTCGCCGACCAGCATGCCCAGCAGGCCGATCAGCGCGATGGCGGGCGGCGCCGGCGAGCGCACCTGCAGCAAGGCGTAGATGCACCCCACCAGCACCCCGACCGCCAGCGACACCACGTAGATCTTCATCGGCGCCTCCCGTCAGGCCGGCATGGGCGCAGGTGCGGGCGCCAGCGTCTCGTGGCTGCCGGCGGCGCGCTGGGGCGCCCCGTGCACCATGGTGTAGGCGTAATCGACGCCCATGCCGTAGGCGCCGGCATGCTCGCGCACGATGGCGCCGACCGCATCGTAGGTGGCACGCCGGGCCCAGTCGCGCTGCCACTCCAGCAGCACCTGCAGCCAGGTCATCGGCACCGCGCCGGCCTGGATCATGCGCTGCATGGCGTAGTCGTGCGCTTCCTTCGAGGTGCCGCCGGAAGCGTCGGCCACCATGTAGATCTCGTAGCCGCCTTCCAGCATTGCCGACAGTGCGAAGGTGGTGTTGCATACCTCGGTCCACAGGCCGGCCACCACCACCTTGTTGCGGCCGGCCGCGGCCAGCGCGTCGCGCACCTTGCGGTCGTCCCAGGAATTCATCGAGCTGCGTTCCAGCAGGGGCGCGTCCGGGAACACGTCCAGCAGTTCGGGAAAGGTGGTGCCGGAAAAGCTCGCGGTTTCGACCGTGGTCAGGGTGACCGGAATGCCGAAGGCCCTGGCCGCCTTGGCCAGGCCGACCACGTTGTTCTTGAGGGTCTGGCGGTCGATCGACTGCACGGCGAATGCCATCTGCGGCTGCTGGTCGATGAAGATCAGCTGGGAATTCGCAGGGGTCAGGACTTCGAGTTTCGGATCGCTCATGTGCCTTCTCCTTATCGATGGTGCATGGATGATCAAGATGCCTTGGCCTGCGCCTGCCCGGCCACCGGCGACTCCACCACCACCAGCCCGAGCAGGATCAGGAGCGGAACCGCCAGCGCGGCAAAGCCGAACCAGTGGAAACCGAAAGCGGCGGCGATGCAGCCCGCCGCGAAGCCCAGCAAGGGCCAGAAGAATTTGGCGAAGCGCTTGCGCAGCCCGGGGTCGTCGGCGCCGCGCAGCAGGTCCACCAGGTCGATCACGATCTGGGTGACGTTCCCGGTCATCATCGAGGTCGGCGCCAGGTGGCCCAGGCACAGGCGGCTGGTGGCGCTGTGCGCGCCCATGGCCAGCGCGGCCAGCAGGCCGGCCGTCATGGCCAGCGCATCGGCACTGTCGCCGATCGGGGCGGCCGCGATGCCGAAGGCCATGCTGCCCGCCAGCAGCGCCAGTTCCAGCAGGAAGGCCAGGCGCAGCACGGCGCCGCCGCGCTTCTCGACCACGACCGCCAGCACGCGCGCCGCGGCCACGCCGGCGATGAAGGCCGGGAAGGCGAGGAGTTTCAGCAGGACCGAACTGTGCGAGGGGTCGGCGAGCGCGGCGCCGATCAGGATGAAGTTGCCGGTGACGTGGGCGGTGAACAGGCCGAACAGGGCCAGGAAACCCAGCGTGTCGACATAACCCGCCAAAAAGGCCAAGGCAATGCCTTGCGTTCGACCGAGGCTGACTTCGTTCATCGCACTCTCCCGTGCGCCACGCTGGGGCCGACAGCCCCAGGCCATCACGCATATGCCCATCCTAGCCGTTTTTTTGTCTACACTGCGCATCGGGGCCCTTCATTTTTCGGGAGCGCGTTCATGAATGCATCGCCGACACTGATCCTCTTCAACGGCCGCTTTCACACGGGCGATCCGCAGCAACCCCGGGCCGATGCGGTCGCCATCCGCGACGGCAAGTTCCTGGCCGTCGGCAGCGCCGGCGACGTCATGCGCCACCGCGCGCCGGACAGCCGGCTCATCGACCTGAATGGGCGCACCGCCATCCCCGGCCTCAACGATTCGCACCTGCACCTGATCCGCGGCGGCCTGAACTACAACCTGGAACTGCGCTGGGAAGGCGTGCCCTCGCTGGCGGACGCGCTGCGCATGCTGAAGGCGCAGGCCGCGCGCACCCCGCATCCGCAATGGGTGCGCGTGGTGGGCGGCTGGAGCGAATTCCAGTTCGCCGAACAACGCATGCCGACGTGGAAGAGATCAATGCCTGCGCGCCCGATACGCCGGTGTTCGTGCTGCACCTGTACGACCGCGCCCTGCTCAACCGCGCCGCCCTGCGCGCCGTCGGCTACGGCCGCGACACCCCGGCACCGCCGGGCGGTGAGATCGTGCGCGACGCCGACGGCACCCCGAACGGCATGCTGATCGCGCGGCCGAATGCGCTGATCCTGTATGCGACGCTGGCAAAAGGGCCGGCGCTGCCGCATGACCTGCAGGTGAATTCCACGCGCCAGTTCATGCGCGAGCTGAACCGCCTCGGCCTCACCAGCGCCATCGATGCCGGCGGCGGCTTCCAGAACTACCCGGAAGACTACGCGGTGATCGAGGACCTGGCGCGCGAGGAACAGCTCACCATCCGCATCGCCTACAACCTGTTCACCCAGAACAAGGGCAAGGAGTTGCAGGACTTCGAACGCTGGACCGGCATGGCCCGGCCGGGCGAAGGCAGCGACTGGTACCGCCTGAACGGCGCCGGCGAGATGCTGGTGTTCGCGGCCGCCGACTTCGAGGATTTCCTGCAGCCGCGCCCCGACCTGGAGCCCGGCATGGAGGACGAGCTGGAAAAGGTCGTGCGCCACCTGGTCGCGAACCGCTTGCCGTTCCGCCTGCACGCCACCTACGACGAATCGATCGCGCGCATGCTCGACGTGTTCGAGAAGGTGAACCGCGACATTCCCTTCGACGGCCTGCCCTGGTTCTTCGACCACGCCGAGACCATCACGCCGCGCAACATCGAGCGCGTAAAAGCCCTGGGCGGCGGCATCGCGATCCAGCACCGCATGGCCTTCCAGGGCGAGTTCTTCGTCGAGCGCTACGGCGCGGAAGCCGCCAAGGCGACGCCGCCGGTGGCGCGCATGCTGGACATCGGCGTGCCGGTCGGCGCCGGCACCGACGCCACCCGCGTGGCCAGCTACAACCCCTGGACCGCGCTGTACTGGCTGGTGTCGGGCCGCACCGTCGGCGGCCTGCGCTTGTATGACGCTGGCGCGCGTCTGCCGCGCGAGACCGCGCTCGAACTCTGGACGGGCGGCAGCGCCTGGTTCTCGAGCGAGAGCGGCAGGAAGGGACGCATCCGGGAAGGCATGCTGGCCGACCTGGCGGTGCTCTCGAGCGATTACTTCAGCGTCGACGAAGAGGCGATCAAGGACATCGAATCGGTGCTGACCGTGGTCGGCGGCAGGATCGTCTACGGCCAGGCCGAATTCGCGCCGCTCGGCCCGCCGCCGCTGCCGGTGCTGCCCGAGTGGTCGCCGGTGCGCACGGTGCCCGGCCACCACCGCGGCGCCGGCAGTGCGGCGCAGCCGGTCGGGCACGGCGCGCCGGCGCACCAGTGCCGCGGCGCCTGCGGCGTGCTTGGCCACGCGCACGAGCGGGCGCGCCGTGCCCGCGTGCCGGTGTCGGACTTCGCCGCTTTCTGGGGGGCCTTCGGCTGCAGCTGTTTCGCGTTTTGAGGGGCGGTCTGCCGACATGTCGATCCTGATTTATGGCAATGCCAATCTCAATCCACCAGGCGCTCAACTCCAGTCGAACCTGGCGTGCGCACAAAAATGCAATGCGGATGCGGGAAGCAGGCGGGCCGGCCTACAGCCAGCCCGCATTCCGCGCCAGCCGGTAAGCCTCGATCCGGTTGCCGGCATTCAGCTTGCTGATCGCCTCGGACAGGTAGTTGCGCACCGTGCCTTCGGACAGGTGCACCAGGCGGGCGATCTCGCCGCTGGTCCTGCCCTCGCCGGCCAGGCGCAGCACCTGGCGTTCGCGCTCGGACAGCGGGTCCTGGCCGGCGTTCCAGCTTTCCAGCGCCAGCTCGGGCGCGATCGCCTTGGCGCCGCCGGCCACCTGCCTGATCGCCGCCGCCAGCGTCTCGGCCGGTGCATCCTTCAGCAGGTAGCCGCGCACGCCGGCCTCCAGCGCGCGCCGCAGATAGCCGCCGCGCGCGAAGGTGGTCACGATCACCACCTTGCAGGGCAGCCTGTCCTCGGCCAGGCGCGCCGCCAGTTCCAGTCCGGTCATCTGCGGCATCTCGACGTCGGTCAGCACGATGTCCGGGCGCAGCTCGCGGCACAGCGCCAGCGCATCCTTGCCGTTGCCGGCGGTGCCCACCACCTCGATATCGTCTTCCAGCCCGAGCAGCGCGGCGAGGGCGCCCAGCACCAAGGCCTGGTCTTCGGCGATGACGATGCGGATCGGGTTCGCACTCATGTTTGTCCTCATGCGGCGCCTCCGGCCGGCACGCGCAGCTCCAGGCGCAGGCCGGCATCCACGCTGACCAGCAGCCGGCCGCCCAGCGCCGCCGCGCGTTCGCGCATGCCGGCCAGGCCATTGCCAGGGCGGACCTCGGTGCCGGCGCCCAGCGCGTTGCCGTCGTCGGCCACGCGCAGCACCGCGCTGCCCTGCTCCAGCGCCAGGCCCAGCGTGCAGCGGGTGGCACCGGCATGGCGCACCACGTTGGTCACCGCTTCGCGCAGCGCCAGCGCCAGCACGTGCTCGGCGGCCGGCGCCAGTTCGAACTGGGCGACCTCCTCGCGCAGTTCGACGTTGGCGGCCAGCAGGCTGGCGCGGGCGCTGGCCAGTGCCCCGGACAGGCCGCTGTGGCGGTAGCCGGTGACGGCGGCGCGCACCTCGGCCAGGGCGCGCCGCGCGCTGGCTTCGATATCATTGATTTCGCGCTTGCAGGCTTGCGCTTCGCGTCCGGCCAGCTTGGTGATCAACTTATCCGCCAGCTCGGCCTTCAGCGCGATCAGCGACAGCGAGTGCCCGAGCAGGTCGTGCAGGTCGCGCGAGATGCGTTCGCGTTCGGCGATGCGCGCCATGTGCTCGACTTCCTCCTGCTTGCGCCGCAACTGCTGGCGCGAGGCGCGCAAGCCCTCTTCCATGATCGAGGCCACGCCGACCGACAGGCCGATGGTCCACGGTGCCAGCAGGAAGGCCAGGCCGACCGGCGACAGCAGCCAGCCGGCCAGCGTCGCCAGCGCGATCACCGTGGCCAGCAGGCCGTAGGCGCTGCGCGCTGGGCGCAGGCGCCCGCACATGCCGGCACCGAAGATGAAGAAGGTGCCGGCCCCGGTGTTCCATGGCGCCCACAGGCAGCCGATCAGGCAGGCCAGCAGCGCGCACAGGATGGTGGTACGGCCGCTACTCCAGAAACTGGCCAGGTACAGCGGCAGGAACAGCAGCACCGTCAGCACGAACATCGCCAGCTCGAACGCACCGGGCGGCTGGAAGAAGTACTGCCACAGCATGAAGGTCAGCGAACAGGCCCACAGGTAAGGCATCCGGCCCAGTTCGGGCGGGACCCAGGGGCCGGTTGCGATATGCTGCATGATGCGCTTGATTCGTTTCATCGCTTGCATTCCATCGCTGGCTTAGTTGCTCGCTTAGTTGCTGGCTTAGTTGCTGGCTTAGTTGCTGGCTTAGTCGCTCGTTCAGTCGCTGGTGAGCCGGACGTCGGCGATTTCGATCCGGTAGTCGCCGGGTTGTGGCCCGGCATTAAATCCTATCATGGTCACCGCCGCCGGATCGACCCCGGCGAAGGCGCTGAACGGAATCGCCACATCCTGCCACTGGGCGCCGGCCGTGAAGCCCACGCTGCGCGGGATGCGCATGCCGCTCGAGGCCATCGTCAGCTGGTAGGGCTTGCCGTCGCCGCGCACGCGGAAGCGCACCATCCTGGCGGCGCTCAGGTCGGCGTCGCCCATCGCGGTGGCGGTGGGCGCGCCACCCGGCAGGAAGGCGACCCCGGCCCAGGGGTACATGAAACCGGCCTTCACCGCCGCCTCCACCGTCACCACCGCGCGTCCGTCGCCGTCCGCCGCCGTGGCCAGCTTGACGCTGGAAGCGCCGCCGGCCACGCGGTCGTCCGACGGCACCCAGCCGGTGCCGAAGGGGCTGGCCAGCTTGCCGTCCTTGAGCAGGCTGATGCGGCCCTCGGGCGGCAGCGCCAGCGGCTGCGAACGGCGCGGCGCCGCTTCCTGCGCGACATGGGCGCGCTGGCGTTCGCGCAGCGCCGCCGTGCTCTCGCCATCCTTCCACACCTCGACGATGCGGCGGGTGGCCGCGATGTCCTGCAGCGGATTGCCGTCCACCAGCACCAGGTCGGCCTTGTAGCCGGCGGCGATGCGGCCGCGCTTGCCCAGCTTGAACACCGTGGCCGGCGCGCTGGTGGCCGCGGCCAGCGCTTCGGCCGGGCTCAGGCCGGCATCCACCAGGCTGGCCAGCTCGTGGTGCAGGCTGGCGCCGTACTGGGTACCGGCATTGCCGGCGTCGGTGCCGGCCAGCAGCGTGACGCCGGCGCGGCGCAGCGCCGCGGTCATGGCTTTGGTGGCAGTGAGGAGCGCGGGCCGCGCGGTCGGGCTGTAGCCGGTGCCGAGCGTGGTGCGCTCTTCCTTGTCGAGCAGCGCGGTGACGCCCGGATCGTCCAGCAGGTCGCGCGGCTTGACGCCGGCCGCGCTTTCCAGCACCGAGAAGGTCGGGATCACGAAGGCGCCGCGCGTGCCGGCCAGTTGCGCCAGGCCGGCAGCATCCTCCGGCGCGATCGCGTTCCCGAGGAACAGGTGGGCCAGGCCGTCGGCGCCGGCTTCCAGGGCGGCGCGTGCATTCTTCAGGTTGCTGACGTGGACCACGGCCAGCTTGCCGCGCTTGTGGGCGGCCTCGACCAGGGTTTTCACGGTGGCGGCGTCGAGGCTGTTCATGCGGTGTTCGCCGAAACCCTCTTCCATCACGATCTTGATGAAGTGCGAGCCCTCGGCGATGCGGGCGTCGACGAAGGCTTGCGGATCGGCGCCCTTGGCCAGCGTCGGGATCGGCAGCGTGAATTCGGTGCCGTGCCCGCCCGGCGCGGTGATCAGGGTGCCGGCCGAGAACAGGTCGGCCTGGCCGCCGTTGCGCCCGGCCGCCATCGCCTTGCTGGTCTCCTGCATGATCGCCACGCTGGTGAACATGTCGACCTGCGTGGTCACGCCGAACACCAGCGGCAGGTCGAGGTGCTGGAAGGCGTGCACGTGGGCGTCGATCAGGCCCGGCAGCAGCGTGCGCCCGGCGCCCGCCACCACGCGCGCCCCGGCCGGGACCGCGCCGCGGTAGTCGGCGTCGGCGATGACGCCGTCGCGCACCAGCACCGCGCGGTGTTCGCGCGCGGCGGCGCCGTCGAACACGCGCACGTCCTGGATCAGGGTGGTGCCGGCATGGGCGGCGCCCGCGCACAGCAGGCCGGCGGCCAGCAGCAGCTTGGTCAACTTGGTCGGTTTCATGGCATCCCTCGTGTCGTTGTGAATGCAGCCAGTATCCGCAAACGCGGCGGCCGCCGACAGGCGCGACTGCCACCTCTTTAGGGTGACAAATGTCACCTGCCAAATATTCCCGACCGATCGTGCCGGCTGCTACACTGGTCTCACACTCGACCGGAGACTGCCATGCGCCCCCTGCTCACGCTTTCCCTGCTTGCCGCCGCCCTCGCCGCCCCGCTCGCCGTGGCGCAGAACGATTCGCCGCTCGGCCTGTGGAAGGCGATCGATGACAGCACCGGCAAGCCGTCCGCGCTGATCCGCATCACCGAGCAGAAGGGCGAGCTGCAGGGGAAGATCGAAAAACTGTTCCGCCCCGCGGACCAGGAGCAGAACCCGACCTGCGTGCACTGCAAGGACGCGCGCAAGGACCAGCCGATCGTCGGCATGACCATCGTGTCGGGCCTGAAGAAGAGCGGCGACGAGTACAGCGGCGGCGAGATCCTCGATCCGAAGGACGGCAAGGTCTACAAGAGCAAGCTGATGGTGCGCGACGGCGGCAGGAAGCTGGAAGTGCGCGGCTATGTGGGCGTGCCGATGCTGGGACGCTCGCAGGTGTGGTTGCGGCAGGAATAATAGTCACTGCGAGAGTCGCTGCGAGAGCGCCTGCGAGGCTGCCCGCGTGCTGCCGGGGCGGCCCACGATGCGCGCCGCATGAATTGCCGCCATGATACTATCGCGGACAATTCATCCATATACGAACAACAACATGCTCCTTCGCCCAGGTTTACCGATTGCGTTCCCGTTCCGCCGGAGGCAGCCATGATCGGCATGCGCCTGCTTTCCCTGCTGGCTGGCGGACTGGCGCTGCTGGTGGTACCGATGGTCATGTTCGACAGCCGTGCCGGCATGTCGGGCTGGATCATTGCCCCCTGGCTGCTCGGCCTGATCCTGACCGCCGCCAGCTTCTTCTACGTGGGCGCGGCCGGCAAGCGGATGCGCCGCGGCGGCCGGGAGCGCCTGGTGGGCGGCGCGCTGCTCGCGGTGGCGCTGGTGGCCAGCCTGCTGCAGCTGATCGTGCGCAAGGACGCGCCCGGCATGCTGGCCAATGGCGGCCTGCTGGCCTTCACCATCCTGCTGCTGTTCAACTTCGTGTTCGTGCCCACGATGGCCCGGCGCCAGCGCCCGATGCGCGAACGCGAGCGCCACGACGCCACGGTGCTGCACTTCGCACCGGTCGATCTGAATCCCTGAATCCCTGAATCCCTGATTTCCTGCCTGCCCGCGATCGCGGCGCCGTTCAGCGCGGACGCGGCACATGGCGTGCCAGATGGCGGTCGAGCGCGTTCGCGAACTGCTGGCGATCGGCCTGGCTGAAAGCGGACGGACCGCCGGTGTCGACGCCGCCGCTGCGCAGTTCTTCCATGAAGGCGCGCATCGTCAGCTGCTGGGCGATGTTGTCCTTCGTATAAAACTCGCCGCGCGGGTTCAATGCAAATCCACCCTTTTCCAGTACCCGCGCCGCCAGCGGGATGTCGCCGGTGACGACCAGGTCGCCGGCCGCCAGGCGCTCGACGATCTCGGTGTCGGCCACGTCGGCGCCGCTCGGCACCTGCACGCTGCGGATGAAGCGCGAGCCCGGCACGCGGATCAGCTGGTTGGCCACCAGCGTCACCTGCAGCTGCATGCGGTCCGCCACCCGGAACAGGATGTCCTTGATGACCGCCGGACAGGCGTCGGCGTCGACCCAGATCTGCATCATCATCCCGCAGTACTCATGAGGTAGGCAGGTTGTCCCACAGGTCGCCGGTGGGGCTGATGCGCGGGGCCGATACGCCGAAGTGGCGGTAGGCCAGCGGGGTGGCGATGCGGCCGCGCGGGGTGCGCTGCAGATAGCCCTGCTGGATCAGGAAGGGTTCGAGCACGTCCTCGATAGTGTCGGCCGCCTCGCCGATCGCCGCCGCCAGGTTGCCGATGCCGACCGGGCCGCCGGAAAACTTGAACAGCACCGCTTCCAGCAGCTTGCGGTCCATGACGTCGAAGCCGACCGTGTCGACGTCGAGCATCTTCAGCGCGCGGTCGGCCATGTCCTGGGTGATCTCGCCGTTGCCCTTCACTTCCGCGTAGTCGCGCACGCGGCGCAGCAGGCGGTTGGCGATACGCGGGGTGCCGCGCGCGCGCCTGGCGACTTCGCGCGCGCCTTCTTCCTTGATGGGCGCTTCCAGCAGCGCGGCGCTGCGGCTGACGATCTTGGTCAGCTCGTCGACGTTGTAGAACTCCAGGCGGGCGACGATGCCGAAGCGGTCGCGCAGCGGGTTGGTCAGCATGCCGGCGCGGGTGGTGGCGCCGACCAGCGTGAACGGCTGCAGGTCGAGCTTCACGGAACGCGCGGCCGGGCCTTCGCCGATCATGATGTCGATCTGGTAGTCTTCCAGCGCCGGGTACAGGATCTCTTCGACCACCGGCGACAAACGGTGGATCTCGTCGATGAACAGGACGTCGTTGGCTTCCAGGTTGGTCAGCAGCGCCGCCAGGTCGCCCGGACGCTCCAGCACCGGGCCCGACGTCTGGCGCAGGTTGACGCCCATCTCGCGCGCGATGATGTGGGCCAGCGTGGTTTTACCCAGGCCCGGCGGACCGAACAGCAGCGTATGGTCGAGCGCTTCGCGGCGCTTGCGCGCGGCATGGATGAAGATCTCGAGCTGGTCGCGGATCTTTTCCTGGCCGACGTATTCTTCGAGGTGCTTGGGGCGCAACGCGCGCTCGATCGCCTCCTCGTTGGGCGAGGCCGGGGCCGCATCGATGATGCGCTGCTCGGTGAAGTTGTCGGTCTGGATGCTCATTGCTACTCTCTAAAATTAGGCCTTGGACAGCGCCTTCAAGGCCAGCTTGATGCCTTCGGAGACGCCGGTGCCGGCCGGGATGGCCTTGATCGCGGCCAGCGCTTCCTTGTCAGAATACCCCAAAGCCAGCAGCGCGTTCATCACGTCGGCCTGGGTGTCGTCGCGGGCCACCACACCGATGTCGGCGCCCAGCTTGCCCTTCAGTTCCAGCAGCAGGCGCTCGGCGGTCTTCTTGCCGATGCCGGGCACCTTCACCAGGCGGCCGGCTTCCTGCAGCGTGACCGCCTGCGACAGCTCGGCCACCGTCATGCCGGACAGGATCGACAGCGCCATGCGGGCACCAACGCCCGTGATCTTGATCAGCTGGCGGAACACGGCGCGGTCGCTCGCGGTGCCGAAGCCGAACAGCAGATGGGCATCCTCGCGCACCACGTAATGGATGTGCAGGACGACCTTCTCGCCGGTGTGCGGCAGGTTGTAGAAGGTGCTCATCGGCACGTCGACTTCGTAGCCGACGCCCTGGCAATCGACCAGCACTTGTGGCGGATTTTTTTCCAGGAGGATTCCAGAGAGACGACCGATCATCGGTACCCTTTCAACTTAAGATTGGCTAAACGAATTCGTGCGATGCTTAATCCGGCTACACCAGACGGCCGCGCTTCATGTGCAGGCTCGGCGACGCCGGCGCCAGCGCGCCGATCAGGCCCAGCGCATCGTGGCTGTGGGCGTGGCAGATTGCCACCGCCAGCGCATCGGCGGCATCGCTGCCGGGCAGGCCCGGCAGTTTCAACAGGCGCGCGACCATGTCCTGCACCTGGGCCTTGCTGGCCTTGCCGGTGCCGACCACGGCCTGCTTGATCTGGGTCGGCGTGAATTCCGCCACCTCGAGGTCGGCCCCGACCAGTGCGGTGATGGCCGCCCCGCGCGCCTGGCCCAGCAGCAGCGTCGATTGCGGATTCACGTTGACGAAGACTTTTTCGATGGCGGCGCAGGCCGGCCGGTAAGTCGCGATGACTTCGCCGATGCTGGCGAGAATCACCTTCAGGCGCGGCGGCAAAGCGGTTTCGCTGCCGGTCTTGATGGTGCCGGACGCGATGTAGCGCAGCCGGCTGCCCTGCTTTTCAATCACCCCGAACCCTGTGGTGCGCAGGGCTGGGTCAATGCCGAGAATAATCATCTTCGAATGTTATACCGGCCAGGGTGTTTCGTGGGAAAAATACTGTCTAAAAACACAGGGTGTGGTAACCGGAGCCATCACATCCGTAGGGTGGGCACTCCGTGCCCACGCGAACGTTAGCGGTACGCCGGCTTCCGCGTGGGCTCGGAGAGCCCACCCTACGTCAAGTCGTACACCGTAGGGTGGGCACTCCGTGCCCACGCGAATGTTCGCGGTACGCCGGCGTCAATCAATGGCGGAAGTGACGGGTACCAGTGTACAGCATGACCACGCCACGCTCGTCGGCCGCGTCGATCACTTCCTGGTCGCGCATCGAACCGCCCGGGTGGATCACGCAGGTCGCCCCCGCGTCGACCACCACGTCCAGGCCATCGCGGAACGGGAAGAAGGCGTCCGATGCCACCGCCGAACCGGTCAGCGACAGGCCGGCGTTCTGCGCCTTGATCGAGGCGATACGCGCCGAGTCGATGCGGCTCATCTGGCCGGCGCCGACGCCCAGCGTCATGCCGCCCGCGCAGAACACGATCGCGTTCGATTTGACGTACTTGGCCACGCGCCAGGCGAACAGCAGGTCCTGCAGCTGCTGCGGGGACGGCTGCAGCTTGCTGACCACGCGCAGGTCGGCCAGGCCGACGTCGCGCGCATCCGGCGACTGCACCAGCAGGCCGCCGCCGACGCGCTTGACGTCGAAGGTGTTCTGGCCGTCGCCGAGTGCGATTTCCAGCAGGCGCACGTTCTGCTTGGCGGCAAGGATCTGCAGCGCTTCCGGCGTGAACACCGGCGCGATGATGACTTCCACGAACAGCTTGGCGATCGCTTCCGCCGCACGGCCGTCGACCGGCACGTTGAAGGCGATGATGCCGCCGAAGGCCGAGGTCGGGTCGGTCTTCAGCGCGCGCTGGTAGGCGTCGAGCGCATCGGCGCCGATCGCCACGCCGCACGGATTCGCGTGCTTGATGATCACGCAGCCGGCCGGCTGGTCGAAACCGCCCAGCGACTTGACGCATTCCCAGGCCGCGTCGGCGTCGGCGATGTTGTTGTACGACAGTTCCTTGCCCTGCAGCTGGCGGTAATTGGCCAGGCTGCCGGCAGCCGGCTGCAGGTCGCGGTAGAAGGCGGCGCTCTGGTGCGGGTTTTCGCCGTAGCGCATGTCCTGGACTTTTTCGAAGTGCAGGTTCAGCGTCTGCGGGTAGGCGGCGCGGGTGGCGTGCTGCTTGTCTTCGCCCAGGCTGGTGAGGTAGTTGGTGATCGCGCTGTCGTACTGGGCAGTGTGGGCGAACACCTTCTTGGCCAGGCGGAACTTGGTGTCGTAGCCGATGTCGCCGGCTTTCATTTCGTCCAGCACCACGGCGTAGTCGGCCGGGTCGACGACCACCACCACGTCGCGGTGGTTCTTGGCGGCCGAGCGCAGCATGGTCGGGCCGCCGATGTCGATGTTCTCGATCGCGTCTTCCAGCGAGCACGCATCCTTGGCAACCGTCTGCTGGAACGGGTACAGGTTGACCACCACCATGTCGATCTGCGGAATGCCGTGCTCTTCCAGCTTGGCGACGTGTTCCGGCAGGTCGCGCCGCGCCAGGATGCCGCCGTGGACCTTCGGGTGCAGGGTTTTCACGCGGCCATCGAGCATTTCCGGGAAACCGGTGTAGTCGGCGACTTCGGTCACCGCGACGCCATTGTCCTGGAGCAGCTTGGCGGTGCCGCCGGTGGACAGGATGTTGACGCCGAGCGCGGACAGCGCGCGCGCGAAATCGAGCACGCCGGTTTTGTCGGAAACGGAAATGAGGGCTTGTTTGATCATGGAAGAGGCCTGTTGATAAAAGATGGTGCGGGCTGATGCCCTGCTGCGCGTCGGACCGGGGGCCGACGCGGACGCACCGCCCCGGCCTCTCCACCGGTTACAGCAGCCCGTGCTCCTGCAGTTTCTTGCGCAAGGTATTGCGGTTGATGCCCAGCATCTGGGCCGCGTGCGACTGGTTGCCTTCGGCGCGCGTCATCACCACTTGCAGGATCGGTTTTTCGACGGTCAGGAGCATCATGTCATAGATATTCGACGGTTTTTGCTCGCCCAGGTCGTTGAAATAGTCTTCGAGGCTTTTCTGTACGACTTCCTGGATACTTTCTTTGCTCATATCTGCTGCTATGTCCTGGTTAATATGCTGCTTGTGGCAACAACGTCTCCGAGTCTCTTCGTCTTTTTATTATTAAGCTGCAATCGCTTGGTCGGCTGGCTGCGCGGGCCGGTATTGTAACCGCTCCCCGTACCGATGTTGTGATTTGAAAAATTCATCCACGGCAGCGAGCTGATCGGCGGTCGATTCCAGCAGATTCATGCGCTGGCGGAATTCCTCGCCGCCCGGCAAATCCTCGACATACCAGCCGATGTGCTTGCGCGCGGTGCGCACGCCCAGGTATTCGCCGTAGAAGGCGTAGTGGGCGGGCAAGTGCTCGTTCATCAGGGCGCGCACTTCGTCGACCAGCGGTGCCGGCAGCAGCTCGCCGGTGCGCAGGTAGTGATCGACCTCGCGGCAGATCCAGGGACGGCCCTGGGCCGCGCGGCCGATCATGACGGCGTCGGCGCCGGTGTAGTCGAGCACGAACTTCGCCTTTTCCGGCGTGGTGATGTCGCCGTTGGCGACCACCGGAATCTTCACGGCGGCCTTCACCGCGGCGATGGTGTCGTACTCGGCATCGCCCTTGTAGCCGTCGGCGCGGGTGCGGCCGTGCAGGGTCAGCATCGCAATGCCGGCCTGCTCGGCCATGCGCGCGATGGTCAGGGCATTCTTGTTTTCGCGGTCCCAGCCGGTGCGGAATTTCAGCGTGACCGGCACGTCGACCGCATTCACGACCGCTTCCAGGATGCGCTGCACCAGGTCTTCGTGCTGCAGCAGGGCCGAACCGCACCAGTTGTTGCACACCTTCTTGACCGGGCAACCCATGTTGATGTCGATGATCTGGGCACCGCGCTCGACGTTGAACCGGGCGCAGTCGGCCAGGTCCTGCGGATCGGCGCCGGCGATCTGCACCGCCTTCGGCTCCATCTCGCCTGCGTGGTCGGTGCGGCGCGCGCTCTTTTCGCTGGCCCACAGGCGCGGGTTCGACGCCGCCATCTCCGACACGGCGTAGCCGGCACCCAGTTGCTTGCACAGCTGGCGGAACGGACGGTCGGTCACGCCGGCCATCGGGGCGACGAAGACGTTATTGCGAAGGAGATAAGGACCAATTTGCACGGCAGAAAATTCACGAGCGTCGACGGGAACTCGCTATTTTACCCGAAGCTCTGCTTAATTTCTCAGCACATTTTTTTTGGAATTGTTGCGTACGCGATATAAACCGCTTGCAATTTGGTTGGGTGGGTGGTGGGTGCTGCGGAAATAACGGCTTGCTGTGCATCTTCGTCGTTCCCGCGCAGGCGGGAACCCATGCCGAGGCACAGGACCCGCCAGCGCTGAAGCTTCCATGGCGTGTCGAGAAATACCGACTTCGGAAGCGCAGTATGGGTTCCGCCTCCGCGGGAACGACGATACAGCGCTCACGAATGCAACGGTGTCAGCTCAACTCATCCAGCACCGCCGGCCGCAAATGCCCGACCTCGCCCCAACTGGTCATACGCAAGGCACCCTCCTCCAGCACGAACCGGTTGACGCTCGCATTGAACACCTTGAAATTGCGCGGCGTCTCCAGAGACAGGCCGCATGCCAGCCGGTAGGCGCACTCGAGCACGCCGCCGTGGGCCACCAGCGCGATCGTCTTGCCCGGATGCGCCGCCCCCAGCGCCAGGATCGCCCCGGTGGCACGTGCGAAAAAGTGGCGGAAGGTCTCTCCGCAGTTGGCGCCGGGCGGCAGCACGGCGTCGACGTCGCGCGCCTGCCAGGCGGCGAACTCGCGCGGGTAGCGCTGTTCGATCTCGCTGTACAGCAAGCCTTCGAAGCCGCCGTAGCAGCGCTCGCGCAGGCCGGGCTCGGTGTGCAGCGGCATGCCGCGCAGGCTGGCGATGGCTTGCGCGGTCTGGCGGGCACGCATCAGGTCGCTGGAGACGAGCAGGTCCAGCGGCTCCCCGGCCAGGGCCGCGGCCAGCAGCCGGGCCTGGCGTTCGCCCTCGGGGTTCAGCGGGATGTCGAGATGGCCTTGCAGGCGGCGCTCGGCGTTCCAGGCGGTTTCGCCGTGCCGGATCAGGAGGATGGTGGTGGGAGCGGTCGGGGGCGTCTGGGGCGTCGGGGGCGTGGTATGCAGTGCGGGCATCGGAGGGTGCTTATTCTTTGGGCAGGACCGCGGCAACGGCGGGGTTCAGCGAGTACACGCCGAAGATGCTGGCTTCGTCGAGGATATGGCCGGTGATCGCCAGGCGCGCTTCCTTGCCGGTAAAGCGGCCGTCCAGCGGCAGGCGCGGGATGTCGAGCGCATACAGCGTGAACACGTAGGTGTGCGCGCGTTCGTCGTTCCAGGGCGGACACGGACCGTCGTAGCCATAGTATTCGCCGACCATGTCGGGGTCGCTCGCGAACCAGCCGGTGTAGTCGTTGACGCCATGGCGCAGCTGGTGTTCGGTGCCGTTCTTGATCGTGAACGGCACCAGCGGGCCGCTCTTGCCGCCGGGCGTGACCATGTCCGAGAACAGGCCTTCGCCGAACGCATGCAGGCTGACCGGGATGTCGACCAGGGCCCAGTGATAGAAATCGGTGCGCGGCAGCGACTCGGACACGACGCGGCCCTCGCGATTGACGTCGCGGCCTTCGGTCGGCACGTCCAGGTCGTGGCACAGCAGCACCAGCGATTCGGTGCCGGCCGGGACGTCGTCCCAGGCGATGTGCGGGCTGCGGTTGCTCGACAGCTTGATGCGGCTGCCCGGATCGATCGCGGCGAACGCGCAGCGCGCGGGGATCGTACCGCCTTCGGTAAAGGAATCACTCCAGATGTTCATCGCTGGTCTCCACGTTCATGCCGGGGCCGCGTCATGCGCCCTTTCTTATTGACTCCCGGGGCCGGCGCAGGTTTCATGATTTTCAAGCCGATGTCTTGGGTGGATCAACCCGAAGCCAGAACGTCACCGGTCCGTCGTTGGTGAGCGCCACCTGCATGTCGGCGCCGAAGCGGCCGGTCTCGACGCTGGCGTGGCGGGCGCGCGCCTGGCGCACCGCGTGGTCGAATAGGCGCCGCCCGTCCTCGGGCGCGGCCGCCGGCGAAAACGAGGGACGCGTACCGGAGCGGGTGTCGGCCGCCAGCGTGAACTGCGGCACCAGCAGCAGGCCACCCTCGATGTCGGCCAGGCTGCGGTTCATCTTGCCGGCCTCGTCCGAAAACACGCGGTAGCCGAGCAGCTTGGTCAGCAGTGCGTCGGCCTCGCGTTCGGTATCGCCCTTTTCGGCGCACAGCAGCACCAGCAGGCCGCGGCCGATGGCGCCGACGACGGCGCCGTCGACCGTCACGCTGGCCGCACTCACTCTCTGTAGTAAACCGATCATGCGCTCAAGGTCACGCGCGCGAACTTGCGCTTGCCGACCTGCAGCACGAAGGTGCCGGCCTGGATCTGCAGCGCCTTGTCCGAGACCACGGCGCCGTCGATGCGCACGCCGCCCTGGTCGATCATGCGCATCGCTTCCGACGAGGAGGCGCACAGGTTGGTCTGGCGCAACAGCTGCGGCAGGCCGATCGGCGCACCGGCGACGGTCACTTCCGGCACGTCGTCCGGAATGCCGCCCTTGGAGCGGTTGACGAAGTCGGCCAGCGCATCCTGGGCCGCCTGCTGCGAGTGGAAGCGCGCCACGATTTCCTGGGCCAGCGCCACTTTCGCATCGCGCGGGTTGCGCCCGCCCTCGACCTCGGCGCGCAGCGCGATCAGATCCCGCATCGAGCGGAACGACAGCAGCTCGTAGTACTTCCACATCATCACGTCCGAGATGCTCATCAGCTTGGCGAACATGGTGTTGGCCGGCTCAGTGATGCCGATGTAGTTGTTCTTGGACTTGGACATCTTGTCGACGCCGTCCAGGCCTTCCAGCAGCGGCATGGTGAGAATGCACTGTGGTTCCTGGCCGTAATCTTTCTGCAACTCACGACCAACCAACAGATTAAACTTTTGATCTGTTCCACCTAGCTCAAGGTCTGCTTTCAAAGCCACGGAATCATAGCCTTGCATCAGCGGGTAAAGGAACTCATGCACCGAGATCGGAGTCCCACTCTTGTAGCGCTTGGTGAAGTCGTCGCGTTCCATCATGCGCGCCACGGTGTAGCGCGAGGCCAGCTGGATCATGCCGCGCGCGCCCAGCGGGTCGCACCACTCGGAGTTGTAGCGGATTTCGGTACGGGCCGGGTCGAGCACCAGCGAGGCCTGCTTGAAATAGGTCATCGCATTCGCTTCGACCTGCTCCTTGGTCAGCGGCGGACGGGTCACGTTGCGGCCCGACGGATCGCCGATCATCGAGGTGAAGTCGCCGATCAGGAAGATTACCTGGTGGCCCAGGTCCTGCAGCTGGCGCAGCTTGTTCAGCACCACGGTATGGCCCAGGTGCAGGTCGGGCGCGGTCGGGTCCAGGCCCAGTTTGATGCGCAGCGGCGTGCCGCTCTGCTCGGAACGCGCCAGTTTCTGGGCGAATTCGCTCTCGATCAGCAGCTCTTCGACGCCGCGTTTAGTAATGGCAAGCGCTTCCTGGACAGCATCGCTGAGAGGGAGAATCGCGGGAGCGCCAGCAGATGTTGTCGTTTTTGTATTATCAGAAAGCTCTTGGGAAGTCATAAATTTCGTGTAGGAATTTGGCTAAAACGGTTGTAGGACGCCGTATTTTGATATAATTCGCGATCCCATCAATCTTGCTGCTAGAAAAGTTTCACAGACGACTAGATTAAGAAAACCAATAAAAGAGAGTTCGCCGTGAAGCTTCAAGCCGCAAATTTTAACTGATTGCATGAACCCAATACAGAAAATCACCGGTAAGCTCTGGTTCGGTCTGGTCAACACCAGCCGTAAAACCCGCATCGTTGCCGGCGGCGCCACGGCACTGGCCCTGGCCGCTTTCGGTGCAACCGCAGTTGCGCCGATCTCCCAGGACGCCGCCGACGTGCCGACCAAGTCGATCGCCGAAGACCTCCAGCTTCCCAACCTCTCCGACCAGATCGCTGCCCTGCAACAGGACCAGCAGCAATTCATCCACGAAGATCGCATCCGTCCCGGCGACTCGCTGGGTTCCGTGTTCACCCGTCTCGGCATCGAAGACCAGCAAGCCCAGGCTTTCGTGCGCAGCGACAAGCTGGCACGCAGCATCCTCGGCCTGAAGACCGGCAAGCGCATCCAGGCGGAAACCGATGAAAACGGCCTGCTGCTGACCCTGCGCGCCACCATCGCGGTCGACAAGAACGAATTCAACACCGTGACCGTCACCCGCAAGGGCGAAAAATTCGTCTCGGCCAAGGCACCGGCCGAGCTCGAGCGCCGCGTCGAGATGCGTTCGCGTGAAATCACCAACGGTTCCCTGTACTCGGCCACCGACGCCAACGTCGACGGCGGCCAGATCCCGGACCAGGTGGTCAACCAGATCGTCGAGATGTTCTCGACCAACATCGACTTCCGCGGCGACCTGAAGAAAGGCGACCGTTTCAACGTCGTCTACGAAAACTTCTACCAGGACGGCGAACTGGTCCGCACCGGCCGCGTGCTGGCAGGCGAGTTCATCAACCGCGGCGTGGCGTACCAGTCGGTCTGGTACGAAGACCCGATCTCGCACCAGGGCGGCTACTACACCCCGGACGGCAAGTCGCTGAAGAAGGCCTTCCTGAAGTCGCCGGTCGCCTTTACCCGCATCTCGTCGGGCTTCTCGATGCGCGTGCACCCGGTGTTCAACGTCTGGAAAGCGCACAAGGGCATCGACATGGCCGCCCCGATGGGCACCCCGATCCGCGCCGCCGGCGACGGTACCATCGATTTCGCCGGCACCTCGAACGGCTACGGCAACATGGTCGTCCTGAAGCACTGGTCGAACTACAGCACCGCCTACGGCCACATGAGCCGCTTCGCCAGCGGCATGCGCCGCGGCCAGAAGGTGCACCAGGGCGACATCATCGGCTACGTCGGCGCCACCGGCTGGGCCACCGGCCCGCACCTGCACTACGAATTCCGCGTGGGCGGCCAGGCGATCGACCCGATGGCCATGAAAAACCTGCAGCAGCAGCCGCTGACCACCGGCGAACTGTCGCGCTTCAAGATGGCTGCCGCCGACATGTCGCACCGCTTCTCGCTGCTGGCCCCGGCCGGCAACACGATGGCTGCGCGCTGATCGCCAGTCACTGACGAGCTGAAACACGAAGCGCCTTGCACTGCTGACAGTGCAAGGCGCTTTTGCTTTGGCCCGCCAGCCTGTACCCTCTCCCTATAATCCGACGAGACCGCATCATGGCCGCCTCTTCCCTCTACATCGGACTGATGTCCGGCACCAGCCTGGACGGCGTGGACGGCGTGCTGGCCGATTTCCACGGGCGCGGCATCCGCACCCTGCAAGCCGCCTTCACGCCCTTCCCGCCCGCGCTGCGCGCCGAACTGATGGCGCTGCAGGCACCCAGCCACAACGAACTCGAACGCGAAGCGCTGGCCGCCAATGCGCTGGCGCGCTGCTACGCCGAGTGCGTGCAGCAACTGGTCGCGCTGGCGCCGGGGCCGGTGCGTGCGGTCGCCGTGCACGGCCAGACCATCCGCCACCGTCCCGAACGCGGTTTTACGCGCCAGACCAACAACCCTGCCCTGCTGGCCGAACTGAGCGGCCTCGACGTCATCGCCGACTTCCGCTCGCGCGACGTCGCCGCCGGCGGCCAGGGCGCACCGCTGGTGCCGGCCTTTCACGAGGCGCGCTTCGGCAAGCGCGGCCAGGTGCGGGTGGTGGTGAACATCGGCGGCATCGGCAACATCAGCGTACTGCATGGCGACGGCCGGGTCAGCGGCTACGACACCGGGCCCGGCAATGTGCTGATGGATCTGTGGATCGGCCGCCACCTGGACCGCCCCTACGATGCCGGCGGCGCCTGGGCCGCCACCGGTTCCGTCGACGCTGCATTGCTCGACAGCCTGCTGGACGAGCCCTATTTCCGCCAGCCGCCGCCCAAGTCGACCGGGCGCGACCTGTTTCACGCACAATGGCTCGATGCCAAGCTGGCGGCGCACCCGGGCCTGGCACCGGCCGACGTACAGGCCACGCTGACGCGGCTGACGGCGCTGTCGATCGCGCAGGCGATCCGGGAGGCCACCGCGGCGCAGCCGGCGCAGGCGGTCTACGTGTGCGGGGGCGGTGCCTATAACGGCAAGCTGCTGGGCGAGATCGCGGCGGCACTGGGCGGCGCCGTGCCGGTGCAGTCGACCGACACGCTGGGCGTGGCGCCGAACCGGGTCGAGGCGCTGGCCTTCGCCTGGCTGGGCTACCGCTTCATGCGCCGCCAGCCGGGCAACCTGCCGGCCGTGACCGGCGCAGCGGGCTTGCGGGTGCTGGGCGCCCTGTATCCCGCCTAGCGCGCCTGACGACACCTCCACGGCGGCGTGGCATCGCCTCGCCGTACCGCCGTGCTGTCTTCGGCGATGGCGCCTTGCCCTGAAGGTTTGTCAGCGCGCCCAGCCAGCGCGCGCCAAGCCGCGCGCCTGCAACTTCCCGAATGCGGTTCAATCAGGCTCGTGCCGATTTAGAGCGCCTGACAACACCTCCATGGCGGCGTTGCATCGCCTCGCCGTACAGTCGCACTGTCTTCGGCGACGCGCCTTGCCCTGAAGGTTTTGTTAGGCGCTCTCAGGCACCCGTTGACTGCTTCGGTGGAGGGGCGATGGCCGGATGGTTCGAGCAACTGGTGGGCGTCCTGGTGATCCTTGTCGCCCTCCTCGACATTTTCCTCACCGTCCTGTACGCCAAGATCGGCGCGGACGGCGCCAGCCGCGCCGGCGCCGGCATCGTCAGCCTGCGGGTCGCGCGCGCGACCTGGTGGGCGTTCCGGCGCCTCTCGGGCCGGCTGCCGGTCAGGCGCGACGCCGCCTGGTCGTTCTGCGGGCCGGCCACCGTGGTCTGCCTGGTGGTGGTCTGGTCGGCGCTGCTGGCGCTCGGCGCGGCGCTGATGCTGCACCCGGCGCTCGGCGAGGGCGTGCGTTCGAGCAGCTCGCATGCCCACGACTTCGTCACGGCGCTGTACGTCGGCGGCAGCAGCCTGGCGTTCACTTCCAGCAGCGACTATTCTCCGCAGACCGACTTCTATCGCCTGCTGTACCTCGCCAACGCACTGATCGGCACCGGTTGTCTCTCGGTCACGATCACCTACATCCTGCAGCTCTATAACGCCGTACTGCAGCGCAACTCCCTCGGGCTGAGCCTGTGCGTGATGACGAAAGACACCGCCGACGCCGCCGTGCTGCTTGCCGCCCTGGGTCCGCAGGGCCGGTTCGACACCGGCTACACCGTCGTGGCCAACCTCGCCTCCCAGCTGACGGCCGTCAAGGAAGCGCATCACCTGTATCCCCTGCTGTTCTTTTACCGGCCCTACCACCCGGCCAGTTCGATCCCGCAGATCGCCTTCGTCGCGCTCGATACGGTCACGCTGCTGCGCACCGCGCTCGACGACGGCCAATACCGCTGGGTCAAGGAATCGGCGGCGGTGGAAAATCTCGGCGGCCTGGCCTCGATCATGGTCAAGACCCTGGAGAGCACGTTCATCCCCGGCGCCGCACCGGAAAAACGCGACGCGCGGGAGCCGGCGGACCAGCGCGATGCCTGGTGCGCACGCTACCGGGCCGCGCTGCGCCAGCTCGAAGGGGCAGGCATCTGCGTGCGCGCCGACCGGGACGAGGGCGCGCAGCAGTACGCACGGCTGCGGCAGGCGTGGGATCCGGGCATCGGGCGCCTGGCAGGCTACATGGGCTACGACATGGCGGTGATCGACCCGGCCACCGCGCAAGCCCGCGGGATCAAGGCTGCGCCCGATCGATGATCCGGAATTCGCCGCCCAGGTGCATCATGCTCATCAGGTACAGCAGGCCGTCGAAGTAGCGCTGCTCGCCGGCCGGCACCGGGGTGTTCCACAAGGCCTTCAGGAAGGCGTCCGGCACCGGGCCCGGCGCCGCCGCCAGGCCGCCGACCGCCGCGGCGGCCAGCATGCCGGTCGAGTGCCGGGTCGACATCGGGCGGCCATCGAGCGTGTAGCGGTCGGCGAAGCGGTCGATGCCCTGCCCGGCCAGGAAAGTCTGGACGCGCTCGCTCAACGCTTTCTGGCGCGCGTCCTTGCCCCACCAGCTGGCATCCACCGACCAGTTGCTGATGGTGCGCCAGCTGTCGTAGCTGAAGGCGCCGGGCGTGCCGTCCCACATCGGCAACGGCTTGCCGTCGAAGTCGGCGCGGTCCGATCCCAGCCCGGTCTGCGCGTGGGCGGTCTTGACGAAATAGTCGCGACTCACGCCGGCCGCGCGCGCCCAGAAGGCACGTTCCTCGGGCGGCGCCCAGCGTGCCCAGAGTTCATAGAAAGCCGGCAGGTGGTAGGACGGGTCGCTGCCCGGGATGCTGGTTTCGGGCACGAAGCGCACCATGGCATGGGCTTCGTCGACCATCGGGCCGACGGTCACCTGGCGCGGCTTGCGCTCGGGGCGGTACGGCGGCCACGGCTTGCCCTCTTTCGCAGCCTGCGCCTGCTCGGTGCGGTTGTTCGGGCTCGGCCACGGCATGTCCGGCTCGACGAAGGGCGGGTCTTCGGGGTGGATGCGGAACGGCGTGGTGGCGGTGACCAGCGGATGGTGGCGCATGCCGCGCAGGATGGCGTCGGCTTCCTTCTGGTAATCGTAGATGCCCTTGCCGTTGCCCCAGCGCCGGGCCGCGAAGTACAAAGCCATCGCATAATATTCCTCGCCGTCGGGCGCGGCGCCGACCGCGCGCGGGCTGCCGTCGGTGCCCATCGACCAGGCGAAATAGCCGAGCGAGGGATTGGCCGGGTCGGTGGTCTGCATATAGGTCTTGGACCAGTTCCACAGCGCGTCGAACTCGCGTTTTTTCCCTAACTGGACCGCGATCATCATGCCGTAGCTCATGCCTTCCGAGCGGGCGTCGTTATTGGCCCAGTCGGTGACGTAGGCCAGCGGGCCGTTGGCGTTGGCGCCGGTCTCGAAATAGATGCGCTGCTCCTGGCCGTCGCCATGGAACAGTTGCTGGAACGCCTGTTCGATCTTGCGGTGGGTCGCAGCCGGGCTGACCCCGAGGCGCTCGGCCAGCAGGTTGCGGTAGCGGCCGGTTTTGTAGGCGCCGTTGCCGTCGTCCAGTCTGGCGGCCTGGGCGGCCTGGGCGGCAGGCTCGGCCGGGGCGGCGTTGACGGCCGCGGCGGAAACCAGGGTGATTGCGGTAACACCAACGATCAGGAAAGACTTGGCATGCATGTGCGCTCTCGGGTTGACGGCAGGGATGCCAGTCTACCCTCGACACATTTCATTTGTCATTCGATAATTGTTTGCGCAAACACCGACATACACAGCGCCGCCAGCAAAAAGGCCGCACCGGACAATGCCGGGGCGGCCTTTTCGAGGCAGCAGGTGCTGGATGGTCTTACATCGAGAACGAGGAACCGCAACCGCAGGTCGAGGTGGCGTTCGGGTTCTTGATGACGAACTGGGCGCCTTCGAGGTCGTCCTTGTAATCGATCTCGGCGCCGACCAGGTACTGGTAGCTCATCGAGTCGATCAGCAGGGTGACGCCGTTCTTTTCCATGGCGGTGTCGTCTTCGTTCATGATCTCATCGAAGGTGAAACCGTACTGGAAACCCGAGCAGCCGCCGCCCTGCACGAACACGCGCAGTTTCAGGTCGGGATTACCCTCTTCCTCGATCAGTTGGGCGACCTTTTGCGCTGCGCTGTCCGAGAAGTTGATGGGAGCCGGGGGTGCTTCCTGGGGCTCTTGCGAGCGATGCAATTCGGCGATTGCGGTCATGGATAACTCCTGATGAATTTCGGATTTCGTCCATTATAGACCGTTGTCGCCGGTCATGCTGAAGCCCCTGCTTCGGCCGCGCCAAAATGAAACACCGGCTCGGCGCCCGCGGCGGGCGGGGCCGGCTGATGGGTCAGCTTGCCGGTTACCAGGGCGCCGCCGTGCATTTCCAGCAGGCGGTAATGGACATCCCCATGTATGCGGCCTTTCGGCTGCAATTCAAGCAGTTCCGACGAATACACGGTACCGGCGATGTAGCCGTTCACCACCAGGCTGGCGCAGCGCACCTCGCCTTCGATGCGCGCATGCTCGGACACGATCAGCACGCTGTCGCCGCCTTCGCTGGCGATCACGTTGCCGTGCACCTCGCCATCGATGCGCAGCCCGCCGGTGAAGATCAGGTCGCCCTCGATACGGGCGGAAATACCGATCAGGCTATCGATTTCGCTCTTGGCGTTACGACCGAACATGGCAGACCCCTGAAATGATGAACACGGGAAATAGACTCAGTGCAACAGTCAATGTACCGTGCCCGCCACTTGGGGCCTTGATCTGCATCTGCTCGCCAATCTTGCCAAAAAGATCAGCGAGCCGGGAGGCTTCAGGGCAGCAGCGCGATCTGCTTCAGGCCGGTGCCTTCCGGCAAGCCGAACATCAGGTTCATGCACTGCACCGCCTGGCCGGAGGCGCCCTTGACCAGGTTGTCCTGCACCACCAGGATCACGACCGTGTCGCCGCCGTCCGGGCGATGCAGGGCGATGCGCAGCATGTTCGAGCCGCGCGTCGAGCGGGTTTCCGGATAGGCACCGAACGGCATCACGTCGACGAACTCCGCATCGCGGTACTGGTCTTCGAACAGTTGCTGCAGTTCTTCGTTGCTGATGTCCTTGTTCAGGCGCGCGTACAGGGTCGAGTGCATGCCGCGGATCATCGGCACCAGGTGCGGCGAGAAGATCAGGCCGACCTTCTGCTCGGTGAAGCGCTGCAGCTGGGCCGAGGTTTCCGGGGTGTGGCGGTGGCCGTGCACGCCGTAGGCCTTGAAGTTGTCGCTGGCTTCCGAGAACAGCGTGCCGATCTCGGCCTTGCGGCCGGCGCCGGACACGCCCGACTTGCTGTCGGCGATCAGGTTGCCCGCATCGACGATGCCGGCCTTCAGCAGCGGGTAGAAGCCCAGCTGCATGGTGGTCGGGTAGCAGCCCGGGTTGGCGATCAGGCGCGCATTCTTGATCTCGTCGCGGTTCAGCTCCGGCAGGCCGTAGACGGCTTCTTCCAGCAGTTCCGGCGCGGTGTGCGGAATCTTGTACCACTTTTCGAACGTCGCCTGGTCCTTCAGGCGGAAGTCGGCGGCCAGGTCGATCACCTTGACGCCGGCGGCCAGCAGCTCGGGCGCCTGGGCCATCGCCACGCCGTGCGGGGTGGCGAAGAACACCACGTCGCACTGCTTGAGATCGGCCTTGTCCGGGCTCGAGAACGCGATGTCGACGTGGCCGCGCAGCGAGGGGAACATGTCGGCGACCGGCAGGCCGTCTTCCTTGCGCGAGGTGATGGCGGTCAGCTGCGCCTCCGGGTGGGCCGCGAGCAGGCGCAGGAGTTCCACGCCGGTGTAACCGGTGCCGCCAACGATGCCAACTTTGATCATGTCTGTTCCTTCTGGAGTGAATGGATGCGTGCTTCCTGTATGAGGTCGCAATTTTAGCAGCCCGACACGCACCGTGTTGCATGCTCGCGCCATGGCAGGCACGGCGGTGCTAGCATTTCTGTTGCGATGCACAATCCAGGAGACAGCGAATGAAACCGGTTTCGGAACAGGTAGTCGTGATCACGGGCGCGTCCAGCGGCATCGGCCGCGCCAGCGCCCTCGCCTTCGGCGCGCGCGGGGCCAGCGTGGTGCTGGCGGCGCGCAACCGCGAGGCGCTCGAGCACGTCGCGGCGCAGATCGAGGCCGGTGGCGGCAAGGCACACGTGGTCGTGACCGACGTCAGCGTGTGGGCACAGGTCGAGCGCCTGGCCGCGGAGGCGATCAGCCGCTTCGGCCGCATCGACACCTGGCTCAACAATGCCGCAGTGAACGAGCATGCCTCGGTGGTCGACATGACGATCGAAGAGCTCGACCGCATCATCCAGGTCAACCTGATGGGCCAGATCTATGGCGTCAAGGCGGCACTCGGGCCGATGCGGCGCCAGCGCAGCGGCACCATCATCAACATGGGCTCGGCGGCGTCAAACCGGGCGGTGCCGCTGCACTCGGCCTACGTGGCGTCCAAGCACGGCATCGCCGGCTTCACCGACAGCATCCGGCTCGACCTGCAGCACGAGAAGATGCCGATCACCGTCACCCTGATCCAGCCCGGCTTCCTCGACACGCCGTTCTTCCACAACGCGCGCGCCAAGCTGAACGGCAAGCAGTCGCGGCCGATCCCGCCGATCTACGCGCCGGAAGTGGTGGCCGAGACCATCCTGTTCGCCGCCACCCACCCGCGCCGCAACCTGGTGGTGGGCGGCCAGGCGGCGCTGGCGATCTTCCTCGACAAGCTCAGTCCGGGCCTGGTCGACAAGCTGATGCTGGCACGCGGCGCCGGCTTTCGCCTGCAGACGGAAGACAAGCCGGACGACCGCTACGACAACCTGTTCGAACCGACCCGCGGCATCGGCGCGGTGCGCGGCACCTGGGGCGACGAAGCGATCGAATCGAGCTTCTATACGCGCCACATCGAGTGCTATCCGAACCGCAAGCGGATGCTGTGGGCGGCGCTGGGCATCGGCCTGGTGGCGCTGGCGCGGCGCCGTCCGGAGCGCTGACCGCCCGCCGGTTCACATCCCGGAGGGCGGCGTGCCGGCAGGCTGCGCTGCTTCGCCGGCCAGCCATGCGACGAAGCCCGACAGCAGGCCGGATGGATCGGCCCGGCGCGGATGGATCGCGACGTAGCCGGTCCGCGGTACGCGGATGTCCGGCAACGGCATGACCAGGTTGCCGCGCGCGATGTCGATCTCCAGCAGGGGCAAGGGGCCGATCCCGATACCCAGTCCATCCACCACCGCCTGGCGCGTCACGAAGAAGTGATCGAAGGTCTGGCGCGGCAGGCCTGCGAGATGCTGGAGTTGCGCCGCCTCCAGCCAGTTGTCCCAATCGCCGACCCGGGTCGCGCTGGCCAGCCAGGCATGTCCTTCGACGTCGGCCGGCGCGCGGATCGGACGTGCGGCAAGCAGTGCCGGACTCACGATGAGCGTGTCGACCTCTTCCAGCAGCGGCACGACGTGATGCTGCGGCCAGAGATCGTTGCGCGCCACGCCACGCCGGATCGCGACGTCGACGCCGCCGCGCAGGTCTTCCACCAGGGACGACACGGTGCTGACGACGACCTCGACATCGGGATGGCCGGCGTGGTAACGGTGCAGCCTGGGAATCAGCCAGCGCATTGCCAGGCTGGTCGGCGCACTGACCCGGAGCAGGCGGCGCACGCCGGGCCGGCCGTAGGCATCGGCGGCCAGCGCCAGCCGGTCCAGCGACAGGCCCACTTCGGCGGCAAACACGCGCGCCATCGGCGTGGCGACCATGCGCCGCCCTTCCTTGGTGAACAGCGCATGGCCCAGCCAGTTTTCGAGCGTCGCGATCTGCTGGCTGACTGCGCCATGGGTGACGCCGAGCTGCACGGCCGCGTCGGCATAGCTGCCGCTGCGGACAGCGGCTTCGAATGCGCGCAGGGCGTTGAGAGGTGGAAGACGGCGCATGTGCGTTCTATAGAAAATCTATTCGATATGGGCCAGAATTTCTCGATTGTATAAATTTTCTCTCATATCTACCATGAGGGCATGCCGACATCCACTACTTCCCCCGTACCGCTGGCAACCCGCCCAGGGGCGCCGGCCCCATCGCGCAGCCTGGCGGCGGCCTGCCTGACCCACGCCCTCCATGACGGCTACACGGATGGCCTGTACGCCTTCCTGCCCGTGTGGCAGACGCAGTTCGGCCTTTCCTATGCGGGACTGGCGCTGGTGCGCGCGCTGTATTACGGGACGATGGGCGGCTTGCAGATCCCGGCCGACCGCGCGCTGCGCAACTGGTCGCCACGGGCGGCACTGATGCTCTCCACCGTGCTGGCGGCGGCAGGCCTGCTCTTGACGACGCTGCCGCTCGGCTTTGCCGGCCTGTGCGTCGGACTCGTGGTCGCGGGCATCGGCTCCAGCATCCAGCATCCGCGCGGTTCCATGCTGGTCGCCGACACCTACGGTGCGGCTTCGCGCCGGCCCCTGGGCATCTACAATTTCTCGGGCGATCTCGGAAAAGCCGCCTTGCCGGCGCTGGTCGCGCTGCTGCTGCCGCTGGTCGCATGGCGGCCCGTGCTGGGACTGCTGGCCGCGCTCGGCCTCGCCGTGCTGGCCGCCCTGGCCGTGATGGCGCCCGGCACACCCGCCGCGCGGCATGCACCGGAGAAGACCGCCGCCGGCCGCGGCCGACGCGGCTTTGTCATCCTGGCGACGATCGGTGCGCTCGACACCGCGACACGCATGGGCTACCTGCTGTTCCTGCCGTTCCTGATCCATGGCCGGGGCGGCGGCTCGCCGACGGTCGGGCTGGCGCTGGCCCTGCTGTTCCTCGGCGGCGCGTGCGGCAAATTCACCTTCGGCTGGTTGGGGGAGCGGCTGGGGGTGGTGAAGTGCGTGATGCTGAGCGAGACCGTCACGGCCCTGCTGATCGTCGGCACGCTGTTCGTGCCGCTGGTGCCGACGCTGATCCTGCTGCCGCTGCTCGGCACGGTCCTGAACGGCACTTCCTCGGTCCTGTACGGTACCGTGCCCGCATTGTCCGATGGCGATACCGGCCGCAGCTTCGCCGTCTTCTACACCAGCGTGATCGGTGCCGGCGGCGTCGCGCCGCTCTTCTACGGCGCGCTCGCCGACCATGCCGGCCAGCGCGCCGCGCTGCTGGCCACGGCCGCGACCGCAGCCGTCATCCTGCCCTTGGTGCGCGCACTGGGGCCCTGCTTGAACAACATGAAGGAGGAATGATGCAAAACATGCCGGACAATCCCGTGATATTGATCACGGGCGGCGGCCGTGGCATCGGCGCTGCGACCGCCCGGCTGGCGGCCGGACAGGGCTATGACGTGGCCATCAGTTTCGTCGCGCATGAAGCCGCGGCCCTGGCGGTGGCGGCCGATGTCGAAGCGGCCGGCCGCCGCGCCCTGGCCATCCGTGCCGACAGTGCCGATCCCGCACAGGTCGCCCGGCTGTTCGAGAGCATCGACCAGGCCTTCGGCCGCATCGACGTGCTGGTCAACAATGCCGGCATCCTTGCACAGCAATCGCGCCTGGAAGATCTCGGCTTCGCGCGGATGCAGCGCATCTTCGCAGTCAATGCGATCGGCCCGATGCTGTGCGCACAGCAGGCGGCCCGGCGCATGTCGCAGCGCCACGGCGGACGCGGCGGCGCCATCGTCAATGTGTCGTCGGCAGCAGCCAGGCTCGGCAGTCCAAACGAATACGTGGACTATGCGGCCTCGAAGGGCGCGCTCGAGACCTTCACCACCGGCTTCGCCAGGGAAGTAGCACGGGAAGGCATCCGGGTCAATTGCGTCCGTCCCGGACACATCTACACCGACATGCATGCCAGCGGCGGCGAGCCGGGACGGGTGGACCGCGTCAGGGACAGCATCCCCATGGGGCGCGGCGGACAGCCCGAGGAGGTGGCGCGGGCGATCCTCTGGCTCGCGAGTCCGGCGGCGTCGTTCGTGACCGGCACCTTTCTCGATGCCACCGGCGGCAAGTAGGCAAACAAAAAGCCGCCGGCTTTGCAGCGGGCGGCTTTGCGGGACAGCAGCACCGAAGTGCTGCGGATCCAGGGGAAGCTGATTAACGCTTCGAGAACTGCTTTGCGCGACGTGCTTTGCGCAGACCGACTTTCTTACGCTCGACTTCACGGGCGTCACGGGTGACGAAACCGGCACGTGCCAGGTCGCCCTTGAGGCCTGCGTCGTAGTCGATCAGTGCGCGGGTGATGCCGTGGCGCACTGCACCTGCCTGGCCGGACTCGCCGCCGCCATGCACGTTGACTTTGATGTCGAAACGCTCGACGTTGCCGGTCAGTTCCAGCGGCTGACGGATGACCATCAGGCCGGTTTCGCGCGAGAAGTACTCGGCGGCCGGTTTGCCGTTGACGACGATCTGGCCGGTGCCGGCCTTGATGAACACGCGAGCGACTGCACTCTTGCGACGGCCGGTGCCGTAGTTGTAGTTACCGATCATGTCAGTTCCTTAGAGAGTGAGTGCTTGAGGTTGCTGTGCAGCGTGCGGGTGGGTGCCTTCCGCGTACACTTTCAGCTTCTTGATCATTGCATAGCCCAGCGGGCCCTTCGGCAGCATGCCTTTGACAGCTTTTTCCAGGGCACGGCCCGGGAAGCGCTGTTGCATTTTCAGGAAGTTGGTTTCGTA
>Ga0308163_10001065_pt1 | contig 34382 bp, 19 predicted proteins | sample PhyTR1_FD_201037 | JGI IMG/M metagenome (GOLD analysis project Ga0308163, IMG submission 201037) | Phyllosphere microbial communities from UC Gill Tract Community Farm, Albany, California, United States - DLSLT.R1 | ecosystem: Host-associated > Plants > Phyllosphere > Unclassified | place: USA... | reverse complement strand
TGCGAGTTCGGCGCCGCCGCACGCTGGGCATTTCATGATTACTTCTCCTTAAAACTCACAATCAACAGATCGTCGACTACAGTTAATTTCACGTACACGCTGTAGCCATTGACGGCGGCGTGGTAGACATCTTGCCATACGCGGTGATCGGCATGGGTGGTCATGCTCTTGTAGAAATCCGATCGCGTCAGGCTTGCGATGACATTGCACATTTCCTGCAAGTTATGGACACCGACTTCACTCGCGCAATTTGCGGCGCTGATGGTGGCACGGACCTTGTTTGCTGCAATGAGTGCTTTAACATGTTCCAGTTTGCAGTGTGCTGTATGCTTTTCCATACGAAATTGTAACCTAATAGGTTACGTGGTTGCAAGCGAAGACTGAAACCTTGAAGCGCAGCGCATGCCCTGGCCTTCGGCGGCCGGGAATAACAATTTGCGTGGAAGAGGACGTCGCTGTCCCCCCCTGGCGGGGGAAGCAGCGCATCTGATCGCCAAGGCTGTTTCCCCCAGTCTCCTTATCTGATAATTTTCGGCGATGCCCCCGATGGCGATACTGGCGGGACCAGCGCGCTTGAGCTGGTCGAAGTCCGCGTACGCATCGAAGGCCAGCCCAACGCGGTCATCACTGCCCGAGTATTAGATCGGGTGCTGCGATGACCGCGCTGCCCGCCGTCACCAAGGTGTGGCTTGCGGCCGACCAAAACCGCCCAACCGCCGTTTTTACAAAGCCATCCTTAGATGATAATCCGTATTATCAGCTTACATCGTTCGAAGCGTCATCACCCACTCAGCGTGCAGCCTGTTGTCGCCGACCGAAAACTGACCCGGGGGATGCGGACCTTTTCTTGAACTGGTTTACATTGTTAAACCCAAGCTTTCACGATACTCGATCGAGCTCAGATATAACTGGATACGTCCGCATCAGTTCAACCGAGACAAGCGCCTGCCCTCGTCGGAGAAAAACTTAACGTAGTGTCCGGGATGGGTTGACCACTACTGCCAGACGCCTCGAGTGGGTCGATTCATCGGACGGCAAGCCGACAGCGGCAGCGTGGCGCTGACGCCAGCTTAACTTCCGTGGTGTTGGAGGGAATCGACTGGCGTCACCCGGAGCGGACCTGGCGGCCTACGTCAGCATTGTAAGCCTCGTCGGCCTTGCGTAAAGTCGCCACATGGTGACCGCCGCCGACCTCCCTGACAGTATCGCCGCCCCGCCCCTAAGCCATTAGCTCTTCTCGTCTTTCGTGCAGCTGGTGAACCATTCGACGCCGGTGCCATCCGAGTCATTAACCGGGAACACCCCGCCTCCACTTCCTCGAAGTCCTCCGGCAATTGCCTTCCTAAAAAAGAGGTGTTGCGACGACCGGTTGAATCTGGGCAATACGTGTCCATTCGTTACAGCGAGCACCTGGCAAAAGCCGGCGTTGAGCCCTCTGTGAGCAGTTAAGGCGACAGCTATGACGATGCGCTCCTAATTTTCCGGGGCGATTGATTAAGGCGTGCCATAAAAATCAGGAGCGCCGTCCGGCACAACATCGACGCGGTCGAGAATAAAGCCCGGATCCATCGCATACACGCGCACCGTGTGGCCACCTGAGGCTAGCTGTGGGCGGTACAGTGTGCGTACAGCGCGGTTGGCCAATACATTTTCCTTCCACTCGTCGCTGCGACCCACAGTCTGGAAATCGACCACCTCGACAGCGCCGTCGTCGATAGCCACGCCGATGCGCAAGCGATGTTCGGATGTGAGTGGATGAACCGGCACCGCCACCAGCTTGATGCGTGCCGCACCGGTCTGCGGCACGGTGAACGGGAGCTCGAGCGCACGCGTGGCCGCGTAGTCGGATGATTTCACAGGCGCGTCGAGCCGCACGCGCAGGCTGGCACCCTTGCTACCCAGTCCTGGGACCAGCTCCCACCACGCATGCGGCGCAGCTGCCGTGGCCGCGATCGACACCACGCGCACCTTCTTCTGCGGCGCCGGCACTGTTACTGCGGGGTCGGTGTAGGTCGGAAACACCGGCTCCAGGAACACTGGCAGCCGCCGTGGCGCCAGGTCCATCATGTGGCGCCACTTTCCATTGGACAGGCTGTTGTAGGTGGCGGTATCGGCCAGCAGGGCGGCGTGCGCTGCCCTGGCCTGTTCCACATGGCGCTGGGCGCCTGGCTGGCTCTGGCGCGCCATGGCGGCGGCCAGCTCCAGGTTGAGAATGCGCAGGTTCAGGTTGGCGCTGGCGCGTACCGGGTAAAGCACCAGTTCGAAAAAGGCGTCGCGGCGTTCGTCCGCCACGGCGCCAGCAATTTTCTCGGTCGCCTGCACCAGCGCCGTGTAGCGGGCGATGCGGCGGCGTGCTTCGTCGCCGCCAGAGCGCATGTAGCCGTTGATACCGTTGGGCGATTCGGGCTCGGTCTGGCCAAAACCCATGAATTCCGGTTTGCGTTCCCACGCTAGGTCGTAGAATTCTCGCATGGCATCGGCTGCCTGCGCGGCATGGGCCGCGCCGAACTGGGCGGTCATCCACTGCAGCGCGTGCGCACCAGGCGGTACGTTCAGCTGCGCGTGGTCAAACGCTGCATCGAGAAAGTACTGGGTCAGGTATTCCAGCGGCTTGATGTCGCCGACGTTGGCAATCCACATCCGCCTGGCGCCGCTCTGGTAGGCGCGGTCGAGTTGTTCGCGTACCAGCGCCGGGTGCATGGAACCGAGCCATAAATAGTCGTGCGGACGCCCCCAGTACGACATGTGGTAGTAGATGCCGGTGCCGCCGGAGCGGGCCTGTTCGGCCGGCGTGCCCAGTTGCCGCAGGTAGCCGTAGTTATCATCGGGCCATAGCAGCGTGATATCGTCGGGCACGTCCAGGCCTGCCATGTACACGTCGAGCACTTCCTTGTACAGGGTCAGCACCTGCGGCACGTCTTCCTTCCTGCGGCCTTGCGCCCTGGCCAGCATGTCGCGCTGCAGGGCAATCACTTGCGCCACGCCGTCGCGCGCCTGCGCCAGCGTAGATGTACCTTCCATGGGCGAGTCGTGCACGCCACGCAGGCCGACCGAGTAGATGTTCTCGAAGCCCTTCAATTCGTCCACGCGGGCTTGCCAGTAGCTCAGCATCCGGTCACGATTGGTAAAAAAATTGAATGCGCCGTCACCGGGCTTCCATTCCCGTACGTTGTTGCGCATCATCGGCTCGGCATGCGAAGTGCCCACCACAATGCTATAGTCGCGCGCCATCTCGGCGTTGCCGGCCATCTGGTAGAACGGGCGCGTGCTGTCGTGCATGGCAGGCCAGATCGTATTCGCTTTCAGACGCCATAGCAGCTCGTAGATGCGCGCATACGTGGCAGGACCGATGTCGCCGGTGGCCTGGTCGTACGTTTTTGCGGCCCACGGCTGCAGTCCCCAATCTTCGTCGTTGAGAAAAATGCCCCGGTACTGCACCGACGGCGGGGCCGAGAACACTGGCGCGTCGACGACGTCGATGCGGGGCTGCCGGCGCGGCGCTACGTCCGCCCACCACTCCCACGCGGAGACGCCCAATTCGCGCGTCAGGTCCACGACGCCATACACGGCGCCACGGGCATCAGCACCGGCAATCAGGAGATAGGTGGTGCCCGGAACACGGCGCGAGGGTACTACCGCGCGCCGGTAGCGTTCCCACTGGCCGCGCAGATCGTCGAGCTGTAAGCCGCCTTCGGCGGCCACGGCAGCGGCCAGGGCACTGTCGAACTGCGCCACGATGACGCAGGCGCGGGCGCATTCGGACAGCCGGGTGCCCAGCGTCGGCGCCTGTCCGCTCAGGTGTTTCAGGTCGCGCCCCAGCATCTGCGCCGCCAGCCTGGCGGTGGTGGAGTCCTGGTGAATGATGGTGGCGACCTGCTTGCCGTCGAACAGTGTCATGGCTGCGGCACCGTGGGTGACGAAGGCGGTTAAAGTAGCCAGCAGCAAAGCCAGGCAGCGGCTTGCTGCAGTTGCCGGAAAAGGAGGAATGGACATGATGGCGGGGTCGGGTTGTCAAAAATCAGGGGATGGCGGCTGCCAACGGGGCGGGGGCTTCGGATACCAGCAGCGTTACCGGTCCCAGCAGGCCTGACGGCACCAATGGCGCGTCTGCCCCATACGGCAAATAGGTGCTGCTGGTGTAGCGGCGTACAGTGCCGGGCTGAGCGTCGCCCACCAGGCGGTTGACCCAGGCATTGGTCACGCTCACCTTGAGCTCGTTGGTGCCGGCGCGCACGGCGCTGGTAATGTCCAACTGGAACGGCGCAAGCCACACCGTACCGATCTCGCGTCCGTTCACGCTCACACTGGCTAGGTTGTTCACGTTACCCAGATTGAGCCACAGCCGCGCGCCAGGACGCAACCACGCCGGTTGAACCTGCAAGGTGCTGGAGTATGTGCCGGTGCCGGAAAAATAACGTACACCGGGGTTGCCGTGTTCGCTCCATGATTGCAACCGGTCCAGCACCACAGAGGGCGGCGCCCCGCGGTCTGCCGGAAATGCCAGATGCCAGGGACCGGCCAGCGTTGCCACCGTGCGCTTCACCGGGGGCTGCACCAGCCGCTGTTGCTGCGCGGCTGGGGACAGGAACACCACGAACACCGAACCGCCCGGGGCCAGCGTCAGCGGCACGACGGTGTGGCCGCCTGAAATCCGGTACGACACCGGCTCGATGGTGCCGCTGTCAGCGTGCCACAGTTGCGGTTCGCGTCCCGCCACGCGGAAGCGCGCGTCGATCGTCACCGCCGCCATGCCCTGGTTGGCAACAAAATACAAGTCGCCGTCGTTCAGCTTGCGGTGCACATAGCCGATGCCGGCATCGGCCGCCGCAGCGCCGGACTCGAAATCGGGAGCCACCCCTAACGTGGCGAGTGCCTGCGCCACGGTGCCATCGACATACAGCCTGCCCTTGCCCAGCGTGCGCACGGCGCCGCTTGCGTCGCCGAAGACGGCGCTCGCCAGTGCCTTGAACGCGGCCGGGTCATCGGCCAGCGTGGGCGTTTGCAATGGTTTGGCGCCGACCACGGTGGCGCCCTGTTCCACCAGTCGCTGCACGGCCTTGAGCATGGCGCTCGTCATCCAGCGATGCTCTCCACCCAGATGCAGCACTCGGTAGCGCATGCCGCAGGGCGTGGCGATGCGGCCCTGGTCGTCGACTGTGAGACGGTGGATTACCGTGTAGGGATCGACGAAATCGTAGGCGTAGCCGGCCGGTACCGCTGCCGGGATGGCGCGTGCGGCCCGCGTGACATTGGTGTTCTCGCCGTAAAAGGACAGCACGTCGGCCACGAAGCGCCCTTGTTGCAGCAGGTAGCTGGTGCGCGCCAGGTAGTCTGTCCAGGGCCGCGCCTGTTCCGCCCAGGTTTCGTTACGGTTGAACCATTGCCCGAACGGGCCCAGTGTCAAGCCCGGTGCAGTGTCGGCGCCGACCAGCGGCTGATGCACGCTGCTGTGGATGACCACCCGGTTGACGCCGTCGAGAAACTCGAGGTCTGCGGTTTTTTTCAGCCTGGTCGGCGACCAGTCAAAGGGTTTGACGTTAGCCGTAAACGACTCGGCCGCCACCACCTGGCGTCCATCGATATGCGCGACCGACGCCGATTCCCGGATGTCGAGGCTGTAGCTGGATGGGCGCCATGGCGTGGCCGGATCGCGCGCCCACATGGCCGACATTGGGATCTCGCCGAATTGCTTGGCCCGCATGCCGTCGCCGATGAATGCACGCCCGCCCTCGTGGGATTCCACGTACTGGTCCATCCCCCGTGCCTGCAACGCCTGTTGCAGTACGCCGAAATGCTGTTCCGCCACCAAGTCGCCCAGGGTGGCGCGGAAATCCCATAAAAACCGTTCGCTCTGTGCCGCGCTCTCGATCACGCGGCCGGTCAGCACCGGCAACCACGGTTCGGCGGCGTAACCGCGCCGTTGCTTGAATGCCTGCAGCAGCGCCGGTGTCCAGTTCTGCACGCCTGCCTCCCAGCTGTCCACCACCAGGTGGCCGATGCCACCGGCGCCCAGCCGCACGCCCGGAATGGCCTGGTATTCGTCGAGGTAGGCCGCCAGGTAGCGGCGCACGGCGTCGCCATCGAGCTTGTCCACTTCGAGGCCGGTCGCTTCCAGCGCGGCAGGGTGGTTGGTCTTTCCTACCAGGCTGTAACCGAACCGCAGCACGGTCCAGCGGCCGGGCGGCGGTGTCCAGCGCAGCAGGCCGTCCGGCGCCATGTGGGCGGAAATGTCGATGACATCGGCGCGCGTGGCCACGGGGCCGGCAGGGACCGAACCGGGGGGCGCTGGTTCGGCAACGTCGGCGCCGAAGCCGGCCTTGACCTCGAAGCGGTCCAGCCGGTCTTCGCGGTGCAGGGCCAGCTCGTTGATTTCGTAGTGGGTCAGCTTTGGTTCGGCGATGTAGCCGTACTGCGCCGCATCCACACCCTGGAAGAATTCCGAAGGCTGTCCTTTTTGGCCACTCAGGAAGCTGACGCGGAAATAGCGCGCCGTGGCTGGCGCGAACGCCACCGTGCTTTGCGGCGTGTTGCGAGATGGCAGGCGGACGATGCTGCGCCAGGTAGTGCCGTCGTCGCTCGCTTCGAGCGCGATGGTGGGCACCGGCGTGCCATACAAGCTGGTAAGCAGCGGCAGCGGGTCGTTGGTTGCCAGGCTGATCGCGCGCAGCGTCACCGGGGCGGCGTACGTATAGCGTATCCACGCCGTGCCGCCGGCCGGGGGAATGGCCAGCCGCGCGGTGGTGCCATGGTCGCCGTCTGCCAGCGCCGCAGGTTCCAGCGCCGCATCGCTGGCGTCGATGTGCGGGCGCGGCGTCGGGGCGGCGTCGCCGGGCTGGCGCACCGCGATCACGCGCGTATCCACGTACAGCGGCTGCGATACCGGCGCGGCCGCGCCCGGCAACACGTTGGCGGGCAGGGGGCGGCCCTGGAATGGGCCCGGGTTGGCCGGCGGCTGCGCCAGCTTGCCGGCGAACGGCTGTCCGCCCGGCACGGACGTTTCGGACCACACGTATTTTTTCATGCCGTCGGCAGGGGCGACCCAGGGGCCGCCGGTCAGGCTCCAGCCAGGTGACGAGGCGATCGACTGTTCGAAGCCATGCTGGCGTGCCAGGGTGCTGGCGTAGCCGAACGCGTCTTTCCACGCGGGCGACATATAGGGCATGCGCCGAGCGACGATTTGCGGTGTGCTGCGGGCGGCGTCGAACAACTGGTAACCACCCAGGCCGGCGCGGTCCATCCATTCGAGGTCGAGCCGGATGCCTTCCTTGCTGATGTTACCGTTCATCCAGTGCCACCAGACCAGCGGCCGCGCGCTGCGTGGCGGCGCCACGAATTCGGCGCGCAGGCGGATGGCGTCGGCGTCGGCTTCGGTTGCGGCGCGCGTCGGGGCTGGGACGGGGCTTGGAGTCACTGCAGCTGCGGCAACTGGGGGAGCAGCGCGGCCCGGCAAGGCGGCCAGCGCAAGCACTACGCTCCAGGCCAGCGCCGTGCCGGGCCGGTGTGTCACGGCTCTGCCCCGGAACGCACGGTCCGGCGCAGGGATTGATTCCGGGCGCGGCGCGGCAGCGGCAGTGTGGCCGCAACGATGTAACGGCATCGGGTCTCCTTCATTATTATGGGTGCACGGGCCGATGCTGGCCCATTGGGTACTGCCTGCTGTGGCCTGGTGCTAGGGTCCCGCCTTGCCGATCAGGATATTGTCGGCGGTGAAAACGATAGGCACGTCGAGATAAGCGCCGATATCACGGGCAAACGCTTCCGGCGCGTTGGTCTGGTACTGGCCGACGATGCGCGTGTTCTCGATGCCCGGATCGACAATGATCAGCTTGCGCTGGCTGTAGCGATTGAAGTCCGCCACGGCCTCGCCGAGCGTTTGACGGCTGAAGATCAATTTGCCTTGTCTCCATGCGAGTACGCGGTTGATTTCGGCCGGTTCGCTGGCCACCGAGACGGCGGCCGATTGCTGGCGCACGAACGCGCGCTGGCCCACCTCCACCAGCTTCCGGGTAGCGGTGTCCGCGTTGCTCCACACTTCCACCAGGCCCTCGGTCACGCGGATCTCGGCGCCGCCCGGTAGCCGGCGCACGCTGAACGCGGTACCGACCGCGCGCGCATGCAGCTCGCCGGCCTGCACTAGGAACGGCTTGCTTTTATCCTTGGCCACCTCGAGCCACACTTCGCCGCGGTCGAGCTTGAGCTGGCGTTCGTGCGCGCCCACCTTGACGGTCAGGGAGGTATTGCTGTTGATGCTGGCCATTGACGAGTCGGCCAGCGCCACGCGGCGGAATTCGCCCTTGGCTGTGGCTAGTCGGGTTTGCCCGGACGGGAAGGCCAGCACGCCGGCGCCGCCCACCAGCACGCATGCGCCAGCCACTGCCGCAAACCGTAGCAAGGTCCGTTTTGCCGGCGTACCGACGCTGGCGGGCGGCGTCGTGCGCAACGCGTAACGGTCTTCGCCCGGCGCCACGTTATTCTGGCTGGCAGCCTGCTGCAAGGCATTGTCGATGACCGACGCCCGCACGTAGGCACCGCGGTGACGCCGGTCTTCCGCCAGCCAGGCCTCGAACTCGGCGTGCTCGGCAGCGCTGAGCGTGCGCTGCGCCTGCAGCGTAAACCACCGGATGGCTTGTTGATCAATCGTTGACATGTGGTTCCCCCGCCTTTTTGGCTCTGTTCGCTGTTCTGTTCATCGTGAGCTGCGTGGCCGGATCGCGCGGATCCGCGCTACCGATCATGTCGGAGATTAATTCCATACCCTTGGACGTTTCATATTCCACTGCTTTTTCCGTGATACCGAGCGACTGTGCCGCCTCCTTTTGCGACAAGCCGTAAATGCGCCGCGCGCGGAACACTTCGCGGCACCGCACCGGCAGCGAGGCCACCAGCGACAGCACCCATTTCAGTTCGGTCCGGGCCAGCACGATGCGCTCGACGCTGGGGTCGTTGGTCGGCACCGACAGTTCCTCGAGGTTGGCCATCGCTTCGAAGCGTACGACTGCGTCGCGGCGCAGGCGGTCGGTGACGATATTCTTGGCCATGCGCACCAGAAAGCCATGCGGATCGAGGATGTGGGCGACGCTTTCCATTTCCATGATCTTGCAATACACCTCCTGCACCACGTCGTCCACCTCGGCCTTGTCGTTACACACGCGGCGCAGCTTGGCGCGCAAGTCCGCCTCGAAAGGCAGCAGATGCACGGTTAACCAGTCGATGATTTCTTTTTTCATGTTCCGCATGGTGACCATCTTATAGGGCAGGACGAACGGCAGCAGGTTTTCCCCAATTTTCTTGCGGGGCATGACAACGGACCAATTGGTGCAGCGCAGCCGCCTCGCCCAGGTATAGCTCCACGGGCAGCGCAAAGCCATGACTGCTGCGGCCGTTGCTGTAGAAAAAGGTCGCGTCCCACCCTTGCAGCGCCACCCGCCACGACCGCTGGCGCAGACCGATGACGATGTCGGTGGTATCAGCCCGGTGCAAGCACCGCAACACGCTTGATGACGGTCGGCGCGTGTGGGCGCGGGTCCAGATCAACAGGTAGCGCACCACGTCGACCAGGGCAAACGACGCCAGCACTGCCTTGGCACGCTCCTGCCGGCAATACGGATGGACGAGCCAATGCAGGCAGGGCATGGCATCGTTCAGTTCCGCGTGCGGCATGCTGCACAGCCGGCATAGTTCCGGTTCGTGCGCCCGGGCATAGTGCGCGTACACCACCGCGCCGGTGAGCGACATCCGCAGCCAGCTCGTCAGTTCATTGGAAAAATTCATGGTTGTCTCCGCTTTATCACCAGGACGAACGGCGCCGGAAAATCCCTAAAGAGAGGTGGCCGGTCGTCATAAAAACCACAACATTGCTCGTCGTGGTGAGCAATTGGGCGGACGTCGGCTGTGCGAGGCCCAGCTCGCCTTACTCTCGCCATTCCCAACCGGCGCCGCCAGTCGCGGCCCTGGTGACGACCATTCACGAAAGGAAGAAATGACTACAGGACCGCAGCGTACCGCCAGAGCGCCATTCCCACTCACGCTGTTGGCATGGGCCGCAGCCGCGCTGGCATCGCCATTGCACGCGCAGGAGGCGCCGGCCCAGCCACCTGCAGAGGCCAACGACAGCGTGGTCGTGGTGACCGGCTTTCGCGCCAGCCTCGACAGTGCACTGAGCGCCAAGAAAAATGCCGACGGCATCGTCGACGTGATCAAGGCGGAAGACATCTCCAAGTTCCCGGACGCCAATCTTGCCGAATCGCTGCAGCGCGTACCCGGCGTGTCGCTGGCGCGCGGTGAAGGCGGGGAGGGGCGCCAGATCACCGTGCGCGGCCTGAACGCCGGTTTTACCCGGGTGCGCATCAACGGCATCGAAGGCATGTCGATGACGGGCGCCTCCGATATTAACGGCAATTCCAACCGCGGGCGCGGCTTCGACTTCTCGGTGTTCGCGTCCGAGCTGTTTAGCAGTCTGGAAGTGCGCAAAACGTCGGAGGCGGCCATCGAGGAAGGCTCGCTCGGGGCGACGGTGGATCTGCGCACGGGCCGCCCGTTCGACTTCAAGGGCCGCACGGCCAGTCTGGGGGTCCAGGAAGGCTGGAACTCAGTGGCGCGCAAGACCCAGCCACGGGTGACCGCCCTGCTGTCGGACCGCTGGGACACCGGCATCGGCAAGCTGGGCGCGCTGGTGTCGGTTGCGTATTCCAAGCGGCGCGCGATAGAAGAGGGCTACGAGGCCGTGGAACTGTACCCCGCCAGCTTCGACGACGGCTTCTGTTCGCCGCTGGGCAGCGCGGTGCAGGTACCGGCTAATAACGCCGTCAAGGGCGTCGATGCGGCCAACTGCGGCACCGGCGTGCCGCGCACCAGCGACCCGGCGGCGTATGCCAACGTCATGGGGCGGACCGACAACTTCGGCGGCACGGTGGCCAATCCGGCACCGGGCTCGGGCGCATTTGCACCGCGCATTCCGCGTTTCCGCCGGTCGCAGACCGACTACGAGCGCACCGGGCTGACCAGCTCGTTCCAGTGGCGGCCGCAACCTGGTACCGAGGTCAACCTGGACCTGATGTACGGCAAGTTCAGCAACACCCGCTACGATAACTACGTGGGCGCGATTTCGTTCGGCCGCAGCCTGTCCGCCGCCAACGGCAAGCCACAAACGTCAATCCTCGAGGCCGAGTTCGACCAGAACGGCAGCTGGACCTACGGGCGCTTCAACGGCGTGGACATCCGCACCGAGGGCCTGGTGGACGTGTATGAAACCAAGTTCCGCCAAAACGTGCTGTCGGCCAGCCACCGCCTCACCGATACGCTCAAGGTCGATGTGTTGCACGGCATGTCCAATACCAGCCTGGCCAACCCGATGCGGGCCACGGTGATGTTCGACGCGCCCAACGTCAACGGCTATTCGTTCGACTTCCGCAACAACCGCAACGTTCCGGTGATTAACTATGGCATCGACGTCAGCAACCCCAACAACTTTACCTTTGCCAACACCGAGCCCAACGGCACGTGGCATGGCCAGTTCTTCGGCCGTTACTTGGAAACCGATAACAAGCTCAAGACCACGGCTGCCAACCTGGCATGGGAAGCGAACGACCACCTGACGTTGAAAACCGGCCTGTCCGTGCGCACCAATACCTGGGCCAATTATGAGGTGGGCAACGGCTCGAACGGCGGCCTCAATTTGCCGGCAGGCGTGTCGATGGGGGACATCTCGCGCCAGATCAGCGGCTTCGGCCGTGGTCTGGGCGGCGCGGGCGTGCCTGCCAGCTGGGCGGCCGTGGACCTGAACAAGCTGCTGGCGGTGTACGACATCGAATGCCATTGCGCAGCCGTACCCGGTTCGCAGTTCAACCTGGCCACGCCGGGCGTAACCCGCATCAAGGAGGACATCGACGCCGTGTACGGCATGGTCGACTTCATTTACGACTTGTGGGGCGTGGGCTGGCGCGGTAATGTGGGCGTGCGCGGGGTGCAAAGCAAGGCCACCTCGATGACCTTGCTCACCGTGGGCGGCGTGCTACAACCGATCTCGGTGGAAAACAAGTACCGCGACTGGCTACCGGCGCTGAACCTGACGGCGCAGCTGCCGAAAGACGTCTTCCTGCGCTTCTCCGCCGGCAAAACGCTGTCGCGCCCCGAATATGGCGACCTGCGGCCGACGGCCAGCGTCAACCAGCAGTTCCAGACCGTCTCGGTGGGGAACGCCAGGCTCGACCCGATCCGTGCTCGCACCTACGACCTGCAGGGCGAATGGTATTACGCCAAGAATGCCATGGTTTCGGTGGGCCTGTTTCGCAAGGAGATCAATACCTTTATTCAGAGCGTGCAACAGCGCGCGGTGTTTTCCTCGCTGGGCCTGCCCAACGAGTTGCTCACGGCTGGCGGTTGTTCGATCACCGGCGGTGCGCCTGCCTGCAACGTCCAGCCCGATACGACCGTGGTGGTGAACCGCAAACTCAATACGCCGGGCGGGCCGTTGAACGGGCTGGAGTTCAATTTGCAGGCGCCGTTCAGCTTCCTGCCCGGCATCGGCAAGAACCTGGGTCTGCTGGCCAACTACACGCGGGTAAAATCGAAGATCGAGTACATCGTGCGGCCCGACAACCCGGCCACCGCTGCCAACGAACTGGTGACGGACGTGGCCGACTTTACCGGGCTGTCGCCGCGCGCCCACAACCTGACCTTGTACTACGATGATCCGGTGTTCAGCGCGCGGGTGTCGGCCGCGCACCGTTCCAGCTACATCGCGGCGGTGCTGGGCGACATCAATGGCCACGACTACACGCGCGTGAACGGTTCCACCAACATCGACTTCAGCCTGTCGTACAACGTCACGCCGGCGCTGCGGCTGTCGATCGAGGGACAGAACCTGACCGACGAGCCGCTTCGATACGGGCGCGACACGCAGCGCAACGACACACTGCTGTATGTCCATTCCGGGCGCTCGTTCGTGCTGGGCGCGAACTACAAGTTCTGATCTGGGGAATAGCCGATCGGTAGAAATTTTTAGGGGAAACGGCTGGCCATCCGTCCTGTGTGATGGAGACCAGCCATTCGACCCACGCAGTGGGCGCGCGCAAAAATATTAGTACTTCAAATCTGATGCATCGCTGCCGGCGACACCGGTATCGGCACATGGCCCTCCTGTTCTTTTCAATCATCAGCACACGGGAGACGTTATGCGCAAGCGAGTCACGCAACAAGGAGTACGCCACACCCAACAGGCGGCTATGGCTTTTACGGTCATGGCCGGTTTCATCGCACAGGCCTGGGCCCAGGAACCGGTGGCGGCGGAGGCGCCGCTGGCTAGCGTCACCGTCACCGGTTACCGCGCCAGCCTGCTGTCTTCGGCCAAGGACAAGAAAGAATCGGTGGGGTTCATCGATACCATCAGCGCAGAAGACTTCGGCAAATTTCCCGATCAAAACGTGGCCGAGTCGCTGGCACGCATCCCCGGCGTGTCGATTGGACGCGATATTACCGGCGAGGGCATGAACGTGCAGATCCGCGGACTGGGTTCGAGCTTTACCAAGATTTTACTCAACAACGCCCAGATCGCGGTGGCGTCGGGGGGGCCGGTTGATTCCACCAACTATGCCAACCGCGAGGTCGACCTCGACCTGCTGCCTACCGATCTGTTTACCAAGATGACGGTCAGCAAAAGCCCCACTGCCGGCCTGGTCGAAGGGGGCGCCGCCGGTGTGGTGAACATGCGCAGCGCGCGCCCGTTCGACAAGGAGGGGCAGTCGGTCGTGGTTAACTACACGCGCCAGAAGCAGCAGGCTGCCAACGACTGGGGCCAGCGCGGCTCGCTCCTGGCCAGCAAGACCTGGGGCGGTACCGTGGGCGTGCTGGGCGGCGTTGCGTTCAACGAACAGGATACCCGCACGCTCGGCTTTTCCTCGGTCGGCTGGACCAACCCCAGCCTGTCTGCCGCGCAGAATACGGGCCCAAGCCGTAATGGCACCGGCGGCGGCAACTACACGATTCCTGCCGTGGTGCCGGCCGGCGCCGGGGCCGGGCTGGTGGCGGGGACGCCGATCGACCAAGCATTCTTGCTGGCCCACAATCCAGGACTGACGATCGAACAGATCGACAATGCCCTGATTCCGCGGCTGGGTCGTGTCGAAGATTTCTTCGGCAAGAAGCGCAAGGTGTCAGCGATTTTTTCGGCCGAATACCGGCCCACCGCCGACCTGCATTTTTACGTGGACACGATGTATTCGCGCCGCCACGACAAGATGATGCGCGTCGAATATACCTGGGCCGTGCGCAGCAACGCGCCGATTCCGATGAACATGACGGTGGACCGCACCGATTGCTCGGCTGGCTGCGTGGCGACCGGCGGCACCTTTGCCAATGCCCGCTACCTGATCGAAGACCGCCCGTACGACCAGGAGGTGACGCTCAAGGGTATCAACCCCGGCATGGAGTGGCGCATCGCGCCCAACCTCAAGCTCGAGTCGCAGCTGAACTGGACCAAGTCGGACTACACGTCGGCGGCGCCTACCATCATGCCGATCACGGCCGAGGGCAGCAACATGGTGGTCAACTACGCCAATGGCCAGACGCCCGCTATCGGATTCAGCCAGGACGTCAACAATCCTGCCAACTTCGTCTGGTCGGGCGGACGCGTCAACCTGGGCACCGAGCTGCGCGCCACCAGCACCAAAGGCTTTCATGCCGACTTGACCTGGGGCGATGACAAGTTCAACCTGAAGGCCGGCGTGGCGTACGACGATATCGAGCGCCGCATCCGCAACATCGACAACTCCGGCGCCTGGCAGGCCGCCGTGTGCGGCAACAATCCGTCGCTGTACCTGTCCACGCCCAACGACCAGCCGGCCTGCACAGGTGCCTCGACACCGGGCGCCAGCGCAGCCGCACTTTACCCTGGCTACGGCACCGGCTACACGGCGGGCCAGACCGCGCCGCTGGTGTACCAGGGCTCGCTGATCCCAGCAGATAAACTGGCCAGCTACCTGGTCACCAGCCCGTATGGCGGACTGATGGTGGACTGGGACCGCTTCCGCAAGGATTCCAACTACGATCAGTACGCAGCCATGGCGCCCGACACGGCCGGCAGTCTGGGCGGCTACGTCCGCGAGCGCGCGGCCGGCCTGTACACCGAGGCCAACGGCGAGGCCAGCGTGGCCGGCTACGCACTGCGCTACAACGCCGGTGTGCGCTACATCCGTACCCGCCAGAACGTGGGTTCATTCAACTCGTACGTGGATCCGCGCAACACCAGCTCCACCCCAAGCGGCGCCAAGTACCCGAATATCACTCCATGGCTGTACGTGGACAAGACGTACAGCAACGTGCTGCCGTCGGCCAGCGCTGCGCTCACGCTGCACAAGGACGTTGTGGCCCGCGCGTCGGCGTCGCGCACCATGACACGCGCCAATCCCACGTCGCTGCGGCCAGGCATCCTCTTCAACTCGGCGTCCGCCGATGTCGGCTCGCTGGGCAACCCGGACCTGGCGCCGTACCTGTCGGACAATCTCGACCTGGGCCTGGACTGGTTCACCGGCCGCGAAGGGTATGTGAGCGTGACCGCGTTCCTGAAACGGGTCAAGGGCTTTACCGTGACCGACAACCTGACTCTGCCGTTCGCAGCGCTGGCGCAATATGGTGTCACCTACGACACGCTGGCGCCGTCACAAAAAACCGCGATCGACAACCGGGGCGGACCGGGCGCTGCCACCGTGGTGATGCAGCGCGAGCGCAACGCCGATGGCGCACTCAACTTGAAAGGGCTGGAGGTGGGCGTCGTGCAGCCGCTCGACAAATGGCTGCCGGTGCGCGGTTTCGGTATCAGCGAAACGCTCACGCTGATCACCCAGAAAACCAGCGGTCAAGGCGCCAATGCCTACGTCGCACTTGGCGTGCCGAAAAAGACCAACAATTTTGGCGTGTACTATGAGAACCACGGCTACATGGTGCGCCTCTCGCATACCTACACCGGCCCCAGCCAGCTGGCCACCGCCAACCAGAACGCCATCCCGGACGCGGCGCTGTACAACGCCGCTTACAAGCAGGCCGATTTTTCATCGAGTATCGATCTGGAAAAAGTGCTCGACAAGGACGGCTGGCCCACGCTCACATTCAACGTGACCAACCTGAACCAGGCCAAGCGATCGCAGTACTTCCAATTCGCCAACGCCACCTACGCCAGCTATGACCCGGGCCGCACTTTCCAGCTGGGCTTGCGCGCCAAGTTCTGATCGTATCCCTCCAGACGGTCCCGCAGTGTAGGACTGCGGGACAGAATTTTTGTTTTGCAATATGCTAACGCCTATAATCGCAGCAATGCATCGACGGCAATGTATTGACCGCGATGCACGTCATGGACGCCAACGCCCATGCCGGATGACGGGGCAACATAGTCCCGCAACACCAGACTTTCCAATGGGAGACGCGCATGACGGTGATTCATCGCTGCGGCATCGCGGCCGTGGTGGGCGCGGTGGCGATCGCGCCGCAGCCAGCAAGCGCACAGGAAACACAGCAGGCGTTCCGGATTGCAGCCGGTCCGGCCGAGCCGGCGATCAACGAGTTTGCCAAACAGGCGGGGATCAATGTGCTGGCTGCTGCCGACCTGCTCGAGGGCGTCGTCACCAACGCAGTGGACGGCCGCATGACGGCGGACCGGGCGCTGGCGGCGCTGTTGCACGGCACCCGGCTGGCGGGTCAGTTCAATGCCGGCGGCGCGGTGTTCATCCGCCGCGCGGCGCCGGCGCGGCCTGTGCCGGGGACCGCTGCCGCTGCCAGCACTGCAGCTTCCACCACTGGCGCCGCCGGGGCAGACATCATTGCGCCAGTCGCCACCATCACCGTGCCCGGGTACCGTGCCAGTTTGTTGTCCTCGGCGCGCGACAAGCAGGCATCGGTGGGTGTGGTTGATACGATCAGTTCCGAGGACTTTGGTAAATTTCCGGACCAGAATGCAGCCGAATCGCTAGCGCGCGTTCCCGGCGTGTCGGTGGGACGCGATATTACGGGCGAGGGCATGAACGTGCAAATTCGCGGGCTGGGATCGAGCTTTACCAAGATACTGGTTAACGGTGCGCCGCTGGCCGTGGCATCGGGGGGGCCGATCGATTCCTTTAACTATGCCAACCGCGAGGTGGATCTCGACCTGCTACCAACCGACCTGTTCAGCAAGATGACTGTGACCAAAACCGCAACCGCCGCGATGCTTGAAGGCGGCGCCGCCGGCATCGTCGACCTCCGTAGCGCGCGCCCGTTCGACCGCCCGGGCCGCTCGCTTGTGGCCAACGTGACGCGCCAGAAGCAGGAGGCTGCCAACGGCTGGGGCCAGCGCGGGGCGCTGATTGCCAGCCGCACCTGGGGCGACCGTTTCGGCCTGCTGGCCGGCATCGCTTTCAATCAGCAGGATACGCACGCCCCCGGCTTCGGTTCGGTGGGCTGGACCAATCCCAACCTGTCGGCCTCCCAGCATCCCGACGCCGGCGCCAATGCAACCGGAGGCGGAGGCTATGCGATTCCCGCCGTGGTGCCGGCGGGCGCGGGCGCCGGCCTGGCACCGGGTACGCCCATCGACCAGGCGTTCCTGCTGGCCCACAATCCCGGCCTGACCATCGGCCAGATCGATAACGCGCTGATCCCGCGCCTTGGCCGGATCGAGGATTTTTTCGGCACCAAGAAAAACGCAGCGGCCGTGATCGCGGCCGAATACCGGCCTGGCGCCGACCTGCACTGGTACCTCGACACGGTGTTCTTGGAACGGCACGATCGGGCCACGCGCGTGGAATACACGTGGGCGGTGCGCAATAACGCGCCGATTCCGCTCAACATGACGGTGGACCGCAGCGATTGCTCGAACGGCTGCACGGTCACCAGCGCCACCTTTGCCAACGCCCGCTTCCAGATCGAGGACCGGCCCTACGACCAGCGGGTACGGGTGCGCAGCTTCACGCCCGGCGTAACGTGGCAGGTGGGCGCTGGTGCCAGGTTCTCGGCGCAGCTGCACTGGAGCAGTTCGCGCTACGCCGTGGAAGCGCCCACCATCATGCCGATCACCGCTGCCGGCAGCGGCCTGGCCGTGAACTACACCAACGGCACCGTGCCGCGCATGGGTTTCAGTCAGGATGTGGACGACCCAACCAACTTCGCCTGGACCGGTGGACGCGTCAACCTCGGCACTGAGCTGCGCGCCACCCACAACCGGGGCGGGCAGGCCGAACTGACCCTGGGCGATGCCAGTCTGCACCTGAAGGCGGGCTTGGCGTACGACGACGCCGCGCGCCGCATCCGCAACATCGACAGCTCGGGTGCATGGCAGGCAGCCGTATGCGGCAACAATCCCTCCGTCTACCTGCCCGGTCCCAATGACCAGCCGGCTTGCACCGGGGCGTCCACGCCCGGCGCCAGCGCCGCTGCGCTGTATCCGGGGTATGGTGCCGGCGCTACTGCCGGCCAGCCCGGACCCGTGAACTATCAGGGCTCGCTGATCCCGGCCGCCAGTCTTGCCAGCTACCTGGTGACCGGCCCGTACGGCAAGCTGATGGTGGACTGGGACCGCTTTCGACGCGATTCCCGCTACAACCATTACGCAGCCAACGCGTCCGAGACCGCTGGCAGCTTGGGTGGCTATGTGCGCGAGCGCGCTGCCGCCATGTTTTTCGAGATGAGCGGCGCCGCCAGTTGGGACGGTCGCGCACTGCGCTACAACGCTGGCACGCGATACGTCAGGACGTACCAGACGGTGGGCTCCTTCAATGCCGCCGTGGACGCGCGCAATGCCGGCGTGCTGGCCAGCGGCGCCCGCTATCCGAATGCCACAGCGTGGCAGTATGCCGATCGCACCTACGACCGGCTGTTGCCGTCGGTGAGCGCTGCGCTGACCGTGCGCGCCGACGTCGTGGCGCGGCTATCGGCGTCACGCACCATGACGCGCGCCAACCCCACTGCCATGCGTCCCGGTGTCATTTTCAACTCCGCATCGGCCGACGTTGGCGCGCTGGGCAACCCCGACCTCGATCCCTATTCCTCCGACAACCTGGACCTGGGCCTGGACTGGTTTACCGGCCGCGAGGGCTACGTAAGCGTGACCGCGTTTGCCAAGCGTATCAAGGGATTTACCGTGATCGACAACCTGGCGATGCCGTTCGGCGCCCTGGCGCAGTATGGCATTACCTACGACGCACTGGCACAGTCGCAGCGTATTGCGATTGACAACCGGGGAGGGCCGGGCGTGGCGCAGGTGGTGATGCAACGCGAACGCAACGCCGGCGGCGCGCTGAACCTGAAGGGACTGGAACTCGGCTGGGTGCAGCCACTTGATCGCTGGCTGCCATGGCGCGGCTTCGGCCTGAACGAAACACTGACGCTGATCACGCAAAAGGCGGGCGGCGACGGCGCCAACGGTTACGTGGCGCTGGGAGTGCCCAAGAAAACCAACAGCGTCGGTATCTATTACGAAAACTTCGGCATCATGGTACGGCTGTCGCAGGCCTACACCGGCCCGAGCCAGCTGGCGGCGGGTAACCAGAACGGCATACCGGCAGCGGCGCTGTTTAACGCGTCGTATCGCCAGACCGATTTTTCGTCAAGCATCGACCTGGAAAAAGTGCTGGGGCGCGACGGCTGGCCCACGCTGTCGTTCAACGTCACCAACCTGAACGAAGCACGGCGCACCCAGTACTTCCAGTTCGAAAATGCCACCTACAGCAGTTACGATCCGGGCCGGCGCTTCCAGTTCGGCCTGCGCGCCAGCTTTTAACCGATGCCGTGCCAGCTTACGCCGGGTACGGCTTGCCGTTCACCCGCACGTTGACGAATGCCAGCCGGGCCCGGTCCGGCGCCGGCAGCGACGCGCCGCGCGCCAGGCGCACATCGATGTCGGTGAAGCGGAAGTCGCCGATCTCGGTCTGGCCCGGGTTGGGGCGGATCGAGCCGAGCCCGCCGAACTCGCCGGTGATGTTGCTGAAGCTGATGTTACGTACCAGCGACTGCGGTGGCGCCGCGCCCTGCAGGTCGGTGTACTGGGTCCACGGCCGCACCACGACCAGCGCACCGCGCCCCTGCGGCGACACCAGCGTCAGGTGGCGGAAATGGATGTCTTCGTAGTACTGAGGCGTATCGGTGCGCAGCTTGAACACGCCCACGTCGACCGCGTGCACGGTGCAGTGTTCCACCACCACGTCGCGCACCAGTGTCGCTTCGCTGCCCAATGTCATGACGCCGTAGCCGCGCTTGAACACGCAGTTGCGCACGCGAATGTGTTCCACCGGCGGGCTGTCGCGGTCGTCGAGCGCGTGCGGACCTTTGCTGCCCTTGGCGGCGATGCAGTCGTCGGTAATGGAAAAATAGCAGCCATCCACGGTCACGCGCTGGCTGCTGTCGATGTCGATGCCGTCGGTGCTGGGCGCCTGGTTGTAGTTGTCCGGCACCAGGAAACGGGCATTGCGGACCAGTACGTCCTGGCACCGGTACAGGTGCAGATTCCAGAATTGCGAATCCTTGAACGTGACGCCGTCGACCACAACGCCGCGCGAGTTTTCGATCACTGCCAACCGTGCCCGTGGCACGCTGAGGTTGCGAAAGTTGCGCTTGTCCCTGGCTGCCGCGTGCAGCGACCAGAACAGTTCCCATACCGGCATGCCGGCGCCGTCCAGCGTTCCCTCGCCGGTGATGTGCAGTCCGTCGCAACGGTCGGCATTGATCAGGCCGGGATTGAAACGTTCCTCGAAATGGCCTTCAATGCGGGTGCGCTGCAGCGGAAAATCTTGCAGATTGTTTGAACACCTGAGTACGGCGCCGCGCTCAAGGTGCAAGTGCACGCCGGGCTTGAGGAACAGGGCGCCACTGACGAACACACCGGCCGGCACGGTGACCGTGCCGCCACCGCGCTGCGCCGCATGGTTGATGGCGGCCTGGATCGCCGTGGTATTGAGCGACGTGCCATCGGCTACTGCCCCGAATTCCATGATCGATGGCCGGGTCACGCCGGTATTTGAAGCGATGGTCGCACAGGAGATTAAAGGCAGCGATGCCAGCGCCGTGGCGAAGCGGCGTCGTGAAAATGATGGGATAGCACTGCCGTGCACTGCGGAGGCGGAAATGTTCATGTCGTATCCATATCGGTGGCACATCAAAAAAATGCCCGCCTGCCGCGAGGCAGGGGGCAAAAGGGAGACCCGGTAAGCCGGAAATGGCGCGGGTGTCCACGCCGGGTTCACGGAGTGCTTTACATGCTGCGGATATTTAGGCCGATCATGACGCGGCTGCCGCTGTACGAATCGCTGTACACCGACGGAATGCCATTGGAAAAATTCTGGTAGCCGCCGGTGTTGGTCGACTTGCGCGTCAGGCCGATGTTGCGCGCTTCCAGGAAGATATCGATGCCGTTCTTGAACTTGTAGCCGATCTTGGCGTCGAGGTAAGCGGTGCGGCTGTTGAAGATCGGCGCGCCGGGGTTATACGGCGAGCCGGTCGAGCCCACGCCATCGGCAGGATAATTGTTGACGCCGGTGCCGGTCAGCGTGTCGGGCGACAGCCGGCCGAACACGGGCGCCACCACCTGCAACGCCAGACGCGCCGACAAGCGGCCGTCGTCGTACCACAGCGAGGCGTTGTACGAATACTTGGGCGCGCCGCGCACCGGCATCAAGTCGCCGGAGATCAGGTCGTAGGTGGCCACTTCCTGTTCGGCCTTCTGACGCGTGTAGTTGGCGTCCAGGCCCGTGTAACGCAGTACCCCGGGCAGGAACGTGAACGCGGTTTTGCTGGAGAATTCCAATCCTTGGCGGTTCGAAGGATTTTCGTTGGCCCACTGGGTGACGGTGAATTCCACGTCGCCCAGCGGCGTGCCTGTGGCCGGGTCCGCCGCGTCGGTGCCAGCGAACAGTTTGACGTTTTCCAGTGTCATGCGCTTGGTAGGCGCGCCGATCAGGCCCTTTTGCCGGTAGCCGGAGACCGAAAACATGGTGTCCTTGTTCGGATACCATTCCACACTCAGATTCTGGTTCAGGTTGGTGTAGGGCTTGAGGCCCGGGTTGCCCAGCGTGTTGCTGCACGACTGATCGACATCGTCGTCGTCCGACACCTCCGGCAGGTCCAGCTTGCGTTCATCGAAGGTGCAGTTGGCGTTGGGGATGAGCTTGCTCAATGGCGGGCGGGCGATGGTCTTGGCGCGGTTGTAGCGGACCACCAGGCGGTCAGGGAGGGGCCACAACGCCAGGTTCAGCGCCGGCATGATGTCGGTAGTCTTGTTCTTGAGTGCCGTGTTCTGGCGCACCGTGAACGTGGTGACGCCGGCGGCCAGCTCGGGATTGAGCGGATCAAAGGCGGCATTCTTTCGCACCGAGTTGAACTGGACCTGGCCCAGTCCTTCAACATCGGTGCGTACGACGCGGTAGCCGAAGTTGCCGGTCAGCTCCATCCCGAACGGCAACGGTCGCGACGTGAACGGCAGGCGGTCGATGTCGAAATCGGTCATCAGGTACGTGGCGTACGACTTCTCGCGGTTGCCGGTAATTGGCTGCTTGTACATCTTGCCGTCCGAGGCCACGCATTCGACGATGCAGTCCATGTGGGTCTTGATGCCGGAGAGCGCATACAGCTTTTCGATGTCGATTTGTTTCCATCCGTTTATCAGGCCGGCAGGACGGTCCTTGGCGCCCGCGTAGAACTGGCCAGCCGGGTTGACCGACAGCGATTGCCGGATCAGGTCGATGTACCCGGCCTGCGAAAACATGGTGGTGCCGTTGAACGGATTGGTGATCGACTTGCTGGCGTTGAAGCCGTAAGCGCACGCTTCGCCGCCGGGCGCGGCCGAAGTGGCGGTGGCCTCGCATCCGCGTACGTTGTTGGTTTGCAGTACTGTGGGCAGGTAGACGCCGGACTGGTAGTTGGCCGAGCCGAACGTGCCCACCGGTTCCTTGAGCGTGGTGGCTGCGGTGCCTGGCGACCATGACGTGCGCGCGGTGCTGCGCAGGTTCAAGCCCAGCTTGATGCGATTGAGGTATGGCACGCGATCGCCCAAGCTGTAACTGGCATCGACCTTGGCGGTTTTTTCGCGCGACTCGCTCTTCAGCGCGCGTAGCACGGTCAGCGAGGTGAGCGGCGTGACCAGCGGCCGCTGGGCCGCCGTGTACGCTGGCGTGGCGCTGGTGTTGGTGGCCGTGGGCACCACAGCAGCCACGGCTGCCTGCGGGCTCAGCGGTGCATACTTGCTGTAGTCGACCTGGAAGTCGTCGCCGCCCGGGAACTGCGTGCCCCACGAGCCGTCGGGCTGGATGGTAAACGTGGCCTCGCCAGAGTTGAAGGCAAACGCACCGCGCCGGTCCATGCGTTCAAAGCCCGACTTGGCGTCGCCGAGCAGGAATTCGACCTTCAGCCCGCCGTCCTGGTACGTGCCGCCGGTGGACAGGTAGCGCGAGTCGGTCTTGATCTTGCTGTAGACAATGTCGGTTACCACACTGGCCTGCGCCAGTGTGTAAGAGGTCAGGTGATGCGAGGCGTCCACCGTGTAGCCGGGCTTGATGCTGACGGTGGCGCCAAGCGCCGGCGCCATGCCGGTGTCGCGTGCGCTGAGCGTGGTGGGCAGCAGCGTGTAGCCCGATGCCGGCACGGCCGAGCGCACGCCGCCGGCCGAGTCGACAAAGCTCGATCCCACGTAGCCGGGGGTATTGACGGCAGCGTTATTGAACGAGATTTGTCCCAACGCGATATTGCCCACGATGTCGGTTACTTCACGTCGGTTGGCGCTGGCCTTGGCGTACATGGTGAACTTGTCGCTGAACTTGTAATCGAAACGCAGGTCGGCTGCGGTACGGTCGTCATCCTGGCCCTTGACATAGGACCGGATCAGCGACGGTGTGTAATCGTTCCACTGGTTCAGGCAGGTGCGCAACTCCGTCGTGCGGCGATCGATGGCGACATTACGGTTGGCCTGGATGATGGTGTTCAATTGCGCAGCGCTCAACGCCGGGAAACTGGCGTAACACGCCTGCTTGGTGTCGGCCGCCGCCGAGCGTGTCACCAGTTCGAGCGGCGTGGCCGAATTGAAACTGCCGCCGCCGATGAGGGGCGAGGTCAGTAGCGGCGTGGTGGCGGCCGGATCGGTCTTCGATACGGTGCCCGGATTGAACGTGAACGTCTTTTCCGGCGAATTGTCGAAATCGCCGAGACGCAGCATGCCCACCTGGTTGTTGGTGCCCCCGTTGGCCAGCGCATGGTTTTCGCTCTTGGTCTCGGCCTTGGTCAGGTTGAGCAGCACGCCAAGCTTGTTGTCGAGGAACTTGCGCGACAGGACCAGATTGGCGTTGGGCGTAGTTTTCTTGATCAGCGATTGCTGGGTGGCGCCCAGCCGCAGCGAATAATAGGGCTCTTTGAAGTCGAGCCCGGTACGGCTCTTGATGATGATGCCGCCGCCGAGCGAGCCTTCGGTCATGTCGGGCGTGGAGCCTTTCACCACGTCCACGCTCTTGATCAGGTCGGACGACAGTTCGCGAAATTCCACGCCGCGCCCCTCGCCGCCACCCAGCAGGTCGGTGCCGCCGCCCGACTGCACGCCCTGCCCGTCGAGTTCCACCCGCGTGACGTCGGCGGTATTGCCGCGCACGGAGACGGTGGTGCCTTCGCCGAAATCGCCGCGTCCGAGCGCGACGCCAGCAATGCGCGAGATCGCTTCGCCCACATTGCGGTCGGGAAAAGCACCCACGTCTTCGGCGATGATCGAGTCCATCGCCGTGGCGGCGTTTTTCTTGCGTTCGATCGACGATTGCTGGGAATTGCGCGTGCCGACGATCAGCACGCTTTCGACGTCTTCCGCTTTCTTGTTGTGTGCGGCGCCTGCCGTTGCGGTCGGGGCCTCCGGCACCTGCGAAGCCGCCGGCGCTCCCAGCAACATCAGCGCAGCGGACACCGCGCAGCACATGCCGGTGCGTTGTAATGGATTATTATTGTCTGACATGACCGTCTCTCCGTCATCTGGACCAACTGGTTGCTTGCGATAGTCGTCGGTGGCGGCGTAGATGAAGATGGCGCCGCCGCCTGTGACCTGCCCTGTCAGATGTGTACCAGCCAGAAACACTTCCAGCGCTTGCTGCACCGTCATCACGCCTTGCACCGCGCTGGTGGACACTCCGTCGAGCAGCGCGGCATGGGCCAGCAGATTGAGGTGGGACTGGCGGGCGAACTCGGTAATCGAACGCTCGGCGGGTCCTGCAGCGATGTGAAACGTCGTGGAAATTTCCTGCGCATGGGCGGCGTCGCTCGGCAAAGCTGTGGCCAGCACTGCCGCTGCCATGGCCGCGCCACCGCGATGATGGATGAACATCATATGCGTCTCCTCCTTGGGCATCTGATCAACGCGAAGCTATATTGCTTCGTCCCCTGTATGGACGGGCGATCGGAAAATATCCCTAGCGGTCAGGGCGCGGTTTGGGGAATAATCACGGAGTTGATCGCGAACTGACCATGACCCGGCGCTTATCCTGAACCGGCAAGCGGAAACAGTACGGGCAGAAGCGACTGGCCGAATGAGATCCATGGCCGCGTGTTACTCAGGCGTGACCGTGCGCTTTAGATTGCGCGCGGCTAAAGTCGCCTCGCGTGGTTTCTAATTTGCGGCGAAATGCCCGCGGGAAATAGCCGTAGTGGAAAGCGAATTTGTCTGCAATGCGATGGTAAATTTGTCTGCACCGGATTTTTTCGCCCGATTTTTTGATAAATCCCCTATAAATTCAATCACTTATCCGAAATGGAAAGTAATTTTGTCTGCACGCCTGGCTCGGCAAGTAATTTCGTCTGCAAACTGCCGTCGATTTCGTGTCCTTGAGCCCCCCTGAACGCCGCTCAGAAGCTCGAGAAATACCTCCACCTCAGCCGCGTGATCGCGGTGCGCGCCTTCTTGCTGAACGTGTCGGGTGACGTGTTGACGCCGATGCCAAATTGACCCAAGCGGCCGAGAAGCGCTGCCCCACGTTGATGCTGGAAAACCTAGGCTCCATGCGGCTTACGGCCAACGGACATGGGTCAGTCAAAGTCGGCGCGGTGGGTCAATTCAGCGTCGGCGTCAACAGCTGTCGTCAGTGTCGGAAGGTACCACAGCAGCATCCAATGCCCGCATGACGGGCATTGTTGCATTGAGAGGGCGGCGTGGTGCCGCCTTAGTTGAAAGGCCGCCTCGTAGGGGAAATGTATGCTTAGCGTTGGATACCCAATTTTTTCCCTCCTTGTCTTTATGGCCGGTATGTTTTATCGCCACGAGCCGATCGGCGGCGACGCACTTATTGCCTCGGGTTTGTTCGCGATCGCAGTGATCGCGGTGTGCTTGCCGCGCATTCCGGTCAACTAGGCCACCGTGTGTCACCCGCATTAAGTCACGTTCGTTCCCTCGTCGATGATGCGCAAAAAAGCCTCATAGGCATACACCCGACCGCGCTTTTTGCCGGTCACTTCGTGGACCAGGCCCAGTCTTTCCAGCCCGGCCATCGCGCTATTGACGGTAGGCATGCTTAGGCCCGTCTTGTCGGCCACCTGGGTAGCGTTTACAAACGGCTGATTCTGCAGCAGTGTATGTACCCGCAACATAGAGTTGGCTTGCTCCCCTGCAGCGGTAATGCGCGCCCGGTCTTCCGAAAACAGTCTCACGATGCGCAGCGCGCTGTCATGCGCATTGTTGGCCGTAGCAGCAACGCCCGTCAGGAAAAATTCCAGCCAGGCCTCCCACGTGCCGCGCTGACGTACCTCCTGCAGCAGCCGGTAATAGTCGGTCCGGTGCGTCTTCAAATACAAGCTCAGGTACAGCAGCGGTTCCCGCAACACCTGCTGTTCGACCAAAAACAGCGCGATTAGCAGGCGCCCCAGCCGGCCGTTGCCATCCAAGAATGGGTGGATCGATTCAAACTGCAAATGCAGCAAGCCCGCCTTGATCAGTGGCGGCAGGGTGTTGTCCTCATGCAGGAATTTTTCCAATTCTCCCAAGCAGATCTGCATTTCCTGCTGCGGAGGCGGCACATAGATCGCATTGCCGGGGCGTGTACCGCCCAACCAGTTTTGCGAGCGGCGGAAGGCCCCCGGATCTTTGCTGCTGCCGCGCCCGTCCTTCAACAGTAGCCCGTGCATTTCCCGAAGCAAGCGTAGGCAAAGCGGCAAGCCATGCGGACTGGGCGCACGCATGCGTTCTAAGCCGTACATCATGGCCTTCACGTAGTTCGATACCTCGCTCACATCATCGATGGGCTGACCAGCAATGGCGGCATTCTCAAAGCGCAGTAAATCGTCCAACGTCGATTGGGTGCCCTCGATCTGCGACGACAACACCGCCTCCTTGCGCACATACATGTACAGGAACAGGGACTTGTCCGGCAACATCATCGTGATGCCATCGAGGCGGCCGATGGCCCGATCGGCTTCGCTCAGTTTGTTCAGTAGTACCGAGGACATTTCCAATGCCGGCACTGGCGGCAAAGGGGGGGGCACAAATGCTTGCACCGTTTCATCAAACGCCACGGTGGTGACATAGCGGCCGAGCCGACCGACATCTGGTGCGTTCAAGAGAGCTCCTTTAATAACGACTGACGTTAATTAGGCTAGCCTAATTAAGCACTAACACTATTTAAATTTTTCTTATTAATTTTAATAGTGATGGTCTATGCAGTCAAGACTGGCCTATCCGGCAGTAGATGGTAAAACTGGGGTAATCGAGCTTAGCGCCCGATTTTTTCCGAATTCTGTGTTCTTCCCAGGTGGCGCAGGCCGCCGCCCAGCTGGCCGCCGCCGGCACCACTCCCACGGTGGACACCGAGCCCGCCGCGCTGGGCAATACCGGCAGCAAGAGCACGATCGCCCCGATACTCAAGCAGTGGAGAGCCGAGCACCAGGGCGCCGTGACCGCCGCCGGCGCCGGCCTGCCCGCCGACTTGCTCGAGGCGGTCAAGGGCGTGTACGGGCGGCTGGAGGCCAGCGCACAGGCGCAGGTGGCGCAGCTGCGCACCGCCCACGACCTGGCCCGCCAAGAGCACGGGCAGCTGCTCGACGCCGAGCGCGCCAACGGCCGCCAGCTGCGCGCCGAGCGCGACGTGCTGGCCGGCGAGCTGGCGCAGATGAAGGCGGCGTTTGTGCACGAGCGCGACGAGCGGCAACACGGCGGCGTGACGATCGCTGCCCTGCAGGCCCAAGTCGAAGGCTTGACGCAGCGCCTGGCCGACCGGGCCGCCGAGGCGCGGCAACTGGCCGACCAGCTAGCGCAGGTGCGGCGCCAGTTCGATCACTACCAGGCGAAGGCGGCCGAGCAGCTGCGGATCGAGCGTCAGAACTGTGAGGAGCGTATCGCCGCGGCCGATCGCGCTGGCCAGCAGCTGCTCACGTCCCTGCCGTTAGTCTGCATGAAGTTGTTCCCTGTCATTAGGGGCTGAACTCCACATTAAAGTACAAATTTACGCAACTTTCATTTGCAGAATTATGCACCCAAACCTCCCGATTTTTCTGCAGTTTTTGAAAAGACACCTGAATCCTGGGCGGAGTGGGGGGCAGGCACAATTTTATGCAAAAAACGGGAACAACTTTATGCAAACGAACGAAAACGGCCTCCTGTCGGCTGACACAGAACATGAAAACTGTGACAAGCTAGTGAAAACTGCGTGCCGCGGTTACTGAAAAAACCGGCTGTTCAGGCTAGTTGTTGCGACACAAGCAACGGTTGCCGTACACTGGTCGAACTTCCGGTTTCGGCCAAAAGCGGACATTTAAGTATTCTTCAACTTGTGTATAGCGGAAGGAAATGAGGAGCAACAGACGTGTTTGATGACTAGCGCGTCAGTATCGAATCTGGAGTTATTTCTTGGCAGGGGTCGCCTCGATTTCCACCAGCCAGCCAGAATTGCCCAGCGCGGCGATCTGGAATGCTGCTCGCGCCGGTAGGTTGGGTTGCGTGCCACTGAAGAACTGGGTGTATCCCTCTGTGAATCCGGCCATGTCGGCCTTGCCGCCCTTGGTCGGGTCGCCGACGAGGAAGACCTGCATCTTGACGATGTCGCCCATAGTAAGGCTCATTCCTTTCAGGATGTCTTGGATCTTGTTAAGCACCCCGACGGTCTGAGTCTTGGTATTGCCAAAGGCCTCCTGGGAACTCGGGTCAGCGGATTTGTTGATGATGGGCGGGACCTGGCCACTGATGAAGTGGATTGTGACGCCAGGTGGGATAGTAACGGCCTGGGCGATAGGGAGTTAGAAGTCGAGTCTGCGTGGCGCATGATGTCCTGGGCACTGGCGGCAGGCGGCAAAAGGACGAGCAGCAGCGCGGCCGCGATAGATGATGTTTTCATGGGTCCTCGTTGGAGTTTAGGGTTCGTTGCCAAAGCAATTAGAATGAAAATAAATTAGCAGACTACAGTGCGGTTGGTAGACAGCCCGCTTGTAATCCAAGGGGCTATCGGTTCCGCCATCAGGATCACTTTGATTTTTTTGCGACATCTCCGCTCATTTCCGCGCTCATGTAGGCGAAGACGGCATAGGCTGCAGCGTTCTGGTCGAGTGCGGCCGCATCGATCTTGTCCAGCGTATCGTTCGCGCTGTGGTGGTAATCGAACATAGTGGTTGCGTCTTGCGCAAACTGCACCCAAGGCACGCCTTTCTTCGCCAAGGCGCCGAGGTCTGGGCCTGGCGTGCCCTGTATGCGCTCCGTGGTAATGCCGATCGGTGCAAGGACCTTACCGATGGCAGAGGCCAGTGCCGGATTCAAGGCGGCGGACCGGAACATATAGGCGCGGCCCGTCCCCCAATCGCTTTCCGCTGCAATTTTGTGGTGCTCGATAGTCGAGGCGTCCTTGTCGGCATAAACTCGCGCACCGTCGTAGCCCAGTTCTTCGTTTGCGAACAATACGACACGAACCGTGCGGCGCGGGTGCACCGGCAAGTCCTGGATCATCTTGCCTGCTGCCATGGTCAAGGCCACGCCGGCGCCATCGTCGACCGCTCCCGTGCCAAGATCCCAGGAATCGAGGTGTGCACCAATCAGTATGACGTCCTCTTTCAGGTCGCGGCCGGTGATTTCGCCGATGACGTTTTCAGACGAATAGTGCGTGGCGGTACTGGTTGCGATGTCGAGCTTGACGTCGACATGCTGGCTGTTTCCAAGCATGGTGTCGAGCAGGTTGGCATCAGGTGCCGACACGGCGGCGGCCGGAATGCGCCGCCCTGTGGCATAAATGACGCTGCCGGTATGGGGCAGCCGGTTGTTGTCGGTACCAAGCGAGCGAACCAGCAAAGCCACTGCACCTTTCTCGGCCGCGATCGACGCGCCGTCCGTCCTGCCTGCGACGACCGGGGCGTAGCCGCCGCCGTCCAGCTGGCGTTCCATCCGCGCCGAGATGAATGCAATCTTGCCCTTCAACGACGCTGGCGGTGCCCCCTTCAGCTCTGCGATGGATGCAAAACGGACTACTTCGGCGGACAGCGGTTGCGCGCCAGTACCTACGCTGCCGCCGAGGGCGGTAATGGTGATTTGGTGTGGGTAGGGCAAGACAATTTGCGCCGTTTCGTGATCGCGCCGCCATACTTGGTGCACGACCGGTTCCGTGTACACGCGGTCGTAGCCGAGTGCCGTGAATTTCGCCTTGGCCCACGAGACAGCGCGCGCATCGGCCGGCGACCCAGACATCCTTGCGCCGACTTCCGTGGTGAGGGATTCGACGATGGAAAACGCGCCGCTGCCGGCCATGGCCCGATCGCGCAGTGCTTCGGCGGTAATGATGACATCAGTGGATACTTGGGCATGGGCGGGCACAGTGCTCATTGTCGCGCCGAGCAACATCGTCAACGCGGCGCTATTCAAAAATCGATTCATGATCATCTTTCGTTGAGCTTGGAGGGGCGCCGCGAAAGCGCCCGGCCCAAGATGCACTACGGCTTATTGCGTGTCAGCCGTCTTGTAGTAATCGTTGATATAAGGGATCGGCACCCACTTGTATGCATTCCCGTCGCTACGCAGATGGCCAATGCCGGGGAACGTCATGTGTGCGCCGGCAATCCAGTAGCGCCCGGTAACCGCATCGGTAAAGGTATGCTTGCGCGTGGCGGCGGCTTGGGGAGGGTTGACATCAAACGCAATTGTCACAGCCGGGTCAGGCATCTGGACGTCTGCTACGTGCACCAGGTCGCCCCAGAAAACCAGCTTTTGGCCTTTGCTGTTCAGTTCATAAAAGCTGTGGCCTGGCGTATGACCGGGACCCGCGATTGAGCGAATCCCTGGGAACAGTTGGGTGCTGCCGTCAAAAACCTTTACCTTGCCAGCATCCACATACGGCTTGACCTTAACGAGCGCTTCATCGAAATACTTCTTGTTTTCCGCCGTTGCTTGCTGACGATTGGCTGAGCTGAGCCAGAACGCCATTTCTCGCTTGTCCATGTGAAGGGTGGCATTTGGGAATACCATCCGTGTACCGTCAATCAGGCCTCCGGTATGGTCGGTGTGGATGTGCGTCACCAAAATGTCGGTAACCTGCCCGGCGGACACACCTGCTGCCTGCAGACTGCCTTCCAGCTTGTTCAAATTCGGTCCAAACAGCAGTCCGGTGCCGGCGTCGACCAAAATCATGCGCCCATCACCCTTGACGAGAAAAGCGTTGATCGATTCGTCGACTGACGAGGTCTGGAACGCGTCGCCGAGCAGTTTTTCGACTTCGCCCGGTTTGGTGTTCGACAGCAGGCTTAATGCCGGGATCGGTAGCGTGCCATCGGACAGCGCGATCACCTCGAATTCGCCCAACTGCATTCGATAGTACCCGGCCTGGCTCTGGCTCAGTTTGTGTTGCGGCGCCTGGGCATGGGCGGAACCGATTGCAATGCCGGCGGTGGCGAAAAGAACGGCAGCGATCATATTGCGAAGCAGTGGAGACATTTGATTTCCTTGATAATGTTGAGTTAAATGCCTGGAACGATTCCTCGTCCGGGCCATTGCAAAATTAAAACCGTGTGAAAGCGGTGGCCGAGACACACCGCGTGAACTTCAATGGCGCAGGCCGCGCACGCCAGGCGCGCGCATCACCAAATTTGCCTGGAATCGTCCTATCGCGTTTGCATGTAATTCACTGATACCCATTCGGGCTTCTGGGGGCGGTACCAAGCCGGTTCCAAAAATTGTCTAGTAATTGTCGATTATTCCAATTAGCGATGTAGATCCCTGTGCTTGTTGCGCCTTCGTGCACTTGTCAGTCAGGGCGCCATGTTGCCTGTATCGAAGGGACAGAGCTATAAGGCTTGCAACAATGCACTATTCCAACGTGCGCAACAATGTGGGACACTACAGCAGCGATAAATGATCAGGAATCGGATTAATGGATAAACTGTTGGCGATTAAGACATTCATTCAGGTTGTGGATGCAGGCACCTTCACCCGGGGTGCTGACGTAATGAACCTGCCGAAATCGACGGTCACCCGGATGGTGCAGGCTCTGGAAAAAGAAGTCGGTGCAAAGCTGCTGCATCGAACGACGCGGCAACTCAGCGTGACTGAAGAGGGAGCGGTGTATTACGAAGGCGCTGTGCGCCTATTGGAACAGCTTGGTCAACTGGATCAGAGTGTTGCAGGTGCAGGTGCGGCGCCGCGCGGAAGGATAAGGGTGGAGGCGGCTGGAGCAGTGGTGTACAACCTACTAATTCCTGCTTTGCCAGATTTTCTGGAGCGTTATCCATTGGTGCAGGTGGAACTTGGCGTAGGAAACCGATCTATCGACCTGATCGCAGAGAATGTCGATTGCGTGGTCCGGATCGGATCATTGATCAATGAGGGACTGATCGCACGACCGCTGGGTAGGCTGTCAATGGTAACGTGTGCGAGCAAGGCCTATCTGGCACGTCACGGCTTGCCAGCAGCTCCAGCGGACTTGGAGGATGACCACACCTTGGTCCAGATTGTCGCACCACGGACCGGCAGGGCATTTACAGACCATGTGAGTCGTAACGGTGTGACAGTGACACTAAAAAGTGGTCACCGACTCGCCGTGAATGACTCCACAGCTGCTTTGATGGCTGCGGTAGCCGGCGTAGGTATTGTCACGACCTATGCATTTTTGGCACGCCCTTACATCGAAGCAGGTAATCTTCACGTCATTTTTCCGGATTGGGGAAGCGAAAGCGTTGAGGCCCATGTTGCCTATCCAGTCAACCGCCACCTCCCATCTAAAGTTCGCGTGTTCATTGATTGGGTCATTAAGCTTTTTGAGCAGCAAAATAGTTGATATTACGCCATGCTATCAGCGATATCCTGCTAGGTCGGGAACTAGCATCATGAGCCGCTACTTGCATGTAAAAAATACAAAGCCGTCGAAGCTAAAGGACTGCTTTAGGTCGGTACCGGCCTGTCACGGGCACTTCTGGATTTTCAACCTGGCCACCTGCTATGCTGGGCATGGAGGGCCGCGTTCGACCAGATGCGGATTTTTCGCACATGCGCGACTGACTTATACTTAACACAATGACATCAATTCCTGCGAAACTTGTTTTTCTTCCTGGCGCACTAGGCCGTATGGATTTCTGGATACCGGTCGCCGCGCTTATTCGCCATCCGGCCGAAAAGATTTATTTTGGATGGCCGGGATTCGGTCCCACGCCCCCTGATCCTGATGTGGATGGTATTGACGATCTGGTCCACAAGGTAATTGCGGCACTTAATGTCCCTTCCGCACTTATCGCGCAATCCATGGGTGGAACAATTGCCCTGCGAGTGGCGCTGGCCCGGCCCGATCTGGTGACCCACCTCATCCTTGCAGAGACGTCTGGAGGCATCGACGTCACCGGGCTCGGCGCAGAAGATTGGCGACCTTTTGTCCGAAACGACTATCCGGCATTACCCGGCTGGTTTCTCGATTATCACGAAGACCTGACAGATCGTCTTCATCGGATCAGTATGCCGACCTTGCTACTTTGGGGTGATGCTGATCCTATCAGTCCAGTCAAGGTAGGTGAAAAATTAGCCGCTTGTCTGCCACACTCTGAGCTACATGTTATTGAAGGCGCCGATCATGATCTGGGCTTTACCCACGCGCCACAGGTTGCTGCATTAATCGATCGGCTATTGGGGTCAAATTAAAAGCGAAAGCAAAGATCGATTTTTCTTTATGCACATAAATAGCCGATCGAGCAACGTACATAACGTTTAGGCTGTGCAGTTCTGTCAGCAGTAGTTCAGCTGAGTTTGATCGTCTGCTTCGGGTCGAAACCGGCCTGTCGTGGCCGCAGCTAGTTTTTCAGCCTGGCAACCTGCAATGCTGCCTGAACGGCCGACTTCGGCCAAAAGCAATGGGATGGACTCCTCCTCACCTATCGGCGTCTGAGCGCCTAAACTGGAGTTTCGATACAACCAGTTAAGAGAAGGAGTCCACCATGAAGATTATCCGCGTCGGCGTTGATCTCGC
>Ga0308163_10001064_pt1 | contig 34388 bp, 27 predicted proteins | sample PhyTR1_FD_201037 | JGI IMG/M metagenome (GOLD analysis project Ga0308163, IMG submission 201037) | Phyllosphere microbial communities from UC Gill Tract Community Farm, Albany, California, United States - DLSLT.R1 | ecosystem: Host-associated > Plants > Phyllosphere > Unclassified | place: USA... | reverse complement strand
GGATAAGTGATGACGTTGTTAATGCCGTAAAGGATTTAGGTTTCGAAAATCCAACACCTATTCAGGAGCAAGCTATTCCTGTGCTGTTAGAGGGCAATAATGACTTTGTTGGTTTGGCCCAAACAGGTACAGGAAAAACAGCAGCATTTGGTTTGCCGCTAATCGAACTGATCGACTTCAGTTCTAAAAAGCCTCAGGCATTAATTCTATGCCCTACAAGAGAGCTTTGCTTGCAAATTGCCAGCGACATCAAAAATTACTCAAAAAACACGCCTGGTGCTAGTGTGGTTGCCGTTTACGGTGGCGCAAACATTATGCAGCAATTGCGTGAGATCAGAAACGGTGTACAAGTTGTTGTTGCAACACCGGGTCGTATGTTAGATATTATCGGCCGTAAGGCTATAGATTTCAGCAGTGTGAAATATGTAGTTCTTGACGAAGCTGACGAAATGTTAAACATGGGCTTCCAGGAAGACATCAATGATATCTTGTCTACTACTCCTGACGACAAAAAAACATGGTTATTCTCTGCAACTATGCCTCCTGAAGTGAGACGTATAGCTAAGAACTACATGGACAACCCTACTGAGTTGACCATGGGTACCAAAAACACAGGTAACGTAAATATCGAGCATGAATACTATGTAGTACGTGCAAGAGATAAATATGCTGCCTTAAAACGTATTGTGGATTTCAATCCTGAAATTTTCGCAGTAGTGTTCTGTAAAACCAAACTGGATACACAGGATGTTGCCGAAAACCTAATCAAGGATGGTTACAATGCTGATGCTTTACACGGTGATTTGTCACAACAACAACGTGATAAGGTAATGCAGCGTTTCCGTGACCGTAACATGCAGTTGCTGATTGCAACGGATGTTGCTGCACGTGGTATTGACGTAAATAACGTAACTCACGTTGTGAACTATTCACTGCCTGACGAAATTGAAAGTTATACTCACCGTAGCGGACGTACAGGAAGAGCCGGTAAAACTGGTATCTCAATCTGTATCATCAATTCTAAAGAACTGGGCAAAATCCGTCAGATTGAAAGAATCATCGGTAAATCATTTACTAAGGCTGAATTGCCAACAGGATTTGATGTTTGCGAAAAACAATTGTTCTCTTTGGTTCACAAAGTTCACAATGTTGAAGTTAACGAAAGCCAGATCGATCAGTACATTCCAAGGATCATGGACGAATTTGCTGAATTGAGCAAAGAAGACGTGATCAAACGTTTCGCATCTTTAGAGTTTAATCGCTTTTTAGAATACTACAAAAATGCGCCTGACTTAAATGCAGCTGCATTGGATGAACGCGGCGAGCGCGGAGAACGTGGTGCAAGAGGTGCAAGAAACAGTGATTACACCCGTTTATTTATCAACTTAGGTTCTGTAGATGAATTTACAAGAGGTGACTTGTTATCTTTTGTGTGTAACAACGGTAAGATCAGTGGTAAAAACATTGGTAAAATCGACCTTAAAGGTGTTTATTCATTCTTTGAAGTTGAAAATGCAAGTGTAGATACTTTGTTTGCCAACTTTAACGATATCCAGTTTAACAACCGTGGTGTAAGAATCGAAAAATCTGGTGATGCACCTGAAGGTGGCGGCAGCAGAGGTGGCGAAAGAAGACCATACAGCGGTGGTGGTGAACGTAAAAGTTACGGTGGTGGCGAAAGAAAAAGCTATGGCGGCGGAAGCGGCGACAGAAGAAGTTCTGGCGGTGGTGGAAGACGTGAAGGTGCTAGCGCTGGTGGCGGTTTCAGGGACTTCTCTGGTAAACCACGTGAAGGCGGAAATGCCGGTGGAAGCGGAAGACGCGAAAGCAGCGGAAGCGGAGACAGAAGACGCAGATCTTAATACTCAGAATTCATAAAAAAAGTCCCGGATAATCATTCGGGACTTTTTTGTTTTATTTAATATCCCAATCCGGTATCATTCCCCCGTGGATCCGCGCCGGTTTCCAGTTCCCCGTCTGGTCTGACCAGAATGGCATCTACCCTGCCGATAGAACCCCGGTCCTTAAACGAATATCCTTTAGCTTCCAGGTAGCTTCTGGTAGTAGGGGCAATCGCCCCTTTTTCCACAGCGATTTCATCCGGCAACCACTGGTGGTGAAACCTTGGGGCAGTTACAGCAGCCTGCATCCCCTGTCCGAAAGCAAGCACATTCAATACGGTCTGAAATACCGAGGTGATGATCGTGGAGCCCCCGGGCGTTCCAACAACCATCAGTAACTTCCCGTTTTTTTCTATGATCGTTGGGGTCATTGAACTCAACATGCGCTTGCCTGCGTGGATAGAATTTGCTTCCCCCCCGATCAGACCGTACATATTCGGGGATCCGGGTTTCACAGAAAAGTCGTCCATCTCATTGTTAAGGATAAACCCTCCTCCTTCCACTACAACCAGTGAACCATAAGATCCATTTAAAGTAGTTGTAGCAGACACAGCATTACCTTCAGCATCAATAATGGAGTAATGTGTAGTTTGCTCACTTTCATATCCTGACAGTACGCCCGGTTTGATCTCAGTACTTGGCGTTGCCCTGGAAAAACTTAGTCCTTTAATGCGTGACTGTATATAGTTTGCATCAAGCAGCGCTGTTTGCGGTACTTTAAAGAAATCAGGGTCACCGAGATAACTTGCCCTGTCGGCATAAGCCCGGCGTTCTACCTCAACCATCAGCTGCACGGTAGAATCCTGCTGGAAACCCCATTTGGGCAAAGGATAATTGCCAACCTGTTTGAGCATAGTTAACAAAGCAATACCACCGCTTGAGGGTGGTGGCATAGAAATTATAGTATAGTCCTTGTAAGTACCTGACACCGGCTTTCTCCAGACAGACTTATATGCCTTCAGGTCTTCGGCAGTGATGATTCCCTGTGTATGTGCCATCGAAGCAACTATTGCCGCTGCCACAGGTCCTTCATAGAATCCTGCACGGCCCTTATCCCTGATTAATTTTAACGTAGCTGCCAGTTGTGGCTGTTTTAACAAATCTCCTTCCTTCCATATTGCTTCCTTTACAAAAGCAACGGGATGGTTGTTATATTTTACAAAGTCGGCCTTATGCCTGTTCAGCTCAGCCGCCTGCTGTGCAGTAACAGCAAATCCTTTTTCGGCGAGATCAATAGCTGGCTGGATATCTTTTTTCCATTTCAGCTTTCCGTATTTATTGTGCGCCTTTACCATTCCGTCCACAGAGCCGGGCACGCCGGCGGCCAGTGCACCAAGTAAACTTTTACTTGTAACCGGACTGCCTTTCTCATCAAGGTACATATCACGTGATGCCTTTCCCGGAGCTGTCTCGCGGTAATCCAGGGCATCTGATTCTCCGGATTTACTTCTGTAGACCATAAAACCTCCGCCGCCGATATTCCCGGCATTGGGATAAACCACAGCCAGGGCAAACTGTACTGCAATGGCAGCATCTACGGCGTTACCGCCATCTTTCATTACAGCCACACCCACTTTGGACGCTGCAGGATGTGCACAGACTACAGCAGCGTATTTATACTTCTGCACTTCCTGGCCAGCAGCACCCTGAAATGTACTCAGTTCAACGCAGATGATAAACACAAGAGAGGCTAAGGAGATAGTTCTGGTCATTGTCAGGATTGTTTAGGTCTTTAAAAATAACGCTTTAAAAACAGTTTCAGCAATCAGGGCAAAAAAAAATCCGAATCAAATGATCCGGATCTGGTAATAATAGGTAATAGTTAAACTTTAATTAATGCGCTGGTTTGTCTGAAATCTGAGAAGCTTTCAGATAAACTTTTCCGCCTTTTTTGTTAACGTAATATTTACGGTTTTTGCCATCAATATATACATCTGTTCCATCAGGTGCCATTTTACCTTTATATGTTTTGTCACCGACTTTTGAAGTCCCTTTAACAGCTACTTCAGCAGTTTTATGTCCAACAGTAGTTGCAGTTTTATCGATCGTCTGACCAACAGTTTTCTTTTTTTCCTGTGCTTGAGCAGATAAGGAAATGGTACCGGCAATTGCAAGGGTTAGTAAACCCGATAAAAATTTCTTGTTCATCGTTATAGATTTTAGCTATATAACAGAACAATATATTTATTGTTTTAATTTAACTGCTCCGTGAGCAGCTGCATTTCAGCAGCGGGTGCATAACTTTCATAGAGAATATGGTACACAGCCAGGCAGATGGGCATTTCTACCTTATATTTTTTATTTACATAATGCATACATTTAGCAGCATAGTATCCTTCTGCAATCATATTCATCTCCAGCTGGGCAGACTTGACAGTATACCCTTTGCCTACCATATTGCCAAAGGTACGGTTGCGGCTAAACTGAGAATAAGCAGTAACCAGTAAATCTCCCAAATAAGCAGACTCTTTGATATCTCTTGAAATCGGATGGACAGCGTCCACAAACCTTTCCATCTCCCGTACGGCATTAGAGATCAGCACTGCCTGAAAGTTATCACCATAACCGAGACCGTGGCAGATGCCACTTGCTACAGCATAAATATTCTTCAGTACTGCACCGTACTCTGTCCCAAAAATATCATCAGAAATTACCGTTTTAAGATACCTGGTATTCAACAGTTGTGAGAAATTTCTGGCTGCTGCCACATCTATCGAAGCTATGGTAAGGTAAGATAATTTTTCCAGTGCCACTTCCTCCGCATGGCAGGGACCACTGATGACAAGTATATCTTCAAGGGATACGCTGAAGTGTTCATGCATAAATTCGCCGATGATCTGGTTTTCGTCGGGCACTACGCCCTTGATTGCAGAAACGATTTTTTTTCCCTGCAACAGCTCCGGTTTTACATCTTTCAGTGTTTCCTTCAGAAAGGCGGCAGGAACATTTAAAATAATATAATCCGCGGCACTGATTACCTCAGTGATATCAGCGGAAATATTGTCTGCAGGAATATCAAGCTGTACTGCACTCAGGTATTTAGGATTATGCTTATATTTTTTCAGGTAGGCGATGGATTCGGCATCCCGCAGCCACCAGTAAATTTCTTTTTCAGTAAGGTTATCGGCGAGCATTTTTATGACAGCAGTTGCCCAGCTACCGCCACCAATCATTGCAACTTTTGGTCTCATTGTGTATAAATAAAAAATCCCGGCTCAATATTTAAGCCGGGACAAATTACTTATTTTATTTTTAAAGCGTCTTTTACTTTTTATCAGGGGAAGCAAAGAGCTGATCTTTAGTAGTTTTCTCTACTTTCATACCGTCTTTCAATTTGTTCTGAATGGCCGAATACGGACCGCTTACCACTTCAGTACCCTCCTTCAATCCTTTTTTGATCTGGATGTACTGGTCATTCTGAATACCTGTAGTTACCTCAACCTGTTTTACAGTACCGTTGGTATAAGTATAAACATATTGTTTAATCGTTTTATCATTCAGCTTTGCTTTTTGCTTATCCGCTGTAGCACCAGGATTTTTATCAGCAGCCTCATCTTTGCCGCCTTTGGTAAAGACTGACTGGATAGGAACTGAGAGACTGGTGACAGATGAACTCTCAATGTCAACTGTTGCAGACAGTCCTGGTCTGAAAGGTGAAGGAAGACCTTTAGCACCACCTTTTACACCAGAATATGAATCTGCTGCAATGCGGACTTTAACCACAAAATTAGTTACCTGATCAGTACTGGCAGTTGCTGTAGTGGTACCAACATCTTTCGATGAGCTTGCAATCTCCGTGACAACCCCTTTAAACTTTTTATCTTCGAAAGCATCCACCTCGATCACCGCACTGTCGCCTACATTCACGCGGTTGATGTCGTTCTCGTTCACATCCACGTTAACCTCCATTGATGTAAGATTGGAAATCCGCATGATCTCTGTACCGGCAAATTGTGCCGTACCCAGGATCCTGTCACCCAGTTCGACTGACAATTTTGAAATCACCCCGTCAACAGGGGCAAAAATGGTAGCTTTGGCCAGGTTGGCACTCGCCTCCTGAACATTTGCACCAGAGGTCTCCAGATTAAATTTCGCAGCAATCAGAGATTGCTTGGCACCTTCAAGTGTGGTTTTTGCCGTTACATATGCCGATTTCGCAGCATCAAATTCTGCAACAGAAATCACCTTCTTTTTGAAAAGCTCCACGTTACGTTTGTAGATCCCCTCTTCATTGGCAAAGCTGGCCTTCGACTGTTCCAGAACCTGGGCGGCAGAAGCTACACTTGCTTTTTGTGAACTGTAAGAAGCACTTGCCCTGTCGAATCCAGACCGCAGTACATCTGGTCGTACTTTGAACAACAACTGTCCCTTCTTTACGATATCGCCTTCTTTAACCAACAACTCAACCACCTCTCCAGAAACTTCGGAACTGAGTTTAACTTCCGTTTCCGGCTGCACTTTTCCGCTGGCAGTAACAGTTTCTATAATTCTCCGGCTTGCTGCTTTCTCTACAGTAACCTTCTCCATCTTTTCACCGCCAATCAAGCCTGTCATCTTTGCTACAACCAGCAGGACGATGAGCACGCCTACAGTGATGAGTATGTGTTTTAATTTCATCTGATTTTATTTTGTTTTTAGTTCTTTTATGGAGCCTTGGTTTTTCGAAAAAAATTATTGCACTGAGCGCTTAATAATTCATTTAAAAATTCGGGTTCATTATATTTATTTGTCTGGGTTTTTAATCTAAAAATTGATCTGCCGGCCTAAATAATAATCAATCACTTTGGATCTGAAAAGCAGGTCATATTTGGCTTGTATGAAGTCCGTCTCAGCCTTATTTCTGTTGGTCCTTGATGTATTATAATCCAGCGAATTGACTAAGCCTACATTGTAACGCTGTTCGATTACGTTGAAAGCATCTTTTTGTGCATTAAAGGTATTTAATGTAGAACTATAACGGCTGTCCGCTGCGCGAAGATCCGCTATTGCCTGTGCAATAACTTTGTACAAATTGTTTTTTGTCAGGTTTTCCTGCAGTTTAAAATCTTCATAGTTGATCTTTGCCCTTTTGACATTTGACCGCGCCTGAAGACCATTGAAAATCGGGATCTGTAAGCTCAGGCCTATTCCCTGGTTAAACCTTGCACCGATCTGGTCAAAGAAATGCTGGTTTTGGCTTTCTGCTGCCAGCAGGTAAGAATACGAAGATCCCAGGTTTCCACCAAATGAAAGCCTTGGTGTAAGCGCCCCCCTGGCAACAGCAATCCCTTTTTCGGCCGCCTGCCTGTTTAGAGCGGCCAGCTTTACATCAGGAAAAACTGACATTGATGAATTAAAAACATCGTTTACATTAAAAACCTTTTGGGCCATTGCAATATCCTGTACGGTTGGGGCAACTACGCTGTATTCGTTGGTCTCTGTTCTCATTTCCATCAATTGCGACAAGGTCAGGTAAGAGATCGTCAGCTGATTCTGTGCGTTGGTCACGTTCAGTTCGGCAGTAGCGGCCTGGGCTTTTGCCTGGGATACATCCGCTACCGTTTTATTTCCGGCATCCATCAATGCTTCTTCTCTTTCCTGTGTCTGCTGCGCTACCAATAACTGTTCCTTCGAGGCTTTTAGCAGCTCCACATTAAATACCACCTGAAAATAGGAGGTTACAACCTGGAGGATCAGATCATTCTTGACTTTATCGAGGTTACTGTTGCCCGCATCCAGCAGGATCTTGTTCTGACGGATCTGGTTGATCTTGGATAAACCACCAAAAACATCTACCGAAGCACTCAAAGTACCGCTTCCCTGGTAAAACTTCTGGTTTACTACCTGGAAAGTTGTACTGTTCAAACCACGTCCAAAGCTCAGGTTATTATCAGCATTGGCATTTAGTGAAGGATACAATGCTGCTTTCGACTGCTGCAGGTCAACCGCTGCGGAGGAAACATTCAGCACCGCACGTTTAATATTCAGGTTATTTTGCAGCATTCTTTCAATGGCCTGCTGTATGGTTAATGTTTCTTGTGCCTGCGCAGACAATGAGAACCCCAGACTAAGGAGCCCAATGGCAGCCAGGCATGTTAATTTCGACAACAGACTATTGTTAGTAAACATTTTCATAATTCTAATTTCACAATATTAAGATAAACAACTCATTCAGTTTTGTAATTTTCCCAGTACAAGCACCTATTATTTCTTACATTTGGTGATGTATCTGGTTAAATCCCCTCTTTTATTAAAATGGTTTTACCCATCCTTAGTCTGGAACAAAAGCCGCAACGAAAAAGTCATTTATTTAACCTTTGACGATGGACCCATACCTGTTGTTACAGACTTTGTTTTAAATACTTTAAAAAGTTTCAATTGCAAGGCAACTTTCTTTTGCATCGGTGACAATATCACTAAACATCCCGAAATATTTGAACGCCTGAAACAGGACGGACACGCCATTGGGAACCATACTTTTAATCATTTAAAAGGCTGGAACACAGCGGACAAACAGTACATTGAAAATTTTCAGCAATGTCAGCAACTCACCGGTTCAGACCTTTTCAGACCTCCTTACGGAAGAATCAAAAAGTCACAGATCTCCTATCTTAAAACGATAAATCCTGAGCTAAGGATCATCATGTGGGATGTTTTAAGCGGAGATTTTGACCAGCAGCTCTCCCCTGAAAAATGTTACGAGAACGTCATCGGTAATGCGGGCAACGGCTCCATCATTGTTTTTCATGACAGTCTCAAAGCATTCGACAGGCTCCGCGTTGCTTTACCCGCTGCGCTGGCATATTTTGTTAAACAGGGCTATCAGTTCCATACTTTATAATTTCCGCAGCTGGCACGAAGTTCAGGCCAGAAATCCCAGATCTTCAAAAACACTGTTCTGCAACACTTTAAATCGAAAATCATCACTACAGCTGTCCGTTTATGAACGGATTCGTCCGGTAACGGACAGCCAAATCTGCGCAGACGTGTTAGAGCTCCCAAGCGGCTTTTATTTAGAACATATATAAATAATATAATGATATCAATATGATGCCCTTAGCCTGTTTTTTTTTGTAAATTCGCTAGAAATTTAATCTAATATATTACCTTTTAACACATATTATCAATGGCTTTTGATATTGAAATGATCAAAAAGGTGTATGCAAACTTTGGCCCCCGCGTTGAGGCGGCACGTAAACTAGTAGGCAGACCTTTAACACTCTCAGAAAAAATCTTATATACCCACCTTTGGGACGAAAACACGAATACCTCGTATGTTAGGGGAACGGACTATGTAGATTTTGCACCTGACCGTGTAGCAATGCAGGATGCAACAGCTCAAATGGCTTTGTTGCAGTTCATGCAGGCTGGAAGGCCTAAAGTTGCCGTACCTTCAACAGTACATTGTGATCACCTGATCACTGCAAAATTTGGTGCAGAAATAGACTTACCGGCGGCAAATACAGAAAGTAAAGAAGTATTTGATTTCCTTGCTTCGGTATCAAACAAATACGGTATTGGTTTCTGGAAACCAGGAGCTGGTATTATCCACCAGGTAGTTTTGGAAAACTATGCTTTTCCGGGCGGAATGATGATCGGTACCGACTCTCACACTGTAAACGCAGGTGGTTTAGGTATGGTTGCAATTGGTGTTGGTGGTGCTGATGCCTGCGATGTAATGGCCGGATTACCATGGGAGCTTAAATTCCCTAAATTAATCGGAGTAAAGCTAACCGGAAAATTAAACGGCTGGGCTTCTCCAAAAGATGTGATCTTAAAAGTAGCAGGTATCCTGACTGTAAAAGGCGGTACCGGAGCTATTGTTGAATATTTTGGCGAAGGTGCTACAAGCATGAGCTGTACCGGTAAAGGAACCATCTGTAACATGGGTGCTGAAATTGGTGCAACTACTTCTACATTTGGATATGACGAAAGCATGGAACGTTATTTACGTGCAACAGACAGAGCTGATGTAGCTGACGCTGCCAATGCTGTAAGAGAACACCTTACAGGAGATGCTGAAGTATATGCTGAGCCTGATAAATTCTTCGACCAGTTAATCGAAATTGACCTGTCAACCCTTGAGCCTTACCTGAATGGTCCATTTACCCCGGATCTGGCTACTCCAATCTCCAAAATGAAAGAAGTTGCAGCAGCAAACGGATGGCCAATGAAAATTGATGTGGGACTGATCGGTTCTTGTACAAACTCTTCTTACGAGGATATTTCAAGAGCAGTAAGTGTTGCAAAACAAGTTGCTTCAAAAGGACTTACAGCTAAAGCTGAATACTGTATCAATCCGGGATCGGAACGTGTACGTTACACCATTGCACGTGACGGCTTCTTAGATGTATTTAACCAGATCGGTGCAAAAGTATTTACCAATGCATGCGGACCTTGTATCGGAATGTGGGACAGGGTTGGTGCGGAGAAACAAGAGAAAAACACAATTGTTCACTCTTTCAACCGTAACTTCGCCAAACGTGCCGATGGTAACCCTAATACCTTTGCTTTTGTAGGTTCGCCTGAACTTGTAACTGCTCTGGCTATTGCGGGTGATTTAAGCTTCAATCCATTAACAGATACTTTAACGAATGCAAGCGGCGAGCAGGTAATGCTTGACGAGCCTACGGGAGATGAACTGCCAACAAGAGGATTTGATGTAGATGATGATGGTTATCAGGAGCCAGCTGCTGATGGTAGTGGCGTACAGGTACTGGTATCACCAGTTTCCAGCAGGCTGCAGTTGCTTGATCCTTTTACCCCATGGGAAGGCACAGATCTTAAAGGACTGAGGTTGCTGATCAAAGCTAAAGGCAAATGTACAACTGACCATATCTCTATGGCTGGTCCATGGTTAAAATTCCGTGGTCACCTGGATAACATCTCCAATAACATGCTGATCGGTGCTGTCAATTTCTTCAATGACAAAACTGATGATGTTAAAAACCTGCTGACTGAAGAGTACGGACCTGTTCCTGCTACTCAGCGCGCTTACAAAGCTGCTGGTATCGGAACTATAGTTGTCGGCGACGAAAACTATGGTGAAGGCTCATCACGTGAGCACGCAGCAATGGAGCCTCGTCACCTTGGCGTTCGTGCTGTACTGGTAAAATCATTTGCACGTATCCACGAAACAAACCTTAAAAAACAAGGTATGCTTGGATTGACATTTGCAAACAAAGAAGACTATGAGAAAATTCGTGAAGACGATGCAATTGATATCGTTGGCTTAACTACTTTCGCACCAAATGTACCATTAACACTTGTGTTAAACCATACTGATGGTACTAAGGAAGAATTCCCGGTTAACCATAGTTACAATGCACAACAAATCGAATGGTTTAAAGCAGGTGGTGCTTTAAACATCATCCGCAGACAAGTAGTAGCATAATTGCTGCTAACAGTATACTCAAAAGCTCCCGCATCAAACGGGAGCTTTTTTTATGCCTTTAAAAACTCCTGCCACCAGTAGCCGGATGCTTTAATCGTCCGCTTCTGCGTCTTGAAATCATTGTGCACCAGCCCAAATCTTGCATTGTATCCTTCGGCCCATTCAAAGTTGTCCATCAGTGTCCAGGCCATATATCCGGTGATATTCATCCCATCCTGCTTTGCTCTCAGCAATGCTGCCAGATAAAGTTTAAAGTATTCTATACGCTCCGCATCATCTACCTTTCCGTCAACCAGTTTATCATGATACGCTGCCCCACCTTCAGTGATCATCAGGCTTTTAATTTTAGGATAGGAAGCGAACTGTTTAATGATATTATAAAAACTGTCAGCATTCACCTCCCAGCCCATTGCGGTATGTGGTTTCTGTCGGCTTTTTGCTTTTACCTCCCAGGCCTGAAGCGTTGGGATGAAAGCATTGTACCTGATGGTTAGCGGAAAGTAGTTCTGTATGCCAATAAAATCAAAATCGAAGGTTAAACGTTCGGTATGTCTCCAGGTAGAATGTGAAATTGAAAACTTTTCCATCACTTCCCAATCCTCACCCGGATAGCCCATCCCGAGGGCAGGCTCTATAAATAACCTGTTCATCAGGCAGTCTACCCGCGAAGCGGCCAGTATATCACTTTCGCTCTGCGTGTGTGGAATGATCTCTGCGCAGGAGTATGTAGTGCCGATATTGGCGCCCGATACTTCAGCCCGTAAAATTCTTCCGCCGTCCGCCTGAGCGATAGCCGTATGGTGTACCGCAGAAAAAAAGTTGGTGAGCCCGGTTTTACCGGGTGCATGTATACCCAGCATATATCCCAGCGAGGTAAATCCAAAAGGCTCATTGAGCACCATCCAGTTTTTCACCTTATCGCCATAGGTTTTGGCACACAGGGATACAAAAGCATTAAATGCTGTATTGATACCAAAGGCGGTCCAGCCCCCCTCCTGTTCCAGCGCTTCAGGTAAATCCCAGTGGTAGAGTGTTACATAGGGAACAAGCCCCTGTTCCAGGCATTCATCGATCACATTGTGATAAAACCGGATGCCTTCTTCATTCACCAGCCCTTCACCATCAGGCAGAACCCGCGGCCAGGAGATGGAAAACCTGAATACCGAGAAGCCCAGCAGTTTCACCAATGCGATATCTTCATTATAGCGGTGATAGAAATCACAGGCCATCGCCGGCTGATGCCCTTTTTTGATTTTGCCTGAGCGTTTGGAAAAGGTATCCCATATAGACGGCCCTTTCCCATACATATCTGAGGCGCCCTCAATCTGTGCGGCAGCAGTAGCTACTCCCCAGGAAAAATCATTACCAAAATCGGATGCTTTGATCATATATTTATGCTATAGAAGCTAATATGAGAATTTAGTATTAACTCGCTGTTAAGGGTTAACGATAACTCAGATCAGTTCTTCAGGATTAAAACTCAGCCCTATTTCCTTTAATAACAACGCAGCGTTAAATGTTTTGCAGGCGCCATGTTTTAGCCGATAATCAAAGTTCATTTCACCCGCTGAAAGCTGTATGTCAAAATGATAATTTCTCAGTACATCAGGATATTTATCTGTCATTTCTGACAATTGAAGGTCATGTGTAGCAAATAATGTTGGTGTCTTTTCTTTGATCATCTGCTGTATGAAAACTTTCGATCCGAGGTATTTATCCTTACTGTTTGTTCCCCTAAGCATTTCATCGATCAGCACAAGAGGATGACCAAGCATCTTTACCCCCTCAAGAATCATCTTTAGGCGGTTCAGCTCCGCTTTGAAGGTAGACGTCTGGTCATTCAGCGAGTCCTTAATACGCATGTAAGTAAGAATTTCGAACACAGAGGTTTTCATTGATCCGGCACAGACAGGTGCGCCTGCAAATGCCAGTACCATATTGATGCCCACTGTACGCAGAAAAGTGCTTTTACCGGCCATATTTGAACCTGTAACAATATCTGCAGTAGCTACTTTTCCAAACTCGTAGTTGTTCACTACCCGCTTTTCATCCCTGATCAGCGGATGGCCTAGAGCCGAAGCTTCGAAATAAAAACTTTCTGAAAAAGTCGGATTTACCCATCCTGGCTCATTATGCGAGAGTGTTGCAAAGGAGATCAGTTCTTCAAGCTGGCTGATCGCCTGCAGGGCTGCCAGCAGCTGGTCTGCCCAGGCCATGTACCATTTCCCCATTCTGACAGACTGCCTGAGATTCCAGAGCAATAAACCATTGAGTACAGGTCCAAGAAACATATTCAGCCCGGCATCAAAAGCATTTACAATCCGGCCCAGTGCTTTTATTTGTTGGCTCAATTGTAATTTCCTATGATCGCCAGTAAAGAATCTTTGGATATAGTTGCTTTTCCATTGTACTTCCTCTGTCCATTTTACTGTGCCTGATATTGCACTGAGCAAAAGTGCAGCACCACTGAAGGCCCCGCTAAGCGCAGCGATTTTTTTTCCGTAGTAAGCCAGCAGGCACCAGTTGAATAATGTATATAAAGCCAGAAAAGACCAGCATACTCCTCCATAGAAATATCCGACAACCAAAAATGCGATGGAAATAAATGGAACGGCAGTTGCATAAGCCCTTAATGAAGGGCTTTGCGTGAACGTTATGTCTTCGGCCATCTCATTGCTCATTTTATACTTGATCACTTCCAGCTGCTCGGGTTTATGGCTTTGCAGGCCCGCCCTGAAATGAAATGTCTTCATGATATTTTCCTTGAGCTCTGCAATAGCCTGCTGCCGTTCTATCAGATCATCAGTATGTACCGGACTGCCCAGGCTGGCTGCAAGTAACTGCATACCCTGGATGGTATTGGATCGGTTGACCAGTGCATACAGTGAAGAAGGGCCATAAATATCCAGATCTGAGCTGTAGGGATGGGATTCATCTGCGAAGGCGCTGCCATCGCTATATTTATGCTTTCCCCTGCTGATCAGGTCCACTTCATTCTGAAAAACAAAAAGCAGTTTTTCTGTATAATGCAGCTCATCCTGCACTTTTACCTGCCGCTTTAACAAAACCATAAAACCTAATATGGGAAGTACAGCTACAACGCCAGCAATCCAGTGGTACCCAAAGTTGATGATGATAATGACCAGGAGAACTTCTGCCAGGAACATGGCCAGTCGCGCATAAGATATTTTATTCAGCTTCTTTTTTAACATGCTGATCGCCGAAGCCTGAATTTCTACGTTATTTTGATAGTCCTTTAAAATACTATCTTTTGATTTTACCATATCTTTGGAAATGTTCTCTTAAAATTTTTGCAGGCACATGCCTGTAATGCACCGGAGCCTGTTAAGCAAATATATACAAATGACACTAACGCAGGTAAAACAGATCGTAAAGTAGCAGAGCATACTGACAATAACAAAAACTAACAATGAAAATTACGTTACTCGTAGTCGGGAAAACTGAAGACAAATACCTGATCGAAGGTATTGAGAAGTACCTCAACCGGCTAAAACATTATATAGGTTTCAACATTCTGGTTATCCCTGATGTAAAAAACACAAAGAACCTGACAGAAGCACAGCAGAAGTCAAAGGAGGCCGAACTGATCCTGAAACAGATTAATAACCTGGATACAGTCATCCTGATGGATGAGAAAGGAAAGAAATATACATCAGTGCAATTTTCAGACTATCTAAACAAACAGATGATCGGAAGTGTTCAGCAACTGACGTTTGTGATTGGCGGGCCCTATGGTTTCGATGAGAGTGTTTACAAAAGGGCAAACGGGAGCATATCCCTATCAGATATGACTTTCTCACACCAGATGGTGCGGTTATTTTTTGTAGAGCAGCTGTACCGTGCCTTCAGTATCTTAAAAGGGGAGCCTTATCATCACCAGTAACATTCCATATTTATGGAATATATTAATTTATGCATCATATTATCAGAAAGGAACACCTATGGAATCACCAGGTTTAAAGAAACGGGCATATAAGTTCAGGAGTAAGCGGCCGGGAGAAAAGTGGAGCTTTACCATTGCGATCGTAATCTCCATCATCGCTTTCTTACTTATTTGGTTTTATCTCTAAAACCATCAGACACAAAAAAGCCGGATGAATGTTCATCCGGCTTTCTGAAATATTGAAAAACTAAACGCCCTTTTTGCTGGTCATGCTTGCCTTTTTAGCTGGCTGAGCAGTTTTGCTCGGTGCTTTGGCATTCGAAGGTTTAGGCGTAGCCTTAACTTTCTTCTCTGCTTTTTCCTCCACTTTAGTACCATCGGCAGCAACTTCTGCTCCAGGTGTTTCTTCAGTGAACAAAGGAAGTTCCTTTAACAAATGGAACCAGGTAACAATCTTCTTCATGTCTGAAGTATAAACTTTTTCCTGGTCATGCGCAGGGGCAACGTCAAGAAACAATTTTTTCAATACTGCAGGGTCAGCTTTTGCATCAGGAACGTCACCTTCCACAGCAGCAAGATTTGCTAAAACATCTACAAGTTTCAGGTCCTCATCTTCACCATAAATGGTAATATCTTCCAATGAAGCCAGTTTAGTGTTAGAGATGCTGGTTACGATTTTTACTTTCTGAGCATCTAAGCTCTCCAGTACGTACCCTGCTTTATTTTGTCCTACAAGTTTAAATAAACCTGGTCTGCCGGATACGGCTACAATTCCTCTTAAATTCATATGATTAATCTGCTAACACTTCAATACTCAAAATTCTGTCTCCTTGTTTGATATCATCAACAATGTCAACGTTTTCAACCACTTTACCGAATACAGTATGGTTTCTGTCCAAATGTGCAGTATTGGTTCTGCTGTGGCAAATAAAGAATTGTGATCCACCGGTATTTCTTCCGGCGTGAGCCATAGATAATACACCACGGTCATGGTACTGGTTCTCGCCAGTCAGCTCGCAATCAATTTTATAACCCGGCCCGCCTGTACCGGCAAGATGTGCTTTAGCAGGATCTTTAGAGTTTGGACATCCGCCCTGGATCATGAAATTAGGGATCACACGGTGGAAAGAGATACCGTCGTAGAATCCTTCACCAGCCAATTTCTTGAAATTTGCAACAGTATTAGGTGCATCATTATCATAAAACTCGACAGTCATGTCGCCTTTTTCAGTTTTTATTATTGCTTTACTCATGTTCTTTTTTTTCTAACTGACAAATTTAGTAAATTGTAACGACTAGATGAACTAAATTCGTAATTGAATGCCTATTGTCATTTCCCAGCCCAAATGAAACGAAGCCTCCTCACCCTCATATTGTTAGTATTTACCCTGGCAGTCAAAGCTTCTTCTCTCCTGATCAATATGGATGAAGATCAAAAAAACCATCTCAAAGCCTACGGAATAGCCTACTGGAGTATCAAGCAAAATGCAGAAGTAAGCTGGCTGCTCAATTACAAAGGCGGCAGTTTCCTTATTAAGTACAGCAAGGCCGTTGAGGATGAATGTAAAGTCCGCGGAGTCTCCTATACTGTTCTGGCAGACGGAAAGGTAACCGCGATCCTGAATGAGATCAGTGATCCAGAAGTGAACATGGAAATCGTTAAGCTGGAAAAAGCCCCGAAAATTGCTGTTTACTCTCCAAAAAGCAAACTGCCCTGGGACGATGCCGTAACACTTGTGCTCACCTATGCAGAGATCCCTTACGATATTGTCTATGACGACGAGGTATTAAAAGATAAACTAAGCGGATACGACTGGCTCCATCTGCACCACGAAGACTTTACTGGTCAGTATGGCCGTTTCTGGAGCAACTTCAGAACAGCAACCTGGTACAGGGAGGATGTAAAAACACAGGAAGCTACGGCAAAAAGAAATGGTTTTGCCAAAGTCTCTGAGATGAAGCTGGCTGTGGCAAAGAGAATGAAAGAGTTCTGTGTTGGCGGCGGTTTCCTTTTTGCGATGTGTTCTGCTACTGACAGTTTTGATATAGCCCTGAGTGCAGAGGGGGTAGATATCTGTGCAAGCATGTATGATGGAGATGCTGAGGATCCCAATGCACAGTCAAAATTAAACTTTGACAAGACCTTTGCATTCAAGGATTTCAGACTGGACCAGAACCCCGGCAGCTACGAGTTCTCGGATATCGATGCCACCCAGACCAGGATCTTAACGCAACAAAACGACTACTTTACTTTATTTGAGTTTTCTGCCAAGTCCGATCTTGTGCCTACCATGCTTACTCAAAACCATACACGGGTAATCAAAGGCTTTATGGGTCAAACCACGGCTTTCAGAAAGCGCCTGCTAAAACCCAGCATCACCGTTCTCGGAGAAAACAAAGGAGCACTTGAAGTGCGTTACCTGCATGGAGAGATTGGCAAAGGGCAGTTTACCTTTTATGGTGGCCATGATCCCGAAGATTATCAGCATGCGGTGGGCGATCCGCCTACCGACTTAAACCTGCACCCCAACTCTGCCGGATACCGCCTAATCTTAAATAATGTCCTGTTTCCCGCGGCAAAGAAAAAACCACAAAAAACCTGATCTTCTTAATCGTAAAAATTCCAGTTCACACCAATTTTAAACATTTTATCAGGCATAGGGTATCTGTATACCGTGTAGTATCCCTGTGATCCTATCCCCTGGTTGGCATATTCATATTTTAAGAAGATATTCGCTTTTCTTAAGCTGGCCCTTATCCAGAAATCAACAACTGGCACAGTGGGTAACTTTACTTCCTTTCCGATATAAAACTGACTTACTGCAGGATTATAAGAGTAATTTGCATATTTGGTGTTATAGCGTACATCCACCCCAATATTTGTTTTTAGCACCTTGAAGACTGTCTGGTCTAGATAAAAACTGTTGAAGGTGTAGAATTCCGGGGTAGGCATCACCGATTGGTTGCTGGTTTTCTGATAGACGATATAGCTGTCCAGGTTAAACTTACCAAAAGTCAGTTTTTTACCTATTGTAATCTTGAGCAGGTTAACAGACCCGTTTTCCTGCATAGGCGTAATTGCGGTAGAATCCACCTCTGGTTCAAGCTGTTTAAAGTATAAGTAACCAGTGATACGTGTATACTCTGCTCCGGCATCCAGTCTTAGCTTGTCATTGATATATTTAAAAGAGAAATTTGCTGTTTTAGTGCGGTCAAAGTTGTTCAGCCAGTTGTAATGGTTTCCGTAATATCTGTCGTAAATCTCGGCGGGCGACTGGTTCTGCAGGTAAGCACCCAGAACAATCCTTCCCACGTTATTACTTACCAGCACATTACTTTTTGCCTCATACAGGAAATCACCAGCCTGTTTGCCCTGAAATATCTGCTGAACATCAAAGTTTAGATCTACGCGGTTACTGAACCTGTATCCTGCAGAACCCAGAAGGGTTACATTCTGAAATGCCTTCGTATGCTCGTAGAAATTAGTTTTATCCGAACGCCCTACCACCTGTTCGTAGTTATAGTAATCGTGCCTGATACCTGCATCAACCTTCAGCTCATTTTTGATAAGCGACGCTGATTTTCCCCTGAGGAAGAAACTATAGACAAACTCGTTTTGGATGTGCTGCAGAGAAGTACTGTCATTGGTAAACGTCAGGTCCTGCTGGCCCGGCGGAAGGATTGTATTTTCCAGTGAATTGTAGGAAGTTTTCTGAAAAGCATAAGTGTCTTTGTCGTACCTCAGGCTGTAAGTTACCTTGTTCGTTGGCAATACCTTTTTCGTGATCTCCTGATCCAGGGTATCTATACGGCCTACAAAATAGGATTGTTTGATTAAAAATGTATTCTTACGGTAGATCTGTCTGGCACCTGTTAATCTGATATCCTGTGCAGCCCTGTCAATCGTTGCGCTGCTTTTGAAAATTGTATCGTTGGTGATCCCTCCGTTTTCATACGCCTTCAGCGTATTGAAAATAGCATTGGCAAATAAAGTGTACCGTTTACTTGGTGATGTATACCAGGTAAACAACGTACCATTCAGCACATCCCCGCGCTGGCGCGTGTAGGCTCCGTTTGCGCCGATCCTGTTATAACTTGCACCAATGTTCCAGTTCTTTTTGATATTCTGGGAGTGCAGTACCCTGAAAATCTGTTCTGCATCTCCACTGTACTGCCCTGCATAATATAAATTGGTAAAAGGTGTACGTGCCTGATAGTATACAATATCATCATGCCCTTTAGCGTACCAGTCGAGCGAGTGGAAGCCCGGGTCAAAACCAATTCTTTTGGAAGGTTCATAAAATAATGCCTGTGCCGCCAGACCAATGTTTCCCGTGTTCACCGTTGGTCTTCTGGGCTGTACGATGGGACTAAAATTCTGCATCCCGCGCAAACTGGTATCGAGCGCGAGTGTCTGGATACTGTCTTTGGTCAGTTTAAGGGTTGTATAGCGGACAAACCTGGAAGTAAAAACTACGGAGTCCTTACTGTTCTCCAGTTTATTTCTCAAAGAGTCCAATTCCTTATTTTCATTCACTGTTGTCTTCAGATCCTGGGCAATAACCTGCTGTATCCCGAATGAGAGGCAGATGAAGAAAAATAAAACAATTGTTTTATACATTATAGCTGAGCAATTAACTGGCTTAAAATTTTTGTCATTTTAGGTTCGGCAAGTCTGGCTGTAGCCAGTATTTCTTCTAAACTCACGGGCTGCAGCACTTCCGGGAATCCTTCATCAGTCAGTACCGATATGGCAAAAACAGGAATCGCCATATGGTTTGCTACAATTACTTCCGGTACGGTACTCATGCCAACAGCGTCCCCACCGATGATCCGTAAATATTTATACTCCGCCTTTGTTTCCAGATTAGGACCAGTCACAGCCACATACACTCCCTGGTGGCAAGTTATTCCTTCTTTGGCAGCGATGTTAAGGGCTTTTTGAATGAGCCCCTTGTGGTAAGGCTGACTCATATCCGGAAACCTCGGTCCCATATCAGGATCATTGCTGCCGCGGAGCGGACTTTCTGGCTGCAGGTTGATATGATCATTGATTACCATCAGATCACCCTTTTTATAGTCGGAATTCAAAGAGCCCGACGCATTGGAGACAAACAAATATTGTATGCCCAGAGCTTTCATCACCCTGATAGGGAAAGTGATCTGCTGCATGGAATAACCTTCATAGTAATGAAGACGGCCCTGCATTGCTACTACCTTCCTGCCTTTGAGTGTACCAAAAATCAGCTTTCCGGAATGAAACTCAAGTGTTGAGATCGGGAAATTAGGAATATTGGAATACATGAGGCTAAATTCAACCTCAATTTCAGTCACTAAACCGCCCAGCCCAGTTCCCAGTACAATCCCTATTTCCGGCTGGAAACTATTGTTCTTTTTCTTTATATAATCGACGGTTTCGCGCAGTATCTGAAACATAGTTTAATATCTTTTGGTTAAAAGCCCGAGCATGATTTTTGTCAATACATACTTTCACAGGCAGGTAAAATACGGGCAAATCTAACAGTAATTCTTTGAATGTAACATCAAATAAACGTTGGGCATCCTTTTCTGTTGTGACGATGATCTTTTCTTTTGCAGGATGCTGTGAAAATGCCTCAACCAATTTACTCAAATTCTGATAGCTATAGGAATGGTGGTCCGGATAATCATGGTGCACAATGTCAGCTGTATAGCAGTATAGTTTATCCAGTAAAGGTTTTGGATCGGCAATCCCCGTTAGTAAAAACACCGTTTTATCTTTAAGATTATCCAGGCTGACCGTTTCTTTTCTGATCAGCCCGGTCAGCTCCCCGTAACTCAGCGCAGAGAAGAAAAGTTTCCCTGCTGCTTCAGCACTAAACTTCTCTTCACATCCTGCTTTTTGTTGAGCGCCTAAGTGTTCAGGAGCCTTCGTCACCAGCAGAAGATCTGCCCGGCGGTATCCCCAGAAGGGCTCACGCATATTGCCAGCAGGCAAAACAAACTGTGGCTGCAGCAGCTTCCGGAATTCGAACAGCAAAATACTAAAGCCCGGGTTTACCCGCCTGTGCTGAAAAGCATCATCCAGAATAATCAGGTCATGCTGGCCCTTCAGCTTTTCTATACCATATACACGATCCTCACAGACTGCCACGGTTACTTCAGGAAATTTATGATAAAACTGAAGCGGCTCATCCCCTACAGTTTTCGCTGTTGCCTGATCATCTGCATATAAAAAACCCTTAGTTTCACGGCCATAACCACGGCTTAGAATCGCTATTTTATAAGTTCCCAGTAAATTTACCAGGTACTCTGTTACAGGGCTTTTCCCTGATCCCCCCAGCACAAGATTACCCACGCAGATGACAGGTATATCAAACCTTCTGGATTTCAAAAACCCCCTGTCATAGAGCATATTTCTCAGTATAATGACTATACCGTATAACAGAGAAAAGGGCAGCAATAGTAATCGAAGGTATTTTATCATGCTTTAGCTTCAAAAATAAGAAATAATTATGCAACAGGCCTATCCTGCTAAATTTATCCATTAATAAGCAAATATTGTCATATCCACAGCCCTTATCACTGGTAATAAAATAAAAAACTACCTTTGCAAAAAAAAAATTATACCATGCTCAAAGGATTTTTTAATGTACCAATACCGGTAAATGAACCCATCTTTGGTTATGCTCCCGGAAGTAAAGAACGTGAGCTGCTCGCAGCTGCTTTAACAGAAGCACGTTCAAAAGAAGGCAATATCCCAATGTATATCGGGGGAAAGCCTGTTCACACGGATACAAAAGGAAAAGTTACCCCACCGCACGATCACCAGCATATTCTAGCACATTACAGTATAGGTAACAAAACACACGTACAGCAGGCAATTGATGCCGCGCTTGCAGCAAAAGCAAAATGGGAAAACCTGGCCTGGGAACAACGAGCCTCGATCTTCCTTAAAATCGCAGACCTTATTTCAGGCCCATACCGTTACAAGCTGAATGCAGCAACTATGCTCGGACAATCAAAAAATGCTTACCAGGCAGAGATTGATGCCGTTTGTGAACTGGCAGATTTTTTACGTTTCAACGTAGATTATATGGCCCAGATCTATCAGCAGCAACCTCCCGTTTCACCAAAAGGTGTATGGAACAGGGTAGAACAGCGCCCGCTGGAAGGCTTTGTATTTGCTTTAACCCCGTTCAATTTCACTGCTATAGCGGCAAACCTGCCAGCTTCGGCGGCCCTGATGGGCAATGTTGTTGTATGGAAACCTGCGGATACGCAAATCTATGCTGCTAACCTGCTAATGGAGATCTTCATTGAAGCCGGACTACCTGAAGGAGTGATCAACCTGATCTACGCAGACGGACCTGAGGCCGGAGATGTAATCTTCAACAGCCCTGATTTTGCCGGCATCCACTTTACAGGTTCTACTGCTGTATTCCAGAACATTTGGAGAACAATCGGTACCAATATCCACAAATACAAAACCTACCCGCGTATCGTTGGCGAAACCGGTGGCAAGGATTTTATCCTTGTTCATGGTTCGGCAGACGCAGAAGTATCAAGCACAGCAATTATTCGTGGTGCTTTTGAGTACCAGGGACAAAAATGCTCTGCTGCATCGAGGGTTTACATTGCCAAAAGCCTGTGGCCGGAGATCAAAAAACTGATGCTTCGTGATCTTGCAACCTTCAAAATGGGTGGCACAGAAGATTTCGGTAATTTCATCAATGCAGTGATCGATGAGCGTTCATTTGATAAACTTTCAAAATACATCGATCAGGCAAAAGCCGATGCAGGTGTAGAGATCATTGCCGGCGGAAACTATGATAAATCAAAAGGTTATTTCATAGAACCTACAGTTCTGGTAGTGGAAGATGCAAAGTATACTACCATGTGTGAGGAGCTCTTCGGACCGGTCCTGACCGTATTTGTTTATGACGACAATAAATTCGAAGAGATTTTAGAAGTAATTGATACTACCTCTATCTACGCATTGACCGGCGCAGTAATTGCACAGGACCGCTATGCGATAGAACAGGCTACCATCGCCCTGCGCAACGCCGCTGGAAACTTCTATATCAATGATAAATGTACAGGTGCCGTAGTAGGTCAGCAGCCATTTGGTGGTGCCCGCGGTTCAGGTACCAATGATAAAGCTGGTTCAATGATCAATTTACTGCGCTGGGTATCTCCGCGCACCATTAAAGAATCATTTGATCCGCCAAAAGACTACCGTTATCCGTTTTTAGGATAAACATATCTGATTACAATCAGGGATGCCCAAAAGGCATCCCTTTTTTGATGAAACGGTTGTCACCTCCTGGTTCATCCCCATTTCTGGGGATTTCAGATCAAGGCATTTTACCGCAACTTTGCAGGATAATTTAACCACAAAGGCTGCTCAGTCATTTATGGATTGAACAGTCTTCCTATATCCTGAAACCGCGATGGAACTCAAATCAAATCTTAGCCAGCGGGGCCGTCTGGCTGGCATCAAAGCTCATATTCCTGTCGCTGCTATTATCGTAGCTTCGCTGGGTTACTTTGTAGACATTTACGATTTGCTGCTCTTTAGCATTGTGCGTGTACCCAGTCTAAAATCATTAGGGCTAAATCCTCAGCAGGTAACCTCATCTGGCATCTTTTTACTGAACATACAAATGACAGGCCTGATGGCCGGTGGTCTTTTCTGGGGTATTGTGGGCGACAAAAAAGGGCGCTTGACGGTACTCTTCGGATCTATCTGCCTGTATTCAATAGCCAACATTGCAAACGGGTTTGTACATACTGTGGAAAGTTATGCCTTTTGGCGTTTTATTGCAGGCTTTGGCCTCGCTGGCGAACTCGGTGCGGGGATTACCCTGGTGGCAGAACTGATGCCCAAAGAAAAACGCGGATACGCAACCAGTCTGGTGGCGGGAATAGGTACCATTGGCGCAGTCGCGGCCTTTTATACTGCTAATATTTTCGATTGGAGAACCTCTTTCTTTGTTGGCGGTGGTTTGGGCCTTACCTTATTGATATTGAGAATTGGAGTCTCTGAGTCAATCATTTTTAACCTCGCAAAAAAAGAAAACGTGGCGAGGGGTAACTTTTTGATGCTGTTTAAGCATAAAAAAATACTGTTTAAGTACCTGAGGTGTATTGTAATCGGACTGCCCATCTGGTATATTGCCGGGATATTAATTACCCTTTCGCCTGAATTTGGAAAAGCGCTTGGCGTAAAGGGGACAGTCAATGCCGGGGTGGCTGTCGCCTGTTGTTATGGATCTTCAGTAATCAGTGATGTATTCAGCGCCTTATTCAGTCAGTATTTAAAAAGCAGGATCAAAGTGGTGTACATCTACCTCTTCATAGGTATTGCCGCAATAAGTACATTTTTTATTTTGCACAATCTGACCCTGCCTGCATTTTACGGCGTTTGTCTTTTTCTCGGTTTTACTGCCGGCTACTGGACCATGTTCATCACCATTGCAGCGGAACAGTTTGGTACCAATATCCGCGCAACAGTAACAACTACCGCCACTAATTTTGTACGCGGCGCATTGGTTCCGATATCATTGCTACTGCAATATCTCAGAGGTGTATTCGATGGTTCTATCATCACTGCAGCTGTTATTGTGGGCGTGCTGGTGATGGCAATCGCTTTCTGGGCACTGAGCCGGATGGAGGAAACCTTTTCCAAAGACCTGGATTATACCGAATAATAATTGTTCCCCACATATTTTTATTTTCTATTGATATCCTGAATAATCTTGTCTGTTAACTTAGGGACGTTATAATGTTTTTTAATGTTTTCCAGGCTAACCAGGATACCTTTTGTATAGGCATGGTGCTGGAAGTTAAAGATAGTCTCGAGTACGTCCGGATCGATATACCTGGAGTTATTGCCGTCAATAATCACATTGGTCTCCTTTGGGATATTATTGAGGACCACCTGTATTGCCGCTTTATTCAGAAAAGAAACTTCTTCAGCCAGTTTGATCCTGAGATTCTTTTTGTCTCCCTCCTCCTGTATCCTGTAAAAGAAAGGGTTACGCATATTTATCCTCAGCAGGTAAAAGATGGATAATGCCATTCCTACTGCCACACCCTTCAAAAGATCCGTAAATAATATGGCTGCCAGTGTAACTACAAATGGTACAAACTGGTCCCAGCCTTTGGTATACATTTCTTTGAACAGGCTAATCCTGGTCAGCTTATAACCTGTAACCAGCAGTACGGCAGCGAGGCAGGACAGGGGAATCATATTGATTAACCCCGGGATAGCTATAAGGGCTATCAGCAACCAGCAGCCATGGAAAATAGCCGACATCTTTGTGCGGGCACCGGAATTTACATTCGCAGAACTCCGCACAATAACAGAAGTCATGGGTAAACCTCCCAGCATGCCGCTGCAGATGTTTCCAATGCCCTGTGCCAGCAGTTCCCGGTTCGTAGGAGAAACCCTTTTTATCGGATCGATCTTATCAATCGCTTCAAGGCTGAGCAGCGTTTCCAGACTGGCTACAATGGCAATGGTCAGCGCCACGGTCCATACATCCTTCCTGTTAATAGCAGTAAAATCAGGATGGATAAACAAGGCTGTAAATCCCTCCCAGCCATTCACAACCGGAATCTTAACCATCTGGTCTGCGTTTAAGGCAAAAGCTGTCTGTTTAAAGGCCAGTCCCAGCGCTACTCCTGCCACCACTACGATCAGCGGTGCAGGTATACCCTTTGGCATTTTGCCCCTGGCACCATAGATCAGGATAGCGATCGAAATTGCACTGATAATAAGCGCTGCAGGGTTAAACTGTGTAATTGCGTTTGCTATTGCCACATATGCCCCTTCACTTTCATTCCTGAAAACGCTTTCATCAAGAAAATCTTTGTCTATACCCAGCGCATGAGGAAGCTGTTTGAGGATCAGGATCAGCCCGATCGCGGCCAGCATACCTTCAATGACACTTGAGGGAAAATAGTTTCCGATCGTCCCCGCCTTAATCAGGCCCAGGATAATCTGCAGACCTCCTGCCAGGACCACGGCAAGCAGGAAGACAGGGAAATCTCCGAGTTGTGTAATACCTCCCAGCACGATCACCGTCAGACCCGCTGCCGGGCCGCTTACACTCAACTGTGATCCACTTAAGGTCGCAACAATGATCCCTCCGATCACACCAGTAAGTACCCCGGAAAAAAGCGGGGCCCCGGAGGCCAAAGCAATGCCCAGGCACAATGGAAGGGCGACAAAAAAAACGACCAGACTTGAAGGGAAATCGCGTTTTAAATTCTTTTTAAGGATATACTTTTTGATATCCAGTCCATAGACTGAAATGCTATTCTCCATAACTTGTTGAATTATTCCTAAACCAATAATAATACCTAGATCCCGATGGATCAGATCATAGTGTCTGAATGACAGCGTAATTGGGAGGTGGAGTGGGTACAGAAGAATAATAATGATTAACGTACCGTTTGGAATGGTCGATGAAGCAGTTTTTAATTCCTATTTCCTGTATTGAAGGGATGTACACATCACCATAATGGAAATCTGTGGTCCTGCAGTCAGTACACTTTAGCATATCTTTTACATCCCCCTGAGAGTCATGTTCCTCCTCAAGGTCCAGGACTATGGATTTATAACTGTAGTTATCGTGGCAAAGAAATACAGGCACAGCAGAAACAACCATTTTAAGCGCGAAAATGGTCATAAAAAAGATGAAGATGCTCAGACGATAAGAATACAACTGCATTTTTCCGGTTTTTCGGCTATTTCTACTATAAATGTAACATCAATAATTCTTTAATAGTGAAAAATAATTAAAAAAAATTACAACCCTCTCTTTTATGACTTAATAACAGGCTCAGGAAAAACAAATTTGCAAGTTTACGTAACAATAATCTGACAGGAAGTGTACTTTCGCAATCTAAACAAAGCAATGAAAAAAGCATATTTTCTTCTATTATTATTCATTCCTGCAATTTCTTTTAGTCAAAGTAATAATGCTCCTTCCTCCTATGACCCGCATGACATCAAAATAACCGGTTATCTGCAGACACAATTTCAGAAAGCACAGTCTGATGGTATATCATCTTTTTCCGGAGGTGATTTTGCAGAAAACTCTGACAACAGATTTATCATCCGCAGGGGCAGGCTGAAAATCGACCGCGTGGATAAATATTCCAGTATCGTATTCCAGCTGGATGCTACCCAAAACGGGATTAACCTGATGGATGCATTTATTCAGTTGCAGCAACCGGATCATAATGAGCTGCGGTTGACGGCAGGTCTTTTTAACAGGCCATTCGGCTATTCCATTGTCTATTCCTCAGGATACAGGGATTTTCCTGAGCGGGCCAGGGTATTTCAAACCATCATGCCCCGTGAGCGTGACATTGGCGCTATGGGATCCTACCAGCCCTTTAAGTTCCTCAGCGCAGATCTGGCCGTCGTCAACGGAAGCGGATTATACGCCCGGGATTATGATTCAAAAAAAGACATCATCGGCAACATTACTTTTAAATTTGACAGCCTGGCCAACCGAAAATTGCAGATCGGCTTCGGAGCATCCTTTTATAAAGGGTCTGTGCGCAATGATACAGAAAGCTATTACACCAATAATGGGAATGGTTTTACAAAGAATACCAGTCCTCTTAATGAAGGGGCAAACTTAAAAAGGAACTATTTTGGCGGTAATATACAGTTTCAATACAACCATTCTTTCGGAACTTCAACCTTAAAGGCCGAATATGTAACAGGTACGCAGCCAGGAGTAGCAGCTACTACATCTGTCACTGGCCCGGTTGCCAGCCAGAGTTTTACCACTCAGCCCGCCACAGACCTTTACCTCAGAAATTTCACAGGTTATTATATCTGGTTCACACAGCAGATCGCCAAAACCAAATTTAATGTCCTTGCCGCGTATGATGTTTACGATCCCAACAATAAGGTCCAAGAAAGTGAGATTGGCACAGGAAATAATACCACCGCAGGAGATATCAAATTCAGCACCTTTGGCTATGGTTTTACCTATCTGGTTAATGCAAGGGTGAAGTTAACGGCCTACAATGAGAGAGTAATCAATGCTGCTGCACAACTGGATAAATACCGTACGGATATCAGGGATGATGTATTTACCCTGCGTTTACAATATCGCTGGTAATTGATACATTTATACAAATGTATTTCCATGGATAATAAAATCGCATTATTACAGGACAAAATAAAACAGGCCCAGATGGGCGGCGGTGCCGTAAGGATAGAAAGCCAGCACCGGAAGGGTAAATTAACCGCCCGCGAAAGAATACATTTCCTGCTGGATGAAGGCACTTTCGAAGAGATCGGGATGTTTGTTACCCACAGAAGTACCGATTTTGGTATGGAAACCGAGAAGTACCCCGGTGATGGGGTAGTAACAGGCTATGGAAACATCAATGGCAGACTGGTGTACGTTTTCTCGCAGGATTTTACTGTTTTCGGCGGATCACTTTCCGAAACCCATGCCGAAAAGATCTGTAAGATCATGGAGCTGGCCCTTCAGAACGGAGCACCCCTAATAGGATTAAACGACAGCGGTGGTGCGCGTATTCAGGAAGGCGTTGTTTCATTAGGCGGCTACGCAGATATTTTTTACCGCAACGTTCAGGCATCCGGTGTTATCCCCCAGCTGTCGGCTATCATGGGGCCGTGTGCCGGTGGTGCCGTATACTCCCCGGCAATTACAGATTTCATTCTGATGGTAGAGCATACCTCCTATATGTTCGTCACCGGGCCAAGTGTAGTTAAAACCGTAACCCACGAAGAAGTAAGCTCCGAGGAACTGGGCGGTGCATTTACACACGCCACAAAATCAGGTGTCACGCATTTTGCCTGTCCAAACGAACTGGAAGCTATTAACCATGTGAAACGGTTGCTGAGTTATATGCCACAGAATTGCGAGGAAAGACCTGCACAGTTAACTTATGATCTGAACCAGGATGAAAGCAGGACGCTGCTTAGTCAGATCATTCCCGAAAATGCAAACCAGCCTTATGACGTGCGGGGCATCATCGAACAACTGGCAGATGAGGACAGCTTCCTGGAAGTACATAAGGATTATGCAGAAAATATTGTGGTGGGTTTCGGCCGGCTTGCAGGACGCAGTATTGGCATAGTTGCAAACCAGCCAGCCTATCTGGCAGGAGTGCTGGATAATAATGCTTCTGTAAAAGCAGCACGCTTTGTGCGGTTTTGTGACTGCTTCAACATCCCACTGCTCGTGCTCGAAGATGTTCCGGGATTTCTGCCTGGAACAGATCAGGAATGGCATGCCATCATTACCAACGGTGCAAAGTTATTATATGCATTTAGCGAAGCCACGGTTCCCAGAATAACCGTAATCATCAGAAAAGCTTATGGTGGCGCCTATGACGTAATGAACTCAAAACATATTGGTGCAGATATGAATTATGCCTGGCCTACGGCAGAAATTGCAGTAATGGGTGCCAAAGGTGCAGCAGAGATCATTTTTAAAAAAGAAATCAGCAGTGCAGCTGATCCCGAAGCAAAACTGCAGGAGAAAGAACAAATGTATGCCGGTATCTTTGCTAACCCCTACCGGGCAGCAGAACGCGGCTTTGTAGATGAAGTAATCGAACCATCAGGCACCCGAAGCAAACTGATAAAAGCATTTAAAATGCTCGAGAATAAGGTGGTCAATAACCCACGCAAAAAGCACGGCAACATTCCATTGTAAATAAAGTAAACATGTTGTGATGCTTAGAGCCATCTTTATATATTTGTTTATCATAAATATACAAAGATGGCTAAAAAGAAAGACGATCAGCAGAAACACGTATCTGTCGTAAATAAGAAATCACTACAATTTTTTGAAGAATATATCAACAACCCATCACCAACAGGATTTGAATACCCCGGCCAGAAACTTTGGCTGGATTACCTCAAACCTTATATTGATGAAAGCTTTATTGATAACTATGGCACAGCAGTTGGCGTAATCAATCCTGAAGCGGCATATAAAGTAGTTATCGAGGCACATGCCGACGAGATTTCCTGGTTTGTAAACTATATCACCAGCGATGGTCTGATTTACGTAATCAGAAACGGTGGTTCGGATCACCAGATCGCTCCCTCCAAAAGAGTAAATATCCATACAGATAAAGGAATGGTAAAGGCGGTTTTCGGATGGCCGGCTATTCATACCCGTGGCGCAGGTGAAAAAGAAGAAGCGCCTGCATTAAAGAACATCTTCCTGGACTGCGGCTGTACAACCAAAGATGAAGTGGAAGCATTGGGCGTACATGTTGGCTGTGTAATAACTTATGAGGACGAATTTATGGTGCTTAATGACCGCTATTACGTTGGCCGTGCACTGGATAACCGTGCCGGGGGCTTCATGATTGCCGAAGTGGCACGGTTGTTAAAAGAGAACAAACAGGAATTACCATTCGGATTATACATTGTCAATTCCGTACAGGAAGAGATCGGTTTAAGGGGTGCAGAAATGATTGCATATAGGATTAAACCTGATGTAGCCATCATTACCGACGTAACACATGACACCTCTACCCCAATGATCAATAAGATTACCCAGGGCGATATGGCCTGCGGCCGTGGCCCGGTAGTATCTTATGCTCCCGCTGTTCAGACAAACCTGAATAAGCTGCTCATCGAGACTGCGCAAAAAAATAACATTCCGTTCCAGCGCCAGGCTTCATCACGTTCTACAGGAACAGATACTGATGCTTTCGCTTATTCAAATGGCGGTGTTCCTTCGGCATTGATCTCTCTGCCCCTGCGTTACATGCATACTACAGTAGAAATGATCCATAAGGAAGATGTAGATAACGTCATCAGTCTGATCTACCATTCCCTGCTGAACATTAAAAAGGACCATGATTTTAAATACAACAAATAACATCCTATCTTCGTAGGATAAAAAAGCGTGCTTGTCAATTCAGGCACGCTTTTTTATGGTGTTTACATGAACATGGCCTGAGCCTTAGATTAACCAAATAAAAAATGAAACCTACTTTATTAATTCTCGCAGCTGGTATGGCAAGTCGCTATGGCAGCATGAAACAAATAGATGGCTTCGGACCTAACGAAGAAACGATTATCGACTACTCCATTTACGATGCCATCAAAGCTGGTTTCGGGAAAGTTGTATTCATCATTAAAGAAGAGTTTGTAGAAAATTTTAAAGCTATATTCGATTCAAAACTGAAGGGCAAAATTGAAACAGACTATGTATTTCAGAATTTTGATCTTCAGCAATATGGTCTTGATCTGGAGATAGAGAGGGCAAAACCCTGGGGAACAGGTCATGCGATCCTGGCAGCCAGACATGCCATAAAAGAACCTTTCTGTGTGATCAATGCTGACGATTTTTACGGACTGGATTCCTTTCAGAAAATGGTGAGTTTCCTTACTGAAGAAGTTACAGGTAGTAACTATTCAATGATCGGTTATGAGATAGCCAAAACCCTGTCCGATTTCGGTTCGGTATCCCGTGGAGTATGTAAAGTAAGTCATAATGGTTACCTGGAAGAAATCATTGAAAGAACAAAGGTTCTTCGTGACGGAGAAGCTGTTGTTTATGAAGAGGACGACAAGCAATATCCTTTGGCTTTAGATACACGCGTATCTATGAATTTCTGGGGTTTTACGCCCGAAGTATTTAAACTTGCCGAAGAGTTATTTAAAGATTTTGCCATTACGCATCAGGAAGACCCTAAATCAGAATTTTTCATCCCGATCATCGTGGAGACCCTGTTAAACTCAGAGAAAGCTGATTTCAAAGTAGTGCCTACAGATAGTAAATGGTTTGGTGTAACTTATAAAGAAGATAAACCTGTTGTTAAGGCCAGTATAGATGCGCTTATCAGCGAGGGTGTTTATCCTGCGAATCTGTGGGGATAAACTAAGGTTTTATTTATTGGAGAACACATTGGTGGTATGAAAATATCCTGTCCAGAAACATAAAAAAGGAGCCCGAATTATTCAGGCTCCTTTTTTATGCTGATTGCACTTAAATAGGGTTTTGTACGATCAGATTATTAGAAGTTATTTCTGTCTGCGGGATGACCCATTGGAAACGGTTATCTCCAGCCGGAATGTCAAATACCGTGGCTACTGATGCCTGGTGATTTGCACCATTACGGTTCAACGGCAGGTTCAGACGTTTGAGATCTGTAAACCTGAACCCTTCGCCCCATAGTTCTGCGCGTCGTTGTATCATGATTTCATTGATCAGAGCGGCACCTGTATTAACAGATTTCACATAGCTTGGATTACGGTTGACCGCCAGGGTAAACAGTGCAGTTTGCGCAGCGGCATCATTTCCCTGACGCGCCAACGCCTCAGCTTCAATCAGATACATTTCGCCTAAACGCATGAACGCTAAGTCACCATAACTGTTACTTGAACTATTGGCAAGAAATTTCCTGTTCATATATGGAAATCTCACACCACTTGGTGGAATGGTAAATAAAGGATCACTTCCGGTTGGATCCCATAATCTCTTTCTGATATCTGTTGCTGCAATTTGGTTATACAAGGCAGAGTTAATACATTTTGGGTTACTACGGATGTTAGTAGAGTTAAAATTAACCGACATGTAAGCAAAGAATGAATAAAAGAATGTTCCCTGATCGGCAATCTGGCTGATGCCCCACATCCACTCCGGATTGGTTAGTAAGTTAAAACCAGCAGTATAATTTGCATTTGTCATCAGAGCAATACTTGATGAAAGTGCGGTAGTTCTGGCTTGAGCTGCAAGTGTAGCGGCGCTTGGATAATCCTGCATTGCCAAGGCCACCCTGGCTTTCATACCTTGTGCAACGGACAGGTTGATATGTGACTTATTTAATCTCGCAGGTGCATTGGTTAAGTTAGTGATCGCTGCATCCAGATCTTTATTAATCTGGGTATACACAGCACTTACAGTGGCACGCGGTAGTTTTTCTACTTTGGTAGTGATATTAATTGGCACACCAAGCTGGGCGTTTGTTCCGCCGGCAACATAGCGTTCAGCATAAACCTGAACCAATTTGAAGTGAGCATAAGCCCGCATGGCAAGTGCCTCGCCCCTGATTACATTTTTCTCAGCGTCTGTGCCTGTTGCGCCGTCAATACCTTCAATGATGGCATTGGCATTGGCAATTAAACCGTAATAATAACGGTAAACAAATAAAGTTTGAGCACCTGTAACACTTCTTGACTCCGTATATTTATATACATTGATGAACCAACCGTTACCAGTTGTAGGATTAACAAGATCTTCACCCATCATATCCATATCAATCATTACGGAGCTTTCTCCTCCCTGGCCCTGATCTGCATAAGCCGTATACATCAACCTGTAAGCACCATTCATAGCTGCAGCAGCATTAGCAGTGGTTGTAAATACACTTGCTGATGACACCTGATCAGTTGGCGCAGTATCTAAAAAATCTTTTTTGCATGATGGCAGAATTACAGATGCAGCCATTAGTGCACAAAAACTATATATATATTTTCTTTTCATATTGATCTCTATTTTATAAAGTGAATTTCAGACCTAAACTTACAATCCTTTGTGGCACATAGGCGTTAGTTACAGTACCATTAAAGTTCTGTGTAGGATCCATTCCTTTTCTGCCACTGATTAAAAAGAGGTTCTCACCACTTACATAAACACTTGCACTTTTAACTGTTATTTTTGAAAGGAATTCTCTTGGCAGGTTATAGCTTACTGTAGCATTTCTGAAATACAAGTAAGAAGCACTGGTTAACCATCTGCTTGAGGCAGCATACAGGTTCGTTGCATTGCCTTGATCAATCCTCGGGACATCAGTAACATCACCTGCTTTCATCCAGCTTTTCAGCATATCTTCATGAAGCGCACCACCGTATGATCCGATAGACATTAAACTTGCGTAATTAGAGTCATATAATTTTCCCCCTAACTGGTAGTTCAGCATGAAGGAGAAACTAAAACTCTTGTAATTAAATGAGTTACTAAATGCTCCATAAACATCTGGAAGGGCGGTATCACCTGTATAATCTAACTTAGCATTAGCAACAGTCGTAGTATAAACTACACCGTCAATTGTACGAAGACTTGTCCCGGTAGCAGAGGGTGTACCACAAACTGTGTCAGAGACGTTAAACATTTAGACACAATATCTTATGGCAACACAAGACGACTTTGATTTTGAATCCTTTAAAAAGGATGCGATTGCTGGTCTTTATTCAGGTAAA
>Ga0308163_10001061_pt1 | contig 34414 bp, 29 predicted proteins | sample PhyTR1_FD_201037 | JGI IMG/M metagenome (GOLD analysis project Ga0308163, IMG submission 201037) | Phyllosphere microbial communities from UC Gill Tract Community Farm, Albany, California, United States - DLSLT.R1 | ecosystem: Host-associated > Plants > Phyllosphere > Unclassified | place: USA... | reverse complement strand
AGCTGTACGAGCCGGTCGACAAGGACCAGGTGATGTACTACCGCGAAGACAAGGCCGGCCAGATCCTGCAAGAGGGCATCAACGAAGCGGGCGGCATGAGCTCGTGGATCGCCGCGGCGACGTCGTATTCGACCAACGACCGCATCATGATCCCGTTCTACACCTTCTACTCGATGTTCGGCTTCCAGCGCATCGGCGACCAGGTGTGGGCATCGGCCGACATGCGCGCCCGTGGCTTCCTGATGGGCGGCACCGCCGGCCGTACCACGCTGAACGGCGAAGGCCTGCAGCACGAAGATGGTCACAGCCATATTTTTGCCGCCACCATCCCGACCTGCATGCCGTACGACCCGACCTTCAGCCATGAAGTCGCCATCATCATCCAGGACGGCCTGCGCCGCATGATCGCCAATCAGGAAGATGTGTTCTACTACATCACGATCATGAACGAGAACTACGCCCAGCCAGGCCTGAAACCGGGCCAGGAAGAAGGCATCCTCAAAGGCATGTACAAGCTGCAGGAAGGCAGTGCGGACGCCAAGCTGCGCGTACAGCTGATCGGTTGCGGCACCATCCTGCGCGAATCTATCTTCGCCGCCGAGTTGTTGCAGAACGACTGGGGTGTGGCCGCCGATGTCTGGTCGGCGCCGTCGCTGACGCTGGTGGCACGCGATGGCCAGGATGCCGAACGCTGGAACATGGTCAACCCGTCGAAAGAGCAGCGCGTGCCGTACGTGACGTCGCTGTTGCAAAACACCGACGGCCCGATCGTCGCCACCACCGACTACATGCGCGCGTTTGCAGAACAGATCCGCGCCTTCATGCCGAAAGACCGCACCTACAAAGTGCTGGGCACCGACGGCTTTGGCCGCTCGGACAGCCGCGCCAAGCTGCGCGAGTTCTTCGAAGTGAACCGTTATTATGTCACCGTGGCCGCGCTCAAATCGCTGGCTGACGAAGGCAAGATCGACGTGTCGGTAGTGGAGCAGGCGATCGCCAAGTACGGCATCGACGCCAACAAACCGAATCCGGTGACCCAGTAATCGTTAAAGGGATTCCCGATCACGCCAGGGCAGTGCGCAAGCGCCGCCCTGGCGTGTCTGCGGGTCCATCTGACAAATAAAATAACGGAGCAAGCTATGAGCATTGTGGAAGTCAAAGTCCCGGATATCGGCGATTTCAAGGAAGTCGAGATTATCGAATTGATGGTCAAGCCAGGTGACACGGTCAAGGTCGACCAGTCCCTGATCACGGTCGAATCGGACAAGGCCAGCATGGAAATTCCATCGAGCCACGCCGGTGTCGTCAAGGAATTGAAGGTCAATGTCGGCGACAAGATCGCCGAAGGTTCGCTGGTACTGCTGCTGGAAGTGGCTGATGATGCTTCCGCGCCGGCACCTGCCGCCGCTGCCGCGCCTGCGCCTGCCGCTGAAGCCGCGCCTGCCGCCGCTCCTGCGCCAGCCGCTGCTGCTGCGCCAGCCGCCGCCGGCGGTCTGGTCGAAGTGACCGTGCCCGATATCGGCGACTTCAAGGAAGTCGAAGTCATCGAGCTGATGGTCAAGGTCGGCGACACCATCGCCGTCGAACAGTCGCTGCTGACGGTCGAATCGGACAAGGCCAGCATGGAGATTCCATCGAGCCACGCCGGTGTCGTCAAGGAACTGAAAGTCAAGGTTGGCGACAAGGTTGCCAAGGGTAGCCTGGTACTGGTGGTGGAAACCACCGGTGGCGCTGCCGCTGCTGCTCCTGCTCCTGCTGCAGCCGCTCCTGCACCGGCACAAGCCGCCGCCGCACCGGCCGCTGCCACCGCTTCGGCGCCTGCTCCAGCCGCTGCCGCTCCTGCAGCCGCAGCTCCAGCGGCCGCACCGGCCGCGCCTGCAGTGAACGGCAAGCTGGCGCACGCCTCGCCATCGATCCGCAAGTTCGCGCGCGAACTGGGCGTGGAACTGGCCCGCGTTGGCGGTTCCGGTCCGAAAGGCCGCATCACCCAGGAAGACGTGCAGAACTTCGTCAAGGGCGTGATGTCGGGCGCGGTTGCCGCGCCAGGCGCAGCCAATGCGGCCCCTGTCGCTGGTAAAGGCGGTTCGGGCGTAGGCCTGGACTTGCTGCCATGGCCGTCGCTGGACTTTGCCAAGTTCGGCGCCACCGAATTGCTGCCGCTGTCGCGCATCAAGAAAATCTCGGGCCCGAACCTGCACCGCAACTGGGTCATGATCCCGCACGTCACGCAGTTCGACGAAGCGGACGTCACCGACCTGGAAGCGTTCCGCGTCGACACCAACGCGGCCAATGCGAAGAACAAGGATGCGGCCAAGCTGACCATGCTGGCCTTCGTCATCAAGGCTTGCGTCGCGGCGCTGAAGAAATTCCCGGCGTTTAATTCGTCGCTGGACGCGAAGGGCGAAAACCTGATCCTCAAGCAGTACTACAACATCGGCTTTGCGGCCGACACGCCGAATGGCCTGGTGGTACCGGTGATCAAGAACGCCGACCAGAAATCGGTCTCGCAGATCGCCAAGGAGATGACCGACCTGTCGCTGCAGGCGCGCGAAGGCAAGCTGAAACCGGCCGACATGCAAGGCGCCAGCTTCACCATTTCGTCGCTGGGCGGCATCGGCGGCACGCATTTCACGCCGATCGTGAATGCACCCGAAGTGGCGATCCTGGGCCTGTCGAAAGCCTCGATCAAGCCGGTATGGGACGGCAAGGCCTTCCAGCCACGTTTGATGATGGGCACCTCGCTGTCGTACGACCACCGCGTGGTCGACGGCGCGATGGGCGCGCGATTCTCGGTGTACCTCGGCGAAGTGCTGGCCGACATGCGCAAAATTCTGCTGTAAGGAGCGACTATGAGCACAGTAGAGGTAAAAGTACCGAATATCGGCGACTTCAAGGAAGTCGAAGTGATCGAACTGATGGTCAAGGTCGGCGACACCATCAAGGTGGACCAGTCCTTGATTACCGTTGAATCGGACAAGGCCAGCATGGAGATTCCTTCGACCCACGCCGGCGTGGTCAAGGAAGTCAAGGTCAAGGTCGGCGACAAAATCGCCGAAGGCAGCGCGCTGCTGGTGGTGGAAGCTGCTGAAGGCGCGGCGGCTGCTGCGCCAGCGGCTGCGGCTCCTGCACCGGCTGCCGCTGCTCCGGCTCCGGCCGCAGCGCCTGCGCCAGCCGCTGCCGCCATCCCGGCCGGCAGCTACACGGGCCAGGTCGACATCACCGTCGACATGATGGTGCTGGGCGGCGGTCCTGGCGGTTATTCGGCGGCCTTCCGCGCGGCCGACCTGGGATTGACCACGGCCATCGTCGAGCGCTATGCGACCCTGGGCGGCGTGTGCCTGAACGTCGGCTGCATCCCGTCGAAAGCGCTGCTGCACGTCGCGTCCGTGATCGACGAGACGGCGCACATGTCCAACACCGGCGTGACGTTTGCCAAGCCGACCATCGACATCGACCAGGTGCGCGCGTACAAGGAAGGCGTGATCAAGAACATGACGGGCGGCCTGGCCGGCATGGCCAAGGCACGCAAGACGCAAGTCGTCACCGGCGTGGGCCAGTTCCTGTCCGCCAACCATATCGAAGTGACCGGCACCGACGGCACGAAAAAAGTGGTGCAGTTCAAGCAGGCCATCATCGCCGCCGGTTCGTCGGTGGTGAAGCTGCCGTTCGTGCCGGAAGATCCGCGCATCGTCGATTCGACCGGTGCCCTGGAACTGCGCCAGATCCCGAAACGCATGCTGGTCATCGGCGGCGGCATCATCGGCCTGGAAATGGCAACTGTCTACTCCACGTTTGGCGCGCGCATCGACGTGGTCGAAATGATGGACGGCCTGATGCAGGGCGCCGACCGCGACGCCGTCAAGGTGTGGCAGAAGTTCAATGAAAAACGCTTCGACAACATCATGACCAAGACCAAGACGGTCGCGGTGGAAGCGCTGCCGGAAGGCATCAAGGTCACCTTCGAAGCGGCCGAAGCCGGTGCCACCGCGCCGGCGCCGCAGATCTACGACCTGGTGCTGGTGGCCGTGGGCCGCAGCCCGAACGGCAAGAAGATTGCCGCCGACAAGGCCGGCGTGACGGTGACCGACCGCGGCTTCATCGAAGTCGACAGCCAGATGCGCACCAACGTGCCGAACATCTTCGCCATCGGCGACCTGGTCGGCCAGCCGATGCTGGCGCACAAGGCCGTGCATGAAGGCCATGTGGCGGCGGAAGCTGCGGCAGGCCAGAAGTCGCACTTCGACGTCAAGGTGATTCCATCGGTCGCCTACACGGATCCGGAAGTGGCATGGGCCGGCATCACCGAAGACGAAGCGAAAGCCAAGGGCATCAAGGTCGAGAAGGGCCACTTCCCGTGGGCCGCCTCGGGCCGCGCCGTGGCCAATGGCCGCGCCGAAGGTTTTACCAAGCTGCTGTTCGACGCTGAAACCCACCGCATCATCGGCGGCACCATCGTCGGCACCCATGCCGGCGACATGATCGGCGAGATTGCCCTGGCGATCGAAATGGGCTGCGACGGCACCGACATCGGCAAGACCATCCATCCTCACCCGACCCTGGGCGAATCGATCGGCATGGCGGCGGAAGTCTACGAAGGCGTCTGCACCGACTTGCCACCACCGCGCAAGCGTTGAAAGTAAGCTGCTAACGTCAAAAAAAAACCCGCAAGCGATTGCGGGGTTTTTTTTTATTGTCGTTCCTCGCTGTCGCTGACCTCGCGCAGCGACGCCGACGCCGAGCCGACCAACAAAATGATATAGGCGTTTATCTCCAGCAGTTCCTCGATAAAGCCCGAATCCTGTTCCGAGATCGTGTGGAATTTCTTTTTGTCGAAGGGCCAGCCGGAGGCCATCAGCACGGCCCCGCACAAGGCGGTAATGATGACGGGAGTGGCCAGCAGCTGCCAGCGCATGGCCCAGATACGCTGGAAGCGCGAGGCGAAGGCCACCAGGTAGATCACCCAGCAGCTCCAGCCGATGCCGCGCAGGATATGCTCGGTCCATGGCCAGAACTGGTTGCCCGGTGCGCCGAAGTCGCGGATGACCACTTCGCGCAGGAAGAAGGAATACATCAGCAGCGACAGGCCGGCGTGCAGGATGAAGCCCACGCTTTTCTTGTCGAGTTTGCTGGCGCGCCAGCCATGCACCAGGCAGGCCAGCAGCAGGGCAACCGCCTGGATGTTTTCCATCAGATGGTTTTCATCGGCCAGGTGCGGGTCGTGGCCATAGCCGACCCAGCAGGCGAGCGACAGGGTGGCCAGGAAGGCGAGCAGGGTGGCCACTTGCGGTGCGGGACGGCTGGCGGGAATGCCGATGGTATTGAGTAACATTTATTTGTGCTTGCAATATTGGGGAGCAGGCAACTATACACGCGATCTTGCCCGCGCATATGTCGCCGGTGAAAATTGGAGAGTATTGCTCCAAGGAAAAAATGGCACAATACAGGTCCAAAGCGATGTTTCGCTCTGCCTGGCCAGATGCAGTGATTTTTCCTTGTGCGTCTCCGGTCAAGCCAGGCTGTGCCGAGAAAGAAGTGCAACGATGAAAAAATTTACCGCCCTCCATCTCGCCGACGTGCGCCTGCGCCGTGGCGACGAGCAAGCCCACGCACCGGTGCTGCATGCCCTGTTCCAGGACATGGCCGCCTTGCGCGATGCAGGCACGCAGATCGACGCGATCTTCTTTACGGGCGAGCTGGTGGCGCCGGCCGCCTGCGCCGGCACCACGCCCGCCTATGTCTACGAATACCTGCTGCGGCCCCTGCTGCAGGCGGCCAGCTTGCCGGGCGCACGCTTTTACCTGGTGCCGGGCAGCCGCGCGCAGGGAGGCACGGCGGTCGCCGCCGGCCGCGCCGGGTTCAGCTTTTTTTCGGCCGGCGACCACGCCACGGCCGAGCAGCGTGGACTGTACAAGAATATCCACGCCGTGTTCCATGGCAACAGCCATACGGGCGACAGCAGTTCCCTGATGAAGTCGCTGGGCATCCTGTTCAAGAGCAGCCCCGCCAGCCTGTATGGCGGCCCGGAGCAGCGCGCGGCCTATGCCTTGCTGGAATATGATGCCGAGGCGCCTGGCGCGCAATGGTCGGTGTCCCTGCGCGAATTCGACGAGGCCGGCAAGGCTTTCGAGCTGTCCGTGTTGTACACGCCGAATGGCCAGGAGTCGGCCGAACGCGATGCCGAATATGTGTTTTCCACCTTGCTGCCGCGGCTGGCCCAGGATGGCGCCTACCTCGACGGCTTGCTGGGCAAGCGTGCGCTGTCGCGGCAGGCCCTGCCGGACGAGCCGCTGGCGGCGCGCGAATTCCTGATCGAGCTGGCTTTTGTGCTATTCGACGCCAGGACCCTGTTCCTGCAGCAAGATGAGCTGGAACGCTTTGCTGGCGACTATTGCGCCGTCAAGGGCTGGGATGTGCCGGCGCGGCAATGGCTGGAACCCTTGTATGCGAAGGGCTTGCTGCTGCAGGCCGACGGCCAGGTGGTGTTTGCCTACGATTATTTCCGCACCTATTTCCTGGCGCAGCGCTTTGAAACCTCGTTCGGCCTGATGCCGTATGGTCCCGAGCGGAGCGATGGCGCCATGTACGCGCTGCAGCAGGGCGGGGTGTCGGCGGCGCGGCCTTTTCTCAGCGCCCTCGGTCTCGATACGGAACGCAGCACGCCCCCAGCGGCGCGGCAGGCCTGCAACCGCTCCTGATCAGGCCGGCGTGTCCTGCAGGGTACCGCGCAGGAACAGGTCCAACCGCACTGCGACCAGCTTGCGCAGCTGCGCCACGTCGGGCTGGGCCGGTGGCATGAATAACAGGCGCGACAACTGGTCGCCCAGCAGGCAGTTCAGCAGATGCATGGACAGCAGGTCCGGCGTCAGGCCTGTCCGGAACAGCGGCGCAATATCGGGCCGGCTGAAAAAGCGGGTCAGCATCTCGCGCGTCTGGCCCGGTCCCACCTTGTAGAACGTCTCGGCCAGTTCAGGACTATTCGCCGCCTCGGCGATCACCATGCGGTTCAGGTGGATGGCCGCCGGCATGGTAATGAGCTGCATGAACAGCAGGCCGAAGTCGGCCAGGATGACCGGCAGCGGGCGCATGTCGGTCTGCAGCGCCGGCATGGTGGAAAAATACGCCGCGCGCTTCTGCTCCACCACCGCATTGAACAAGCCGGATTTGCCACCAAACTTCACATAGATGGTGCGCACGGCCACGTGGGCTTCGCGCGCGATCATCTCCAGGCTGACCTTGCCATATCCCTTGTCCAGAAACAGCCTGCCTGCCGTATGCAGCAGGTTTTCCGCGCGCGCCTCCATGTCGGCGGCGCGTGGCCGGCCGGCGCTCTTGCCGCAGCAGCCGAGCTCCATGGTATCGGGATCGGCGGGTTCGGTGGATAGGGTGTCGCTGAGGCCTGGCTCGGACATGGTCTGGGTCTCGTGGAAGGTAAGTAATGGCTCACACTGTAAGGCAAATTAAAATGAAATGCAATCGTTTCATTTCTTGACAAGCGGATTTGTTTGTCCAATAATGAACCTATATCATTTCATTTTTGGAGCGCAGCATGTCCACCCCGTCCAGTTCCGCCGAGCCATCCGGCGCCGTCCCGCCAGCAGGCCCCGTGGCCGCCCGTATTGCGCCCGCGCCAGCTGCCGCTCCCGCCGCGCCGAATCACCGCGTCAAAATCATTGCCGGCCTGATCGTGCTGGTCGCGCTGGGCGCCGGCGCCCGCATGTGGTACCGCAGCCACTATTTCGTCGAAACGGAAAACGCCTATGTGGCCGGCCACGTGCATCCGGTCTCGGCGCGCATTTCCGGCGTGGTCACCAAGGTCTTTATTGATGACAACCAGATCGTGAAAGAGGGCGACGTGATCGCCGAACTCGACCCGTTCGACCAGCGCGTGAAGACCGAACAGATCGCCGCCCAGATCGCCAGCGCCGAGCAGCAGGTGCTGCAGGCCGACGCGCAGATCGCGCAAGTGCAGGCCCAGGCCAGCGCCGCGCAGGCCCAGGTGGCCCAGGCCGACGCCCAGCTGCTGCGCACCAAACAGGATGCCGAGCGTTTCGGCCAGTTATACACCAGCCAGATGAAAGCCGTCTCGAAAGCGGAACTCGATGCGGCCAATGCGGCCCGTTCCGGCGCCGTGGCCGACCTGGCTGCCCGCAAGGACAGCGCGGTGGCCGCCAAGGCCCAGATCGGTGCGGCGCAAGCTGCGCGCGACGTCGCCAAGGCGCAGGTCGCCGTGCTGCGCGTGCAACTGAAGGACGCCGAGCAGCAGCTGCAATACAACCAGATCCTGGCCCCCGTCGCCGGCCGCATCGGCAAGCGCAACGTGGAAACCGGCATGCGCGTGCAGCCCGGCCAGCAATTGACGGCCATCGTGCAGGACAATGTGTGGGTCACCGCCAACTTCAAGGAAACCCAGCTGGCCGACCTGCGCCCCGGCCAGAGCGTGCATGTGTCGGTCGACGCCATGCCGGGCAAGAAACTGGTCGGTACCGTGGACAGCTTTGCGCCGGCCTCGGGCGCGCAATTTGCGCTGCTGCCAGCCGATAACGCCACCGGCAACTTCACCAAGATCGTGCAGCGCGTGCCGGTCAAGATCGTGTTCCAGCCGCAGGACATCAAGGCCATGAACGGCCGTCTGGTGCCGGGCATGTCGGTGATCGCCGAAGTGGAAATCAACCAGCCCGATGCGCAGCCGCCGCGCCATGCCAACGCACCCGCCGCCAACGCCGCCCGCTAAGTTCCCATGAGCAGCCCCACAACCACGCTGGCGAAACCGCCAGCCTATTCCGTGCCCGACGAGAAAGTCTCGGCGCGCACCTGGCTGGCGGTCGCCGCCGGCATGCTGGGCGCCTTCATGGCGGTGCTCGACATCCAGATCACCAACTCTTCGCTCAAGGATATCCTGGGCTCGCTGTCGGCTACCCAGGAAGAAGGTTCCTGGATTTCCACCGCCTACCTGGTGGCCGAAATCATCGTCATTCCGCTCACCGCATTGCTGGCGCGCGTGTTCAGCCTGCGCGGCTACATGATCGGCACCACTTCGTTCTTTCTGCTGTTTTCCACCCTGTGCGGCACCGCCTGGAACCTGGAAAGCATGATCGTCTTCCGCATGCTGCAGGGGTTCACCGGCGGCGCCCTGATCCCGATGGCGTTCACGCTGGTGATGCTCAAGCTGCCGCCGTCGAAGCGCGCCACCGGCATGGCGATTTTCGGCCTGACGGCGACCCTGGCGCCGGCGATGGGCCCGACCCTCGGTGGTTACTTGAGCGAGCTGTACGGCTGGCCGTCGATCTTCTATATCAACTGGGTGCCGGGCGTGCTGCTGATCGTCGGCATGATCTACGGCCTGGACCGCGAGCCGGTCAACCTGAAGCTGTTCTGGAAAGCCGACTGGCTCGGCATCTTCTTCATGGCGCTGGGCCTCGGTTGCCTGACGATTTTCCTGGAAGAGGGCAACTCGAAGGACTGGTTCGATTCCGGCTTCATCATCACCTTTGCCGCGCTGGCCTTGACCGGCCTGCTGGGCTGGGTGGTCACCAGCGCCACGCGCGCCGAACCGTTCGTCAACCTGGGCCTGTACAGCCAGCGCAATTTCCTGGTCGCGACGCTGCTGTCGGCGGTCACCGGCATGGGCCTGTACGGTTCGGCCTTTCTGCTGCCGCTGTTCCTGGGCCAGATCGCCGGCTATTCGCCGATGCAGATCGGTGAAGTCATCATGTGGGTCGGCTTGCCGCAGTTGTTCATCATGCCGTTCGTGGCGAAATTATCGTCGGTGGTCGACAACCGCATCCTGTGTTCGTTCGGCCTCTTGCTGTTCGGCGGCTCGTGCCTGATGAACGCCTATATGGACGCCAGCACCGGCTACGACCAGCTGCTGTGGTCGCAGGTGGTGCGCGCGCTGGGCCAGCCTTTCGTGATGCTGACCCTGTCGAACTTCGCCATGAAGGGCATCGCGCCGAAAGACATGGCGTCGGCCTCGAGCCTGTTCAACATGACGCGCAACCTGGGCGGCTCGATCGGCATCGCGCTGCTGGCCACTGCCCTCAGCACCCGCGAACACTTTCACTCGCAGCGCCTGGGCGAAGCGATCAACGCGTTTTCCAGCGCCACGCAGTTGCGCATCGACCAGCTGACGTCGTCGTTCATGGCCAAGGGTTTCGATCCGGTCACGGCCGGCAACCAGGCCTTGCAGGCGATCGACGGCATCGTGCGCCGCGAAGCGTATGTGATGGCCTATAACGACGGCTTCTTCCTTGTCGGCATGATTTTGATCGCCTGCATCGTGCCGCTGTGGCTGGCCGACAAACTCAAGGCCCCCGGTGGCGGTGGCGGCGGACATTGACCGCTGGCACCCACTGCGCCCACTCAAGAACAAGAAGGTATACATCATGAATACAGTTATCACCAAAATCGCCGCCGCCGCCTCGCTGGCCGTGCTGCTTGCCGCCTGCGGCACCGTGGGCCAGGACTTCAAGGCGCCCGCCAACGTGGCCGGCATCGATACTGCCACTTTCCGCCATGGTTCGGCCACGGCCGACGCCGCGCAATTGCCGGCCGACTGGTGGAGCGTGTTCGGCGACGACACCCTGAACCGCCTGGAACAGAGCGCGCTGCGCGACAACCCCGGCGTGAAAGCGGCCGGCGAACGACTGCTGCAGGCGCTGGCGCAAAGCGGCACGGCGCGCGCCAACCAGGGCCCGAGCGTGAACCTGAGCACCGGCATTTCGAACTCGCGCACCTCGGCCAATACCTCGCAGGGTCTGGCGCTCGGTAACCGCTCAATCAGCGGCAACAATTTTTCGGTCGGCGGCTCGCTGTCGTATGAAATCGATTTGCTGGGCCGTGTCAAACGCATGGTGGAAGCGGCCGACGCCCAGGTACTCGTTTCGCAGGCGGACCGCGACGGCGTGCTGCAGATGCTGTCGGCGCAAGTGGCCAGCAACTACTGGCAGCTGCGCGGCCTGGATGCGGAAATGACCATCCTCGATGGCGCGTTGGGCACCCGCCGCGAATCGCTGCAGCTGGTCGACGCGCGCTTCAATGCCGGCCTGACCAATGAGCTGGACCTGGCGCGCGCGAAAGTCGAACTGCAGAACGCCCAGGCCGACCTGCATGAAGTCAAACGCCAGCGCAACCAGCTGGAAAACAGCCTGGCGACCCTGACCGGCAAGCCGCCGGCGGCGCTGCAACTGCCATTGGCCAGCGACCCGGCCGCCTTGCCGCAGCCACCGATGATCCCCGTCGGCCTGCCGGCCAGCCTGCTGGCGCACCGTCCGGACCTGGTCTCCAGCGTGGCTGGCCTGCGCGCCTTCAATGCGCAGGTGGGCGTGGCCGAAGGCGCGTTCTATCCTTCGCTGCAATTGACCGGCAATTTCGGCTATGCCTCGGAAAAGCTGCGCGACCTGGCGCAGGGTGGTTCGCGCCAGTTCAGTGCGGGGCCATTGGCCCTGTCGCTGCCGATCTTCGACGCTGGCCGCAACCAGGCCAACCTCGATCTGTCGAAGGCGCGCTACAACGAAGCGCTGGCCAACCATGAAACCAAGTTGCTGACGGCCTTGCGCGAAGTGGAAGACGCCTTGTCCGACGTCGAGCAGCGCCAGTTGCAGGGCGACGCCCAGGCGCTGTCGCAGGAAGCGGCGGCGCGCGCCTACCTGGTGGCGCGCACGCGCTACGAGCGCGGCGTGTCGAACTACCTCGACGTGACCGACGCCCAGCGCAGTTCGCTGGCCGCCGACCGCGCCGCCGTGCAGATCAAGACCCAGCGCCTGCTGGCGACCGTGGCCGTGGCCCGCTCGCTGGGCGCCGGTTGGCAGCCGCAGGGCGACCTGGCCAAGGTCGCTACCGCCAACTGAGGCAAACCAGTTACGTGAGCGTGGCCGGCGGCGGTGCCGCCGCCGGCCCGTAGCGTTGCAATATGAATTCAATCAAGGTCGTCAGCTTCGGCGTCGGCTGGCGGTCGCGTGCATATACCAGGTGCATCGGGCGCGCCGGCGGCACGTAGTCTGCCAGGATCGGCAGCAGCCGTCCGGCCGCGATATCGCCGGCCATCAAGATCTCCGCCTGCATCACGATGCCGAAACCGTGCAGGGCCGCCACGCGCAGCGCCTGGCCATTGTTCGAGCGGAAGCGGCTTTCCTCCCTGGCGCCTTCTTTTCCATTCAGGCGCCAGCGCAGATGGCGCGCCCACTGCACGAAATCCAGGCATTCATGCCGCGCCAGGTCGTCGGGCGTGTGCGGCACGCCGTGTTTTTCCAGGTAGGCGGGCGCCGCGCAGATCACCATCGCGTAAGGTTGCAAGGGCCGCGCCACCATGCCGGAATCATCGAGCTTGCCGATGCGAATCGCCGCATCGTAGCCTTCTTCCACCAGGTCCACCAGCCGGTCGTTCAGGTTCAGCTCCAGGCTGACCTCGGGATAGGCGTCGAGGTAGTCGGCCATCAGCGGCGCCAGGCATTCGCTGCCGAAGGACACCGGCGCGGTGATCTTCAGCTTGCCGCGCGGCGTGGCGCGCATGGCTTCGGCCCCTGTTTCGGCGGCTTGCACCTGCGCCAGGATCTGCCGGCACTGTGCCAGGTATTGCGCGCCGATTTCCGTCAGGTGCTGGCGCCGCGTGGTGCGCGCCAGCAGCCGTGCGCCCAGGCGCTCTTCCAGAAATTTGACGTGCTTGCCCACCATCACGGGCGAGATGCGAAACGTGTCGGCCGCCGCGCTCAGGCTGCCGGCATCGACGACGGCGACAAACACTTCCATGCTGCGCAGCTTGTCCATAGCTTGCAAACCCAGAGTTCGTAATCCTGTAAATGGTAGCGTATTTATCGTGCGGCAAGGACGGCGCATACTGGCTGCATTCCAAACAGAAAGGACTTCCTCATGAAAATCGTCATTATCGGCGCCAGCGGCACCATCGGCTCGGCCGTCGCCAGCGAACTGGCGCAGCGCCACGAGATCATCGAAGTGGGCAGCCGCAGCGGCGCGCACCAGGCCGACATGGGCGATATCGGCCAGGTACGCGCGCTGTTTGCGCGTATCGGCAAGGTCGACTCGGTGGTGGTGACGGCCGGCAAGCTGCACTTCGGCCCCCTGGCCGACTTTACGCCCGAACAGTTTCAACTTGGCCTGGGCAGCAAGCTGATGGGGCAAGTCAACGTGGCGCTGGTGGCGCAGCAATATTTGAACGATGGTGGCTCGATCACGCTGACCAGCGGCATCGTGGCCGAGCAGCCGATCCGCAACGGCGCGGCGGCCAGCATGACCAATGCCGCCGTGGAAGGCTTCGTGCGCGGCGCCGCCATCGAACTGGCGCGCGGCATCCGCATCAACGTGGTCAGCCCGACCGTGCTGGAGGAATCGCTGGACGCCTACGGCCCGTTTTTCCCGGGCTTCGAGCCCGCTTCCGCCAGCCGCGTGGCGCTGGCCTACCGGCGCAGCGTGGAAGGCGCGCAGACGGGGCAGGTGTACCGCGTATGGTAGCGTTGTCGCGCTAAAACAGCAGCTTTTGACCGGCCGCAGGCAGGCTTGTCCCATTCATGATAAATTAACTTTTATTTCCAAATGTCAACATCATGGGGATGGTGAATTTGGACACTTTCATGAATGAATGGATGGACGGCTATGCAAAGCACTAAAATCAGCACGCGGCTTTATACGGGATTCGGCCTGGTCCTGCTGCTGTTGATCATCGTTACCGCACTCGGCATCAATCGGGTGCAAAAGATCGACGCCATCCTCACCAATATCAGCGACGTCAACAACGTCAAGCAGCGCCATGCGATCAATTTCCGCGGCAGCGTGCATGACCGCGCGATCGCCTTGCGCGACGTGGTGCTGGCGGCTGATGCCGCTGCCGCCAGGACGGAAGTGGCGCGCATCGAAGCGCTGGCAGCCAACTACGCGCAGGCCGCCACGCCGCTGGAACAAATCATCGGCAGCGGCAAGGGCGTCACCGAAGCGGAGCGCACGGCCCTGGCCGGCATCAAGGCCAGCGAAGCGAAGGCCCAGCCGATTATCGCCAAGGTGATTCAATTGCGCCTGGCCGACGACGTGGCCGGCGCCACCGCCTTGCTGCAGCAGCAGGGCGCTGTCGCCTTCACGGGCTGGCTCGCTTCCGTCAACCAGCTGATCGACCTGGAAGAAAAGATGAGCCGCGAACAGGCCGACAGCGCCACCAATGTCGCGCGCAGCTTCTTCTTCTTCATGGTGCTGCTGTGCCTGGGCGCGATCGCCATCGGCGCGGTGGCGGCCTGGCGCATCAGCCATGGCCTGCTGCGCCAGCTGGGTGGCGAGCCTGAATACGCGGCCGCCATCGCCGGCGAAATTGCCGCCGGCAACCTGGCGGTGAATATCGCCACCCAGCCGAACGACCGCGCCAGCCTGCTGTACGCCATGCGCGGCATGCGCGACAGCCTGGTCAACATCGTCAGCCAGGTACGCGCCGGCACGCAGACCATTGCCACCAACTCGCGCGAGATCGCGGCCGGCAACCTGGACCTGTCGAACCGCACCGAGCAGCAAGCCGGTTCGATCGAGGAAACCGCCACCTCGATGGAGCAACTGACGGGTACCGTCAAGCAGAACGCCGAGCACGCGATCGAAGCGAACCAGCTGGCGATGTCGGCATCAAGCGTGGCCGTCAAGGGCGGCGCCGTGGTGGCGCAGGTGGTGCAGACCATGGCCGCCATCAATGAGTCGTCGAAGAAGATCGTCGACATTATCGGCGTGATCGACGGCATCGCTTTCCAGACCAATATTCTGGCGCTAAACGCGGCGGTGGAAGCGGCGCGCGCGGGCGAACAGGGCCGCGGCTTTGCCGTGGTCGCCACCGAAGTGCGCAGCCTGGCCCAGCGGTCCAGCCAGGCGGCCAAGGAAATCAAGTCGCTGATCGACGACTCGGTCGAACGGGTCGACACGGGTGCGCGCCTGGTCGATGAAGCGGGCGCGACCATGCAGGACATCGTCGACAGCGTCAAGCGCGTGACCGACATCATGGGCGAGATCAGCGTGGCCACGCGCGAGCAGTCGTCCGGCATCGAACAGGTGAACCAGGCGATCGGCCTGATGGACCAGGTGGTGCAGCAGAACGCGGCGCTGGTGGAAGAATCGGCCTCGGCCGCCGCTTCGCTGGAAGAACAGGCCGGCAGCCTGTCGCAAGTGGTCAGCATCTTCAAGCTCGATGATGCGCAAGTGCAGGTGCAGGCACAGGCGCCGGTGCGTGCGCGTCCGGCGGCCGTGGCGGCGGCCAGGCCGGTCGTCAAGCCAGCAGCCAAGCCGGCACCGAAAAAGCTGGCGCCCAAGGCGCCGGCCGATGAGGCCTGGGAAGAGTTTTAAGCGCCGCTCGCATACAATACGGACCTCACAATAGTCTTGCCGAGGTCCCATGAAACACATCCTGTTCCCGCTGCTGATGGCCGTTGCCGTCGGCAGCGCCTGCGCCGCTCCCGCCAACACCCCCGCCAACACCCCCGCGACCGTCACGCAACTGTCCGCCATGAGCGCGCGCTATGCGCCGGTCGAGCTGACGGCCGATATTACACACCTGTCGGCCGGCGACCGCCAGGCCATCGCCAAGCTGGTCGAAGCGGCCAAGCTGGTCGACGTGCTGCAGCTGCGCCAGCGCTGGTCCGGCAATGAAGCGCTGTGGGCGGCGTTAAAAAAGGACAAGTCCGCCCTGGGCCAGGCCCGCCTGAACTATTTCTGGATCAACAAGGGACCCTGGTCGGTGCTCGACGGCCATGCCTCGTTCATGCCGCCAAACTATGCTGGCATTGCGATTCCGGCCCACAAACCCGAAGCGGGCAATTTCTATCCGCAGGGTGCCACCAAGGCCTCGCTGGAAAGCTGGATGAACGGTTTGTCGCCTGAAGATAAACAGCAGGCGCAATGGTTCTTCACGACCATACGCGCCGGCAAGGATGGCAAGTACGCCACCGTCAAGTATTCCGACGAGTACAAGGCCGAGCTGACCCAGCTGGCCAAGCTGCTGGACCAAGCGGCGGCCGCCACCGACAACGCGTCGTTGAAAAAATTCCTCGCCCTGCGCGCCAAGGCATTCCTCGACAACGATTATTTGCCGTCCGACTTCGCCTGGATGGATCTCGATTCGCCGGTCGACATCACCATCGGCCCGTATGAGACGTATAACGACGAGTTGTTCGGCTACAAGGCCGCCTTCGAAGCGTATGTGAATATCCGCGACCAGGCCGAAACGCAGAAGCTGAACTTCTTCGCCAAGCACATGCAGGAACTGGAAGACAACCTGCCGCTGGACGCGCAATACCGCAATCCGAAAGTCGGCGCGCTGGCGCCAATGGTGGTGGTGAACCAGGTGTATGGCGCCGGCGACGGCAATATGGCGGTGCAGACGGCCGCCTACAACCTGCCGAACGACGAGCGCATCATCAGCGCGCGCGGCTCCAAGCGCGTGATGCTGAAAAACGTGCAGGAAGCCAAGTTCAAGGCCACCCTGACGCCGATCTCCAAGCTGGTGCTCAGCGCCGAGGCGCAGCAGGACGTCGACTTCAATTCCTTCTTCACGCACATCCTCGCGCATGAAATCATGCATGGCCTGGGTCCGCATGCGACCACCGTCGACGGCAAGGCTTCCACGCCGCGCCAGGACCTGAAGGAAACCTATTCCACCATCGAGGAAGCCAAGGCCGACATCACCGGCCTGTTTGCGCTGCGCTACATGATGGACAAGGGGCAGCTGAATGACACCCTGGGGCAGGGCGAACAGGCCGAGCGCAAGCTGTACAACACTTTCCTGGCCTCGGGTTTCCGCACCCTGCATTTCGGCCTGACCGATTCGCATGCGCGCGGCATGGCGATCCAGATGAACTACATCCTCGACAAGGGCGGTTTTGTGTCCCTGGGCGAGGGCCGGTTCGGCGTGGATTTCGGCAAGATCAAGCAGGCCGTGATCGACCTGGACCATGAATTTTTGACCATTGAAGCCACCGGCGACTATGCGCGCGCGAAAGCCCTGATGACCAAATACGTGGTGATCCGCCCGGAAGTGCAGGTCGCGCTGGACAAGATGAAAGCCGTGCCCAACGATATCCGCCCGGCATTCGTGACGGCGCGTGCGCTCGACCAGGCAGCCAAGGCCAGGCAATAAACAGTTGAAGCGGTAACTGTTAGTACTATCTGAAGCCGGCCGAAACACCGGCTTTTTTTCCGGCTTTTTTTCAGGAAAGTTGCCACTTTTTCCTTGTGGAAATATTTTTCCGGTTTACTCTGCAGTATCAATATCCGACCTTGATGACTGTCCCTTCCATGCTGAAACTGTTGCCGCTGTTGAGCCTGCTTTTCTTTTCTGCCCCCACGATTGCCGCATCCGCCTTGAGCCCGCTGGAAACGCGCTGGCTGAAAGCGGCTGCGCCCGTGGTCAGCTATGCGCGCGAGCAAGGCTTGCCGCTCGATATCGTGGTCCAGCCGCAGGATGCGCCGGACAGCGTGCCGCTGGCGCTCGGGTTCGAGGGCGGGCGCTGCAAGCTGGTGCTGTCGATGCGCGGCAATGCCCAGGCCGAAGCGGTGCTGCGCGAGGTGGCGGCCGAACGCCAGGGCCTCATGATAGCAGCGATGGCGGCGCACGAGATCGGCCACTGCCAGCGCTATGCCCAGGGCGACTGGCATGCCTTGCCGCGCGGCTTTGTCGAGCGCGGCAGTGCGCGCGGCGATGTGCGGGAACAGCGCGAAACGCGCCGCGAAGAGGGCTATGCGGACCTGGTGGCGCTGGCCTGGGTGCATGCGCGCCACCGTGACGACTACCAGGAAGTGCTGGCCTGGCTGCGTTCAGTGCGCCAGGCGGGCGGTTCGCACGACACCCAGGCCTGGCTGGCCCTGGCCAGTGAAAGCGCCGTGTTTGACACGGCGCAGACGCCGTTCGAACAGGCGAGTCTGCTATGGCGCCAGGGGCTGGAGGGGCGATAGTTGCCACTCAGGAAGACCGAACTGGGTGCGTTGTCGCACAGAGGTTTGCACGCGACAGGGGTTTAATCGGGGCATCAACCAAACCGAGAGGTCCCATCATGAACAAAATGCTCTCCTTCGTGCTGGCCGCCAGCGCCAGTGCCCTGCTTGCCGCCGCACCGGCGTATGCACAAGATACCTCCTATAAATCGCTGACCGACCAGGCGGCCGCCACCTACAAGCAGGCCAAGGCCGCCTGCGATGCGCAGTCCGGCAATGCCAAGAAAGTCTGCACGGAAGAAGCCAAGGTCGCCCGCGCCAAGGCCGAATCGGACGCCGTGGCCCAGCACCGCAACACGCCGCGCGAACTGTCCAAGGCCCGCAAGGACGTGGCCAATGCCGAATATGACCTGGCCAAGGCCCAGTGCGGCGACCGCAGCGGCGCCGATAAAACCAGCTGCATGACCGACGCCAAGGCCAAACAGCGCGCCGCCCTGGCCGATGCCAACACGGGCGCGGCCGCCGGCACCAACGTGGCGCAAAATCCCGCGCCGGCCAACCGTGAAAACTGCGACGCCATGGACGCCGGCGACAAGACCGCCTGCATGGCCCGCAACGCGGCCGGCACCACCAAGAACGTGGTGGCCGACACGGTGATCACCACCAAGATCAAGGCCGACCTGGTCAAGGATGACGACCTGAAAGCGATGGACGTGCACGTGGAAACGGTCAACGGCGTCGTCATGCTGAGCGGCTTCGTGCCGTCGCAGGCGCAAGTGCAGAAAGCAGCCGACCTGGCGCGCAGCGTGGAAGGCGTGACGGATGTGAAGAACAGCTTGAAAGTGAAGTAAGCAAGTTGCAGCCGAAGTCCGGGGTCAGTCGCTGCGCGATCGTAATACGTCCCATTGGGACGTATTACCCCGTCGGGACTAGGCGTCCCCGTCTGACCCCAGGTTCCCGCTGCGTACTCGCGGCGCCTGAAGTGGCGCTTTTATTTTGATTGTATAAATTACGATCGTCATATATCATGAAATCCATCCGCCATCCGGCGCCCTGTATTTCATGAGGTCCACATGCTTTCCCTTCCAGTATCGCAATGGCTGGCGCGGCGCGGCATCCACTTTGCGTGGGTGATCGTCGCCATCACTTTCCTCACTGCCCTCACTTCCTCCGCCGCGCTGGGCCTGCCCGGTGCGCTGCTGCAGCCTTTGAGCCGCGAATTCGGCTGGGACGTCGAGCAGATCTCGTCGGCGCTGGCCGTGCGCTTTGTGCTGTTTGGGCTGATGGGGCCGTTTGCGGCCATCCTGATGGAGCGCTTCGGCCTGCGTAATATCATCTGCGTGGCGCTGGGCCTGATCGCTGCCGGCATGCTGCTGGCCACGCGCATGACGCAGTTCTGGCACCTGGTGGCGCTGTGGGGCATCTTGCTGGGCCTCGGTTCCGGCATGACGGCGCTGGTCTTGAGCGCGGTGGTGGCCAACCGCTGGTTCGACACGCACCGCGGCCTGGTGGTGGGCGTGCTGACGGCCAGTTCGGCCACCGGTCAACTGCTGTTCCTGCCGGTCGGCGCGTGGCTGATCGAACACGTGGGCTGGCGCATGGCGGTGATCCCCGTCTTCGCCAGTTGCGCGGTGGTGGCCGTGCTGGCGTTTTTCTGCATGCGCAACCGTCCGCAAGACGTCGGCTTGCGTGCCTATGGCGCCGACCCGGCCACGCCGCTCGTCGTCGCGCCTGCCGTCAAAATGACCTTTGCCACGCCTTTTCTGATCCTGCGCAGCGTGGCCGGCCACCGTACCTTCTGGATCCTGTTCGCCACCTTCTTTATCTGCGGCCTGTCCACCAACGGCCTGATCCAGACCCATTTCATTTCCCTGTGCGGCGACTCGGGCCTGTCGGCCGTGCCGGCCGCGTCGGTGCTGGCGATGATGGGCGCGTTTGATCTGTTCGGCACGATCCTGTCCGGCTGGCTGTCGGACCGCTATGACAACCGCAAGCTGCTGTTCTGGTACTACGGCTTGCGCGGGCTGTCGCTGTTCTGGCTGCCGTATTCGGAATTCACCCTGTACGGCCTGTCGCTGTTCGCCATGTTCTATGGCCTGGACTGGATCGCCACCGTGCCGCCGACCGTGAAACTGGTGGGCGCCACTTTCGGCAAGGAAAGGGCCGGCATGGTGTTCGGCTGGATCTTCGCCGGCCACCAGCTGGGCGCCGCCGTGGCCGCCTATGGCGCCGGCCGTATCCGCACCCTGATGCTGACCTACAATCCGGCCCTGTTCGCCGCTGGCGCCGCCTGCCTGGTGGCGGCGCTGATGGTGCTGGCGATTGCGCGCCAGCGTGCCATTGCGACGGACATAAAAAAAGCCAGCCCTGCATAAGCGGCTGGCTTGCGGTGAAGCTGGCATGTATTAATTGAGATATTTGGCCAGCCAGCCTTCCACTTCACTGTAGAAGAAGCGGCTGTTTTCGCCTTTCATGATCCAGTGGTTTTCATCCGGGAACACCAGCAGCTTGGCCGGCACGTTCAAACGCTGTTGCACGGCAAAGTTCATCAGGGCGTTGTTGGCCGGCACGCGGTAGTCGAGCTCGCCCACGGTGATCAGAATCGGCGTTTTGAAGCCGGTGCCTTTTTCGTGGTTACCGGCTTGCATGATCGGGCTTTGATCGCGCCAGACGGGCAGGTTGGACCAGACCGGGCCGCCGGCATTGACTTCCCGGCCGAAGCCGCCGTCGCTGGTGCCCCACTGCATGATCAGGTCCATTTCGCCCGCGTGCGAGACGATCGCCTTGTAGCGCGTGGTGGTGGCCTGCAGCCAGTTGGCCAGGTGGCCGCCGTAGCTGGCACCGCCGGCCGCCAGCTTGCTGCTGTCGATAAACGGGTATTTCTTGATCGCTTCATCGACGCCCTGGTTGATCTCGTCGCCCGGCCCTTTCAATGGGTCGAACTGGATCGAACGGGCGAATTCCTCGCCATAGCCGGTGGAACCCTTGTAGTCGGTCAGCAGCACGATATAGCCAGGCTTGGCCAGCAAGTGATAGTTCCAGCGCAGCACGAACTGGTCGCGCCACATGCTGGCCGCGCCGCCGTGGATCACGGTAAACAGCGGGTATTTCCTGGCCGGATCGAAGCCGGGCGGCTTGACGATCATATTGTGGATCTGGCGGCCGTCCGCCGTCTTGAACCAGAAATGTTCGGGTGCCTGCCAGTCGATCTTGCCGGCTTTTTCGGTATTGAAGGCGGTCAGCCGTTTCGGCTGCTTGCCATTGAAGGCATAGATTTCCGGCGGGTTGATGCTGGATTCCCACACACCGACCAGCGCCTTGCCGCCGCTGCTGAGCGAACTGATGCTGCCGGTGGCCAGGGACGGCTCTTCGCGCACCTCGCCGCCTTTCACATCCATCGAATACAGCTTTTCCAGGCCCGCGTGTTCATAGCTGAAGATGACGCGCTTGCCGCCGTCCGGCAGCACGAAGCGCGAGATGGAACGGTCGAGTTTGTCCGTCAAAATGGTTGGCGCCGGATTGACCAGCGGCCAGGCAAAGCTGGCCAGGCGTTTCACGTCGTACACCTTGCCCGGCGTTTCGGCGTCGCTCAGGGCAAACAGGGTCTTGCCGTCGGCGGAGAATTTCAGGGCGCCATAGCTGCGCTGGTCCTGCGTCAGCTTCTGCGGTTCGCCGCCAGTTGCCGGTACCAGGTACAACTGTGAATAAGTGGCGGCGCGCTGGGCCGCATCGCGGTTGGTGGCGGCGTTGAAGACGACGCCCTTGCCGTCCGGCGTCCAGATGGCGTCGAGCGACTGCCCTTCATCGCCCTGGCCACCGCCAAAGCCGGGCAGGGCCACCAGTTGCGTACCGGACAAAATATCGCGCGGCGTTGCCTCGTTTTGCGCGTCCATGACAAACAGCCGCACCTGCTTGTCGGTCAGCCATTTGTCGAAGTAGCGCGGCGCCGTGGTTTCATACGAGCGCGCGCTGTACTTGCGTTCCTTGCGCTCTTTCGCGCTTTGCTTCACGTCCGCTTCGCTCTTGTTGCCCGGATAGATATCGCTGATAAACAGCAATTGCTTGCCGTCCGGACTCCATTTCGGCATGCGCGCGCCCATGCTCAAGCTCGTCAGGCGCTGCGCTTCGCCGCCGGCCACCACGTCGAGGCGGTAGAGTTGGCCGGCCTCGTCGCCATCGCGGCGGGCCACGAACACCAGCTGGTGGCTGTCCGGCGACCAGGCCACGGCGCTTTCGCCGCCCTTGGAGAAGGTCAGGCGGCGCGGCGCGCTGTCGTCGGTCAGCGACTTGATCCACAGGTCCGACCATTGCTCCTTGCTGTCGTAGGCGGCATCGACCACGGCAAACACGGCCCACTTGCCGTCGGGGCTGGCGACGGGTGCGCCGAGCCGTTTCATCAGCCACACGTCTTCATGCGTGATGGCGTGTTTGGCGGACTGCGTATCGGCAGCGGGCGTGGCTGCCGTGGGGGCGGCCGCATGGGCAAGCGAGGCGCACGCCGCTGCGATCAGCAGCGAGGCGAGGGAACGGCGAAGACGGGGTGATGTCATGAACGGGATCCTGGATTGAATAGTGGCGACGAGCAATATTATTGCCCATCAGTTTGCCGGCTGCCAAGCAGATGGACCGTTACTTACCATGGCTGTGGTGCGCAAGCATGGCAGGCAATCGGCTAAACTTGCCGTTTTACATATGCTTGCATTGCGCGCTCATGAAAATTGATCATTCCCTGTTGAAAACGGTTTTCCTTGTTTCCTGTTCGCTGATGGCCGGCCAGTCCATTGCCGCAGATGGCGCACCGTATCCGAATACCAGCGCCATGGGCGTCGGCCAGGCCGAAACCACGGCCTGGCATGCCGCCTGCATGAAGGTGGCCAACGCCGCGCCGCCGCCGGCCGACCTGCCCGCGCCCGGTGCCGTGGCTTCTTTGCAGCAATGCAAGGCCAGCGACCTGTATTACGATACCAAGAGTATGTCCGCGCCCAAGCCGGCCGACTGGCGCCAGGTGCGCCATTGCGCCGTGGCCACCAATAACAGCGAAGTGCTGATGATGTTGTACCAGAACGGGCAGGGCGTCGTGAAAGCGCCGCCGCTGGCGATGAAATATGCGTGCAGCATTGCCGCCGCGCCGGCCGAAATGGCGGGCAGGGTCGAGCATCTGCAAAAACTGGCCGCCAGTGGCCAGGGCAATATCGACCTGTGCGACGACATTACCAGCGGCTACATGATGGGTGTCTGCAGCGCCATCGATGCGCGCCAGAAAAACCGCGTGCGCGGCCAGGCCAGCGGCAAGGCGACCCAGGCGTGGCCGGCCGCCGCGCAAGCGTCGTACCAGAAGCTGGAAGCGGCCAGCGCCAAATTTGCCGATGCCCGCGCCGGAAAAGAAACCGACTTGAGCGGCACGGCGCGTGCCGCCATGAGCATCGCCGCGCGCACGGCCGAGCTGGAATTGCTGGCGCAGGACGTCAAGCAATACGAGGCGGGCAAGTTGCCGCCGGTCATGACGCAAGCCCAGGCGCAGGCGCTCGACAAGCAGTTGAATGTGATCTACGGCAAGCTGATGAAGCAGCCCAAGCCGGACTACGCGGGCGCCGTCGAGAAAGAGGGCATCCGCGACACCCAGCGCCTGTGGCTCAAGTATCGCGACGCCTGGATGGAGTTTGGCGCCGTGCATTATCCGTCCGTCACCAGCCACACCTGGGCCGCCGTGCTGACGGCGCGCCGCAATGCGCAGCTCGAAGCCTTGCTGGAACCATGATGCGCGAGGCCTATTTTCACGAAGACGATCAGGGACAGGTCCAGCTGCTGCCGCTCGACAACCTGCAACACTGCTTGCAGCAGATGGGCCAGCAGCGGGCGTTTGCCGACGCCCACCAGAACGGCGCCGGCTGGAGCGAGATGTATGTGCGCGAGGCGGCGCCGTCAAAACTGAGTGCGCTGGGCATCACGGCGGAACAGTTGCGACTGGCGGTGATGGAGGTGCTGTCGCCGTACGACGCCGTCTTTACCGGCTACGGCAGCTATCGCGTGCAATGCAAGAATCTGCTGGCGTTTGGTGGCGACAACACGGAAACCCTGTTTGCCGGCATCGACGAGCACGGTATCGTGGTGGAACTATGGTGCAGCGACGGCATGCCGGAACTGCTGCGCTTGCCGCTGCAGGAACAACTGCTGCTGGCCGACTGGAACGCGGGCCTGGCGTGTCCGCTGTCGGACCACGCACTGTTTGCGCGCTATCTGCAGGAATACGAGCTGGATTAGAAACTATTCGCAGGCGATAGCGTTCGGCTGCGCCACCTTGTCCACCGATGTCAGGCGCGCCATGTCGTTGCCGTCGCCTTCTTGCAGATACGGCTGGTAAGTGTCGATGATGATGCGGGCGCGCGCCTGCCAGCCACAGTTATCAAGCTGGCGCGCGGGCACGCGCAACAGCTTGCGCGCTTCGGCGTCATTGGCAAAGCAGAACCAGGCATCGTGCCTGGCGGCCGGGCGTGGCAACCGGCCCCACTGGGCTTTATCTGGCGCAAAACAGACCCGCTCGCCGATGATTTGCAAGCTCATCTCGTCCGAGCGCTGGCTGTACTGGCCGTCGAGCACGATGGGCTTTTCCGACGGTGTGTACAGCTGAGTAGCGCCGAGCAGAAACAGGAGGGCAAGATTCACGATGGGCCTTAGTTGTGGAGGGGGAGGTGAACATGGTATCACCACGCCAGCCGCGCCACGGTTAACGCAAAAAGCCCATCCGTGTGGATGGGCTTTTTAGTACTGCGCATTCGTGGTAGGCCGTGCGGGATTCGAACCTGCGACCAACGGATTAAAAGTCCGCTGCTCTACCAGCTGAGCTAACGACCCGAAAGAGGCCGCATTATATATGGGTTTTGAAAGAATGCAAAACCTTTTTGCGGCAACATCGAACTCAATGCAGGGCCGCCGTGATCTTCAGCACTTCCTCGATGGTGGTCAAGCCGGCGATGATCTGCTGCGCGCCGGCCAGGCGCAGCGGGGTCATGCCGTCCAGTATGCTCTGGCGCCGCAGCGCATGCAGGTCGGCGCCTTCGCGGATCAGCTGGCCAAAGCGCTCGGTGACGCTCAGGAGTTCATAGATGCCGGCCCGGCCCCGGTAGCCGCTTTGGCGGCAACTTGAACAACCTACTTTGTGATAGCAGCTGTCCGGGCGCGCCAGCTGGCCGCCGGCCAGGCTGTTCCATTGCGCGACACCGGGCGCTGGCGCCTGCTGCTTGCATTCAAGGCACAGGCAGCGCAGCAGCCGCTGAGCCAGCACGCCGATCAGGCTGGCCTCCAGCAGGTAGGCCGGCACACCCAGTTCCAGCAGCCGCGTCACGGCCGAGGGCGCGTCGTTGGTGTGCAGGGTCGATAGCACAAGGTGGCCCGTCAGCGCAGCCTGGATCGCCATCTCGGCCGTGGCCAGGTCGCGGATTTCGCCGACCATGATGATGTCCGGGTCTTGCCGCAGCAGCGCGCGCACGCCGTCGGCAAACGACAGTTCGGGCTGCACCTGCACCTGGTTGAAGGCGGGCTCCACCATTTCGATCGGGTCTTCCACCGTGCACACATTGACCTCGCTGCCGGCCAGCGCTTTCAGGGTGCTATATAAGGTGGTGGTCTTGCCCGAACCGGTCGGGCCCGTCACCAGCACGATGCCGTGGGTGCGCGCCGTCAAGGCCTGCCAGCGCGCGGCGTCTTCGGGTGGAAAACCCAGCTGGTCCAGGCTTTTCATGACCACTTCCGGGTCGAAAATGCGCATCACCAGTTTTTCGCCGAAGGCGGTCGGCAAGGTCGACAGGCGCAGCTCGATTTCCTGGCCCTCGGCGTTGCGCGTCTTGATGCGGCCATCCTGCGGGCGGCGCTTTTCCACCACATCCATGCGGCCCAGCAATTTGATGCGCGCCGTCATGGCCAGCATCACCACCGGCGGCACCTGGTAAGCCTGGTGCAGCAGGCCGTCGATGCGCAGGCGCACCAGGCCCACGTCGCGCTTCGGTTCCAGGTGAATGTCGGAGGCGCGCTGGGCAAACGCGTATTGCCACAGCCAGTCGACGATGCGCACCACGTGCTGGTCGTTGGCGTCCAGGCTGCTCTTGCCACGGCCCAGTTCGACCAGCTGTTCGAAGTTATGGCGCAGCGACAAGTCCTGCGTCGACGATTGCCGCGCCACCTTGACGGAACCGGCCAGGCTGAAAAACTGCGCAATATAATCGGCGATCAGGACAGGATTGGCGATCACCAGGCTCAGTTTGCGCGGCGCCAGCCGGCCCAGTTCCGCTTGCCAGCCCAGCGCGTACGGCTGGGCGGTGGCGATGACGATGCGTTCAGGACTGCTTTCCACCGGCAAGATATTGAAGCGGGCCGCGTAGCTGGCCGTCATCACGTCGGCCACCTGGCTGAAGTCGATGGTCAAGGGATCGATGCGCAGATAGGGCAGGTTGGCGCGCCCGGCCAGCCAGGCGCACAGGGCGTCGAGGGTGAGCGGCGCATGCGGCGCCAGCGCCGAGCGCAGTTGGCAGTCGGCCAGCGCGCACAGCGGGTGGATGGCCTTGCTGTGCTGCAAGTGGGTTTGCGCGCGGGTACGCATCTCGGCGATATCGGCTGCGCCCAGGAGGCCATCGGCCAGCATCCAGGAAATGATTTCCTGCAGATCGAGCGGAGCGGAAACTGGGGACATGGCCGGCGCCTTTCATGGCCGCCGGCAAGGTGAAAGCAGGGCGGCTTACAGCGTGCTCTGGATGCCCTTGAGCCAGGTCTTGGCGGGCAGCTTGGTGTCGGCGACGATCTGTTTCGCGCGTTCAAGCAAGGTGGCTTGCGCGTCGGTATCGAGCGCTACCCTGGTCTTGAAGGCGATCGCCACCACGTTCCCATCATGGACTTCAGGCAGGCAGATCACCTGTTCGAACGCAAATTTCATCGCCTTGATATTCTTGGCGTAGCTGGGATGGTCGCCGAACAGGTTGGCCGTCATGACGCCGTGCGGCGCCAGGCAGGCGCAGCAGGCGCTGTAGAATTCCGCGCTGTCGAGCACGGGGCCGCGCGCGGTGGCGTCGTACAGGTCGACCTGCAAGGCGTCCAGGGTGCCATGGTTGGCCTCGTCGTTGACATAATCGAGCGCATCCATTTCGCGCACGTGCAGGCGTTCGTCGTTCGGCGGCAGCTTGAACATCGATTCGCAGATGGTGATCACGGACGGATTAAGCTCGATCGCGTCGACTTGCGTTTGCGGAAACTGGCGGTAGCAGAACTTGGTCAGCGCCGCCGTGCCCAGGCCCAGCTGGGCCACGCGCTGCGGTTGCGCTATCCACAGCATCCACGCCATCATCTGCTGCGCGTATTCCAGTTCCGGCCAATCCGGCTTGCGGATGCGCATCGCGCCCTGCACCCATTCGGTACCGAAATGCAGATAGCGCACGCCATCCATTTCAGACAGGGTGACGGGCGCGTAGCGCGGCTTGCGCGCGGGACGCGAGGATTCGACTTGTTCGATGGATTTTCGTTTGATAAGCATAAGGCGGGCCTGGAAGTGTGCCGCATTATAGCGTGCCATAAAAAATGCCGGCCCCTGGGGACCGGCATTTCATCCAGTGTCATGGCGCCGATTATTGCTGTGCCGGCTCAATGGACACCCTGAGGCGGATGCGTTCGCCCGGATCGTACGACATGATGCTGGTGTAGTTGCGGCCGCGGTAGTCATACGTGACCTGGTAGCCATTGTTGCGCGACTCCCAATGGTCGACCTGGCGGCATTGCTTGACGGCTTGTTCCTGCGTGCCGCCCTGGTAATTGTTCTGGTTGTCGACCCGGTCGCCGACCACGGCGCCGGCAATCGCGCCGGCGGCGGCGGCGGCCGTGCGGCCATTGCCGCTACCGACCTGGCTGCCCAGCAGGGCGCCGGCGATGCCGCCGACGATCGAGCCGCCGGCGCTGCGCTGTTGTGGCGGGGCCTGAACCTGCACGTATTCCGTGCGGCATTCCTGGCGTGGACGGTTGATCTGTTCCACTTGCGGCACGACGCGCACGACCTTGCCGAAATCTTCAAAGTCGGTAGCCTGGGCGAGTGGCAAAGCACCGATACAAAGGGCTGACATGATCAATTTGGCTTGCAGGTTCATTTCTTACCTCGTTTTATGTAGAGTATCTTCAGGGTCTGGCGTCTGGATGTTGTTTGATTGTGTTTTACAACATGAATCCAGTGTAATCCGCCTGCGCCCGCGAGTGTCATACCGCTGGCAACAAAATGTAACAGCAGAAGCACCTTGCCCCTCAGTCTGTAACATGCACTTTCAATCGATACAAAAGATTGAAACTCGGTTGAAACTCGTGGTTTGTAACAAATCTTGCGTTTGATATCATGTTCGGGTTGATTCACAGAGGACAACACGTTACCCTAATACGCGTATGGCTTTAAAAACGCAGTCCGTCGCGGCTTCATCAAGGCGACCGATATGCCGCGTGCGTATTGACCCGCAGGCGGCACATGCAACAAGCACAACAGATCCATACATAACAGGTCGATTTGAGGGAAAAATGAGTTTGTTAATAACCGTGCCGCCCAACCTTGTCCAGTCCATCCGCGCCTTCCGCGTGACCGAGTTACAAGACGAGGCGGCTCGTCTCGGGCAGCACTTTTTATATGCCTACTGCAACACCGGCCTGACCAAGCAGCAAGTCATCGGCCTGATCGCGGAAGCGTTCCTGTTTCCCAAGAGCCTGGCCAAGAATTTCGACGCCCTGCGCCTGTGCCTGACCGATACCATGTTCAAGGCCGGCCCCCAGACAGGTTTCCTGGTGGTGCTCGAGCAATTGCCCAATACCCAGAAATTCGACAAGGAAGCGCGCGAAACCCTGCTCGACGTGTTTCGCGATGCGGCCGAGTACTGGGCCGAGAAAAAAGTCCCGTTCCGCGTCTTTTACTCCTTCGAATAGCCGCCGTTCCTGGCCATCGCAGCCGGTGCCGGCGCATGTTGCGCCGCAACAATAATGCCGGCCTTTCTAGATTCACGTCGCCATAGCGGGTACAATGCGCGCTATGAAAAATATCGTTATCCTCATTTCCGGACGTGGCAGCAATATGGAAGCGGTCGTGCGCGCGGCAAAAGCCGAGCAATGGCCGGCCCGTATCGCCGCCGTCATCAGCAACCGGGCCGATGCCCAGGGCCTGGTATTTGCTGCGGAACACGGGATAGCGACCGCAGTCGTTGCCAACAAGGATTACGCCAGCCGCGCCGAATTTGACGCGGCCCTGCAGCGGGTCATCGACGGTTTTGCGCCCGATCTGGTGGTACTGGCCGGTTTCATGCGTATCCTGACCGAACCGTTTGTCGAGCACTATGCGGGGCGCATGCTCAATATCCACCCGTCGCTGCTGCCGCTGTTCCCGGGCATGGCGACGCACCGGCAGGCGCTTGAGGCCGGCGTGACGGAACACGGCGCGACCGTGCATTTCGTCACCGCCGAACTCGATCATGGTCCGGCCGTGGCCAGCGCCACCGTCCCGGTCTTGCCGGGCGACACAGAAGACAGCTTATCGGCGCGCGTGCTGGTACAGGAACATCTGCTTTACCCGCGCGCCATCCGCCTGTTCATTGACGATAAACTGTCGGTAGAGCATGGCCAGGTCCGCGTGGACCCTCAATAAAATATTACAGGAAGAATAACAATGAGATTGCCACCAGCGATACTTGCCAATGCTGAAGAAGTATTGCGCGACATTTTACGTTTCACGGCGCCCGCCGACACCACCCTGTCGCGCTATTTCCGCGACCATCCACGCTTGGGTTCACGCGAGCGCGGCGCCATCGCCGAAGGCATTTACGCCATCTTGCGCAACAAATCGTTCTTTACCGACTTCGCCGAAGCGGGCAATGGCCCGACCATGCGCCGCTTGACCATCCTCGGCCTGGCCGAAGCGATGGGCGCCGATTCGCTGGGCGGCCTGACCGAAGAAGAAGTGGAATGGCTGGAACGCATCAAGCAGATCGACCGCAACCTGATGCCTGCCAATATGCGTTCGAACATGCCGAAATGGTTGTTCGACAAGCTGATCGCCCAGTTCGGCGAAGCCGAAACCATGCTGCTGGCCGATGCCCTGAACGCACCCGCGCCGCTGGACCTGCGCGTCAATTCGCTCAAGTCCACGCGTGAAGACGTGATGCTGGCGCTGGCCGAAGCACCGATCCTGAGCACGCCGACGCCGTTCGCGCCGCTGGGCCTGCGCGTGCTGAAAAAGCCATCGCTGCAAAACATGCCGCTGTTCCAGAGCGGCGCGATCGAAGTGCAGGACGAAGGCAGCCAGATTTTGTCGCAGATCGTCGGCGCCAAGCGCGGCGAAATGGTGGTCGATTTCTGTGCCGGCGCCGGTGGCAAGACCCTGGCCCTGGGCGCGCTGATGCGCAACACCGGCCGCTTGTACGCGTTCGACGTGTCGGAAAAACGTTTGGCCAAGCTGAAGCCACGCATGGCCCGCAGCGGCCTGTCGAACGTGCATCCGGTGCAGATCGCGCATGAACGCGACGCCAAGATCAAGCGCCTGGCCGGCAAGATCGACCGCGTGCTGGTCGACGCGCCATGTAGCGGCCTGGGCACCCTGCGCCGCAATCCGGACGTCAAATGGCGCCAGCAGCCGAACTCCATCGTCGAGTTGCAAGCGAAACAAGCTGCGATCCTGGCCGGCGCCGCGCGCCTGGTCAAGGGCGGCGGCCGCCTGGTGTACGCCACCTGCAGTTTCCTGAACGAAGAAAACGATGCGATCGCCGAACAGTTCCTGGCCGCCAATCCCGACTTCACCCTGGTGCCGATGAACAAGGTACTGGCCGAGCAGAAGATCGAACTGGAAATGGGCGACTACCTGAAACTGCTGCCGCATCTGCACCAGACCGATGGCTTCTTTGCCGCCGTGTTCGAACGCAAGGTGATGCCGAAGAAAGTCTACGCTGACGAAAAGCCGGCCGACGAGGCTGACGCCGCCGACACTGCCGAGTAATTGTATTACTGGCGGCCGCTGCGCCCGCAGCGGCCGCTCTTGTTTCCAGCCAGCCCGCCTGGCGTGAGCACTCGCTCATCCCGTATTGCCTTCCATTCGCCTACGCCATGAACCAGACTCCGCTGCTCAATCTGATCACCGACTTCGTCGATGATTTCCGTCAACCGGCCATCTTGTGGCAGGCACTCGTCATCATCGCCTGCCTGGCCCTGAGCTGGGTCTTCGTACGGCAACTGCGCGCCGTACTTGCCAGGCGCGCCGATACTGCCGTGCCGCCGGTCAGCGTGGAAGTGCGTACTCGCACCGAAAGCTTTATCCGGATCCTGACGCCGGTGCTCACCGCCTTGCTGCTGGGCGTGTCCCAGCATTTCCTGGCCAAGTTCCAGAGCGTCAACCTGCTCAGCATTGCCGTGCCCCTGTGCACCTCGATGGCGCTGGTGCGTTTCGGCTTTTATGTGCTGCGCCGCATCTTTGCCCGCCATGGCGAGATCAGCCCGACCATGCTGCTGCTGGAAAAAGTCTTCACCGTCATCGTCTGGCTGGGCATGGCCCTGTATATCACCGGCTTGTGGCCGGAATTGCATGAATTTCTGGAAAGTATCGTGGTGCCGCTGGGCCGCAACAAGGTGTCGGTGGCTGCCATCTTGCAAGCCGCTATTTCGGTCGCCGTGCTGATGGTGCTGGCGATGTGGGCCGGCACCGCGCTCGACGACCGGCTGATGAAAATGCAGGGCCTGCATTCCTCGCTGAAGGTGGTGGTCTCGCGCATGGGGCGGGCCGTGCTGATCCTGGTGTCCGTGCTGGTCAGCCTGTCGCTGGTGGGCATCGATCTGACGGTCTTGTCGGTATTCGGTGGCGCCTTCGGCGTGGCGCTTGGTTTCGGCCTGCAGAAGATCGCCGCCAATTTTGTTTCAGGCTTCATCATCCTGCTCGACCGCAGTCTGACCATCGGCGACATGATCACGGTGGGCCAGTTCAGCGGCAAAGTCACCCAGATCAATACGCGCTATACTGTGTTATTGGGCGGCGATGGGGTTGAATCGATCGTGCCGAATGAAATGCTGATCTCGGGCGGGGTGCAGAACATGTCGCTCAGTAATCGCATGGTGTGGCTGTCGGCCACCGTATCGGTTGGCTACGAGACCGATATCGACGTCATCTTCCCGCTACTGGAAGAAGCGACCGCCAGCGTGCCGCGTGTGTCGAAGAGCAAGCCGCCCTCGGCGACCCTGGTGCGTTTCGGCGCCGATGGCCTGGACCTGCAGATCGGCTTCTGGATCTCGGACCCGGAAAACGGTACCGGCGGGGTGAAGTCGAATGTGAACCGTGCGATTTGGCGGACGTTGCAGCAACATAAGGTATCCGTACCATTCCCGCAACGCGAATTGCGGATTATTGGCACACCGCCCGCCACGCTGGCCGGCGAAACAGAAGGGGCGCCCACGCCCCCCGGCACGCAGCCCTGACCTCGCTGCTGTCTTCAAAATTGCCTGATCGCACCCGTTAGGGCGTACAATCACGCCTAAAATCGACGATGCCGGACCCCCAGCGCCTTGCTGGCGCGACCGTGAACAAGCCCCATCCACCTGGAGTAGTAATGACTTTGAGTTCCGTTTTACACGACGTTCTGCAGTTCATGGCAACTGGTATTACCGATCTGTCCGCCTGGCAGGTGTTCGCCTATACCATGGTGGTGACCCATATCACCATTGCCAGCGTCACGATTTACCTGCATCGCCACCAGGCGCACCGCGCGCTGGAATTGCACGCCATCCCCAGTCATTTCTTCCGCTTCTGGCTGTGGCTGACCACCGGCCAGGTGACCAAGGAGTGGGCGGCGATCCACCGCAAGCATCACGCCAAGTGCGATACGGAAGAAGATCCGCACAGCCCCGTCACGCGCGGTATCAAGAAAGTGTTCTGGGAAGGCGCCGAGCTGTATCGCGCCGAATCGAAAAACCTGGAAACCATGGCCAAATACGGCCATGGCACGCCAACTGACTGGATCGAACGCAATCTGTACACGAAATACAGCTGGCTGGGCGTGGTCTCGCTGTTCTTCATCAACTTCGCGCTGTTCGGCGTGATCGGCATTTCCGTGTGGGCCGTGCAGATGATGTGGATACCCGTCACCGCGGCCGGCATCATCAACGGCATCGGCCACTATTGGGGCTACCGCAACTACGACTGTGCCGATGCGGCCACCAACATCATTCCTTTCGGCATCCTGATCGGCGGCGAAGAACTCCATAACAACCACCATACGTATGCAACATCGGCCAAGCTGTCGTCAAAATGGTATGAGTTCGATATCGGCTGGGCCTATATCCGCTGCCTGGAAATGCTCGGCCTGGCGAAGGTGAAAAAGCTGGCGCCGGAACCGAAGTTTTCCCACGGCAAGCTGGAAGCGGACTTCGACACCTTGCAGTCGGTGATCGCCAACCGCTATGACGTGATGGCCAAGTATGCCAAATCGATCAAGTCGGCCTGGAAGGAAGAGCTGGAACACCTGAAGGACAAGGCTGAGCTGGAAAAACGTTTCCTGAAATCGTCGCGCAAGCTGATGCAGCGCGAGCCGGGCAAGCTGGCCGATGCGCACCATGAGCAGTTGTCCGAGTTGTTCCAGCATAGCAAGTCACTGGAAACCATGCACCATATGCGGGTCGAGCTGGGCGCCATCTGGGAGCGTTCGCACTTTACGCGCGAGCAATTGCTGCACAAGCTGCAAGACTGGTGCGTGCGCGCCGAAGCGTCGGGCATCAAGTCGCTGCAGGAATTTTCATTGCGCTTGCGTAGCTACGCTTGATCGGGGTCAGACCCGTTGGGTCTGACCCCAGCCTTTCGTTGCGCCGTCAGCGACCCATGAATATCGATCCGTCGAATCATCAGAAAGCCAAGGTCAGACCCGTCGGGTCTGACCCTCAAGGACGAAAAAAACCGCTCATCGAGCGGTTTTTTTTTAGATACAAAGATCGATTACTTGATCTTGGTTTCTTTGTACGTCACGTGCTTGCGTGCTTTAGGATCAAATTTCATGATCTCCATTTTCGCAGGCGTCGTACGCTTGTTTTTGGTGGTCGTGTAGAAGTGACCCGTACCGGCGGTCGATTCTAACTTGATTTTGTCGCGGCCTGATTTTGCCATGATAGCTCCCTTGTTCTGCTAATTAGACTTTTTCGCCACGAGCGCGCATGTCGACCAATACGGCGTCGATGCCGACTTTATCGATGACGCGCAGACCGGCGTTGGACAAACGCAGGGAGACCCAGCGGTTTTCAGATTCAACAAAAATACGACGATTTTGCAAGTTAGGCAAAAAACGACGTTTGGTTTTGTTGTTTGCATGGGAAACATTGTTGCCGACCATCGGCTTCTTCCCAGTGACTTGGCAAACACGTGCCATGGCGCACTCCTTAAAGACATTCCAAATTGGAAAAACGAGAGTATATCCAAAAAAATCAGATTTATCAATGACTTGCGAAAAACAATTGTGTCTTGTTGTATTGAATTTATTTAACAATT
>Ga0308163_10001058_pt1 | contig 34433 bp, 34 predicted proteins | sample PhyTR1_FD_201037 | JGI IMG/M metagenome (GOLD analysis project Ga0308163, IMG submission 201037) | Phyllosphere microbial communities from UC Gill Tract Community Farm, Albany, California, United States - DLSLT.R1 | ecosystem: Host-associated > Plants > Phyllosphere > Unclassified | place: USA... | reverse complement strand
GAAGGCGTGGTCTTCGGTGTGGTCGACATCGGCCTGTTCCGACGGAACCGTGCATCCCGGGAACACACACGTCGGGTGCACCAACCTCGCGTGGTCGATCATCCGGGCTGTCGGCCGGTAGTCTCTCGGGTCGGTGCTCAGGATGCGTCCGGTGATCGGGTCGGTGAGGATCCGCCGCCAGGAGGTCGCCTCCGCCGTCAACTGCGCGGCGGTGGCCGGGTCGATCGGCCCGTACCCGCGGAGGATCGCTGCCTCCTCACCTATTCCGAGCAACGTCATCGCGGGAACCATGACGTGCACCCTGCCCCGAACACCACGTGTCGCACCCGGAATCGAGGTCTCTCCGTTGAGCATCAAATCGGTGAGGACATCGAGTTTCAGGTGCGTCATGCTGCGCGGGTCACCGCCCGCCCGAAGCCCTGATGCGAGGCGTGTGGCCCGGTCGGTGATCGCATGGATCTCTGGTGCGGGTGCGAACAGCGTCAGGTACGCCATGCCATCGGCTGCGGGATCGACGTAGATACGCCGGGTGGCGGCGGCTTTCTCAGCACGTTCGACCGCCGTGGACGGTTGGGAGAGTTCGACCTCGTGGCGGGCTTTGCGGTCGAGTTGCTTCGGGTTCACCTCCGCCGCCAGGGCTGCAAGTCGGGTGTCATAGGCGGTCAACGCATCTCCGTCGAGTCCTTCGGCGTGCTTCGCGATGACCTCCGCGTGCTCCCACGACACGACCCCGGCAGCGACCGCTGCCAGTGTCGCCGGAAGCGAGTCCACGAGGGCGGTGCTGGTGTCGATCAGAGTCGCGGCCCGATACTCGGTGCGGCGAGTGAGCTGGGCGAGTTCGGTGAACAACTCGACTCTCTCGACCCGGGCGGTCGACCACACGGGACCACCCGTCGAGGTGTCAGCGGGTGCCTGCCTGTGCAGGTGGTTTCTCGCGTCGGTGACGCGTCTGGCCCTGATCGCAGACAGCCGGGCTATCTGCTGATCGAGGGCGGCGACCTCTTCGAGCGCGACCGCGTATGGGTCGGGCTCGAGGAGCGGGATCGTGGATGTCATACGAGAAGTCAAACAGCAGCCACCGACACTGGGTTAGAACTCCAATTCGATACTTGATCAGGTGATATCGCTGTGGATAACTCCCCAAATAGGCGCCCTGTGGAGGAATAGACGACGCCGATGAGCGAGTCCGAGGTCGCACGAGGCCGCCGCTCGATTTGACCGAGCACGGCTCGGCACATGCGCCCCACGCAGACCAGCAGCGACACTGGTTACAAGGGGAGATAGGCACCATGACCAACAACACCGGCGAGCCAGTCAGGCGCGCGAGACACGCGGCACCGATCGTCGACGGCACTGAACCCGTGCGCGACGCCCCCATCGAAGACGCCCCGTCCGAAGACGCACCCCTCGAAGACGCTCCAGCCCAAGACAGTCCCCCAGCCGACTCCCCCGTCGACACCGTCAACCCCGTCGATCCCGAAGACCTCGTCGACCCCGAAGACGCCGTCGTGCTCAGCCGTCTCGAGCGCAACGACGACTCGCCCGCACGGGTGCGCAACTGGAAGCGCGACCTGCTCGACCTCACCCTGCGCAATCCGCTGCTCAACATGCCGCACTCCCAGAAGGTGCTCGACCTCGTCGTGCCGCCGGGCCTCCTTCCATCGATCGACGACGCCGTGCACGCGGGCCGCAAGCTGCGCCTCTCGAGCGGACTCGACGCATCCGGCCGCAAGCGGGTCGACGGCATCGACTCGCACACGCCGCTCGCGCACGACGAACTGAGCGCCGTCTTCCGCACCTCGCGCACCCTCTTCTCGCAGCTCGACGACGAGAAGCATCGCAGGCAGCTGCGGGCCATGAAGCGCGAGGCCGAGTCGCTCGAGCAGGAGACAGGCAGCAATTACCTGTACCTCACGCTCGGCACGCTGATTCACACACGACCGGATGGGCGCGAGGCCCGCGCTCCCCTGTTCCTGATGCCAGTGCGGCTCACCGGCGGGCTCTCGTTCACCCCCTACTTCCTCGCCGCCGAGGGCGACGACCTGGCGACGCCGAACCTGTGTCTGCTGCAGTGGTTCGAGACCACGCAGGGGCTCGACCTCTCCGAGCTGCGCGAGCCGGCGATCGACGACTCAGGGATCGCGATCGAGGCGGTGTTCGACGGCATCCGCCGCCAGCTCGCCGAAGCCGAGCTGCCCTACCGACTCGAGGAGTCGGTGAGCCTGGCCATCCTGCGCTTCTCGACCTTTCAGATCTGGAAGGACCTCGAGCTCAACTGGCGCTCTCTTCTCTCTAACCCCGTGGTCAGGCACCTGGTCGAGCGGCCAGGAGAGACCTTCGTCGAGCCCGTCGGCAACGCCCGACCGCAGATCGACGAGGCCGCTCTGAGACTGCCGATCGCGGCCGACGGATCGCAGATGGCCGCCATCGTGCGCGCCACGAGCGGCCAGTCCTTCGTTCTCGAAGGCCCTCCGGGCACGGGCAAGTCGCAGACCATCACGAACCTCATCGCCCACGCGCTCACCGAGGGCAAGACCGTGCTCTTCGTGGCCGAGAAGCAGGCCGCCCTCGAGGTCGTGAAGAGGCGGCTCGACGCCATCGGCCTCGGCACGTTCAGCCTCGAACTGCACGGCGCGAAGCAGTCGATGAACACCATCCGCGAGCAGCTGCGCGAGTCATTGCGCCTGCGTGTGCCGACAGATCCGCACGCCTGGGCGCTGGCCGACACCCGATTGCGCTCGGCGATCGCCGAGCTCGACCGGCATCCGGCGCGGGTGCACTCGCCCAACGCCCTCGGCTACACCGTCTGGTCTGCCTACGACGCGCTGGCGACGCTCGGCGAGGGGTCGACCGCGGCCGTTCCCGCCAGCTGGCTCACGACGACACCGGCCGAGAGCCCCACGATTCTCACCCGCGACTTCCGCGATGCCGCGCAGCGCTTCGGGCTGCGCGCGGGCCACCCGTGGCTCATCGCCGGCGCCACCGATCCGGCGCAGTTGCAGGTGGCACCGGTCACCGAGTCCCTGCGCGATCTCGCCGCCGTGCGCCCCCGCCTCGACGAGCTCTCGCCCGAGGCGCGCCTCGCCCTCGGCGACCTGCGTCCGGCGACCGAGCTGCCCGTCGCATCCCGCCTGCTCGAGGCCCGGTCACGCGGCCTTCTGCCCGCGACCGACGCGCTCGCGACCATCGACCGATCGAGCTGGCGCGAGGCATCCGATGACCTGCGCGCCGGTCTCGTCGACTACCTCGAGCGTCACGCCACCGTGCTCGCGAACGCCTCGGCCGCGGCGATCGAAGCCCCCAAGCTCGACGAGTGGGCCGAGCGATCGGTCGCCCTCGACGCGGCCTGGTTCGTGCCGGAGCTGCGTCGCCGCTCGATCCGCGCAGGTCTGCGGCCGCTGCTTCGCGCCGGATTCGAGCCGAGCGGCAAGGCGGTCACGCCGCTGCTCGTGGGGCTCCAGGCCGCGCGATCGGATGCGCAGGAGCTTCAGCGTCAGGCCGCCGCTCTGGCGGGTCTCGTTCTTCCCGCCGGCTGGCAGCCCTACGCGCCTGACGCGAAGAACGTGCTCGACACGGCCGTGCGCACCTCACTCGGATCGGTCTGGCTGGCGAAGCGCACCCCGCGCGCCTGGGCCTGGATCTCGAACGCACGCGACGCCGGCGAGGCCGACACCGCGGTGCGCGATGGCGCCATCGTGCGTGACATCGACGCCAGCTGGAATCGCTGGCTCGCCGCCGTCGGAGCCACCGGACTCACGGTACGGCAGTGGGCCCATGGCCGCGACTGGGTCTCTGCGTGGGCGACAGACGAGGTCGCCTGGTTGATCGACGTGCGCGCGACAGGGCTGCTTCAGCTACAACGCTTCGCCGAGACGCGGCGCCAGCTCGATCACCTGCGCGAACTGGGCCTCGCGGGCTTCAGCACGCAGTTGGCGACAGGTCAGATCGAGGCGGCCGACGCATCCGAGGCCCTTTTGCGGGGACTCGCCTCCGCGTCGCTCGCCGAGCGACTGGCGGCGACACAGCTCGACAGCTTCGACGGCGACGCTCAAGACCGGCACATCTCGGCCTACCGAGACCAGGGTGCACTGGTGCGAGAGCAGCTACGCAGCGAGCTCGCCTCCGAACTGCTCGCCGCTCGCCCCTTCGACGCTGACGAGCTGCGCGGCGAGGTGGCAGAGCTCGCTCGCCAGATCGAGCGCAAGCGCGGTGGGCTCGCCTTCCGCGAGGTGGCCCGACGCTACCCGCGAGCACTCACGTCGATCGTGCCGGTGTTCCTCATGAGCCCCGGATCGGTAGCGCACTTCCTCGACCCCGACAGCATCGAATTCGACCTCGTGATCTTCGACGAGGCGTCGCAGATCAGGGTGCCGCAGGCCATCGGCGCGATGGGCCGGGGCAAGGCCGTGATCGTGGTCGGCGACTCGAAGCAGATGCCGCCCACACGCATCATGCAAGTGGATGCGACGGGTCCCGACACACCCGCCCCCGACCGCGACGCTCCGCTCGTCGTCGAAGACCTCGAGTCGATCCTCACCGAATCGGTGGAGTCCGGGCTGCCGCAGCTCTGGCTGAACTGGCACTATCGCAGTCAAGACGAGAGCCTTATCGCGTTCTCGAACGCCGCCTACTACGGCAACAAGCTCGTGAGCCTCCCGTCGCCGAGCAGCGCGGCAAAGGGCGCCGCGGCCGGTTCGAGCAGCGGCTCGGCCAGCACCGGCCTCAGCTGGCGCCGCGTCGACGGCACCTTCGACCGTGGACGCACTCGCACGAACGAGGTCGAGGCGCAGGCCATTGTCGACGAGATCGTGTCGCGACTTCGCGCTCCCGCCACGATGCGCGAGTCGATCGGAGTGGTCTGCTTCAACGTCCAGCAGCGCGACCTGATCCTCGACAAGCTCGAAGACAGCACCGATCCGGTCATTCAGAAGGCACTGCTCGCGGCCCCCGGCTCCGAGCTCTTCGTGAAGAACCTCGAGAACGTGCAGGGCGACGAGCGCGACACGATCCTGTTCTCGTTGGCCTTCTCCAAAGACCCCGACACGGGCACGCTGCCACTGAACTTCGGGCCGCTCAATCTGCCGGGCGGTGAGCGCCGACTCAACGTGGCCGTCACGCGCGCCAAGCGCCAGGTCGTGCTGTTCAGCTCGTTCGACGCCGAAGACATCCAGCTCACCCGCTCGCGCGCTCAGGGCATCGCCGATCTCAAGGCGTATCTGAACTTCGCCGCGACCCGCAGCGTGAACGCGCTTCCCGGCGGCCGCCGCCGCGGTGCGCAGGATGCGGTCACGGGCAACCGTGGACGGTTCGTCGACGAGATCGCCACCGCCCTGCGCGACCGCGGCCTCGAGGTCGAGACCGGGCTCGGCCTCTCGACGTTCACCGTCGACCTCGCCGTGCGTCGCCCCGGTCAGGCATCGTGGGCCGTTGCGGTGATGGTCGACGGACCCGGCTGGGCCTCGCGGGCCACGGTCAGCGACCGCGATGGCGCGCCGAATCTGCTCGTCGACGTGATGTCGTGGCCGGCCGTGATCCGCGCGTGGCTGCCCGCGTGGATCAGGGACCGCAGCGCCCTCATCGCCCGCATCGTCGTCGCGGTCGATCACCCGGCGAGTGCGCGACTGCCCGATGCGGATGCGGCACAGGCCGTGCGCGACGCCGGCAAGGCGGCCGATCGGGCGGCTGCAGACGCGGCGGCCGAGAAGGCGTTCCCCACCGCGGTCTCGACCTCGACGCTCGCCCGCGAACTGCCCGTGTTCGAGCCGGCAGACGACAGCGCGACTCACCCCCAATCCGCCCTCGACAACCTGGAGTCCGTGCCCGCCATCCGGTCGATGGCGGCGGACATCCTCGAGGCCGAGGGACCGATCCCTCTCGACCGCCTGGTCGGCACGATCGCCCGCCGCTTCGACTACAGCCGGGTCGGCGATGCCAAACGTGCCCTGCTGCAGAACATCGTGCGTGAGGCGTTCACGGTGGCATCCGACGACTTCGTGTGGCCAGCGAGCCTCGACGCGTCGAGCTGGCGCGGGGTGCGGCGCACCTCGTCTAGTGCCGTTCGGCCGGTCACCGACGTGAGCCCGCAGGAGATCGCGAACGCGATCGAACTGCTGCTCGCCGAGTCGCTCTCGATCGACTCAGACGAGCTGCTGCGTGAGACAGCATCGGTGCTGGGCTACTCGAGGCTCACCGAGCAGACGCGCACCTGGATCGAGCGCGGCCTCGCTCTCGCCCTCTCAGAGAACCGAGTGGGGCGCGAGGGCACGAGGCTCGTTCGCCCGCAGTAGCGCCGGCTTCGCGGGCGTCATTCTGCGCCAAGTCGCGCGCCGCGTGAGCGCACCTCGCGCAGCACGAACCCCGCCACGACCACGAGGACGCCCGTCACCACGGCGGGCAGCGGCAGTGTGACCACGAGCACCGCGCAGCCGAGGGCGCCCAGCACGCTCACCGCACGCGGATAACGCCGATATGCTCTGGCCTGCCGAAGCGCCGCCAGGTTCGCGACGAAGTAGTACAGCAGCACGCCGAACGACGAGAACCCGATCACTCCGCGAAGATCGGCGACAAGCACGAGCACGACGACCACCGCACCCACCACGAGCTCCGCTCGGTAGGGCGTGTTGTAGCGCGGATGCACCGCGCTGAACCAGCGTGGCAGATCGCCCTCGCGCGCCATGGCGAAGGCTGTTCGGCCGATGCCGGCGATCAGCGCCAGCAGCGCGCCGAGCGAGGCGAGAGCGGCCCCGATACGCACCAACGGTGCGGCCCATGCCCATCCATTGGTCGTCACGACATCGACGAGCGGGTTGTCGGTGGCCGCTAGACCGGATGCGCCGAGCGCCCCGAGCGCGGTCACGCCGACCGCGGCATAGATCACCACCACGACCGCGAAGGCGATGCCGATGGCGCGTGGGATGTTCTTCGCCGGATCGCGCACCTCTTCGCCGAGGGTGGCGATGCGCGCGTACCCCGCGAAGGCGAAGAACAGCAGACCCGCCGACTGCAACACGGCGAGTGGCCCGCCGAGCCCGCTTCCTGCCTCGGCTTGCGCAGGGACTGCGCCCAAAAGCCTCCATTCCCCGCCCTCGCTGAACCACGATCGGAGGTACTCGGGCACAACCGCCCAGCTCCCGTTCAGCAGGCCGGATGCGACGACCACCGCGAGCAGAGCCAGCACCGGAATCACGATCACCTTCGTGAGCAGCGCGGTGCGGGTGATGCCGAACAGGTTCACCGTGACGAGAACGACCACCACGGCTACCGCCACGGGGCGGGCCCACTGCGAGGGCACGGCGTAGGCCGCAAAGACCATCGCCATCGCCGCCGAGCTGGCGGTCTTGCCGATGAGGAAGCTCCAGCCGGCGGCGAAGCCCCACCGCGGTCCGAGCTTCTCGCGGCCATACACATAGGTGCCTCCGGCCGACGGATACTGCGCGGCCAGCTGCGCCGACGACGACGCATTGCAGAACGCGACGATGGCCGCGACGACGAGACCCACGAGCAGGCCGGCGCCGGCGATGTGGGCGGCGGGCTGGAAGGCGGCGAAGACTCCGGCGCCGATCATCGACCCAAGCCCGATGAAGACGGCGTCGCCGAGGCCGAGCCGGCGCTCGAGACGAGATGAAGTCACCCTGGAACGCTAGGGCACCGAGGTGAACACCGGGTATCGCGGCAGCGAGATGCCACTTCGGGCGAACGCAATCGTCACCTCAGCGGCGCCGGAGCACCCGAACCGTCACCTCAGCCCGACGCTGGCCGGCGCGCACCCGCTGCGCGCAGCTAGAGCAGTCCGTCGGTGAGCGCGCTCGGGTTGCCGAAGCGGTGGTTCGTGATCGACACCGCCTGCTCGCGAAGGAACGGCAGCAGCTCGATGCGGCCGGCGCGCGTGACCTCGCCCGCGTACACCGCGACATCCGGTTCGTCGCCCAGGGCGTCGGCGAGCTGCGTGGCCGAGCCACCGATGAGCCGGATGCGCGGGGTCTCGACCCCTTCCGCGGCGACGCGCGCGAGCCACGCCTCATCGGTCTCGATGACCACGCGCACGGTCCACTCCTTGAGCAGGGCACGCATCGGGCGCGGGAGCTTGTGTGCCGACGACAGCGTGACCTTCGAGCGGGCGAGCGTCGCCGCCGAGAGCACGCGGAGCAGCTGGTGCCGCTCTGCGTCTTCAGAGAGCCGTACCGTGACGGGAACCGGGCGGTAGCGCAGCACATTGCGTTCGACCCCGAGCCCCGATCGGTCGACGGGCGCGAACGAGTCCGACCAGGCGACCGCGTCACTCTTGGCTCCCCGTCGAGCGATGTCGAAGTGGTTCCAGTCGAGGCCGGCCTGTGCCGAGTCGAGAAGCGCCCCGACACGACCGTCGAGTCCCGCGTTACTGAGGCCCTGACTCGGCTCGCCCTGCTCCGTCGTCCACGAACCCAGATGCACCAGGTAGTTCGGGCCTCCGGCCTTCGCGCCCGCACCCACTGCGGAGCGCTTCCACCCTCCGAACGGCTGGCGCTGCACGATGGCACCCGTGACGCCCCGGTTCACATAGAGGTTGCCCGCCTCGACGGTGGCGAGCCACTGCTCGATTTCGGCCGCGTCGAGCGAGTGCAGCCCCGCCGTCAGCCCGTAGTCTGTGCCGTTCTGGAACTCGACGGCCTGCTCGAGCGTCGACGCGTGCATGATGCCGAGAACCGGTCCGAAGTACTCGGTGGTGTGGAACGGCGAGCTCGGCAGCACGCCCTCGCGCACTCCCGGGGTCCAGAGTCGCCCGTCCGAGCTGCGCCGCAGCGGCTCGACCAACCACTTCTCGCCCGGGCCGAGTGTGGTCAGCGCGTCGAGCAGCTTTCCCTGGGCGGGCTCGATCAGCGGGCCCATCTCGGTGAGCGGGTCGGATGCGTAGCCGACCCGCAGTGACGACACCGCATCCACGAGCTGGCGATGAAAACGCTCGGACCGCGCGACCGAACCGACGAGAATCACGAGCGATGCAGCCGAGCACTTCTGGCCCGCATGGCCGAAAGCGCTCTTCACGATGTCGGCCACGGCGAGGTCGAGGTCTGCTGCGGGGGTCACGACGATGGCGTTCTTGCCGCTCGTCTCGGCGAGAAGGGGCAGGTCGCGCCGCCACGAGCGGAACAGCTTCGCGGTCTCGTAGGCGCCGGTGAGGATCACGCGGTCGACGAGCTCGTGGGAGATGAGGCTGCGGCCGAGGTCGCCCTCCTCGATGTCGACGAGCGCAAGCAGATCGCGAGGGATGCCGGACTCCCACAGGGCCTCGAGCAGCACCGCCGCCGAGCGTCGCGCCTGGGGTGCGGGCTTGATGATCACACCGCTGCCCGCGGCGACGGCGGAGAGCACGGAGCCCGCCGGAATGGCGACGGGGAAGTTCCATGGGGGCGTCACGACAGTGAGCGCCGACGGTACGAACACGGCGCCATCGACGCGGTCGAGCTCCTCGGCGCGCGAGGCGTAGTAGTTGGCGAAGTCGATCGCCTCGCTCACCTCGGGGTCTCCCTCGGCGATGGTCTTGCCCGTCTCCGTGGCCATGACCTCGATGAGCCGGTCTCGGTTTGCCTCGAGCGCCAGCGCCGCGCGGCGCAGGACGGCGGCGCGCTCGGCGCCCGTCTGCCCGCCCCAGCGCGTTCCCGCGTCGCGCGCCGAGTGGATGATTCCATCCAGAGCCGCAGGATCGGTCACTCGGGCTGCGTCGATGGTGTCGACGCCGATGCGGTTGCTCGGCCCGACGAGACTGAGGATGCGTCGACCCCAGTTACGATTCGCGGCCAGCGAGGGATCGGTGTCGGCCGTGTTCTCGAACTCCGAGGCGCGGGCGAGCTCGGAGAGGTCGCCGCGATCCTGCGTGCGATTGCGCATCGGCACGCCGCCTGAGCTCGTCAGCGGGCCGGGGCCTGCAACCAGCTCGTCGACAGAGGCCAAAAATCGGTTCTTCTCGCGCTCGAACGCCGCATCGCTGGTCGCGATGTCGAACACGCTCGACATGAAGTTCTCGTCGCTCGCGTTCTCTTCGAGCCGACGCACGAGGTAGCTGATCGCCACATCGAACTCTTTCGGATGTACGACGGGCGTGTACAGCAAGAGCTGACCGACCTCACGGCGAACCGCGTCGGCCTGCGCCGTCGCCATGCCGAGCAGCATCTCGAAGTCGATGCTCTCGGTGACACCGCGATTCTTCGCGAGCAGCCACGCGAACGCGATGTCGAACAGGTTGTGCCCGGCGACTCCGATACGCACGGCATCGGTGCGTTCGGGAGTGAGTGCCCACTCGAGCACACGCTTGAAGTTGGAATCGGTCTCCTGCTTGGTGTCGTAGGTGGCGAGCGGCCAGCCGTGGACGGCCGCATCGACGTGTTCCATGGCGAGGTTGGCGCCCTTCACCACGCGCACCTTGATCGGCGCTCCCCCACGTTCGCGACGCGCGGCCGCCCATCTCTGCAGGCGCTGCATCGCGCCCAGCGCATCCGGCAGATAAGCCTGCAGCACGATGCCGCCGGTGTAGCCCAGCAGCTCCTCGCGATCGAGAATTCGCATGAACACCGCGAGAGTCAGATCGAGGTCGCGGTACTCCTCCATATCGAGGTTGATGAACTTGTTCTCTGGAAGAGCGATGCGGTAGAGCGGCATCAGGGTCTCGGCGACACGCTCGACCGTCTCGTCGAATGCCCACATCGAGAGATCGCTGGCGACAGCCGACACCTTGACCGACACGTAGTCGACGTCGGGCCTGGCGAGCAGCTTCTCGGTTCCTTCGAGCCGGCGTCGCGCCTCCGCCGAGCCCAGAACGGCCTCGCCAAGCAGGTTGAGGTTGAGCCGCGACCCGTCACCGCGCAGCTTCTCGATGGCGGAGCCGAGCTTCGACGGGGTCGCATCGACCACCAGGTGCCCGACCATCTGCCGCAGGACCTTGCGCGCCACGGGCACCACGACGCCCGGAACGACCTCTCCGAACACTCCGCCCGCTGCCACGGCTCCGCGCAGATACCAGGGAAGAAAGGCGGGAACCCGACGACCGAGGTTCTGCAGATTCTTGGCGACCACCGCCGTGTCTTCGGGCCGAGCGACACCGTCGACGAAGCCGACGGTGAAGGCGAGTCCGTCGGGGTCTTCGAGCACCCCGGCCAGACGCTCGGCCGACGGGTCGGGGGCTACGTCTTTCGACTCGTCGAGCCAGCGGCGCACGAGCGCCACGGCCTGCGGCGCGAGGTCGGCGGGCGCGAGGCTCGGATCGGCCTCGAAGTCGGGCGAGTTCGGGTTCGCAGAGGTCACTCTTCGAGGATAAGACGTGGGTGCCTCCAACAGCCGGAGGCGGAGCGCAGCCCGCAACTATGCTCGACGCATGAGCACCGCGGCCCTGCCCTTCGAAGTCGATGTCGTCATTGTGGGCGGGGGTCACAACGGCCTCGTCGCCGCTGCATACCTCGCGAAGGCCGGCCGCTCTGTTCTGCTGCTCGAACGACTCGACCACACGGGCGGAGCAGCCGTGTCGGCACAGGCCTTCTCGGGCCATGACGCGCGGCTCTCACGCTACTCCTACCTCGTCAGCCTTCTGCCGCAGCGCATCATCGACGACCTCGGCCTCGACATCACCCTCCTGCGCCGCCGCTACTCCTCATACACTCCGTCGCCCGGCACCTCGACCGGGCTGCTCATCGACAACGGCGACGCCGAGGCGACGGCAGCGTCGTTCGCCGCGATCGGCGCCGAGCCGGATGCGCGGGGTTTCGCAGATTTCCAGCAACGCACGGCGAGGCTCGCCGAGACGCTCTGGCCGAGCCTGACCGAACCACTCATGACCCGCTCGGAGGCGAAGGCGCTGGTCGCCGACGACGCGAGCTGGAGTGCCTTCATCGAGAATCCCCTCGCCGGAGCGATCGAGGGCGATGTCGCGAACGATCTGGTGCGCGGCGTTCTTCTCACCGACGCGCTCATCGGAACGTTCGCCCGAGCATCCGACGATGATCTTGCGCAGAACCGCTGCTTTCTGTATCACGTGATCGGCGGTGGAACCGGCGACTGGGACGTTCCGGTCGGCGGCATGGGCGCGGTCAGCGGTGCGCTGTGGCACGCGGCCACGGAGGCCGGCGCCACGATCGCGACCGGCGCCGAGGTCACGTCGGTCGACCCCGACGGCACCGTCGGGTTCACGATCGGCGGCAGAGAGCAGGTCGTTCGAGCGCAGCGCGTGCTCTCGAATGTCGCGCCCTTCGTTCTCGAGCGTCTTCTCGGAGAAGACCGCGCCGGCGGCTCCCGCGCGAAGCCCGAGGGCGCTCAGGTGAAGGTCAACCTGCTGCTGTCGCGTCTGCCCAGGCTGCTCGACGAAACCGTCGCTCCCGAGGCCGCGTTCGGAGGTACATTCCACATCCACGAGGGCTACGCCGAACTCGATCGGGCCGTCGACCTCGCAGAGTCGGGCGATATCCCCTCCCCGCTGCCCGCCGAGATCTATTGCCATTCGCTCACCGACCCATCGATCCTGTCGCCCGAGCTGCAGGCATCCGGCGCCCAGACCCTGACCGTCTTCGGTCTTCATGTGCCCGCACGACTGATCACCGAGGAGAACAACGATGCCATGCGCGAGCGCCTGCAGGCGGCGGTGCTCGACTCGCTCAACAGTGTGCTGGCCGAGCCGATCGAGGCATGCCTGCTGCGAGACGACCAAGGACGTCCCTGCATCGAAACCAAGACGACGCTCGACATCGAGCGCGCGCTCGGCATGCCGGGCGGCAACATCTTCCATGGACCGCTGTCGTGGCCGTTCGTCGACGACGACACCCCTCTCGACAGCCCCGCCGAACGCTGGGGCGTCGCGACCGCACACGAACGCATCCTGGTCTGCGGCTCGGGAGCTCGCCGGGGCGGTGCGGTGAGTGGCCTGGGAGGCCACAATGCGGCGATGGCGGTACTCGAGTCGCTGGCCTGACGCTCCTTAGTGAAGCCTGATGATTTCTCAGGAGTCTTGACTCGACGTGAGTCGCTATGGCTACGATGAATCTTTCGCATCCGATCGCCGCGTAGTGGCGCGTTCACGATTCGGATGCTCGAGCAGATTGCGTCCATGGATCTCGGTTTTCGAGCGAAGAGGTGGTTCGGCTCCAGCGAAGAGCCCCTGCGCGCCGCAGTCGTGCAGGGCATCGACGAAGAGATCGAGAACCCGTTCGACCCCGATGCCGCGATGATGCGCCACTGGCTTCCCGCGACAGCGACGATCGTCACCGTCGAACGCACCGGCGAGTGGGTCGATCGCAACGAGTTCTTCGACGTGACTCTCGAGATCGAGCTCGATGGGGTCGGCCGCTACCCCGTGCGGCAACGACAGCTCGTTCCCGAGAAGACGCAGTCGGAATGGCTGCCCGGCGGCGAGTTCGACGTTCTGGTAGATCCGGCCGACCATTCGAAGGCCGTCCTGGCCTGATCCGTTCCGCCTGCTCGAATCAGTGCGCTCGGATCAGTGCGCTCGGTGGTCTTGAATCGTCATTCGGGCCCCGTGCCTGGGCTTGGCGAAGCCGCTGGCCAGAATGAGGCGCACGACGCGCTGTCGGTGGCCGCGCCACGGCTCGAGCAGCTCGAGCATGCCGTCGTCGTCGACGGGCGAGCCGGTCAGCGCATAGCCGACGTGGGCCGCGAGATGGTAGTCGCCCACACTGACCGCGTCGGGGTCGCCGTGTGTGCGCTGCGTGGTCTCCGCCGCGGTCCACCGACCGATGCCCGGCAGCGTCTGCAGCCGTTTCGCGGCCGTCTCCGCATCCACACCCGCCGCCCGCTCGAGAGCGGTAGCGATCTGGCAGGCCGACACCACCGTGCGGCTGCGACGCGGATCGACGCCGGCGCGATGCCACTGCCATGAGGGCACCCCGCGCCAGACGTCGGCGTGTGGAGTGACGTGCATGCCGGCGGGAGCGGGACCCGGGGCGACATCGCCGTGGATGCGGATGAGCTTGTACCAGGCCCTGTGCGCCTCGAGCGTGGTGACCTTCTGCTCGATGATGGCGGGTACGAGGGCCTCCATCATGAGCCCCGATCGGCTGAGCCGCATACCCGGGTTGCGTCGCCGCACCTCAGCCAGCGCGGGATGCGTGTGCAGCGACAGCTCTGACCAGTCGTCGTCGTGGCCCAGAAGCATGGGAACCCGCTCGATCAGCCAGTGCGCGCCGTCGCCCCACGCGTATGCCTCGATGCTGTGTCGCCGTTGACGCAGCAGCAGTGTCGCGGCTCCGATGGGCGTGCGCACCGTGCGCCAGAACCCCTCGGGCGTCGCGCGGCAGGTCGGGTCGCCCGTTCCCCTGCTGTGCACGCCCATGGTGCGCGCGACGTCGACCTCGTGCGCCGGTGTGTAGACGGTGGCGACGACATCGGATGCCGCGGGCGCCGCTTCAAGAGTCATGGTGACGGCAGGCTAACCCGAGGCTCAGACATTTGCCGCATCGACAGGTGAACACCGCTCGTCACAAGCCGTTCACTGCGGCGTCACCGGCGCCTGACACAGTGACGCCATGCAGACGTCGACGGCGACCCTCACCGCCCTCCACTCCCCCTACGCCCTGTCGGTCTTCACCGATCGGCTGGCTCGGTATCGGCGCATGCCTGTGGATGCCCACGGCTTCATCGTGTCGATTCCCGACGCGGGGCGCGTGCTGGTTCGGCAGGAGGGTCGGTCGCTGACCGTGAACGTGGTGGCCCCCGACGAGCGCACGCTCGCCGCATCGATGGCCGCGGTCGTGAGCGAGCTCGAGCAGGGCTTCGGTCGCTCCGACTTCAGGCGCAGCATCTCCATCCGCTGGCAGCGTCGCGACCTGGTGCCCGTGGCGCTGCGCTGATCGGTTTTACGCCGATTCAGCCGTCGAGTTCGTCTTCGAGCTGCTCGACAGTGAGGTGGTCGCCCGGCGTCGGCCGCCGGAACGGAATGCTCCCGGTGGACTCGTGCTCCTCGAGAGTGCCCTCGTCGTCGACGGCACCGTTTCCCGGCAACGTGTCCGGGCCGTCTACCGGACCGTCGTGCAGGTCGAGATCCTCGTCTCGGGCTGCGGGGTGGCGTTCGATCTGCGGTTCGAATGGCTCTGACATCGACATGCCTGCAAGCGTGCTCCGCAGAGGTTAACAACGGGTGTGATTTCTGCCTCCGGCCGTTCACTCCGATTTAACCGCCGCGGCGTACCGTCGCCCGCGATCGCCCATCGAACCACTTCTCATCACCGCGCAGTACCCGATCCGAAAGGACGAAAAACGTGGATGCGCTCATCACCGTTCTGCTCGTCGTGACCATCGCCCTCGTATTCGACTTCACGAACGGGTTCCACGACACGGCCAACGCCATGGCGACCTCCGTGGCCACGGGCGCTCTGAAGCCCAAGGTCGCGGTCACCATCTCTGCGGTGCTCAACCTGGTCGGCGCCTTCCTCTCGACGGAGGTCGCGAAGACCATCTCTCAGGGCATCATCAAGGAAGGCGATGGCGGGGTGCAGATCACGCCCACGATGATCTTCGCCGGACTCGTCGGCGCGGTGCTGTGGAACCTCGGCACCTGGTATCTCGGTCTGCCCTCCAGTTCGACCCACGCGCTCTTCGGCGGCCTCATCGGCGCGGCGATCATCGGAGCCGGGTTCGGCTCGGTCGACTTCGGCGTCGTTCTGTCGAAGGTCGTTCTGCCCGCCCTCTTCTCACCGCTCGTGGCGGGCCTCGTCGCGCTGGTCGCGACTTATGCGGCATACATGATCACGAAGCAGGCCCGCTCTCGCGGGGCGGATGCCGGCTTCCGTCACGGCCAGACCATCTCGGCCTCGCTCGTCTCCCTCGCCCACGGCACGAATGACGCGCAGAAGACGATGGGCGTCATCACGCTCACGCTCATCGCGGCCGGCTACCAGGGGGCCGGAACGGGCCCGCAGTTCTGGGTCGTCGCATCCTGCGGCCTGGCCATCGCGCTGGGCACCTACCTCGGCGGATGGCGCATCATGCGCACGGTCGGCAAGCGCATCACCGATGTGCAGCCCGCCCAGGGTTTCGCCGCCGAAACCAGCTCGGCCGCGACCATCCTCATCTCGTCACACCTCGGCTTCGCCCTCTCGACCACGCAGGTCACCTCGGGCGCTGTCGTCGGCTCGGGGCTCGGCAAGAAGCTCGCGACCGTGCACTGGGGAGTCGTCGGCCGCATCGCCATGGCCTGGCTCTTCACCCTTCCGGCGGCGGCGCTCGTCGGCGGCCTCGCCGCCTGGATCGCGAGCACCAGCACGGTCGGGCTCATCATCGTCGCGGTCCTCGCACTTGCCGGAGGCCTGGGGTTCGTGTTCCTCGCCCGCCGCCACCCCGTGACCCACGACAACGTCAACGACGTCGACGAAGACGACTCAGCCTCGCGCGAATCAGCACCCGTAACGACCGGAAAGGCCTGACCCATGACATCGGACAAGTTCCTCGGAATCGACTGGGCCGCCTTCGGCATCGTGTTCGCCGTGGCGTTCGCCGCAGCCGTCGTGATCGTCTCGTTCTACGCTCTCGGGCTGCGCCTGCTCGCGGTCGGATCAGACGACGACACCGGAGCCGACGGCTCGATCGTGTCGACGGCCCGGGGCACACGACCCCTCGGCGCGACGGTCGGCGCGTTCGCCTGCCTCGCGGTGTGCGTGGCTGCGGTGCTGTACGGCCTGTACCTGATCATCCCGCAGTTCCACTGACGCGTTCGGCCTCACTCATACTGGATGCGTGGATCCCGTCACGCGCTGCCCCTGCGGCTCCGGCCTGAGCTATGGCGAGTGCTGCGGCCCTCTGCATAGCGGAGCCGCGAGCGCCCCGACGGCCGAGCGACTGATGCGGTCGCGCTTCTCGGCCTTCGCGGTGGGCGACCCGGCCTACCTGCTGCGGTCGTGGCATCCGGATACCCGGCCCGCGTCGATCGAGATCGACCCCGACACGCGTTGGCTCTGGCTCGAGATCGTGCGCACGGAGCGCGGCTCGGAGCGAGACGGCGAGGGGGTCGTCGAGTTCCGCGCGAAGTACCGGGTGGATGCGCCGGAGGGCCGATCATCGGGCGTGCAGCACGAGGTCAGCAGTTTCTCGCGAGTGGCGGGCGAGTGGGTCTACGTCGACGGCGAGGCCTGACGCGCTGCGGCCTCTAGTTGGTGATCTTCTTCACGGCCTTCTTGGCCGCCTTCTGCGTCTTCTTCTGTGCGCGTGCACGGGCCTTCTTCACGGCGGGATCGTTCCAGAAGGCCTTCGCCGTCTCACTGATCTCGGCGTAGCGGCCGTGTCCGGCCTTGGCTCCGACGACGTACGCGGTCGTTCCGACGGCGATGACGACGAGCCACACGATGGGTTTCGGCATGTGCTTCTTCTTTCTAGAGGTTTCTATTGAAGGCGGGTCGTCTTGCCGACCCGGGCTCGGAATCCGCCGCTGACCTGGATCAGCGCGGGCAGTTCGCGCCCCAGCAGCCCGTCGAGTGCGAGCAGTTTCGACTCGACGATGGCTGCGGCGTCTTTCGGGGATACTCCGCGACGGCAGGTGACCGACACCTTCAGCACGGGAGTACGGCGGACCGCGTAGGTGGAGACGTGCGACGCGACGAACTCGGAGTGGTCGTCGAGCGCATCCTGCAGCGCCTGCTCGGCCACCGAGGACTCGACGATCGTGGTGCCGTGTTCGCCGCTGGAGTCGGTGACGGCCCGTGACGTGTGTCCGTGCCCGTGACGAGCGATGAACACGATGAGGACGACGATCGCGATGACGAGCAGCGCGACGACGGCGATGAGGATCCAGCTGACCTCGAGGCCCACGAGCCGTGTCTGTTCCAGCGCCGAATCGACCTGGTCGGTGACCTGCGCGCCCGTGTCTTTCCAGACTTCCCGGATACCCGGCACGAGCATAGCGGCAGCAGCCGCGCCGCCGACGACGAGCAGCACGAGGCCGCAGACGAAGACGAGGAGCCTATTCGCGAAACGATTGGTGCTGGTCATGCTCCGACCTTGCCTTTCTCAGCGATGCGCACGCGGGCACGTACGGTGGGCCGGAGCCCGTAGGAGTCGAGTTGATCGCTCACCGCGCGAGTGACGGCGTCGCGATCTGCGGGGATACCGGAGGTCGGGGTGAGGTCGACGACACCCAGGCGGTGCGAGACAGACACGGTTGCGTTGTCGGGGTCGACGTTGCCGGCGTATGACGCATGGCGGGCGAGAGCGGATGCGATCACCTCGTTGTCGACGACGGTCACCGCCCGCTCGGTGTCGATGAGGTGGCGAGCGCGGCGCCCCGGCGAGAGCGACAGGACGATCAGGACGAGCCCGATCACGGCCGCCACGATTCCGGCGATGGACACGAGCGCCGCGGGCTGTTCGGCCAGGCCGACGGCCGAGGCGAACATGTCGGATGGCGCGACGAGCAGCGCGGGCAACCCGAGCAACGCGATCACGACCTCGGTTCCCACCCAGGCGAAGACCACGATGAGGATGATCGCGAGAACGATGGCGAGCATCGAACGCGAGGAGTGGGTCTCGCGCCGCCCGATGCGGGCGTAGAGAGCCTTGGTGCTGGAACTCATTTCACTCTCTCTTCTGGCTGGATCCAGACGCCGGAGACCTTCACGATCACCTGCGCGATCTGTGAGCCGGTGAGGGTCGTCACCCGCTCTCGGATGTCGCCCTGGGCGCGTGCGGCGCGATCGAGGATGGAGCCACCGGAGCGGTTCACGACCGAGCTGTCGGACTGGATCCGGTCCAGTGAGACGACTCGGATGGGGGTCGTCACCGTCAGGGCGAGAAGACCGTCGCGGTCGGCGAGGTCGACGCCGACGCGATTCGCGTCGACTCCGAGCGCGTCCGCTGTAACGGCGGACACGACACGATTCAGAGCTTTCGACGTGATGCGGGTGCGACCGCGCTGTGCCGCGCCGGCCGGAGTCGTCGCGGCGGAGGTCATGACGAGGATCGCTTTCCGCGGAAGGCGTCGACCAGGCCCGACACGTCGAGCTTGCCGTCGACGACGCGGCCGACGAGTGCTCCGATGGCCATGGCCACCGCGACGAAGAGGAACGCCCAGAAGCCGAAGGCGACGCCGGTGAGCGCGAGAACCGCGCCGATCAGGATACCCGTGCGGGTTGCCGAGGGGGTCACTGGACTCGCGCCTCGACGTCGTCGGAGTTGTCCTCCGAAGGAAGGTGAACGTCGTTGACGGTCACGTTGACCTCGGTGACCTCCATACCCACGATCGACTCGACGGCCTGAATGACGTTGGCGCGAACACCGTCTGACACATCCTGCAGGGGCGCCGGGTACTCGGCCACGATGGTCACATCGACGGCGACCTGGGTCTCGCCGACCTCGACGTTGATTCCCTGGCTCTTGTCCTCGCCAGCAACGGCCTCGCGGATGGCGCCGAACGCGCGAGCCGCTCCGCCGCCGAGCGCGAAGACACCGCGTGACTCGCGAGCGGCGATGCCCGCGACCTTGGCGATGACGGAGTCGTTGATGACCGTCTTACCGAGAGTGCCCGACTCGGTCGTGACTCCAGCGGGAGCGACAGAGGCGGGGGTGGCGGGAGTGGTGCTGGCCATGATGATCTCCTTCGGGTTCTGATGCCCGGATCTTCCGGGCTTTTGTCGTGCTTCATGGATAGGTCGTTGCTAGCGAGGGATTCGTCACGCGGATCGTGAAACTTTTTTCGTGCGGCTGTTCTCAGGGCAGCAACTGCTGCAGCCGCGGTGACGGGCACGAGCAGGACGTGTCTATTCAGCTCCGGCCCAGACCCGCTGAAATGTCGACGTGCACGGATGATTCCGTGATGAGAGGTCGCTGATCGACAACGTCAAGAAAGCTCGTGCCGACGTTCTTGCTGGCCTAACTTGATGCAGACCAGGCAGCGAAGATCCAGACCGATGGGATGAAACACGCAACCGGCGCAGCTAGTGCGAGAACGAGTGTCGTAATCCAGACCCAGCCCGACTTTCTGGTTCGTACTGCGATTATCAAGGCTGCCACCCCCAGGAGCGTGCCGGCGAGATTTATCCATCCGGCGGCCGCGGCGTAGTGTACGAGCGCTTCTCGCCCGAATGCGTCGAGTACGTTTCCGTCTTCGGAGTCGATGGCCGCGCCGGTATAGGGTTCTGCCAATTTAAGAACATGGTTGATCGATACTGTCGCTCCAATGGCTGTCACGAGCGAAAGAATGAATCCAAGAATTGCTAAGCGACGGCTCGGGGACACAGATATTTTCTCCACAAGTTCTCGTCCATTTCGATTTCTTGCAGAGTAGCGACATCGCGTATCACGTGCGCGCTTCTGCCACGCAAGTGACAACAAGACAGTTGTGAAGGGGACGGGTCACGACCCGACCTTCCGCCGATAGGCGAGAACAGCACAGACAACAATGAACGGCGCCCCGAACAGCGCCCTCCACTCTTCCCCGCTCAACAGCCCGATGAGAGATATCGCAATTCCGATAGTGTCGCTCAGAATGATGTTCGTGTCGACGAACCAAGATTTCGACAGCCTTTTCATGAGATTCGCCCTGGTCAAAAAGTCTGAAGTTATCAAGATGCGGAGAAGAGCATCGACAAGAGTTGAAACAGCCCAGCTCCACACATGATTACTGAAGCGACAATCAAAGAAGTCTCGCTTGCTTTGTCCGATCGTGTTACCTGGTTGACCTTGGCCACGAAGAATTTTCGGGCCGCGAACGTCAGAACTCCTAGGCCCACCAACAAGAGCGCCACAAAGAGGCTGCGGAGCGTAGCGAAGTCCAAGAAGTGTCCAATCAATTCAGACCGCTTCTTGCAGCCTCGATGGCTGCGCTCGCGAGCAGGAACATGGATGCTCCATCTCTTCTCTGGGCGGCGCTTGAATCGTCGCTCCTCACCGTAGCGGGAGCTCGACTTCTCTCGCATGAGCTTTCACCGCACCGCCCAGGTCGGCGACCCGGTACTGATCCGGCCGACAAAAGATCGGCCCGACCAGAATCAGCGCCGTACAGACCTCAATGGTCGATAGCGTCGGATCACGCCCGTGCCGAGGGCGAACCAGACGCTGCGCGGGCGGTGTCTTATCGTTCGGATTCGGCGGGCTCTGCCACGATCTCGAGCCCGTTGGCCGAGTTCGCGGTGCGCATCAGCGCATCGATCCACGCTCGGTTGAGCGAGGGATGCCGCTTGCCGGAAAAAGTGAAGTAGAGGGGAATCGAGGGGTGCAGCCACATCATGTGGTGGCCTCGATCGTTCTCCCACGAGAGAGCGAAGCTCTCGCCGCGGCGGAGCTTCGCGAGCACGACCACGCGAACGTGGTTGAGCGGTCGATCGTCGAGAACCATTTCTGCGCCCGTGTTGCCGTAGATGAGCTTGCCCATCAGAGCTGACCCTGCGAGTGGATGGATGTATTCACGTTCTGTGTCTGTGGCCTTTCACATGTGGTGTCGAGTGCGACGGATGCCGCGACGCGGGCCGACCCCGGCCTCATGGGCCGGGGTCGACAGAGGGCGCTTAGTGCTTGAACGCGTCTTTCACGTTCTCGCCGGCCTTCTTGGCGTCGGCCTTGACCTGCTCGGCCTTGCCCTCGGCGACCATGTTGTCGTCGTTGGTGATGTTTCCGAGCGCCTCTTTGGCCTTGCCCTTGAGGTCTTCGGCGGCGTTCTGGATCTTGTCGGCTGCGCTCATTGTTCGTTCCTGTCTTTCTGTGTTCGCTCGATCACCGAGAGCGGTCTCGAAACGAGGCCGTCCGCCGATGTCAAGACTTCGGTGAAGAAATCCCCGTGTGGGACTCTTACCTCTAAGACGCATGCCGATGGTGATTCGTCACGCCCGATCGTGCCGAATTGCTGAGAAAAAGCTGCATGCCGAACGGCCGAGGGCTCCTGCCCCGTGACTGCTACAGAGGATCCGCATGACCGATTTCCCCGCGAGTTCGCTCGCAGACGAGATTGAGAAGGCACTTCGCGCGGTCGACGGCGTCACCGAGGTCTACGCGAGCGCGCCACTCGCCGCGGTCGTCGTGAGCGAGGTCGGTGCGGCCGTGCTGCCTGTCGCCGTCGCGCCGCTCGTCACCGTCGAGACAGGGAAAGAAGGCACCAGCGTCGTCGCCGTGATCGGTGTGGACGAGAGCGGCCCGGCGCACGAGACAGGGCGTGCCGCCCACGATCGCATCGTCGACGTGCTCGAGGGCAGGCTGTCGGCCGCGCACGTCACCGTGCGCATCGCGATGATCTCGAGCTGACAGTGTCGAGGGTTCCCAGGCCCTTGGGAGGAAGGACTTTCGGCGGCATGCCACCCTTGAAGAGATGATTCGTACAGCAGGCAACCCCACCGAGCTCGGCGGGCTCGCCGGCTTCGCACTCACCCTCATGGAGGCTATCGGCGAGTGGGGAGTGGGGCTTTTCACCCTCCTCGAGACGGTCTTCCCCCCGATTCCGAGCGAGGTCATCCTGCCGCTCGCGGGATTTCTGTCGGAGCGAGGCGAGCTCAACCTCGTGCTCGTGGTCATCACAAGCACCCTCGGCGCCTACGCGGGATCGCTCATCCTCTACTGGCTCGGCGCCAAGCTCGGAATGGATCGGGCGATCGAGTGGCTGTCGAAGCTGCCCCTGGTCGACAAGCGCGACTTCGAGAAAGCCGCCTCGTGGTTCTCGCGGCACGGCAAGTCAGCGGTGTTCTTCGGCAGGTTCATTCCCGGCGTCCGTAGCCTCATCTCGCTGCCGGCGGGCGCAGAGCGCATGCACCTCGTGACCTTCAGCATCTTCACCATCGCGGGAAGCGCGATCTGGAACGGTCTGCTGATCGGACTCGGCGCTGCACTCGGAACCCAGTACGAGATCATCGAGAAGTACAGCGACTACCTGAACTACGCCGTCTACGCCGCAATCGCGGGAGTCGTCGCCTGGCTCGTCATCCGGCGCATCCGCCGCCACCGCGCCGACGCCTGAGAACCCCCGGGTACTCTGGGGCAGCATGGAAACCCTCGACGACGTGTGGCCCCTCTTCGCGCTGCGCCTGAGGTCGCCTCGACTCGAGCTGCGTCTGATGCGCGACGACGATCTGCCGGCGGCCATCGAGGCCGTACTCGCCGGCATCCACCCGCCCGAGCGCATGCCGTTCGATGCGCCGTGGACTGACGCAGAGCCCGAGCAGCTCACCCGCGACTTCGCGAAGTACCACTGGCACCTGCGCACCACCGTGCAGCCCGGCACCTGGACCCTCGACTTCGTGGTTCTGCACGAGGGCCGCGTGATCGGAATGCAGGATCTGCGCGCTGAGAACCTCGCGCGCACGAAGACCGTCTCGTCGGGGTCGTGGCTGACCAGGTCGGCGCAGGGCCAGGGGTTCGGCAAAGAGATGCGCACTGCGATCCTGCTCTTCGCATTCGAGCATCTCGACGTCGAGGTCGCCGAGTCGAGCGCGGCCACTTGGAACGAAGCGTCTCTCGGCGTCTCGCGTCGGCTGGGCTATAGAGAAGACGGGCAGACCGTCGTTGAGCCCCGGCCCGGCGAGCCCAACACGATGCAGAAGCTGCGCCTCGACCGTGAACACTTCGCGCGCCCCGACTGGGCTCTCGAGGTGCACGGCGCCGCTGCCGCCCGGGCGGAACTGCTCAAGCCCTGAGCACTATGGATGAGCTCTAGGCGTGAGGCTTGATGCGCACGAAGGCGCACGACGACGCGTCTGAACCGGTAACTCGCCACGTCACCAGGTCTACCTCGCCGGCGACCTGTTGCTGCGGCAGGTCGACGTGGTCGCCAACGCGGGGCACTCCCGACGTGATGGTCTCGTAGATCAATCTGTTGATCTGGTCGACGAACGCCACGTTGTAGTCTCCCGCACCCATGACGCTAGCCAACCACACCTCCTTCGAAAAGGTGAAGGCACGGATGCGGCGGTTCAGGTGAGGTTTTCGCCCGGCTTCGGCGGCTTGTGCATGTCGAGCGCGGACTCCTCCGCGTCGATGAACGCGAGAGTCGTCTTGACCGCGCGCTCCTGATAGCGGCCCTCGGATCGGGCGTCGAGCACAGCCTGCCGCTCGGCCTGCACCATCATGCGGCGCAGCCTGTTGTACGACGCGGGGCGGGTCTCGTGATCGGCCTCGGGAGGATTCTCGAGCGCCTCGGCGAGAAATCGAGCGTTCGTGCGCAGCCGCTCGACCACGCCGGGCTCGACACCGTCGAGTTCCTGCTGCTCGAGCAGATCGAGGCCCGCGGTCTGCGCCTCGGCCATGAGCCGCTGCGTCTCACCGCGCTCCTGATCCACATCGGGCGGGGGCAGACGGAGCTTTCGAATAATCCAGGGCAGCGCCAGCCCCTCGACCAGCGTTCCCGCGACCACGACGAACGCCAAGAACTGCAGGAACTCCCTGTTCGGCGTCTCCTCCGGCAGCAAGAACGCGGCCGCCAGGGTCACCACTCCCCGGATGCCGGCGAACGACACCGCGATTCCTGTGCGCCAGCTCCATCCGCGGCCCCGCAACCATTGGGGGCCGAAGCGGTAGACCGACGTGGTGATGAGCATCCACACCACCCGCGAGACGACGAGCGCGAGCAGAATGACCGCTGAGATGCCGACGGTCGTCCAGAGGCCCGGGCCCGAGTCGACGACGCCGTCGAAGATCTCGGCGAGAGCGAGGCCCATAAGAAGGAAGACGGCGTTCTCGAGCAGGAACTGGATCGTGCGCCAGTTGATCGACTCGGCGATGCGGGCTTCGGCGGTCTGGATGATCGGGGATCGGTACCCGAGGAAGAGGCCCGCGACGACGACCGCCAGAACGCCGGAGCCGTGGAACAGCTGCGCGGGAATGAACGCGAGATAGGGCGTGACCAGCGACAGGCTGGTGTCGAGCACGGGGGCACGCAGCTGCTGTCGGATCTTCGAGAGCACCCACCCGACGCCCAGGCCTACCGCCACCCCGACGACCACGGCGATCACGAAGTCGGCTGCGACCATCCACGGATTGATGATGCTGACCATCGCGAGGATGGCCGCGTTGAGGGCGACCAGGGCGGTGGCGTCGTTCAGCAGACTCTCGCCCTCGAGCACGGTCACGAGTCGTCGGGGCAGACCGAGGCGACCGGCCACGGCCGTCACGGCCACGGCATCGGTCGGAGCAACGACCGCGCCGAACGCGAACGCGGCGGCCAGCGTGATCGCCGGAATGACGAGCCACGCGGCGAAGCCCACGACCACCACGGTGAACGCCACGAGTCCCACCGACAGAAGCAGGATGCCGTCGCGCCGGGCGCGCACGTCGACGAACGACGTTCGGATGGCCGCCGCGAAGAGCAGCGGAGGCAGCAGTCCGTAGAGGATCAGATCGGGTTCGATCTCGAGATGCGGCACGCCGGGGATGAACGAGGCCACCGCCCCGACCAGCACGAGCGACACGGGAGCCGACCAGCCGATGCGCCTCGTCAGCCCGCTGACCGCGACGGTGACGACCACGAAGGACACGATCCAGATGATCGCGACAACCGAGTCCTGCATGTGCCCCCCCTACGCGTTGATCGAGTAGGCCGCCCGCGGCCGTATCGAGATCATGAACCGTTCTACTGGTTCAACAATTCCTGCCAGTTGGCGGGCACGCGCCCCGCGGGCCCAGGAACGGGCTGATTGGCCGGGTGGCTGTCGGGTGCTGCAAGCTGCGGCGCTCCGTCGTAGTACTGCTCGGTCTCGAAGCTCCACACCCAGTCCTCACCGGGCTCGAAGCTCTGGATGATCGGATGCCCCGTCGAGGCTCCGTGCTTCGACGCGTGCTGGTTCGGCGAGCTGTCGCAGCAGCCGACGTGCCCACACTGGGCGCAGCGGCGCAGATGGAACCACCACTGATCGTCGGTCTCGAGACACTCGACGCAGCCGGTGCCGCTCGGCGGCACAGACGGATCGATTCCTGGAATCGTGCTCATAGTTCTCCCCGTTCTCCCTGGCGAAGCTCATGCCATGTGCCACTCAGAATAGTGGCGAGACGCTTTCTCACGGCTGTCCCCCTTGCGGACAGTCGGTACAGGTGTGCCACTACCTCTTGTCCGCAGCGGTACCTGCTGGTGCGAGCGTCACCACTCGCTGGGCGCGGGAGCCTTCGTCGCGGGCAGCGCCGTGGTCTGGCCCCACTCGTGCAGCCACTCGGGAACCGTGACGGTCTCGGGAATCGGGCCCACGGCATCCAGAAGCTCGGGCATCGGCACGATGCCGCCACTTCGCTTCAGAAAGCGCCCGCGGATGAACGCGTGCGCGTAGATCTCGCCGTCGACCGTGAAGCGCTGCTCGACGTAGACGGCCTTCTCATCGAAGCCGAGCACGCGAGACTCCACGTCGAAACGCTGCCAGAGAGTGAGCGACTTGCGAAAGCTGATCGTCTCGGCGACGACGACGGGGTACCAGCCACGCTTGTTGACGATCGACCAGATGCCGCTGCGCACGAGCATGTCGAGCCGTCCGAGGTCGAGGATCGACAGGTAGACCCCGTTGTTCATGTGCCTGAAGACGTCGAGGTCGGAGGGCAGTACGCGGAAGGGCGTGGATGCCACGTCGAACGTTCCCACGCGACGCCTCGACCGGGCGCGCCACTGGTACCAGACCGTTCGGAAGAAGAGGTGCATCCCCCGAATCTAGCTACCGGCCGCCTGTCCTTGTGCATCGAGTCGGTTTTCGATGTCGCGCAGCACACGCGCAAACACACGAGCATCCTCCTCACCGATGTGCCCGACGACGAGTTCTCTCACGACGTGAGAGTGACCCGGCGCTGCGGCGGCCAGCACACGTCGGCCCTCATCCGTGAGCACGACACGAACGCCCCGCGCGTCCTCTTCGACGGCTGCGCGCGAGACCAGATGCGCTTGCTCGAGTCTGCGCACCTGTTGCGTGAGCCTCGTCTTGGGATTCTGTGTGAGTTCGCCGAGCCGGGTCATGCGGCAACCAGTTGGTCCGTTGGCCTCGAGAATGCTCAGGATGGCGTACTCACCGTGCGTCAACCCGAACGGACGCAACTGCTCGCTGAGACGCCGCTCGAGCTTCCACTGCACATCGACCCATTGGCGCCACAACCCGGCCTCAGCAGGGGTCAGCCAGTTCTCAGTCATTTCTCCCCATCTTGTCCAATCCTGAACAAAAGAGTAGCGTGTCGTCAAGTAGTCCAATATTGGACTAGAGAGACGAGAACTGTCATGAATGAATCGAGAACCATTCTGGTCGCGGGAGCCTCGGGCTTCATCGGCACGGCGCTCACTGCGACGCTCGCGTCCGACGGGCACGACGTGCGCCGGCTCGTTCGCCGCGAACCGATCTCACCGGTGGAGACGCAGTGGCAGCCGGAGCGCCGTCAGCTGGCTCCCGGCGCTCTCGACGGTATCGATGTGGTGATCAACCTGGCAGGCTCCAGCATCTCTCAACTGCCCTGGACGGCAAAGAGGAGGACTCGGATCCTCGAATCACGTCTGGATGCGACAGCCACGCTCGTGGACGCGATCACGGCCTCACCCACACCGCCATCGGCTTTCCTGAACGCCTCCGCATCGGGCTTCTACGGTGACCGTGGCGACGACGCGCTCAGTGAAAACGCTGTGCGAGGAACGGGATTCCTCGCAGATGTCACGGCTCGATGGGAGGCCGAAGCCCAGCGAGCGGCCGCGTTCACTCGCACTGTGCTCCTGCGCACGGGAATCGTTCTCGCCAAGGGAGGCGGAGCCGCGGCACCCCTCGTTCCTCTCACCCTCGCAGGCCTCGGCTCGAGACTCGGCTCGGGCCAGCAGTGGTGGCCGTGGATCTCGCTCGTCGACGAGGTGCGCGCTATCCAGCATCTGGCTTCGGAAGACGTCCATGGCGCCGTGAACCTCGTCGGCCCGACACCCGCCACGAGTGAGCAGATAACCCGTGGGCTCGCTCGCGTGCTGCGCCGCCCACATCTCTTCGCCTTGCCCACGTGGCTACTGCGTCTCCCCCTGCGCGACGCAGCAGACGAACTGCTGTTGAGCAGCCAACGAATGCTCCCCGATCAGCTCATGAAGAGCGGGTTCCGCTTCACTCACGACTCAGTCGGAGCCGCCCTCGCGATGTTCGATCCGCGGCCGCCCTCTGAGGACGCGTATATGTGATCCAGACGTACGCTTGATCAATGACAACTACACTCCAGCACGCGCTTCCCTCCGGATTCACCGACCGTTCGACGGCGAGCGACGTGCTGGAGGGCATCGATCTGGCGGGCAAGACGGCCATCGTCACGGGCGGGTACTCCGGACTCGGCATCGAGACGGTCGCTGCGCTGTCGGATGCCGGTGCGCACGTCGTCGTGCCTGCTCGCCGCCCCGACGTGGCGCGAGAGGCTCTGGATGCGCGCGGCCTGTCCGAGGTCGAGGTCGACACGCTCGATCTCTCGGATCTTGCGAGCGTTCGAGCCTTCGCGGAGCGCTTCGTGGCATCGGGGCGAAGCCTCGACATCCTGATCAACAACGCGGCGATCATGGCGTCGCCCGAGGCGCGCGTCGGCGATGGCTGGGAGTCGCAGTTCGCCACCAACCACCTCGGCCACTATGTGCTCACGAACCTGCTGTGGCCCACGCTCGTCGCTGACGGAGGCGCCCGCGTGGTGGCCCTGTCGTCGACCGGGCACAAGCTCAGCTCCATGCGTTTCGACGACCCGCAGTTCACCTCGGGCTACGACAAGTGGCAGGCATACGGCCAGGCGAAGACGGCCGACAGCCTGTTCGCCGTGCAGCTGGATGCGCTGGGTCAGTCGCAGGGCGTCAGGGCATTCGCGGCGCACCCAGGCGGCATCATGACCGAGCTGCAGCGCCACCTGCCTCGCGAGGAGATGATCGCCTCGGGGTGGATCACGGAGGACGGCACCGTGAACGAGCGCTTCAAGACGCCGGCGCAGGGCGCGGCCACCTCGACGTGGGCGGCCACGTCACCGCAGCTTGTGGGAATGGGCGGCGTGTACTGCGAGGACTGCGATATCGCGGAGCCCACCGTCGCGGGCAGCCCGACGGCCCGCTTCGCCGGGGTGGATGCGCATGCGATCGATCCCGACGCCGCTGCCAAGCTGTGGGCGTTGTCGGCCGAGCTCACGGGCGTGAACGCGTTCGCGTAGCTTCTCGATCTGGCGACGTACACTCCTAGCGACCCCGGAGGACCACCATGGCAGCCGAGGCTTTTGATGCGCCAGCAGGGTTGAGGCGACTCATCGCAGAAGGGGCCATAACCGAGCGCTCTCTTCACTCCCTCACCGGAATGACCCTGGATGCGCTTCGAGCTTTCCTCTCGGTCGGCCAGTCGGAGATCGGGCTCACGACGACTCCGCTGGCGTTCTCCGACGAAGAGAGCGCGCGACTGTCGATTCTCGCGGCACAACTGACCGAGGGGATGACGATCCCCGACGACGATCGACTCACGGGGATTCTCGAGGCCCTCACGATCGAACTCCAGCTCACGCCTCAGAACATCGCCGCACTTGCCGGCCTCGACGCACGTGACGTGGCCGCGGCGCTCACAGACCCGCGATCTATCCCGGATGAGAAGAAGTACGCGATCGCCATTCGAGCCTCATATCTTCTGAGCGCTCTCAACCGCGCCGTTCGCCGTTCGGAATAGGGAACCAGCACGTCCCCGTGACTCCGTGGGGTCGTCGGCTGTCGAATCGACAGATTCCGCGGGACACGACATGATGGTGCTAGGCGATTAGACAGACGATCGTCTGATGAAAATCGGATGCGCGCGCTTTCGACATCCACGGCCAGATTGGAGCGCAGGCGATGACGACATCCCCGGGTCGACCCCTGCACATCGTTTTCTCCTTTCCCCGCGGCAGGGGCCACCTCGCTCCTCTGCTGCCGATCGCGCGCCAGGCCGAAGCGGCCGGACATCACACCGCCCTGATCGGCGCTCGAGAACCCGTTCTCGAGCAGACGGGGTTCACCCGACTCTGCCCCCGAGACATCCAGCTGCCGTCGAGCACCGACGGCACCGGCGCGATGAGGTCGTTCGACTCGAAGCGCGTACTGCAGAAAGTGGAAGAGGTGTTTCTGGGTACGGCCGCGTACGGCGCTCTGATCGACGTGCACCAGCTCCTGACCGACTGGGCCGCCGACATCCTCGTGTGCAGCGAATTCGACTTCGGAGCGATGACGGCCGCAGAGGAGGCCGGGGTGCCATGCGTCGTCGTGACTGCTTTCGCCACCGCGAGCAACTCGTGGAAAGACTCCATCAGAGTACCGATCCAGCAGCTTCGCTTCGCGGCGGGGCTCGCACCCGACCCGCATCTGGCCATGCTGGATGGAGCGCTGACCGTGGTGCCTGCCACCGCCTCGATGCGCCCCGACACCGACTTCCAAGGCCCCGTCATGCGACTGCGACCCACGCCCCTCGAGACCACGACACCGCATCCCGCGGCCGAGTGGTTTCGTGACGGCGACGAGACCATTCGCATCTACGTCACCCTCGGCACCGAGTTCAACACGAGTTCCGGCGACCTGTTCAGTCGCCTTCTCCAGGCGGTCGCCGAGCTGCCCGCTCGAATTCTGGTCACCACGGGCCCCTGGGTCGACCCGGGCACGATCGAACCCGGCGAGCGGCATGGGCCGAGCAGGATACGTGTCGAGCAGTACGTTCCCCAGGCCGAACTCATGCAGCATGCCGACCTCGTCGTGAATCATGGCGGGTCCGGCTCTGTCGTCGGGGCGCTGCACGCCGGCGTTCCGATGGTCGTTCTCCCGCTCGGCGCGGATCAGGTGCCCAACGGCGATTTCATCGAGGCCGCCGGGGCGGGGGCCGTGTTGATCGCGGAAACCGCAACGCCGACTGAGATCCGAACCACCGCGCGGCACATCTTGTCGACACCGGGATACCGCTCGGCCGCTCGGGCAATCGGAGGGCAGCTGAGTTCGCTGCCGACCGTCGGGGAGGTCATGACGGCCATCGAGGGGCTCCCGACCTCTTCTGGCCATCAGAGCCCAGCGTTCGAAGTGACAGAAACCATGCAGCCGTAGGGCCGACGGACACCCTGCCATCGGATGGCGCGTCAGGCGACATCCGGCAGGGCGAACGCGATCGCGTGCTGCCCGTGGGCAAGCTCCACCGCGTCGTGGCCCACGATATCCAGAACCGCCGACGTGCCTACCGGTACGAGACAGGCGACGTGCAGCTGGGTGCCCACCACGCGCCATTCGATCGACGCCTCGCCATACGGCGTCCTATGCCGCGCGCTCGCCGAGGTGAGCCCACCGCCGGGTCGCGGGGCGAATCGGATGCGGCGATAGCCGGACGATTCGGGCGACAGCCCTCCCACGACACGGTGTAACCAGTCGCCGACCGAGCCGAGGGCGTAATGGTTGAACGAGGTCATGTCGCCCGGATTGACGGTGCCGTCCGGAAGCATGCTGTCCCAGCGTTCCCAGATAGTGGTGGCGCCCATCCTGACCATGTACAGCCACGACGGGCATTCGTCAGAGAGCAGAAGCCGGTACGCCGCCTCGTCTTGCCCTCCGAGCGTGAGCGCGTCAGAGATGACGGGCGTGCCCGCGAATCCGGTCTCCACCCGACCCCCCGCCTCGTTGACCAGCGCTGCGAGGCGGGCGGTGCCGACTCGTTGCAACTCCTGGGTCGGCCATAGGTGGAACGCCGTTGTGAGTGCGTAGGCAGCCTGAGAGTCTCCCTGCACCCTGCCGTCGGCGCTGAGGAAACGGTCTGCGTAAGCCGAAGCGACCGCGGAGGCGAGGTCGCCGTAGAACTGCGCATCCTCGGACTCACCGATGATCTCGGCGGTCAGCGCCAACCGCCGGGCGGACTGAGCGAAATATGCCGTCGCGACCAGGTACGGGTCAGTCGTGGCGAGTTCCGGCTCGTCCGCTGGGGCCGCCGGGTCGAGCCAGTCTCCGAGCTGCATCGTGCCCTCGCAGATCAGGTCGTCACCGGCGCGAGCGTGCACCTCGTCGACCCACGCCTTAGCGCTCGGGTACTGCCGGCGGAGCAACTCCGTGTCGGCGGTGCGCTCATGCAGAACATCGGGAGTGAGTACCGCGACATCGCCCCATACGGCCACCGGGTCGACGGGCGCGTCCTGCCAGCTGCCCAGCGGAAGGTACGGCACGTAGAACGGCACCGTGCCACGATCGATCTGCTCGACCGCGACGTCCTCCAGCCACGATGAGAGCATTCCGGTGACCGAGTAGAGAAAGGAGGCCGTGGGCGCGAACACCTGGATGTCGCCCGTCCAGCCGAGCCGCTCGTCACGTTGTGGGCAGTCCATCGGTATGTCCACGAAGTTCGACCGCATGCTCCAGAGGATGTTCTCGTGCAGTCGGTTGACCTCGGTGTTCGAGCTCTCGAACCAGCCTGCCCGCTCCATGTCGGTGTGGAGAACCCGGGAGGCTACGCCGTCACCCGAGAGCTCACCTTCCCATCCGCTGATCTCGGCATATCGATAACCGTGGATGGCAAAGCGCGGTTCCCATGAGAAGTCGCCCGGCGGAAGCTCGACTGTGTCGGTCGCCTTCGCCTGACGCAGCGTGCGCGTATAGAGCTCACCGTCCTCGAGAAGCTCGGCATGCCGCAGCACGATGGTGCTTCCGTTGGCAGAGTGGCCGCTGATGCGCAAACGACCCGAGTGATTCTGCCCGAAGTCGATGATCCAGCGCCCGGAACCCTTGCTCTCGATGCTCACGGGCGCAAGTTCGCCGGTGCAGCGGACGGGCGGACCGGTGGGCGCGACCAGCCTGGCCGAGCCACGGTCGCGCAAGACTACGTCGCTCCATGACGGATCGGCCCAGCCTGGCGCAGACCAACTCTGATCGTCATCGCGAAGATCGACGTGCTCCCCGTCATAGATGCTCGAAAGCACTATCGGGCCGAAACCGGCTGTCCACGTGCCATCACTGGCGATGACGGTACGTCGCCCGTCCGCCCGGGTCAGCTCGATCTGGGCGAGCACAGACTGATCGTCCCCGTAGACGTTTCGTGATCCACCTTCGAAGCCGATGCGATCGCGCCACCATCCGTCTGACAGCCAGATTCCGATGGCGTTGAGCCCAGGCGTGATGTGCTGATCGAGATCGAACGTCGCGTAGCGCAAACGGTGCTGGTAGCTGGTCCAGCCGGGCGTGAGTTCCTCGTCGCCGACTCGGCGCCCGTTGACCTCAGCCTGAGCAAGTCCATGGGCGGTCAAGTAGAGACGGGCTCGCACGACATCATCGGGTGCGGTGAATTCGGCACGAACCCGCCCCGGGCGGCGATCGGTCTCGCGGTCTTCTGGCCATCCGGGACCCACGAAGCGACCAGACCAGTCGTCGTCGTCGAGCAGTCCCAACTCGACAGTCGCGCGTTCACTCCACTCGCTCGTGCCGAACTCGGAAATACCGGCCACCCGTACGTGCACTCGCTCGCGAGACGAGAGAGTGCGGCCAGGCCAATCGACGAGGATCTGCCCGTCGCCGTCGATCGTGTACGCGGTTAATTCCGAATCGCGGCCGGGGATATCGACTGTGACTTCGATCACCGCGCCGGATTGCCGAAATCCCTCGGGGGCTGTGGCGTAGTTCCACGACAGGCGCGGTCTAGGCTCGCCGATTCCGAGTCGACCGTTGGCGTGATGCTCAAACCGGACACTGACGGGGCGAGGGGCAAGGATATCGGCCGGGCTCATCCCTTCACCGCACCGGCTGCGAGCCCGCGCATGACGCGTTGGTTGAGCACGAGGTACAGAGCCAGAATGATGAAGACGTTGATACAGATCGCCGCAAAAGTCGGCCCGTAATCGACGACCCCGAACTGTCCCGTGAAGTTGAGCAAGCCCACCTGCACGGTCCGCAGACTGTCGTCGGTGGTGAACGTGAGCGCGATCAGCAGGTCGTTCCAGAGAAAGAAGAACTGCACCAGCGCGATGGTGAAGATCGCGTTTCGCATCATCGGCAAAGCGATGAAGAAGAACGACTTCAGCGTGCTCGCACCGTCGATCGTCGAGGCCTCGAAGATCTCCCGCGGGATGTTGCGGAAATACGTCGCCATCATGAACACGGTCAAGGGCAGCGCCGTAGCCGTATAGGTGATGATGAGCGGCCAGAGCGTGGAGCTGAGGCCGAGGTTGAAGTACACGGAAAACAGTGGCAGCAGGATCATCTGACCCGGGATCATGATGCCCACGAGGAACACGAGCAGCAGGGTGTTGCGGCCTTTGAAGACCATGATCTCGAGCGCGAATCCGGCGGCGGTTCCGATGAGGAGGCAGATCGCAAGAGAGGGGAAGACGGCGATCACTGAATTGAGCAGATAGTGCGCCGTAGACTCCCACGCGATGGAGTAGTTGGAGAAGTTGAACCAGTTCTCCGGCAAAGCCCATGTCGGGTTGTTCAGGAATTCATCTTGCGTTTTCAGCGAGCCAAGCACCAGCCAGACGAGCGGGTACACGAAGACGATCAGCAGAACTGCCACGACGATCCAGCCTGGGATCTTGCCGAGCACAGACCTTGCGCTGCGCCGACGCCGCACGGTCTG
>Ga0308163_10001057_pt1 | contig 34477 bp, 29 predicted proteins | sample PhyTR1_FD_201037 | JGI IMG/M metagenome (GOLD analysis project Ga0308163, IMG submission 201037) | Phyllosphere microbial communities from UC Gill Tract Community Farm, Albany, California, United States - DLSLT.R1 | ecosystem: Host-associated > Plants > Phyllosphere > Unclassified | place: USA... | reverse complement strand
CGGTCGCGACAGCGGCGATCTCGCCCGCCAGTTGCTGGTACTGCAACCGGGACGATACCGTTTCGCGTTCACCGTCGATCCCGGCAAGACCGGCGCGGCTGCCAAGCTATACTGGTCGATCTCCTGCGGCACCGCGGCCCCGGGCGACCGGAACACGCTGATGACCGTTCCCGTGGCGCCGAGCGCCAAGCCGCACCACATCGCGGCCGAACTCGTCGTTCCAGCCGGCTGCGCCGCGCAGACGCTGACGCTGCGCGGCGAGGCGGGAGACTTCCCGTCGCCGCTGGGCGTGACTTTGCGCGACCTCGATCTGCGTCCTTTGTCGGGACCGGCATCCAAAGCCGCATCGGAAACCACGCCATGATCCGCCACGCGGTCGTCCCGGCCTATCTGCTGCTCTGCCTGTTGCTGGGTGGCGCGAGTGCGGCCGGCTTCATCGCCAATTTCATGCTCCAGATCGCAAGCCTGCCACTGATCGGCTGGGCCATATGGCAGATGGTGCAGGAACGCCCCTCGGCGCAGATCCGGGCGCCGCTTAGCCTGCTGGCGATCTTCTTCGTCATCGCGTTGCTCCAGCTGGTGCCGCTGCCGCCCGCACTCTGGACCGTGCTGCCCGGCCGCGGCGCGGTGGTCCAGGGCTATCGCCTGCTCGGTATCCCCCTGCCCTGGCTGCCGTTGACGCTGGCGCCGGATGTCGCGCTGTCGAGCATCCTCTGGCTGCTGCCGGCCTTTGCCTGTCTACTCGGTGTCGTCGTGCTCGGTGCGTTTCGCGGACGCGGCATCGCCACGGCGATCGTCGCGGTCACGCTCGCCTCGGTCGCGATCGGTGCGCTCCAAGTTATCGGCGGGACCAGCGCCTATCTCTACCGGATCACCAATTACGGCGTCGCCGTCGGCTTCTTCGCCAACGGCAACCACAATGCAACGCTGCTGCTGGTCTGCATCCCATTCCTCGCAGCGCTTCAGGCGACGCTGCTGAAGCGCAGCGGGTCGCAGCGCAGTGCCTCGGCCATCCGACTGCTCGTCGGTGCGGCCTATGCCATCATCCTGGTCGGGCTGCTAATCAACTCGTCGCTGGCGGGGATCGGCCTTGGCGTCCCCGTAGCGCTCGGGTCATGGCTGGCGTTTGGCAACCAGCGCCCCGCGCTGCGCCGTGGGATCGCCGTCGCCACCGTCGTCCTATCGCTCGTCGCGGTCGTCACGATCGTAGTGGGTCCGTTCGGCAATAATCTGTTCGGGACGCAAACGAGCAACGTCGAACTGTCGCGCCAGACCTCGTTCGCGCTGACCCTGCGCGCCGCGCGCGACTATTTCCCGGTCGGCTCGGGGACTGGCAGCTTCCAGCCCGTCTATCACATGCAGGAACCGCTCGGGTCGGTCACCACCACCTTTATGAACCATGCGCATAGCGACTGGATCGAGCTGCTGCTGGAGACGGGTCTCGTCGGGATCGCGTTCGCCGCGCTGTTCCTAGCCTGGTGGATCGTCCGCGTGTGCGCGATCTGGCGCGCCGAAGAGTCCGATCCGTTCGCGCAGGCAGCCGTTATCGCGACCGCGGCGATCATGCTGCACAGCGTGGTCGACTATCCGCTGCGTACCGCGGCGTTGTCGGCGGTATTCGCGGTCTGTATCGGCCTGATGTCGGGAGCACGTCCCTATACGCGGCGCAGCCGCGAGCCGTCCTCGGCCCGCCATCTGACGCTGTAGCGCAGCCCGCTATGCCGTCGCCCGCGCGATGGCGTCGAGATAGCGCGCCTCGACGACCGACACGTCGAACTCGCGCTCGGCGATCTCGCGACTGCGCCGCCCCATTGCCGCGCGCGCGTCCGCGTCCAGGGCGAGCAACGCGAGCATCGCATCCGCCAACGACCGCGCGTCGCGCGGCGTGCACAGAAAGGCGTTCTGTCCGGCGCGCGCGATCTCGGTGCAGCCGGGCACGTCGGTGGCGATCAGCGGACGCCCCATCGCAGCCGCCTCGAGCAGCGAGCGCGGCATGCCCTCGCGGTAGGAGGGCAGCACGACCGCGGTCGCGCTCGCCAGATAGGGCCGCACGTCGGCCGCCTCGCCGAGATAGCGCAGGCATCCCTCGCGCTCCCACCCCTCGACGGTGTCGCGGTCGATCGCGGTACGGTTCTGGACGTCGAGGAAGCCGAGCAATTCGAACGCGACGTCGGGCCGCGTCTCGCGGACGATCCGCGCGGCATCGGCGAATTCGACCACCCCCTTGTCGCGCAGCAGGCGCGCGACCATCAGGAACACCGGCGTCGCCGCCTCGCTCGCCGGCTCTGGAACGAATTGGGCGAGATCGATCCCGGAGCCGGGCAACAGCGCGGTGCGCGGTGCGCGGACCAGCCGCTGCGCGACGAACAGGTCGCGGTCGTGCCGGTTCTGGAAGAACACCGTCGAGGACCGGGCCAATGCCCTACGATAGAGCATTCGAACGATACGGGTCAGCAGCCCAATTTTGATGAACGCGGTGCCGAGACCGGAGATGTTGTTAATGACCGGGATGCCGAGGACATGCGCCGCGAGCGACCCATAGACGTTCGGCTTGATCGTCCAGCCGAGGAACGCGACCGGGCGTAACTCTTTCAGAATGCGGTAATAGTGCGCGGCGAGTTTCAGATCGCGCAGCGGCGACAGCCCCTTGCTATCAATTGCGATGGAGATGTGGCGCACGCCCAGCGCGGCCAGCGCCGCACAATGCGCATCGTGTGGCGACAGTGCGACGACCTCGTACCCTTCGCGCTGAAGACGCGCGATGAGATTACTGCGGAAGTTAACAAGGTTCCAGCTCGTGTTGATGGATAGCACTATCGTAGGTTTCATAAGGGGGACCAGTGAGAGAGAACCACGCCGCTCTAACCGCTGGACGGTCCTGATCAAAGGAATATGGAGCTTACGCCTCCCTCTCCCCCATCGCTCATTCGTTAGACGGCAGGTATCGTATTGGCGATATTCACGATGTGGACCACCGATGCAGCCGATTTTACGTTGAACCAAACATCCCCAGCGCGATATTCGCTTTATTTGCTATCAGTTTGACCGAGATGATAATCGGGTTGAGGTCCAAAGCCGGCGGTGACTGAGCACTCATTAAAGGTTTTACCAGAACACCTAATCTTCCCTCTGACACCAAATCTGACGCTGTCTTCCTCCGGTTATGCGGCGTTGAACTATTTAACCGTTCTCGCCAGCTTTGACGTCTAGTTTCCCAAACCATTTGCGGCGTTATATTCATAATTTTCTTAAATCACTCAGCACTTCAGCAGCGACTCATCGCCTGCCATCCTATCGCCATTTCGTAATTGATCATCATTGGCGGATTATATTTTCATTATAAATAACCTGCACCATCGCTTCCTGTTTGCCACTTTACAGACGATGGATCGTCGTATCCGAAAACAAGATGTTTTGATAAGGCACCCAAGCCCAAGAAAAGTCCGCGAAGGTAAAGTACACATACTCCACTATAAAATTATAACCAATAACCCCCAAAAGCAAAGAGGGTGCTGGCGCGCCCCCTCTCTTTGATAAGGCGTATGGGAGCCCCGCAAAAGTAACGACCTGAAGTGGAATAAGAAATAGCGCAAGACGGTCTACGCCGACCGACGATGCAGAATTTACTAAAGCCAATAACGACAATAGAGAAAGATAGGAACAGATAGTCCATACATGCTTAATGTACCGAGACATCTGATATTTGTCTTTGAACGTCAAAAATATGAGACCAGCAACTACGTTCATACTTACCCTAAGGGCTGCGCCGCTAGATTGGTAATCACTGGACACATAGTTTGTGACCAGTTTATCCGCATCCCCCCCTAACACCACTAAGCCGATTGCTACAAATGTAACAACTCCTATTGCGGCATGAACTGGACGACGAGCAAGCGCAGGCGCCAACAAGATCGGCAGGAACAGTATCGCAGTTTTATGGAATAAGGCTGCAACTAAAATTCCACCAATAGTCCGAACTAGGCGATCACGATTTGCCTGAGAAATTGTCCAGCAAATCACGCCGATAGCAGCCGCCTGCCGCGTGTAACCCATACCCACCACAATAATCAGGTATGGCGTCGCGGTTGTCATCGCCAACCAAGAATTGACTTGTCTCTTTGCAAGAGCTGACAACCCAGCAATTAAGACCGATCCGCATACTAAGTTAATCGGCCACAGACCCCCATTAAACCGGGCAGATACCCAATTCAAAAATCCATAAGCGGGATCAGTAATTTTCAGATTAAAGGATAAAGGCTGAAAGTACATCAAGTCGTACATTTGAAGATACGTCTCCCAGTCGCCGCCTACTTCATACCGAAGGCCAACCATCAAAGCCGTTGCTACAAATGCAATTAAAAATAATAGGTTTTCCTGCTTCCTATTAACTGGCGATGAGAATTGTATTGCGCCAAGCGCCCAGATCAGAAACAAGCCATAAAAAGGTAGCACCGCAGTATTCTCCGTTACCGGCCAGCGAGATCGGCCACCGGCGACCTGCTACGGTTTTTGGCATAGTGCCTCAAAAGGCGGGTGGCTGGAACCTCGAACCAAGAATGGTAAGCAATTCCAACTGCCACTGACACGATTATCCCCATAGATAGAGCCATCCACTCCGTTGAGTAAATGTGTAACCTAGCCGCTATTCGTGTCGTGATGGAGATCAACGGATTGTGCACCAGATATATTGCATAAGATCCACTTCCAATCTGCAGGGCGAACCGATTAAATTTTTGCGATATGTTGGAGTCCCAATATACGATGGGCAACATCAGAGCTGCAATTGCTCCTCCCCCCAATACAGAAGCACTCCTGTCAAGATCAAATTCTACATACCATATAAGAATCGCAGCAATAGACGCCACATATGGCAGATATGATCCTTGCAGTATTTTGCGTTTGAATGCCGCCGCTACCATTATTCCGAATATAAACTCGATATTAATCAAAGATAGGCCCACCGAGTAAGGCAATATTTCACTAAAACCTGCTGCAATTGATGCAAAAATTGCGGATGTCCACAGAAATAAAATTAAAGCAAGTCGCCGAGTAAAAAATCCTATCGCAAATAATATATAAAAAACCAACTCATGTTGCAATGTCCATGCAACAGATAACGCCGGAACATTTTTACTGGGCAAAAGTGTTATTGAAGAGAATACATTCCATGTTCGGTCGTTGTTAGAACCCAACATAATATAAAGAATAATTAAGCTAATCGAAATTGGTATATACGGAGTATATACACGAATCGCTCTATTTGTTGCAAATATCTTGGCTGACTTCCATCCGGGTAGAGATTTTTGCGTAGAATGATAAATTATGAAGCCGCTTAGGACGAAAAAAAAGTCGACGCCAAACCAACCGAATTCAAAGAATTCTTGAAAAGGGTATGTTATGGGTCTTATTAGCTCTCGCGCACTCAATGAGGCATGGTGACCGACGACTGCGAGCGCAGCGATTGCGCGCCCTACCTGTAGGCTACCAAGCCGCTCTTTATTCGTCTCTATCATGGAGCTCTCACGTATCCTCGATCCGGACAGATAACCAGAGGTACGATTCAGCCATCTCCAGTAACTTCAAACTGCAGTGTTTGCCTGGACATCGTCGGTCAGGACGTAATCCCAGTTGGTAAGTATGATGGCGTCACGGGCTTTTCGTTGAAGCAAATCTCAGCCTGCTCGGTTGCCAACCACTGGTCGAAAGCGCAGGAGGGGCTGGTGAAACTGTTGGCACTAACGAAGTACGGCCGCCAAGCGGCGAGCACCCGGCAACGCCTGATGCAATACGAGCCCTATCTAGCACACGACGGGGTAGAGGTCGCATATGCCCCGCTGTTCGATGACGCCTATGTACACCGCCTTGCCAAAGGCCATCGCAAGAATTTCGCGCTCATCGCCCTTGCTTATGCGAACAGATTGCGTCTGTTGATGGCACGCGACGACGCCGATTTGATCTGGCTGCACTACGAGGCGTTTCCATTCCTGCCTGCGCCCTTCGAGCGGCTGTTGGCAAAGCGGCGTCGCCCGGTCATCGTGGATTATGACGACGCCATCTTCCACATGTATGACGACCATACGCGCAGCCCGGTCCGCCGGCTGCTGGGGGGGAAGCTGAAAACTACCATCGCGCAAGCCAGCGCTGTCACAGTGGGCAATGATTACCTGCGTGAATATGCGATTGCGCACAATCAAAACGTGCACGTCCTGCCAACAGTGGTCGACACTGCACTGTACCGGCCTGCCGACACGCGGGTACCGGGGCCGCTGGTGGTGGGCTGGATCGGCTCCCCCTCGACCTGGCGCTATGTCGAGCCCATTTTACCGACGTTGCTGCCGCAATTGCGCGCGTCAGGCGTGTTATTCCGGGCAGTGGGCGCCGGCCCGGCTGCGGCACGCTGGGCCGACGTGGAGGCTCTCGAATGGTCCGAGGCGAGCGAAATCGCGGCAGTTCAGTCGATGGATATCGGCATCATGCCGCTCCCAGACGAGCGCTGGGCACGCGGCAAGTGCGGCTATAAGTTGATCCAATATATGGCATGTGGCCTGCCTGTCGTCGCCTCCCCCGTAGGCGTCAACAGCCAGATCGTGCGCGAAGGGATCAACGGCTTCCTTGCATCCGACGTGGACGCGTGGGCGCGTGTCATTCGTGAGCTACTGGACAATGCCGATCTCCGGCAAAAATTCGGCGCAGCCGGCCGCGAAATTGCAGAGCGGGAATATTCCTTGGCCGTTTACGGGCCCAAGTTAGCAGCGCTCGTACGCGGTCTTTGCGCACGTCGCGATTGAGCTTCGCAATCGCATGTCATCACGCCGGATAGTCGGCGACGCTCACGTTGAAGCTATTTTACAGTGTCTATATGAGCCAGGGCGTCGTGAGGTGCGGCCCCACGAACGCCTAATAGCGGATCGTAAGAAATCAACTCGGCCACACCGCTAGTTTGTCCGATGCTTTAATTCAAAACGACGCTCTAAGCTGACTACAGATTCAGCGTATATCATCGTGCTTTAACCGGCGGGCGGGATTACCGACCCAGGTTTCGCCTGCCGGCACGTCCTTGGTAACAACTGCGCCGGCACCAACTAACGCGTATTCGCCGATTGTAACGCCTGGAAGCACGACCGCTCCGGCACCAATGCTAGCGCCACGCCGGACGATCGTCTGGTCGAAACTGTTGGGATATACCTTCGAGCGAGGCCGGCGATCATTCGTGAATGTCGCGTTGGGGCCACAGAAAACGTCGTCCTCCAAAACGATTCCGGCCCAGACATACACGCCGCATTTGAGAGTTACCCGATCCCCGATCCGCGCGCCGCCTTCCACCAGCGTATGCGCGTTCAAATTGCAATCAGCTCCGATAACCGCTTCGTCCAAGACGACCGAAAATTGCCAGATCGCAGTCCCCGCACCGATCCGCGCATTAGGGTGAACATAGGCCTGATCGCTGATCCTGGCCGGGGGCACGACGTCGCTCGTGTTTTTCATTTGGTCTCCTGTTTGCGCGGCTTAGGCTGCATCATCGCCCATTCCATTTCCCCTAGCTTGTTGTAGAGCGGACGCACCATGCCAAACCGCTTTAACATCAGCATTGTCTGCCTGACATATAATCAAGAACGCTATGTTACCGATGCAGTCCGCAGTGTCCTTGCACAGGACTTTCGTGGTCTTGAGATCGTAATTTTTGACGACTGCTCTACCGATGCTACTTTTGCGCTAACACAAGACATCGTGGACCGGTACGACGGCCCCCACACCGTCCGGCTGCACCGCAATCCACTAAATCTTGGCATCACCGGCAATCTGAGTCGTGCCATAGCGGACACCAGCGGCGACTTAATCATTTTTGCGGCCGGCGATGACATATCGCGCACCGACAGGGCTTCTGTCCTGATGGATGCATGGCTTACGGCGGGCGGAGGTCCCACTGTCCTGTATTCCAATTGCAATGCCATAACGGCAATGAACGAACCGTTCACCGACACTGGGGGGCCTCTCTATCCCGGTCCGCACAGGATAGAGGACATGGCGGATGGCGTCCTGCAAGTGCTGGGCGCGACGTCGTCAATCACTCGCGATCTACTTGATGATTTCGCCGCTATCATTCCATCAGCTAAGTATGAGGACCGAATTTTCCCGTTTCGTGCGCTGCTGAAGGGTGGGAAGGTGGTATTTATCGACCAACCGCTAATCGATTACCGGCTTCATGTCGGCGTATCGCAGCAGCGGGCGGCGGATGCGCGAGAGTATCTGCTGGCGCATAGCCTGCGGGACGAACAAACCCGCTTGGCAGATGCAATCCAGCGGCTGACCGATCTCATGACCGTCGCACCAGAGCGTGCGGATTTGCGCCGACGGTGCGAAAGGACGATTCTGACGCATGAAGCGAGGATAGCGTCAGCGCAGGGAGCCACGCGCCTCCACGAGCGCGTCTTGTGGAACAATCTGTTGCTGGGTGGCAGCAGGATGACCGCACTAAAGCTGTACGCGAAGCATCGTTTCTATCCGCTCGCCAGGCATTTCATCAAAATCTGACACCCGCGCGCAGTTGATCAACCCGCCCCGTTCGCTGGGCGATACAGCATACGCAATATTCTAAGGCGCTGCCGAAGATAGATTTTCACGGTTCGCGACCACCGCCCGCCATTAACCAGTCGCTGTAGCAAGACCCTCTCCTGCCCCCATCCGGATGCCTCGCCGAACGCGATCGCAGTTTTATGTTCGCGGATCGTGGCGCGGCACTGTCTTTCCCCCTCGGCGGCATCGGGCATGGCGTGTAGCAGATCCGCCAGACGCTGTCGGGCGTCCTGCAGCCCGCGGCGCTGTCCATTGAGCCAGAAGCGATCGGCTTCCGTCTTCTCCTCAGGCATTCGCGAAACGCCGCCCTCAAACCGATAATCGATCAAGGATTCATCGACGTAGACGACGCTACCGCCCAGAAGCAGCGCACGGAACGGTAACACCCGGTCTTCGTGGATCACCTCGGGCGAGATCGCTGGAAAACGGCGGAACAGCGAGGCAGTGACCGCGCAAGTGGCACCATGTACGTCCAGATCGCCACGGCAGGCCTGATCGAAGCTGGGCGGCTCACGTCTCATAACCGGCGATCGACCGACGATCATCTCGCCTGCAAAATTGATCATCCGGCAATCAGAATAGATCACCGCCGGGCCGCTACCATTTGCCTGCCATGCCTCGACCAAACGGGTCGTGCGCTGCGGCGCCGATATGTCATCACCGGCTGCCAAAATAATGAATTCGCCTTGCGCGCGTTCGATCTGCGTCTGCAAGTGCTTCGACAAACCAAGATTCCGTGGCGGCTGCGTTACGCTCACGTCGTGCGGGCCGGCATAGGCCGATACGGCATCCTCGATTACCGCGAAGGTCTCATCGGGAGAGCAATCATCCGAGATGAGAATCTGCAGGTTCGGATAGTCCTGCGCGAGGGCGCCTTCGACCGCATCGCGTACAAAGGATTCCTGCTTGTAAGACAACAGAATTAGGGTGACGCGGGGATGGACAGGCACGTCCTTGTTTGTGAGATAGGCGCTGTCAGGTCAACCCGGCCAGATGCCTCCGGGTTAAAGCGAGAGCCTGACACACGGCGTACTTTGAGACAGGACTCAAACATGGCACATCGCCTCAAACTGGTGAGACTCATTCCGGTACTCGACTTTGGCGGGGTCGAAACAAATTTCGAGATATGGTCGCAATTCGCTGATCGTGAACGCTATGATCTCCGCGTTTGCACGTTTTGGAAAGATGGTGCTGCGGCAGAAAAAATTCGTGCCTACGGCATACCGGTCGATGTGCTCGGCGTTGATCCGTCCATCCGCAATCCTCGCGCCACATTTGCGCTAGCCAAATACCTGCGCCGTATCCGGCCTGACATCCTCCAAGCCAGCATCGGTGAAGCAAATTTTCACGCGGCCCTTGTCGGTAAAGTAAGTGGGGTACCGGTAGTCATCATCGAAGAGCATGGTGTGCCAAACCGACCTTTACCCTACCGGCTGATCCACGCCGCACTGTATCGCATGATCGATGCTATTATTGGAGTTTCCCAGGTTTCTCTTGATTATGTAGTGGATCGGGAATTTGCGCCGCGCAACCGAACCTATCTACTATACAATGCCGTTCCGGCTGAATTCTTCGCCCCTGTAGCTCCGCATTTCCCACGTCGCGGTCCATTCCGCTTCGTCACAGTGGGACGCCTCCATCCAGTAAAAAATCAGGCCCGTCTTATTCAGGCATTTGCCCATGTAATTTCCGCTCATCCCGGAGCGCAGCTAACTATCGTTGGAGGTGGCAATCTTCACTCAACGCTCGCACGACAGATTGCTGACTTGGGTCTGACTGACCACGTAAAACTAACAGGCTACAGCAGCGAAGTGCAGGCGATCCTTGATACTGCCGACTGCTTCGTTCTGCCCTCACTTACCGAGGCATTCGGCATTGCAATGGTAGAAGCAATGGCCAGACAAATTCCGGTGATTGCGTCAGCCGGCGGAGCCTTATCAGAAGTCGCAGGAAGTATAGGTAAAGAATGGATTGTAGACCCGTTAGATGTTGCCGGCTGGTCACATGCGATGATCACGATGTTAGAGCTAGACGATCAGCAGCGTTCGTCTTTAGGACGCGGGGCGCGGCAGGTTGCGGAGCGCTATAGCCCCGTTCGCCATATAGAAGAATTGCACTCGATCTACAATGAATTGCTAAATCGCGCGAAACTAGTGCCACAGTCGCACTAACGGTCAACGCGATTTCTCTTTAATCAGTGCGGTCTGTTTCTGGGCCAACACGTCGCGGTAGAGTGCGTCAATGTCACGGGCGTAGCGCGCCGCCCCGAAACGAGCAACGGCGCGCAGATAGCCTGCCTCGCCCATCTGCCGACACCGTGAAGGATCACGCACCAGTGCAAGCACGGCCTCGGCGATTGCATCCGTGTCTCCAGGTGGTACCAGCAGCCCGGTTTCGCCATCCGCGACGACGCTCGGGATCCCCCCTACGTCGGTCGCCACCACGGGCAGGCGCATGAACATCGCCTCCGCCAGTACCAATCCGAACGCTTCGGTAGATGGCGGATGCACCAGCAGGTCGAGCGCTGCAAAATATGCCCGGGTATCACCCTGATACCCGGCAAAGACGACATACCGTTCGACGTCCAGCGACCGCGCAAGGTCTTCCAACATGACCTGATCGGGCCCCTCCCCCACGATCAGCAGGCGGGCGTCGATACCACCCGCCCGGATTATTGGTAGCGCGCGGATAGCGTCGCTGAACCGCTTGTGTTCATCGTACAGCCGTCCGACACAACCGATGACGAAGCTGTCGGCCGCCAACGCAAGCGTTGATCGCACAGCCTGAACGTCGCCTAGTGCCGGGGGCGATGGCTCCGGGACGCCGTTAAGGATCATCGCGACCTTGGCCGCGGGCAAGCCCAGCGTCTGCCGCAAATAATGTTCGGTCGCCGGTGATACCGCCACGGCACGATCGCTTAGTGCCATGAACGAGCGATAAAGTGCGGTTCCCTTGCGCGACCGCGGCTGATTGTCGGGGTCGGACGTTTCCTCAGTAAGGATCGCTGGTACGCCGGCCAAGCGCCCCGCCACGGCGGCCAAGCTGATGCCTTCGAACACCGCGCCATGCGCGATATGCGGGCGGAACCGCTTGAGCGCGGCATAAGCACGCCGATGCGCCCCCAGGTCGAGCGGGTAGCAAAGCACGCCGACCTCGACGATCGGGCACCCCGCTTCGCGGAACAAGTCGGGCAGCGCGCCGATCGCCTTGGTGCAGATCAGCAGTTGCTGATAGCGGTCCTGTGGAAGCAGCCGAGCAAGCGACAAACGGGTCTGCTCCACCCCCCCCGACCCGACCGTTTCCAGGCAGTGCGCGACCCTGATCCGACCGGTGATGCCAGCGCGATCGCCGTTGCTGTTGCCTACCCTCGTCATTTACCGACAATCGCCTTTGTCCAGCACCCGATCTTGGCCAATGGCCCGGCGGCAAGGCTATCATTATGCGTCAAACGGAAGACCAATTGCGCCGCACTTGCGAGTACCGCGACGATACCGACGACAAGCGCCGCGGTTTCAGACAATGCCGCCGCCCCGAGAATGAGCACGCCGCCAGCAAATGTTTGCACCAGGAGCAACACGACGCGCCGCGACCAGAGAAAACCGGTGCGTTGGCGCACTACAACGAAGACGGTCGGCAGATACACACCATACATTATTAGAAAGACCAGTCCGGAAGCGATGACACCGAGACTTGGCGTCGCTACCCACAAGAACGAGACCATCACCAGAGGCGCCATAGTGTCGGTCAAGAAGAACCGGCGGCCGGCGCCGGCGGCCAGCAGGACGAAGCTCATTGGCCATGCCGCCAGCTTAAGCACGTCGCCAAGCACCTGCCAGCGCAGGATCCAGGCCGCATCGGCAAATGCGCTAGAATATAGCAAGCGCACGATAATCGGTGCCGCAGCCAACGTTCCTAGGATGATCGGCGACGCCATCAACAGCAGAGCCTCGGTCTGCGAGTTGACCGTCCGGTTGACCTCCGCACGATCGGTGATGATCATGGTGAGGCGCGGATAATAGTCGGATCCCATCGCCTGCAAGATAACCGACAGATACATCGACGAGATCGCCCAGGAAGCTTGGAACTGACCGAGGGAAGCGGGCCCCAGCGTCCGCGCCAGCACCGCGCGCGCGCCCAGCATTAGCACTGCAGAAATCAATCCGGTGATCGTGAACCAGAAACCGATCCGCGCCATCCCGACCCAATGCCGGCGCAAAGCAAGCCAGGGTATCCGGCCCGGCCGCGCCGACCATTGCCGCCAGACGACCCACTGCCCAACTAGTAAAGCAATGACGGGCGCGCTAACGAGATAGACGATCACGATCCATCGCGATGGCACGACATAGAGCGTGATGCCCGCAGCGACGATCGACATGATCGCAGTGGTAACCCCGATCTCTGCCAACGCCCGCAAGCGTCGGAGACCGGTGAGCAAGGCGACTTGGCTGCCGGCAAGCACTATCGCCACCAATCCAAGCGACAGCCAGCCTATCGCGCCCGCATGCTGAACATCGCCGGTCAACGCCTTCGACAGCGGCGCCCGCAGCAGAAAGAAAGTGAGACCGCCTACGATCGCCAGCAGCAACGTGCCCCAGAATAGCGCCTGCGACGCCTGCAGCAACTCAGCCTCGTCTTCAGATGCAGACGCCTCGGCAATCTGCCGAGTTCCCACGGTGTTAATACCTAGCCCGGCCACGGCAGAGGCGGTACCGAGCAAATTCTGGAACAGGCCGATCAAGCCAATACCCGCCGGTCCGAGTACTAAAGCGACCAATTTTGTTCGCACGATCGATGCTACGACGTTGATGACCGAGACACCGCCCAACAGCGACGTCGCGCGCACGATGCCGCGAAAGGATGCGCCCTCAGCTCGGGCTTCGTTCTCGCTCAACGGTTGCCTGCCTGCGCCAGAAGAGGTTCGATCGCGTGACGATAATCATGCACCGCACGCGCCAACGAGAAGTTCGCGCACCCCACCTGCCGCGCCCGATTGCGCATGTCTTCCCGTTCGGGAAAGGCATGTGACACGAACCACTCGGCTGCCGCATCCAGCCCGATCGCCTCATCGAAGAAAATTCCTGCATCCAAAGCGGCCCTAGTGTCACCGACCGCGGCAGAGCCGACCACGGGCAGACCGCACAGCAGATATTCCGCTACCTTGATTGGTGCAACCGCAGCCATAGAAAAGCCGGGCTGGCGAAATGCCGCGCCCAGATCCGCGCAAGCAAGAAACCGTGGAACTTGATCGGGCAGAACACTCGTCACGATCGCGGTAGCCGCAACCTGCGTTCCGCAAGCAGCCAAAGCCGCGCGAGCCTGATCAGGCGCGCCGGTTAGTACGAGCAGACGAGTATCCGGACGCCGCGCCACGACGGCCTTGGCAAAGGCACCAAACCGATCGAAGCGATATTGCGGACCAACCGAGCCCGCATAGGCGATCACCGGCGCAGACGGGGCAATGTCCAGCTGCGCTCGCATCGCTTGACGCATGTCGAGCCTACCCGGCGTAAACACCCGTTCGTCACGGCCGTTGGTGACGACATGGAACCGTGCCGCACTTACCGGCGGCCCAGCGCGATCGACCAGTACGTCTCTCGCCCGGGGCGAGCGCACCATTACCGAAGCGGAGCGCCGCACCATCTGCGCCTCCACGTCGCGCAATAGACGATAAGTCGTGCTGAGCGGCGACAGGCCGCCGAACTCGACGCGCTCGTCGGCGGCCAGGCCGTCAGCATCGAAGATCACAGGCCGTAGCCGATCCGCGCCAGCCGCTAGCGTCGCCAACGCCGGCATCAAGCTGCGGGGCATCAGCACGTCGGAGCCGAACTGTCGCACAGCCGCACGCACCGCACGCCGCCCCAAAACTGCCGACGCCAGTGCCCCTCCACCACCTAGCCGCCGGAGAATTGGCGCGGCGCAATACCTCAACCCTGCTGCTCGGCATACCGCCGCGGTGCGCTCGGTTAGTGAGCGCGCACCCCAACGAAACTGCAATATGTCGACCGCGATCCCGCCAGCCTGCAAGCCCTTGAAGATCGGCAGAAACAAGCTTTCAAGATACGCCGCCTCTGGTGCGTCCCAAGTGATGAACAGCACCCGCATCAGCTAGCTCCCCGTCACACCTTCCTTATTACCTGTCACCAAGGTGTGCAGTACAGCGATAACCCTATCCGCCCCGGCCTCTTCCAGATGCGGCCCGATCGGCAGGCTTAGCACTTCTCCCGCCATCCGTTCAGCGATCGGGAAAGAACCCTCTGCCAGATCGAGATCGACATAAGCTTCCTGGCGATGCGGCGGGATCGGATAATGGACCAGCGTCTGCACTCCGGCCCCGGCAAAAGCGGTTTCCGCAGCGGCGCGGTCCGCCAGAGCAACTACGTACAGATGCCAGGAGGGTTCGGCCCAGTTCGGCACGAACGGCGGAACGATCCCACCATCTTGCAGACACGCATCATAGCGCGCGGCGAGCCTTGCCCGGCGCGCGTTCCAATCGTCCAGATGACGCAGCTTGACCTCGAGGATCGCAGCCTGCAACGGGTCGAGCCGCGAATTTACCCCGCGCACGTCGTTGACGTATTTGCGGCGCGAGCCGTAATTGCCTAGCATCCGCACGCGCTCAGCCAGTTCGGCATCATTGGTGGTGACAGCGCCTGCATCGCCCATCGCGCCCAGATTCTTGCCGGGATAGAAGCTCCACGCGACGGCATCGCCATGCGCGCCGATCCTCTGCCCTTTGTAACGCGCGCCATGCGCCTGGGCAGCATCCTCCACCAGACGAAGCGACCGCGCGCGCGCAAGAGCTAGCAACGGATCGAGATCGGCCGGCTGCCCGTAGAGATGGGTCGGCATGATCACCCGGGTGCGCGGCGTGATCGCCTCGGCCACGCGATCAGGATCGAGGTTGTAGGTTCGCGGATCAGGTTCGACCAAGACCGGCGTCGCGCCGACCATACTGACGGCAAGGAGCGTCGCGATGAAGGTATTGCTCGCTACGATCACCTCGTCCCCAGGTCCAACATTCAATGCACGCAGGATCAGGTACAGCGCGTCCAGCCCGTTGCCGGTGCCGATGCAGTGGTCCGCCTCGGTATAGGTCGCATAGCTCTGCTCGAAACTGGTGACGGCGGGTCCGCCGATATACCAGCCGGAGTTAGTGACGGCCGCGATCGCGGCATCGATTTCGGGCTGCAATTCGCGGTAGGCGGCACCGAGATCGAGAAAGGGGATCGTCATCGTTCGCTGTCCCTCGCTTGAGTTGCGACCGCGTCGCGGAACGCGCTGTAGTCCCTTATATAATCCGCTTCGTCATAGAGACGGCTGGCCAGCACGACCAGCACACAGTCCGGCGTGAAATCACTCATCTCGCGCCAAATTAGTGACCCGATCTGCACACCGAGATCGGGCCGGTCCAGCTGTACGTCGACGCGGGTCTTGCCATCATCGAGCGTCATCGTGCAGGCACCACTGACGCAAATGGCGATCTGCTGCAGATCGTGATGCGCATGGAAACCACGCGCTTCGCCGGCCCTCGTCGCATAAATATAATAGACCCGCTTGATCGCAAACGGAACGTCGCCGCCCTCTTCCAGCGCGATCAACTGTCCGCGGTCGTCACCACGCACCCTGAAGTCGCGCAGATCGCAGCCCGCCGGCAATTGGTGGGTCATGCGAATGTCTCCGCGGATAGGACGAAGATAGGTGACGGGAACATGACAATCATCATCGGATTTAATCGCGTACTGCTGCTCGCGGCAGGGATGATGCCTCTCACGATCTGTCCTGTTATAACGCCCGCAGGCTAGATCGCCGGCGCTTACCTGCAGGCCCTGCATATGACAAGCGCGACGCCCTTCCGGGCGCGAGCGTCTCTTGTGGCGAACGGGCCATCATGCGAAAGACGATCATCTTAATCCTTGGAACTGTGACATGTGTGGCATAGCCGGCGCGATCTTTTCTGGCATGCGCGCTCCCTCTTTGGTCGACCAGATGACCGGCTGCCTAACGCATCGCGGGCCCGACGATGCGGGGCGATGGGATGATCTTGAGGTTGGCATCGTGCTGGGGCATCGGCGGCTGGCGATTATTGATCTGACGCCGCTTGGTCACCAGCCGATGGCATCCGAGGATGGACGCTGGATGATCGCATTCAACGGCGAGATATACAACCACCTTGCGATCCGCGCCGAGCTCGATATCGCCGGCCAGGGCGGCGTCTGGCGTGGGCATAGCGATACCGAGACACTAGTCGCAGCGATCGCCGCCTGGGGGCTGGAGCGGACGCTCGAGCGCAGCGTTGGCATGTTCGCGATTGCGCTGTGGGATCGGCGCGAGCGGGTGCTGCATCTGGCGCGCGACCGGTTCGGCGAAAAGCCGCTTTATTATGGTTGGGTCGGCGGTGATTTCTTGTTCGCCTCCGAACTGAAGGCGATGCGCATGCATCCGCGTTTTGTGAACCCGGTCGATCGCGATGCGCTTGGTGCCTTTGCAGCGCGAACCTATGTGCCGGCACCGCATTCGATCTACCGCGACATCTACAAGCTAGAACAGGGCTGCCTCCTAACGGTAACGCCGGATGCTGCGCGCGCCGCACCCGGCAAGCCGCCGGTCGAAGGGCGCAGCGGCGGGCTGACGCTGACGCGCTACTGGTCGTACCGCGATGTCCTAGCCCAAGGCGCGAACAATGAGATCGGCAGTGAAGAAGAGGCGATCACCACGCTCGACGACGCGCTGGGCGCGGCGATCGCCGGACAGACGATGGCCGACGTCCCGGTCGGGGCGTTCCTGTCGGGAGGGATTGATTCCTCGGCCGTCGTCGCGCTCTACCAGCGTCATTCGTCAACACCGGTGCGAACTTTCTCGATCGGTTTCGAGGAAGCCGGGTTTAACGAGGCCGAATACGCCAGGCAGGTGGCACAACATTTTGGCACGGTACATAACGAGCGCTACGTTACCGTTGCGGAGACGCGCGACGTCATCCCCAGCCTCCCGGCAATGTATGACGAGCCGTTCGCCGATTCCTCGCAGATCCCGACCCATCTCGTCAGCCGGTTCGCTAAGGAGCAGGTCACTGTCGCGCTGTCGGGCGATGGCGGCGACGAATTGTTCGCTGGATATAACCGCCATTTCGCCGCGCCGCAGATGTGGCAACGGCTGAGCCTGCTCCCCCGCGCGCTGCGCGCTGCGGCCAGCGCACCGCTTAGCCGCTTGTCCCCCGGGCTGTGGAACGCGCTGCCGGGCAACCGTCCGCCGCATTTCGGCGCCAAGATGCAAAAGGCGCTGCGAGTCGCAGGCGGCGCACGGCGCTTCGACGATGTTTATACCAGCTTTCTCGACGAATGGAGCTTCGAGCCCTCCCCCGTGCTCGGGTCGAGGGGCACGGCCGGGATCGACATGGATGTCTTTCCCGGCGCATCAGATGCGTTGCGCATGATGTATTGCGACGCGACCAACTATTTGCCCGACGACATTCTGGTGAAGGTTGACCGCGCGGCGATGGCGGTCAGCCTGGAAACGCGCGTACCGTTCCTTGATCACCGCGTCGCCGCGGTCGCCGCGCGCATCCCACTAGCAATGAAAATCAAGAATGGCCGCGGCAAACACGTGCTGCGTGAACTGCTCTATCGCCATGCCCCGCAGGCCATGTTCGAACGGCCCAAAGCGGGTTTCGCGATCCCGATCGGCAGCTGGCTGCGCGGGCAGCTCCGGCCTTGGGCCGAGGAGTTGTTGGCGCCCTCGCGAATCGCCGCCGAGGGCTATTTCGACGCGACCGCCGTTCAGACGCGTTGGCGCGACCATCTGTCAGGCAGGAAGGATGCGACTGCTGCCTTGTGGGCGGTCCTGATGTTCCAGGCTTGGCTTGCCGAACAGGCCGTACCGGCGGCGACCGAATGGAAACAGTCATCGTAAGCCGCGTCGCGTCGTCGCGCTTGCCGATAGTTACGATCTTTCTTTAGGAGCCCCTCATCAAAGGAGTGGTCCCATGAGATTTCTTGTTACCGGTATTGCCGGGTTCATCGGCTTTAACGTCGCCCGCCACCTGCTCGCACGGGGTGACAGCGTGCTCGGTATCGACAGCTTAAACGACTATTACGACGTCACACTCAAGCACGCCAGGCTCGCCTTGTTGGCAGAAGCGGGCGATGCGTTCGAATTTGCTCAAGTGGATTTCGCCGATGACGCTGCGCTCGACGCTGTGCTCGAGGACCAACTGTTCGACCGTATCGTGCATCTTGGCGCACAGGCTGGCGTGCGCTATTCGATCGAGAATCCGCGCGCTTATCTGCGCTCGAACCTCGCCGGGCACCTTAACCTGCTGGAAGTCGCGCGACACCGCAAGGTCGAGCATATAGTCTATGCCTCGTCCTCGTCGGTCTATGGCGGCAACGACACGCTGCCGTTCCGCGTCGAGGACCGCGTCGATCAGCCACTGTCGCTCTATGCCGCCACCAAAAAGGCGGACGAACTGATGAGCGAAACCTATGCGCATCTCTACCGTATTCCGTTGACCGGGCTACGCTTTTTCACCGTCTATGGCCCCTGGGGCCGCCCCGACATGGCGATGTGGCTATTTACCAAGGCGATCTTCGACGGGCGGCCGATCGACGTGTTCGGCGAGGGCAACATGCGCCGTGATTTCACCTATATCGACGACATCGTCGCGGGTATCATCGCCTGCGTCGACAATCCGCCTGCGGATGACGGTACGGTGAAGGCGGGTGGCAGCATCAGCCCACATCGGATCTACAATATTGGCAACAGCCGTTCGGAAGATCTTGGCGAGATGATCTCGCTGATCGAGCGGGAGTGTGGCCGTCCGGCCGAACGTCGGCTGCTGCCGATGCAGCCAGGCGACGTGCGTGACACCTTTGCCGATATCAGCGCGATCCAGCGTGACCTAGGCTACGAACCCCGCACTACCATTGCTGAAGGTGTGCCACGTTTCGTACAATGGTATCGCGAGTATCACGGCCTCTGATATCATGGGTCAGGCAAGGCGCTGTGCCATAAGCCTTTTGGTACAGCGACTTGGTGATAATTCAGTTCGCACTACCTAGCCAAAAAGCGGAACTTGCCGACAGATGCAGAGTTCCGCTCTCTGCGATCTTGAGGTTCTTACGACCGAAAGTTCCGCAGCGATTTTACGTGACAATGTAAGCCACTCCGGTTTATAGGGTTCGCGATATTAGGTTCTCCGATTCCTAAAAGGGGATGAAGGCGTGAAATTAAAGTCTTTTTATACGGCAGTGGCGGCGCTTTCGCTCGTCGCAACGCCGACCATCGCAGCTGCGGCGCCTGTTGCTACGCCACTGACCCAGCCAGCGACCGAGTCGGTCGACGGCGATAACGCGCTTGCTGGTGGTGGTTTCATCATCGCCGCGTTTGCAGTTGTTGCAATCGGCCTCGGCGTTTACGTGGCAGCAGATTCGGATGACTCGCCCAATAGCCCGTGAACTGATTGGTTTGGTTTAGAGAACGGCTCGGGTGGCTTGCCATTCCGGGCCTTTTTCTTGTCTACAATATCTAATCGATCGATCGCCTATGTTCTCGATCAATCTTCGACTTGGGATTCTAGGCCTTCTTGCATCAACTGCGGGCCGACCAGCATACTGTCAGACCGAAACACAAAGTTTAACTAGGCGCAGCGCCCCCGTCGAGGTGACACTGAGTTTAGTACGAGCTTCGACGCTATCAGGCCGGGAAGATGATGGCCGGGTTGAGCAGATTGCCTTTCGCCTTGCGGTGGCCGGCCGGATGCGATGCGCGGACTTAACCCCAAATCTTGGCCTTGTGCTTCAACATCTTTCACAATTTAAGCTCGTTGACCGTCCCGGCATGATCGCGAGCCAGTCACTTGACCGTGGGCCGGGCGTGACAGTCGTGGCTTCAGATAGTCCAGCAGCAACAGCCGGTATTCGCCCAGGCGACATACTAATGGCGATCGATGGCCGTGCCCTTCCCCCCGAGACCGCGCTGTCCGCATCATTCGATGCGGCACACGCTCATGCCCGAGCCGATGCTGTCCAAGATTTGTTGGAGAAGACTGGCGCACGCCGCTTTCCAATCACGCTGCTGCGCAAGGATGGGGTTACGGTTACCAACGTGACTCCCCTACCCGCTTGCCCTTCGCATGCCTACCTCGCACGCTCAAACCAGCGCAATGCCTATGCCGACGGACGCCATGTCTTCCTGACGACCGGCCTGCTGTCACGACTTCAGAATGATGACGAGCTAGCGTTCGTCATTGCGCATGAGATGGCACACAACATCCTGCATCATGCGACTATCATGCGGGGTGGCGACGTGAAACATGGCCTCGGGCATACGTTGGGACGAAGCGGCCAGATTGTGCGAGAGACCGAGCGGGCGGCAGACGCGCTCGGTGGCAATCTGATGATTGATGCTGGCTTCGATCCTGTCAGGGGAGCCGCCATACTTAAGCGCCTTGGTAGGGGCGATCTGGGTATCGACCTGTTTGCTGCGCACGATTCTGCGGCCAAACGCATCGCTGCGATGTGCGTTCTAGCGAATGCACGGATCCCGCGATGAGCCGACGCGATTTCTATCAGGTTCTCGGCGTAACCCGTACTGCATCATCCACCGATATCCGCGCAGCTTTCGTACGGCTCGCCAAGCACCACCATCCCGATCACGCCCGCAACGCAGGCGAGCTTCCGGGGCGTTTGCAAGAGGTGCAGGAGGCTTATCGCTGCCTGTCAGATGACAGCGCGCGTGCAGCGCATGATCAAGCACTTGAGGAAAGTGAAAGACTTCACTTTGCACGCCAGCGCAGCGTGCAACACCGCCTTCGCCGCTATGATGGGCGCCATCCTCATCCACAGCCCCGCCCCCAGCTCGATTCAACCTCCCGCCTTCGAGCTATCCGCTGGCGATCGCTACTGGTCGCGACAGTAAGCGCGACCATTCTGGCGCGCATACTCACCTTGGTTGGCTAACTATTTTGCGCCGAAACCGGTGGCCATGATCCCGATGGTGCGGATCGCGATCAGCAGGTCGAGCCATGACGAGAAGAACTTGATATAATAGAAGTCATAGTGGAGCTTAACGTGCACGTCGTCGAGTCCTGCCACATGACCTTGGTTGACCTGCGCCCATCCAGTAATCCCGGGCCGCACGATATGGCGATAGGCATAGAAGGGCAGTTCATTCTCGTACCAGGTCGATAGCGATACGGCTTCGGGGCGCGGACCGATCCAGCTCATCTCACCACGGAGAATGTTGACGATCTGTGGAAGCTCGTCGATCCGCGACCGCCGCAGGAACCGGCCGATCTTGGTAATACGATCATCGGCATCGCGCGTGATCGCCGAATGGCGTGCAGCGTCGTCACCGGTCGTTGCCACCTGCTGCACCATTGTACGGAACTTGATCATGTTAAACGGAATGCCGCGATATCCCATCCGACGCTGACGGAACAAGATAGGTCCAGGCGAACTCGCACGCACCATCAGCGCGACGACGATCAGCGGTAGCACCAGGATTGGCAACAAGACGATGCTCGCAATGATATCGATCGTCCGCTTGATCCCCCGATAGCCGAGCCCCGGCAGCAACGACCCGAAGCTGTTCTCCGAGAGGTGTTCGATCTGGACACGCCCCGTCAGCGACTCCCGCAGCTGTTTGGTATGGTAGACGGGTATCCCGGACAGCGCTGCCTGCGCCAGCATCCGCTCCCATTCGGGCGAATGATCGGAACGCAGATCGACGACGATCGATGCGTTGGGATCGTTCGGGACGATCGGCTCATCAAGCCTGATCCAGTCGACGTCGGGCGTATCGCCAACGATGCCGGTCTTGCCGACAGGGACGTAGTACATGCGTTTCGGTTCGGCACGCTGGTTGAAGTAGCCCAACACAAAGGTAACGCCGACCGAAGCGAGATAGCCCGCCAACAGCATCGAACCGCTGTAGCTTGCTCGCGAAAACAGCAACACGGCCGCGGCGGCGCCGAACGTCGTCGAGAAGGCGGGCAGGATAAAGCCGAATGCACGTGCGCCTGGATATACTGTCACCCGACGAAAAACGAGCAAAGCGACGACTGCCGCAATCAGCGACGTAAGCTGCGTGTTGACCGTGCTAGCAAGATCCAGAGATAACGTTCCGAACGTTATCAACGGCGCAACAAGCGGGACGAGATAGGCCGCCAATCCGACCATCAGTAGCGGTTTTAGCAAGCGAACGTCCGTATGACTCGCGCGCGTTGATCGCCCATGATCGCCAATTATCAGCAACACACACCTCATACCGGAGCCCGAGGCCCAAACGCTATATTTTTAGGGCTGTAGTAGAGCCAACCTGCCCGGCAAAGCCATGCCCCCGTATGGCCCAGGGTGGCTTTCGGCAAGACGCAGAAGCTTACAAACACCACAATTTTGAAGCTAAAATACAGGTTTTCGAGCGAAGCCGGCCAAACACGCATCTGGATCAAATAGGCGATTGGACGCTCAGGCTTTAATTTCCGCCAACTGATACACCAGTGTCTCCTATCCGAAGTGCGCTGCACAATAAAGGTATCAAATCCTGCCGTACTTTGACGCTTAACCAATAACACAATGGTGTCGTCCCCAAAGACCCCTTACTTACAAGACATAATACCCTTTATGTTTTATAACATCTATTAACTAATAAACATTTGTATGATCATCTGAATACTGCTAATTTCATAGTCTATCCAGATTGATCATTCATCGTTTTTTCCACCGCTCGCCGATCAGCCAATATTGTAGCGCTCGGCGACCTTGCTGGCGGTCCACGTCTCCCACCCCCCGTACTACACACGACTATGCGTGCTTAGAAGTGGCGGCCGTGTCATTCGTTTTGTCGACCAACTCACTGCTGACGTGTCAACATGGCTAAACGGCTGTAAATTTGATCCATATTCGTTATTGGCTGGAACCATGATGAAACTAAGCCCGGTTTACATGATGGATTTCCGATGGTTGAGATAACACGAGAAGCAATTGCGTATACGATCATCGCCATCATCGTGGTCATCTCAGTTCCCGTCATCATCCGCATGCAGATCAAGCGTCAGCGCGACCGTCTGCGCAGACGCGGAATCAAGCGCCACGGGCATTGATGCCTAGCCCTTCCTGCACCGCAACACCCCCGCAACACGGTGCTCGATCGCAGCAGTCATAGCGGCGACTGTCGTCACCCCGGATTGCCCCGCCCCAGAGCCCGCGAGATGGATTGAGCGGCTTGGAATCTACCACGGCTTCCGAACCTGCGATAATGTCGCTAGAGCCGCCCCCTTCGAGCGATGTGAAAGACGAGTATACATGCTGGGGATCAAAGCCGGAACTTGGCGCCGTTCCGCACACTTCTATTTGGTCGCAGCATTGATTGTCGCGACGGCTTTGCTGGGCGGTTCCTCGCGCCCCGATGCTGGCGCGCTGCTCCTGCTGCGTCCCGTGGTCGTGGCGCTGCTTGGCGGCGTCCTTCTGATCGCGGGCGGCGCTGATCGGGCGGTCGCGCGCATGCCGGGAATATTCCTCGCACTGTTTGCCGCCACTATCGCCGTCCAACTCATCCCGCTGCCGCCCCAGTTGTGGCTCTCGCTTCCAGGACACGGCCAATTCGCCCCATCGATCGGCCTTGCCGGACCGGCAGCAGGGTGGCGCCCGATTTCGCTCTACCCCGATCTGACGCTTAATGCGCTCATCGCGCTGCTACCGGCGGTCGTCGTCGTTCTGGGTTATGTCCGACTGAGCCCCGCTCAGCGACTGAGCCTTTTGCCATGGCTGGTCTCGATCGCCGCGCTCAGCGCTATGCTTGGCCTCGTCCAGATCCTCGGGGGCGGGAACAGTCCTGCCTATCTCTATCGCCCGACATCGCAGGGCTTACCCGTCGGGCTGTTCGCCAACCGTAACCATCAGGCGGTCTTCCTCGCGCTGGCGCTGGCGCCGCTTAGCGTTTGGGGATTACGTGGCAGCGGCAAGGTGGCCTTGCCGATCCGCTTGGCGTTGGTGGTCGGTGGCCTCTTGCTGTTCATGCCCGTCATCATCCTGACCGGATCGCGCTCGGGCCTCATTATGGCGTTCGGCGTTCTTTTGCTGCTACCGTGGATCCTCCGGGTCAGCTTGAAGCGTCGCCTCGGCAATACGCGGTCACAGATCGTGACCTATGCCGCGCTTGCGGTCGTGCTGCTGGTGGTGGCGGTGATCGGCTACATGGTATCCAGTGATCAGGCCACCTCGATCAGCCGCCTGCTCGACACCAACGAACTGCGCGCCGAAAAACGCATATTGGCCGCCCCGGTGATGATCCAGATGCTCAAGGACTTCTTCCCGGTCGGTCTTGGATACGGTGCGTTCGAACCCGTCTTCCGGGCCTATGAGCCCGATGCGCTGCTGACCCCGACCTATTTCAACCGCGCGCATAACGACCTGCTGGAACTGGCGATGTCGGGCGGACTGTTCACCGTAGCAGTAATGCTCCTGTTCGCCGGCTGGTTCGTGCATCGGTGCATCGTGTTGGTCCGCAGCAACGAACGCGGCCTGCCGGTGATCTACGCGCGGATGTCGGCGGTGCTGATCCTCGGCCTGATCCTGGCGAGCATCACCGATTATCCCGTCCGCACGCCGATGATCACTGCGGTCTTCGCCTTGGCCTGTATGTGGCTCGAAGACAGCCATCGCCGCGGGCCCAAACTGGCCGAACGCGAAGCGTGAATTGCAAAATGTGTAGCATATCGCTAGGCACCCGGCAGCCTCGTGCGCCCTGCATGGTGGGGATTTGATACGTATGAATATTCGGCTTGGAGCAGCTGCGTTCCTTCTGCTCCTTTCCGGGGGATGTGCATCCCCCGACAAGATGATCGGGCGATCAGAGCTTACGGTCATGGAGTTCTCCGATCTTCCGGCACCGACGGATGCCGACCAGATCCTCGAGCGTAGGCCTTATTTGATCGGCCCACGCGACAAGGTGGTGATCGAAGTTTACAATGTCCCTGAGCTGACTCGCACGCTTCAGGTCGACGCCAACGGCCAGATTTCGCTGCCTTTGCTCGGTACGATCGATGCAGCGGGAAAATCGCCGGCCGACCTGTCGCGCCTGATTACGGCGGGCCTGACGGGGCGCTTCGTCCGCAATCCTCAGGTGACCGTGAATGCCGATACGACCAACCAGATCATCACCGTCGATGGACAGGTAAAAACTCCGGGCCTGTATCCGGTCCTTGGCAAGATGACGCTGCAGAAGGCGATCGCCTCGGCACAGGGCGTGACCGACTACGCCAACACAAACTACGTTGTCGTGTTCCGCAAGGTTGGCGACCGTCAAATGGCCGGCGTCTATGACCTGCGCGCCATTCGACGCGGCCAATATGCCGACCCCGAGGTGTTCACGAACGATATCATCTTCGTAGGCGACGACGCCAACCGCCGACTGGTCCAGACCCTCATCAGCAGCGCTGCGCTTCTGAGTGGTCCGCTGATCGCCATCCTGAACTGACCGCTCGAGAATTACGGATACATCGCATGAACAGGATGATCGAGCAGAGCGTCGGTGCCGCGGGTGAAACCGCCCCGCGGACCATGATGCCGCACCTACAGGAACGATCGGCGCCGTCGGCACTGACCGAGATACTCTCGGTCGTCCAACGCCGACGGACACTGATCGCCGTCATCATCTCGGCGCTTCTGGTGGTCGGGTTACTCTATTCGCTGCTTGCAACGCGCAAGTACACCGCCTCAGCGGTGCTCGAGATCCAGCGCGAGACCGGCAGCTTCGTAAAGGTCGAGGGCGCGACCAGCAGCGACAATATCGCCGATCAAGAATTCTATCAGACGCAATACGGCCTGTTGAGCTCGAAGTCGCTCGCAGAGCGGGTTGCGAACGATCTGGCGCTGTACAGCAACGCTGATTTTCTGAAGGCAGCCGGTATCGTGGAAGACGATGATGCGGCTACGCCGACCACCGCGATCTCAGCGCAGGAACGCCGGAACCGTACCAGCGCAGCGGCAGCGTATCTGCTCAAGCGTTTCAAAGTCGAACCAGAACGTTTCTCGCGCCTGGTTACCATTGAATTTACCGGCACTGATCCCGCACTCACCAAGCGTGTCATCGACACCTGGAGCACCGACTTCATCCGCATGACGCTGGCGCGCCGCTACGATGCCACGTCCTATGCGCGTAATTTCCTTGAGCAACGCTTGGTCCAACTGCGGTCGCGGATCAACGACAGCGAGCGCCAACTGGTCGATTACGCGTCCCGCCAGGGGATCGTGAACTTGCCCGCCAGCACGACCGGGGGGGAGCGCTCGATCGTTGCCGAGGATCTTGCCAATACCAATGGCGAACTGGGCCGTGCCGTGGCCGATCGTGTCCGCGCGCAAAGCCGTCTTAACAATGGCGGTGCGGTCGATGAGGCCCTGGGTAACTCGACGATCAATTCGCTGCGTCAGCGCCGGGCCGAACAGGCTTCCGAATATGCCAAGATGATGGCGCAGTTCGAACCTGGTTATCCACCGGCGCGTGCACTGCGTCAGCAGATGGCGCAGGTTGATCGTTCGATTGCGCAGGAGGTTAGTCGCGTGCAGCGGACGCTGCAGGAATCCTTTGCGTCGGCCGAACGCCGAGAGACGCAGTTCCAACAGCGTATGAAGACTCTGAAGTCGGGCGTGCTCGATTTCCGTCGGCGCAGCATCCAATACAATATCCTGCAGCGCGAGGTAGACACCAACCGCCAGCTCTATGATGCACTGCTTCAGCGCTACAAGGAGATCGGCGTTGCAGGTGGCGTCGGGGTCAACAATATTTCGGTTGTGGACACGGCCGAACTGCCGTCTGGACCTTCAAGCCCCAAGCTTCTGTTGAACATGGCTATTGCGCTGGTGCTGGGCATTGGACTCAGTGCCTTGGCAGCCTTCCTGCTCGAGCAGATTGATCAGGGCGTCACCGATCCAGCTCAGGTGGAGGGCGCGCTTGGCGTTCCTCTGCTGGGTACGATTCCCAAACTCGCAGACGATCCGATCGCTTTGCTGGGGGATCGCAAGACGGCCATCAGCGAAGCCTATCTCTCGGTTCAGACCAATCTCGGCTTCTCGACCAATCGTGGCTTCCCCTCCTCGCTCGCGGTCACCAGCTCGCGCGCCGCGGAAGGCAAGTCGACCACGGCATTTGCGATCGCGCAGTCGCTGGGTCGTACCAAGCGACGCGTATTGCTCGTGGACGGCGACATGCGCTCGCCGTCGGTCCACCACCTTCTAAACCTGAGCAACGACCGCGGCTTCAGCAACTACCTGACCGGCGAGGACGATCTCGACAATCTGATCGTCCGCGCCGCGAACGAACCTATGGCCATCATGACCGCCGGGCCGCAGCCGCCCAGCGCACCGGAACTGCTGTCGGGTGATCGCTTCCGCACGTTGATCGGTGAATTGTTGGCGCGCTACGACCATGTCGTGTTCGACATTCCGCCCGTCATGGGTCTCGCAGACGCCCCCCTGATCGCCAGTGCGGTGGAAGGCGTGGTGTTCGTCATCGAAGCCAGCGGGACGCATGTGTCGATGGCCAAGGTTGCGCTCGGCCGGTTGCAGAATGCCAATGCGCGTATCTTCGGCACAGTGCTCACGAAGTTCGATACGAAGCGCGGCCTGTTCGGCTCGGGTTACGAATATGGCTATGGCTATGGTTACGGCGATACCGCCAAGAAGCCTGCTTAACGATTGGTCCGCGCGATGACTTCCACGTCCCGCCATTTTCCCGGCGTCGCTCACAGGCAAGGTATCGCTTACAAGGTGGCGGTGGGCCTGGGCCTTGTTTTCCTGCTCTGGCTGTCGGTGGCGGTATCCTTCGACGGCATCTTCGCGCGGCGCGACCCCGTGGTCGCGTTGCGGTGGGCGCCGTGGAGTTCGCAGGCGAAAATCGTGGAAAGCACTGCGCTGGCAACCGAGACGGCAACGGGCACCGCGGCTACCGCCACAGGAAGCGGCACTACAACCGATCCTGTAACGATCGCCAAAGCCCGTACGTTAGCGCAACAGGCACTCGAACGGTCGCCGGTGCAGGCCAGTGCGGCACGCGCGATTGGCGTGGCCGCGCTGTCGGCGCAGGACAATGCGACGGCGGGCCGCGCGTTCACTTACGCCGCCCGCCTGTCGCGACGCGACTTGCCGACCGAGCTGTACTGGATCGAATCCAATGTAACGCGCGGCGATATTCGCGCCGCATTGCATCATTATAATATCGCCATGAGCGTTTCGGTGAAGAGCCGGGCAATGCTTGGCAACATCCTCATCGCGGCATCGGCCGAGCCCAACGTCGCCAACGAGCTCGCCAAGCTTCTCACGACCCAGCCGCGCTGGCTGCCAGAATTCTATCAACGGCTGATGGGGCAGGGAGAAAATCCTGCAACCCTGTCACATATCGCAAACGTCATGGCATTCGACGCTCGCGACCCTGGACAGGCACCGTTCGTATCGATGGCACTCAACCGCCTGGTGGCGCTTGGCGCCTATGACAACGCCCGTGCGCTATATCGGCGGTCGGTTGGCGGAGCGGACGAAACGGTTCGGAATGCTAGCTTTGAACGGTCCAATCATCTTCAGCCGTTTGACTGGATCATTGCGAGCGAGCCCACCTATTCGGGGATCGTCGAGACCCGCGGGGGTTGGCCACACGGTAACGTGCTGACGGTCACGGGGACCGAGGCCAATGATGTCGCGCGTCAGCTGCTGCTGCTCGTACCTGGACAATATCGTCTGTCGGCTGATACGGCCAATGTTCGTCAGGAACGCGAAACCCGCCCACTGCTGACGATCAGCTGCGTTTCAGACAACCGTGCAGTGATTTCAGCGCCTTTCGCTGCTGCTGGCGCCAAGCCTGCCGCCATGCAAGGAACGTTCACGGTGCCAGCTAACTGCCACGCGCAGTGGATAACGATACGCAACACGCCATCGTTCGACCCGGTCGATAGTGATCCCTGGATTGATCGGATCGTCGTACAGCGCATTGGCCGATGATGAACGCGATCACGGTCGAGAACTCGGTCGGCACGTCGAACGGTTACCAGCGCTTCATCCGGACGCCGCTGTTCGCGGCGCTTCTTCTCGGTATCATCCTAGCCATGCCGTCCGCGGCATCGTATCTGTTTCTTACATCGTCTCAGGCCGTCGGCACTGCGGTCATGGCGGCGCTTGCCAGCCTGTTTCTAGCGCCTGTCGTTCGCTTTCGGATCAGAGTCTTCGCGATAGCGATCCTGATTGCCGTGATCTTTGGTCATTTTTTCGTTGCGCGCTACATGATCCCGGCCAGTACGGGGCGGTTTGCGTCATCGCTGGTCCTGCTGCTTGGCATGATTTTGGCTGCACATTTCGTGGCGCAGTGGCTGGTGGAGCTATCAGACACGACGCTTCAGCGCGCGCTGCATTGGCTCAGGATCGCAATGGTTCTCGTGGCGATCCTGTCGATCGTTCATCTCGAACCGCGTCGCTTCGATCTCAGTATTCCCGAAAAAGCAATCTTCCCGTTCACCGAGCATTCCCACTTCGCCCTGGTCTTTACCCCCCTGCTTTTAGACGGGTGCGTTCGCGCGCGCGGTTTTCGTCGGTCGGCATGGCTTGTCGTCGGATTGCTTATTGCCCTGCTGCTGCAGAATTTGACGGTATTGATCGGTTTTGCGTTGGTTGCGCTGATTACCGCTCCGCTGTGGCAGATCGTAGTCCTGCTGATTGTCGTAGCGGGTGCCGCTCTAAGCATGGATTTGACCTATTATCTGGCCCGTCTCGATCTTTCGGCTGACACGACCAATCTTTCCGCCCTTGTTTATATCCAAGGCTATGAATTCATGATCGACAGCTTTGGCCTGACATCGGGTTGGGGCATGGGATTCCAGCAACTCAGCGTCATTCCCATGAAAAGCCTGGCCTCCAACGTCATATATGCGATCACGAGAGGCGATTCCCTCAACGTGTACGATGGCGGATTTGGCGTATCTAAGATCGTCAGCGAATTCGGCGTTTTCGGCATGGGAATGACGCTCTATTTTACGGGGGTCGCCGGGAAACTTGCTCTACGCCTGCGCAAGGCTGCACTGAGCAAGACGGTACCGAATTTGACTGTAATAGCACCTTACAGCTTCATCGTCGGCTTCACGGTCGAGATGTTCGTAAGGGGTGTAGGATATTTTTCCGCAACCGTATTCATGCTTATCGTCGCGTATTTGTTGCTGGGCCTGATGAGCGATCGCAAAAAACCAGCCGCGCCCGCCGGCTATGGTGCCGAACGCTTCTCATGACGTTTTCAAAAGATACAGACCGCAGCAATGCGTGCGATGCGGTCATCGTCAATTTCCGCACGCCCGAATTGGTCGTCAGCTGCGTCCGCTCGATACGCGACCACGCCATCATTCCCGATGACCAGATCGTCGTCGTCGAGAATGGGTCGGGCGACGATTCGGCAACGCGACTGCGCGCCGAGCTGCCGGACATCCCGCTGATCGTCACGCAGGACAATCAGGGCTTCGGCGCGGGCGTCAATCTTGGCGTGGCGCACACGCAGAGCGAATTCATACTCGTCCTGAACCCGGACACGCGGTTCGTGGATCGGTCGTTCGCTAAGGCTGTCGCGTTGCTCAGGGCCGACCCGACGATCGGGATCGTCGGTCTCGATCTGCGGAACGTCGATACCAGCCGGCAATATTCGGCGCGGCGCTTCTACAGTCTGGTCGACATCGCGATCCGTCGCTCGCGGCTGAAACGTCTGGCGCCCTTTGCCAGGCGCGATGCACGCCATCTGATGACGCGCAGCTGGGTGGGCGACAGTTTCCCAGCCGATTGGGTCATGGGGACCGGTTTCGTCATCCGTCGTGCGGCATTCGATGCCGTCGGCGGCATGGATACCGATTTCTTCCTCTACATGGAGGACGTCGATCTCTGCCAGAGCGTCGCCGATGCCGGCTGGCGCGTCGTCGCCGCGGTCGATGCCGTGCTGATCCACGATCATCAACGCGCCAGCGCGTCCGGCCCCATGTCCCGGAGCGGTCGACAGCATCTGCGTAGCCTCGCCCGCTATGTCCGAAAGCATGGCATGCGGCCGTTCTGACGGCGGATCAGCCTCGGCGCTGCAATTTCATCCTTGCGCCGATGGCCTTGGCGATCCCCCAGCGCGGCGCCCACATCGCAGCGATCACGGTGCGGCTGAGCGCCAGCAGCAGCCGCGATCGGGTACGCCCGGCGCGATAGTCTGCCAAAATCAGCGGCCGCAGCTCCGGCCAGTAGATCGGCCGCGACCGGCTCATCAGCAGCACACCGGGGCGCCGCGCCATTCCGCGGCGCGCAATATCCGCTTCGATCGGCGCGACCATGTCGGGTGCATGGCGGGCGACCACGTCGCGCCATTGGCCGATGTCGCCGATCCGCATCAGGTTGAGCCGCAGTGCCTCGATCTTGAGGAACGGTACGCCTGCCTCGATCAGCGCGCGCCAGAGCAGATGCGCGGGATTGTAAGGAAGTGTGCCGGCAATTCCGGCGCGTCCGGCAAGCGTAAAGGCGGCGTGATAGCGCAGCCCCGCAGCCGCCAGATTGCGCGTCAGGCCGATCTCGTACCGCAGTACCAGCGCAAGCTTGCTGCCCATCTCGGGCATCGGTGTGCGCATTAGTGTGGCAAACGCGTCCGAGGTATAGGCGGCAGGGCGCAGCAGCACGAACCAGCTTTGAAGATGCGGTGCCACCTCGAGCGATTCCAGCGCGCCGTAGAAATCCGCCTCGGTGTCGACCAGAGTTTCGACAAAGGCGGGCAGGTCGCCGAGCGGCGCGTAGACGCTGTCATTGGCGAGCAGCAGCAGTTCGGCTTCGATCGGGAACAGCTCGAGGCAGGCCTCGATCCATCCGCCGAAATCCATCCCGCGGTTTTCGCGCAAGGCGACCTCTGCGCCGACCGCGCGCAGCTTGGCGCATTCCGCATCGGGCAGTGGCGACGTCGACAGGACGAGAACCGTGAAGCCTGCCGCACCGAGTGCTTGAAGATACCGCAGGACATGCTCGGCAACGACCGCATCCTGATGATAATGCGCGAACAGGCAGAGGCGGCGTGCGCGACGCAGGCGCTCAAGGTCGACCTGCGCCCATGGCTGGTCGCTCACGAGGAGGCGCCGGGCCGTGCAACGTCGGCCAGCGCAGCCACGACCGGGGCGAAGCTCGTGGTCCAGTCTCGACCGAGCGTCGCGCGATCGAAGGCGGCGCGCCGGGTCTCGGTGTCGCCGACCCGCTCGACCCCTGCCCTGAGTGCATCGAGCAGTCCGTCGATCGACAGCGGGGCATAGAGTATGTTGTCGCAATAGTCGTTGGTGCGCCCCTTAGGCCCGAACCGATTGGTGACGACGACGGCGCCGCTCGCGGCCAGATCGAGCGGGGGATAGCTCGGATGCGGCGTATACATCAGCGACAGGCCAAGATCCGCGGTCCGCACCAGTTGCGCATAATCGGCCCAAGGTACGGTGTCGTGATAGTGGATCGGGCGGCCGGCGATATCGATCCGCGGCACATCGATCCCGAAGAAGTGCACGTCCCAGTCTTCGACCGGGAACAGGCCTTCGGCAAAGGCACGCTCCAGCGTTGCGATACCGCGCAGAAACAGGTTCCGGGGATGATTGGGCCGCGCATAGAAGAACAGGTTGCGCCGCCCGCCATGCGCGATCGGATAATAGATCGACGCGGGGAATGCGGGCTCAAACGCGATCCCGTGCGCGGTCGGTCCGGCCGTGGCGCTTTCCCGGAAATGCGTCAGCAGGAGCTGCGTATTGACGACATAGCGCAGCCGCGTGTCGTCCAGTACCTCGGCACACAGCAGCTGCTGGTCGCCCCCTGGGTAGAACATCCGTTCGTCTTCCTGCAGCAGGTACACGATCTGCTCGAGTGGAACCGCGTGGCGGGCGGACCAGGTACTCCACCAGGACGTCGTAAGAACAAGATCCTTTGTCCCCAGCGGGACGGGCGCATCGCCCGAGGCTCCGGTAAAGTGGCGAACCTCAAGGGGGCCATGGAATGGGGAACCCTGAAGGTCGAGCAGCGCATGCAAAGCCGGCAGATCGTGGCGCTGCTGGCGCGTGACGATGCAGATGCCGCAATCCCGCGCCCGTGCCAGCGCAACCGCCAACAACAACGCCGTCCCCGCCCCACCCATCAGCTGTTCGGGAACGATGCTATCGATCACGAGCATGATCCGCGGTGGCATCGCCGGATCGTGAATCGTTCGAAACGGCTGCAAGTCTCCCAGTGCCTGCTGCGTGAGCGTCGCTACCGATTGCAGCCTGGTGTCCTGCCGGCGCCGCTTCATTGCCCGGACAAGCGGGCGTTGGAGCTGAACGGGCAGCGCGGCAAAGGCGCGCCGAAGAAAGGCCATGTAAGTCCTAATGTCATCGCCGACGGTTCGCCGGCATGCGATAGCCCTAATAGGCCGCTCTCTCCGCCTCAAGCCAATGCGGGTTCCACCCACCTTACGCTAATCCGAGCTCTGTCCGCCTCCCGCCGGTGCGGCGTGGCAGCATTTGCGCATGGGCAGTCGCTGGTCCAGAGGGTCGCCATGCCGTCATCTCCCACTCTGCCCGTCCGCGCCGTTCCGGGTACCGTGTCGCCATGGACGTTCGAGCGATCGCGTCCCTGGCCGCGCGCCTATGCCGGCCGACTGCGCGCGATCGCCCGCAGCCTGCGTCTGGCGCCCGACCGGTGCGAATTCAAACCGGTTACGCCGCGTCCACGGTGGTCGGTCTATTTCCTATGGGCCCCCGACGGCCAATTGACCCCGGCCCATCGCTTCACGCTGGCAAGACTGCGCGAGCGGGATGCCGGACTGCTCGTGGTGGTTGCCGCGCCGACCCTGTCGCTCGTCCCCGAGGCACTGCACGACATGGTGGATGCGCTGTGGTGGAAGGCGCTGCCGGGCT
>Ga0308163_10001052_pt1 | contig 34571 bp, 19 predicted proteins | sample PhyTR1_FD_201037 | JGI IMG/M metagenome (GOLD analysis project Ga0308163, IMG submission 201037) | Phyllosphere microbial communities from UC Gill Tract Community Farm, Albany, California, United States - DLSLT.R1 | ecosystem: Host-associated > Plants > Phyllosphere > Unclassified | place: USA... | reverse complement strand
ATTTCGATGGCGGCACTGTCGTCGGGCCGAACAAGGCACAGGTCAGCGTGCCAACCGCGTTCGGCTATCTGCGCCATGCCGGCAGCGATGCCGGCATGGATCTTGGCTGCGTCGAATCCCGGCGGTAGCGCGGGATCGGAAAAATCGACCGTCTCCGGCTGCTGGCCTATAAACAAGATCTTCTTCGTGCTGTTCAACGCGTTCATGGTCTGCTCCTTGTGTGATGGGGGAGTTATTGCTATTAGTGGATGGAATGTGTCCGTGTGCGTCTAGCGTTGCGACGTGTAGAATTCGCTCGCGATCTTCCAGCCCTGCGGTGTCTTAAGAAGATGCATTGTTTTCCAGCCGGACGACGCCCCCGATGCATGTGAGTTAGTAAAAACCAGTGTAACGCTTGCGAGGTTTCCGTCGACAAGAATGTGCGCATCGGTAAAGCGCTGAGTGAAAGGTGCGCCCTCGAACACGCTTCGTCGGAACTTCTCATAATTTGCTGTATCCACCAGTCCTGCGCCGGCGGCGCCGGCGGGCACATAAGAAAACGGTATGTTTTTGGACAGCAGAATCGATTCAAACTTGGATTGATTTTTCGACGATACGGCATCGGTGTATGTAGTCAGAACCTCTTCGATCGAGGTCCGCTCATCGACGGTAGTATCGAAAGCTGTCCCGGATGATGCTGCCGCTTGCGTTAGCATGACCGCAGGCCCGACATCACGCGCTTGCGCAGAGCATAAGAGCGGGCCGGCCAGTAGTGTTGATAAGATCAGTGCTTTCATTGGTGAGGCCTATAAAGTTGAAGGGCTAATCATCACAGGCGTGGCGTGCGTGGCCTCGCATTGCGCTAAAGGTTGCGGATTCGCTATCTTATGAGTGCAGGGCCACCGCCACAATCAAATAAATCGGGATGAACACTTTAGTAACACCGGACTGTGGTCGTCGCGGCTTCTAGGCGGACCAGCAAATTTCATGAGTGCCAAAACAGTTTTCACCATTGCGGCCGCGGCGGTAAGCTCAGACCAGCGTTTTTGCTTGGACGGCCCAACCACATCTGATTGTGGCCATCCCACACGCGCAAGACGGGCGAATAACCCGGCGGCCACAATGGAAAACGGAGGAAGAAAAACAGGACGAGGACGCGGAGAATGACGAAGGCAGCTGGCTGAGGCGGCTATCGCCAAGGCGCTGCTATCGGCAGGCGTGGCATTGCCGGCGTTCGTCGGTGTGCACCGTGACAAGGCGGCCGTTACCCCGGACTTCGGGGTCCAGGTCATGACGCCGACCTTTGTCTATTTTACTTGGCAGGATGTCTCGAGCGACGAGAGCGAATTCAAGATTGCGCTGCCCGACAATGGCGGCGTCTGGCGTGCGATCGGCACTGCAGCGACCAACATCAGCCGATGGCGCCATGGCGGTTGCAGCCGGGTTCGACATACGATTATCGCGTCACCGCAATCCGGCCTTCAGGATCGCTGCGGGCAAAACTGTTCAAAAGGCCGACTTGGCCGTTCGACGGTCACTGATCAGCCCGCGCAACCCCGATGAATGGAAGCAAACGGACTGTCGTAAATTGTTATTTGATATGGTATTTGCCACGAATCTAAACATTCAATAAGACTATCGGACTGCTCACAAGGCCAACTCGACGCGGTGGCTAATCGACTGAACGCCTGCCAAGAGCAACGCTGGATATCACAGCCCAGCACAACGATTCGAACCGGTTGCGCTGACCGATTCAATCCGTCACGACTCTCAACTACTGTGTGCGCCGTTGCAACGTCACGAATACGCGAGCGCCACTCGGGGTGCCGGCTTGGCCCGCGCGACCGTGCCGGAGCCATCACGGATGCCTTGGGCGACGCTGTTTTTAGTGCTGTCGAGCTTGAAAACGCTGACCACCTGCTCGAGATGGCGGGCCTGATCTTGCATGGATTCGGAGGCGGCGGCCGCTTCTTCGACGAGTGCGGCATTTTGTTGAGTCACGCTATCCATTTCGCTGATGGCTTGGTTGACCTGCATGATGCCAGCTTCCTGCTCGGTGCTCGCAGCGCTAATTTCCCCCATAATGTTGGTCACACGGCGTACGCTGGTGACGATTTCGTCCATTGTAATGCCGGCGTCGCCCACCAGCTTGGTGCCAGTTTCGACCTTGCCGACAGAATCGTTGATGAGGGTCTTGATTTCCTTGGCTGCAGTGGCCGAGCGGTGCGCCAGGTTTCTCACCTCGCTGGCAACAACGGCGAAGCCGCGACCTTGTTCGCCGGCGCGGGCCGCTTCTACAGCTGCATTCAAAGCCAGGATGTTGGTCTGGAAAGCAATGCTATCGATCACGCCGATAATGTCAGAAATCTTCTTGGCGGAGTCGTTAATCGCCGTCATAGTATTTACCACCTCTGCCACCACGCTGCTACCGCGCACAGCGACGTCGGCGGCGCTGGCCGCGAGGCCGGTGGCTTGGCGGGCGTTTTCAGCGTTCTGCTTGACCGTTGAGGTCAGTTCCTCCATCGACGAGGCGGTTTCCTCAAGCGAGCTGGCCTGCTCTTCGGTGCGCGCTGACAGGTCCAGGTTGCCGGTGGCAATTTGCTGGCTGGCAGAAGCGATGGTGAGTGTGCCGTTGCGCACGTCGGTGATTATGTCATGCAGTTTCTGGATGAAGCCATTTAGCGACGTGGCGACCTCGCCGAATTCGGCATTTTGCGGCGGCAAGCGGTACGTCAGATCGCCGTCCCCGCTGCGCAAGTCTTCCGTGGCGCGCAAAATTGCCCGCAGCGGCACCAGCACCATGCGCGCCAGCAGTATCGCCAGCAACAATGACAGGCCCACTGCCAGCGCACCACCGCCCAGCAGCGTAGCGTTGGTGTAACTTTGCAGCGATGCCGCATCCTTGGCGCGCACCGTCAGCAGGGACTGTTCCGCATCGGCCAACTGGCTCAGTGTGGCACGCATTTGGTCCATCAGCGACTTTCCCTTGGCGCTTTGTTCGAATACGATCACGGCCTGCATTTTGTTGCTGTCTGCGTTGGCTTCTCGGCGCAGCGCGATGGCTGGTTCGGCGGCGGCGGCACGCCATTGATACTCCAAGTCCTCCAGCGTTTTCAGACGGGCTTGCTGCTTGTCGTTGTCCGCTGTTAGCGACTTCACTTTGGCCAGGTCTTTCTGGAACGAGGCTTTGCCGGCGTTGTAGGGTTCCAGCGAGGCGGTTGCGCCGGTCAGGGCAAAACCGCGCTCGCCCGTCTCCATATTGATCAGGCTCTCGAGCATCTCCTGACTTGCGGTCAGTACTTCATAGGTATGAACATTCCAGCCATTTGCCTGGTTGAGCTTTGAGAAATTACTATAGGCCACGGTGATCAACACCAGCAGGATGGCCACGATCAAGCCGAAGCCGAGATACAGACGTGTGCCGATGCCGAAATTTAAGGTCGGCGCAGACTTTGTTGCGTGCATAATTTTTCCCCTAGTTCTAATTGCCAGGCCCAATTTATGAGGCCCGGTTCGATTTCGCGCAGGCATAAGTCGTACCTCTCGAGTCCCGACGATGTTGACTCGAATGGACATGATTAGGCGTAAATGTGCGCTAATAAGACTGCGAAAACGGCGGGGATGAGGCCGAATGGATATGAAGGCAAGATCATCATATGACTCGCGACAGCACGTGAGCGCGGTGGGGAGCGGCCTGAGAATCCAAGATCGTGACTTAATCTAGTTTGTGATAATAACTGCCAAAAAGCAATAAAATTTTGTCCTGAACAAACGTCATTTACCGCGCGCCGGTGAGGAATTGCTCTTGCTCTTGCCAGTGGTAGCGAACGAAAGTGAAGCGTATTTGCAACAGTGTCACCCCGTTAGACTGCTGCGCGTCTCATAGCTAACGACTGTATGCGATCTCGGCTAGAAACGGTCGCGCGGCGTAAGCGCCGTTTTGCTGGCTTCTCGGCTGGAAAAGCTCTGCCGACAACGGTCGTGCCATTTCAGCAAGATCCGATGCCAGTCAAAAACATGATTGTTTTAAACACGGCTCGCTACGGCATCTCAACTGATTCCATAATTCCAGATTAGTTTATATCCTAAATGAAGGCGTATGATGGAAATCACTCGGCGCGATTTCGTTAAGCTCATGCTTGCTGGTGCTGCGCTCGAGACGGAGCCGGCGGCGGGCGCGGTGCGCTCGACCACCTTGCCCAGCGTTGACGATTTTTTGATCGAGTGGCAATCCATGCCGCTCGCGCTCGACATGCTCCGACCACGCTTCCGATGGACGCTGGCCGCTCCCGGCACCGCACGCGGAGTATGGCAATCGGCGTTCCGGCTGGTCATCATCGACGAGTGCGACGCAATGGTCTTCGATAGCGGGCATGTGGCAGCCACCGGGACGGCATTCCAGCCGCCACAGGATTTGGCGCTGCACAGCCAGCGCCGGTACCGATGCCAATTGCAGGTGTGGGACCAAGACGGGCGGGCACTGGCGGTTGCCACCGGTATTTTTGCGACCGGATTGCTGACTCCATCCAGTCAGCGCGGCCGGTGGTTGGCGCAGGTCGCCGATATCGCGCCACGGCACGCGATCGAAGGACGCCGACATCCCGTCGAGCAGGCCACGCCGCTTCCCTTGTTCCGCAAACTGGTACGCATCGGCAAGCCGGTGCGATACGCGCATCTTTGCATCGCCGGGCTCGGGCAATACCAGCTCTGGATTGACGGCGAGAAAATCTCTCCCGACGGGCTCAACGGTGCATGGACCCATTACGACAAGCGGGTGCTGTACGACGCCTACGAGGTGACCGAGCATCTGGCGGTGGGCGAGCGCCAGCTGGGCATCGCCTTGGGCAACGGCTTTTTCAACGTCGAGGTGCTGAGCGGTCGCTATTCGAAAGTGGACGGCACCTACGGACGGCCGCAAATGTGGTGTCAGCTACGCATCTTGTATGCCGACGGCAGCGAGGACCTCGTCATTTCGGACGGCAACTGGCAGAGCCGTGCCGGCGGCACTGTCTATTCGTCGATCTATGGCGGGGAAGACTATGACGCGCGGCTGGACGATGGCCGTTTCGGCGGCAGTGGCTGGACGCCGGCCACTGTCATTAACGGCCCCGCCGGCAAACTGCAGGGAAGTACCTTCCGGCCCATGGTGGTGCGCCGCAGCCTGCCACCCAAGACGGTCACGCCGCTGCCCCAAGGCGGGATCGTGTATGACTTCGGCCTCAACCATTCCGGCAGGCCGCTACTGCACTTCGCCCAATTGCAGCCCGGCACCGTCATCCGCCTGGTGCCTGCCGAAATGTTGCACGACGATGGCTCCGCTGACCAGCAGAGTATGGTCGGCGACAACGAGCGCGGCTATCGCGGCATTGCGTTCACATACACGGCGCGTGGGGGCGCCAATGAGACCTGGTCGCCGCAATTCACCTACACCGGCTATCGTTATCTACAAGTCGACGGCATCGAGCGCGCGCGCATCCATCGCATTGAGAGCCAGTTCCTCAGCGCGGACGTGGCAAGCGCCGGCAGCTTCACCTGTTCCGACGGGCGCATGGAAGATATCCATGGTCTTATCCAGCAAGCACTGGTGAGCAACAGCGCCAGTGTGTTGACCGACTGTCCCCAGCGCGAAAAGCTAGGCTGGCTGGAACAGATTTACCTCAACGCCGCCACCGCGCTGATGAATAGCGACATGGTGCGGATCTACGAGAAGATGGCGGCGGACATCCGCGACGCCCAGGAGCCGGATGGCAAAATCCCCACAATCGCGCCGGAGTACATCAAGTTTCTCGACGAGAACGGAAACGACACAAAGTTCCGTGACTCGCCAGAATGGGGCGCGGCGCTGATCCTGGGAGCATGGGCAGTCTACCGGCTGCATGGCGACCTCGGCATCCTGCGGGATAACTACACGGCGATGACGCGGCGAGTGGCCTTCATGGGCACGCGGCTAGGTCGCGAGGGCCTGATCGATTACGGCCTGGGCGACTGGTACGACATCGGCCCAAAAAAGCCCGGCGTGGCGCAACTAACCAGCCTCAAGATGACCGGCACGGCCACCTACTACGCGGAGCTGACCACACTTGCGGACATCGCCGGCCGGCTCGGCACTGGAGACGCCGACCTTTACGCCCGCAAGGCGAGGGCCATCCGGCAGAGCATGCTGGAGCGATTGTTCGACCCTGCCCGTGCGACCTTCGACACCGGCTCGCAGGCCGCCCAGGCGATGGCGTTGGTGCTGGGTCTGTTCCCCAACGCGCACCGCAAACGGGCGCTGACGGTGCTGGTCGAGGATATCCGCGCGCGGCAAAACCACGTGACCGCCGGCGACATCGGCTTTCATTACGTAGTGCGCGCTCTGACCGATGGCGGGCGCTCGGATGTGCTATACGACCTGCTCAAGCGCACCGACAAGCCGGCTTATCTGGAGCAAGTCAAGAACGGCGCCACGGCATTGACCGAGGCATGGGACGGCTTGCGCTCATCCTCGCAAAACCACTTCATGCTGGGCCATGCGGAGATCTGGTTCTATCGGGGGCTGGGCGGCTTGGACATCGATTTTTCGCACCAGAACGGGACAATATCGCTGGCGCCACAGCCGGTCGACGGTATCCTCGACCAAGCTGCCAGCTACAATTCCAGCTTCGGCCGCATCGCCTGCCGACTGCGTCGCGACGGCCGGCGCTGGAGGCTCACGGCAGAAATTCCGCCTGGTCAAAGCGCGACCATCACACTGCCGCGCACCAGCCCGGCAGCGGTGCGGGAAGGCAGCTCTGTCCTGGCAAACGCAAAGGGAGTCAGCGCTATCAAGCAGTCCGGCAACGCCACGCTGCTGACCGCGCAGTCGGGCAGCTATACCTTTAGCTGGACCAGCGCATAGCCGGCTCGTCATCCGGGTATAACTCTTGAATTGTCCGGCCCCGCGCGGTAATGCCGCACGCGTCGATCAGCTTCACTTTCAACGCTTCGGGCAAAATTGACTGTTCGGCGACCTAAACCAATGGCCGCATCCCCCATCAGGATAATTGCGCGTGTCCACGACCCGTTGCAGACATTTCCATTGTACTAAATTGATTCTACGCAGATATGGCGTACACTGTATGTGTCGGAAAAGGCAGACTTGGTTTGGTAAGCCCAAGTCCTTTCGCGCTGTGAAAGCTCTGTCTAATGCGTAACACGCAAGACCCCACGACGAACACGCGCCGCATTGCGGCGTTCCTTGTTCGTCCGTGCGGTTTCATTCGATGACTGCTCCGGTCGAACGACCTCTTAGGAGCATTACATGTCATTTTCAGTACTTCACGATGTCATCATTGCTGGGGCCGGCCCCGTCGGTCTTTTTCTTGGCTGCGAACTAGCGCTCGCTGGGCTCGATGTGCTAATCGTTGAACGAGCCGAGAGCTCACAGGCGCCGCTGAAACTGCCGCCGCTGGGCATGCGGGGTCTTTCCGTCGCGACTTGTGAAGCCCTCTACCGCCGGGGACTTCTGGACGACCTGATCGCGGCTGCTGACGCCGCTCGTGCGGCAATCGCTAGCCATGCGCCAAGCGGGAGCACGGTCAAGCCCACCAAAGCGCAGGTAGGGCATTTCGCTGGGATTGCCATCGATCCCGCCCTGGTCGATCTGTCGCAATGGACCTACCGCCTGCCTAATCCGGCGTCCGCTAATTTCGCGGCCGACATCGCTTCAGTTGAAGCGGTGCTTACGGAGCGAGCACTGGCTTTAGGGGGCGAGATCCGCAGAGGTTTGGCGGTTACGGGCGTCTGCGATGAGAGCGACCAAGTGACCATTGATGTAGGCGACTTAAAATTGCGCGCGCGCTGGCTTGTCGGCTGTGATGGTGGACAGAGCAGTGTCCGTAAGCTGGCCGGCTTCGATTTTCCAGGGACGGAACCGGAATTCACCGCTTACTATGCGCTCGTCGACATCGCTGATCGGCACAAGCTTCTCCTTGGCCGCAATGCCACCGCCTCGGGCTTCTACATGAATCTTCCAGGACAGATTTCCATCGCCGATTTCGACGGTGGTGCATTCGACCGCTCGAGCGACATCACCCTGGGCCATTTACAGGCGGTACTACGTCGCGTGTCGGAGACCGATGTCACGCTGACGGCGGTTCGGCTTGCTACGAGTTTCACCGACCGGGCCAGACTCGTGACAAGCTATCGTCGCGGGCACGTATTGCTGGCTGGCGACGCTGCGCACATTCACTCGGCGCTCGGAGGCCAGGGCCTTAATGTCGGCCTGGGCGACGCAATGAACCTCGGGTGGAAGCTGGCCGCGACGGTCTTGGGAACAGCGTCCGCGCAGTTACTCGACACATACGAAACCGAGCGTCGTCCCATCGGCCAATGGGTGCTTGACTGGACGCGGGCGCAGGCTTGCATCATGAAGCCAACACCTCAGGCCAAGGCCATTGAGGGCATCATGCGCGACTTGATTGGCACCGGCGACGGCGCAACCTATTTTGCCGAGCAACTTTGGGGCATCACGTTGCACTACGATCTAGGTAGCGACCATCCGCTAGTCGGCTACAGTGCTCCCGACTTAACTTTCCAGAATGGACTACGGCTGGCAGAGTACCTTTGCGCAGGCACTGGCGTTCTGATCAATCTCGCCGGCGATGAACGATTCCGCATTGCATCAGGGCGTTGGCGCGACCAGATAGACTACATCGAGTCTGCTGCGCAAAATTCCCTAGGACTGAGTGCAATGCTTGTACGCCCGGATGGCTTCGTTGCTTGGGCTGCGGATGGAGAACCTGATTTCGGCGGTTTGGATCGGATCATTTCGAAGTGGTTCGGCGCGCCAGCCTTAGCCTGCTGAAGTCGAATGTCGGACTACTGAGTCGCATGCAAGAGGTCGGGCGTCCAAGAGCCGGTCTTCGTCACGATTGTGAACGGTGCGCTGCCTGAGGCGCTGCGCGCTTTGCGATTGGTGCGATGATCTTTCCAGAAGCCACCATCAGCGAACGGCAGCCTCTGGCCGGTTTCAGCCAAAATTTAAATACACGGCTCGGAGATTATCTTACCGCCAATTAAGTGCTCTGAGCATCCGCTTGGCATCGGCGACGTGGGTGCGCCGACGCCTGGCTTCGGCCGAATTCAGCCGCAATGTGAAGATTCGGCCGCGACTACGCGCGATACTGCATCAAAAATGCGCAAATACTCGCCCGGCGTTACGTTGGCCGTGGCGAGCACCGGTCGTTATGGCTTCACGAACTTGAGCGTCATGCGGTCGCTCTCGCCGATGGCCTGATACTTGTCGCGATCAAGTGCGTCGTTGCTCAGGGTCGGCGGCAGCGCCCACACGCCGCCCTTATGGTCGGCCTTGTCTTTCGGATTGGCGTTGATCTCCGATTTGCCGGCAAGCTTGAAGCCGGCGCTCTCGGCCATCTTGATCACATAAGACTGGTGGACGTAGCCGCTCGTTGCCTTGGCATCTTGCTGCATTGATTCCGGCAGGCGGTGGTCAGTCACGCCCAGCACGCCGCCGGGCTTCAGGCTGATGTACAGCGCCTTGAACATATCCTTGACCTTATCGTCGCCTAGCTCGACGAAGTTGTGCACGTTGCGGAAAGTGAGCACCATGTCGACGCTGTTTGCTGGGGCGAAGTTGTAGATGGCCTTTGACGGACTGAATGCGCCCCGCACAATCTTGTCATAGACCGCCGGGTTGGACTCCAGCAACGTCTTGGATATGCCTCCGGCGCTGATCAGCTTGCCGTCCTGGCGCAGGTAGGGCGCCAGGATCTCGGTGTACCAGCCGCCTTCCGGCAGCAATTCGAGCACTGTCATGGTCGGTTTGATACCGAAGAAAGTGAGCGTTTCGTAAGGATGGCGCCAAGTATCGCGCGCTACGTTGGCGCTACTCCGGTGGCTGGCTGCGATGGCCGTGCGCAGCTGGGCATCGTCGGCCTTATCAGCGGCCTGCACGAGGCCGGCCAGGCTGCACGCTAGCAAACAGGCGGCGAGGGTGAATATCTTCATTGTGTCGTCTCCAGGATCGATGGCAGTGGCGCTATGCCGTGCCGCCTGGCAATCATCGACCATGCCGTACTTGTCGTCAAGTTAATATTTTCGCGCATCAAATACGTTCGCGAGCCTACTGCCGACAATAGGCGACCGCATCCTGGAACCTTGTGTTTGTTACCGGCAGATAGTCGGCGCTTTCAATATAAATTTATTCTTGGCCTTCAGCCGCTGCAAGCCCATTTTGGACACTCACATTGCTAACGTAATCGCGCCGATTACATTTGTACACATCCTAATCAAACATCATCGAGCCGTCCCTCCATACGCGGGCATGAACACCTGTACCGGCGCCACAGATCCACATCGCATTATTTGCACCTGGAACGCCCCCAAATCGAATCTTGTGGTGATTGCCTCCGGTATCGCATTTTCTTTCCACAGATACAATTCATGCAATCTCGCGGTATCGACCTCGTTAAAGGTCGAGGCCAAACGAGAGCAGCATTAAAAGAGCGTTGTTGGTCGCATGGGCAGTGGACGTAAATAGGCTGGCACGCCCGAGCCCTGAGCGCGCATTCGCAGCAAACAAGCTGGCGAATAACAGGCCCCCTCCGAAAGTCACCACACCCTGCCAAATACTTCCGCCCGAAGCGACATGTCCTATGGAAAACAACGCAGCGCTGCCCAGAACAGCTATCGATGTGCTGGCGCCGAACCGCGTCAGAAGGCTGATAGGAACCAGTTGCCCAATGAACGTTTCCCAGAGTGGAGCCCAGATAACCGCAGCAAAAAACGTCATTATCCAGCTACGCTCGAAAACTGAAGCGCCAGCGAGCGCGCCCATGTTGGCGCGGCCCAGCAATGCAAACAGCAGCCCGGACAACAGCGACAGTAACGCCGCAGTAAATGCCCCAAAAGCGACCGAGCGTGCGAGGCCCACCACCAATGCTTTTTCATCCCAGCATAGATACCTCGAGACCGTAGCGAAGCTCATCCGCGTCACGCAACGCTCAGCGCGCGCTTCAACTGCCGTTTCATTCGTATCGACGCCCAAAACACTCTGAGCCAGTCACGTTTGGTCAGCTTCGGCCGGTGCAGGAACACGTCGTATTCGGCCTCTTCGATGGCATCGAGGATGCGCAGGCCGCCTTGCACCATCATTCTCAGCTCGAAGCCGATCCGGCCCTTCAGCCGTAGCGCCAACGGCGCGCCGCTCAGCATCAACGCTCGCGCGCGCTCGACCTCGAATTTCATCATCGAGCGCCAGCGCGGGCGGGCGCTCGCCTGGTCCAGCGCGCCGGGCAGGATGGCGTAGCGGTTCAGGTCCTCCAGCGGTACATATATGCGCTCCTTTTGCAGGTCGATCGCTACGTCTTGCAAAAAGTTGATTAACTGAAGCGCGCTGCAGATCGCGTCGGAGTCCCGCAGGTTCTGTTCGTCCGCCGCGCCGTACAGATGCAGCATCAGGTTCCCAACCGGATTAGCCGACCGGGAACAATAGTCCAGCACCGCCTCATAAGTCTGGTAGCGATTGACCACCACATCCTGCTTGAAGGCCGAAAGCAAGTCATACATCGGCTTGAGCGGCAGTTCGAACTCGCGCACCACCTGCGCCAGCCGCTCGAACATCGGCGCGTGGCCGCTGTCGCCGGCGGCGATCCGGTTCAGCGCGGTTTCGTAGGCGCTCAGGTCGGCCAGCCGCTGCTCCGGCGTGGCGTCGCCCTCGTCAGCGATATCGTCGGCGCTGCGGGCGAAAGCGTAGATTGCTTCGACCGCTGGTCGTAGACGACTTGGTAACAAAATGGAAGCAACAGGGAAATTCTCGTAGTGATCAACTGACATACACACCCAGCCTAAAGCAATATTTTTAGATTAATGACGCAAAAGTCATTTGCAAACGAATTTGCTCGGCTTATAATTAATTAACGGAAAGTCATTTATTTCCGACCCGTAATAGTAGTGCCAACTACACGCCAGAGCAAGAAAAAGGAAAGTACTGTGGTCGCCCCAAAAATCCCGCGTCAGGTTTCCCCTCTATTAACAGCGTTGCTGCTGGCCGCCACCTTGGCCGCGTGCTCGAAACCACCCGAGAAAACCGAGGACATTCGTCCAGTGCGGGCCATCGTGCTCAGCAGCAGCGACGTCGATGTCAACGCCGAATTCTCCGGCGAGGTCCGTGCCCGCGTTGAATCGCGCCTGGGGTTCCGCGTGGCCGGCAAAATCGTCAGCCGCAAGGTCGACGTCGGCGCGCTGGTCAAGAAGGGACAAGTTCTGATGCAGCTCGATCCACAGGATTTGCAATTATCGCAGGCCCAGTCGCTGGCTGCGTTGCGTTCGGCTGAAACCAGCCGCGATCTGGCCCAGGCCGAGTTGAAGCGGTATCAAGAGCTGCGCACCAAGAACTTCGTCAGCCAGGCCGTGCTGGACGAGAAGGAGTCTACCTTCAAGTCGGCGCAGTCCAACGTTGAGGCGTCGCAAGCGGCTTATCGTGGCCAGTCGAATCAGGCAGGCTACGCGGCGCTGGTGTCCGATGTCGACGGCGTGGTGACGGCGGTGTCGGCCGAGGCGGGGCAGGTGGTGCAGCCCGGCGCCGAGGTGGTACGCGTGGCCAAGGCCGGCGACAAGGAAATCGTCATCGGTTTGCCGGAGGATAAGGTTGATCTGCTGCGTAAGATTTCGGACGTGCAGGTGCGGCTGTGGGCCGATCCGAGCAAATCGGTGGCCGGCAAGATCCGCGAGATCTCGCCGGTGGCCGATCCCGCGACCCGTACCTACACCGCCAAGGTGACCATTCCGGACAGCCTGACCGAAGCCAGGCTGGGCATGACGGCCGTGGTGCAGTTCGCATCGAAGACGGCCACGCCGCAGATCAAAGTGCCGTTGACGGCCTTGTTCAACGAGAAGTCGGTGACGTCGGTCTGGGTGGTGGAGGGCGGCGTCGCCAAGCTGGTGCCGGTCACCGTCACCGGCGCGGCTGGCAACGACTTGATCCTGGGCGGCGGTGTCAAGCCCGGCCAGACCGTCGTCACGGCCGGCGTGCATCTGCTCAAGCCGGGGCAGAAGGTCAAAATCCTCGGTAACGACGTGCCGGCCGCGCCAGCCAGCATGGCCCCGCCTGCAGCCGGGGCCGCCAAATGAAGGGTTTCAACCTCTCACGCTGGGCGCTTGAGCATATTCCGCTGACACGCTATCTGATCGCGGTGTTGCTGATCGGCGGCGCCCTTAGTTATAGCAACCTGGGGCAGGATGAAGATCCGCCATTCACGTTCCGCGCAATGGTGGTGCGCGCCAATTGGCCGGGCGCGACCTCGCTGCAGGTGGCCGAGCAGGTCACCGACAAGCTGGAAAAGAAACTGCAGGAAACGCCAGGCATCGACGAGATCAGCAGCTATTCGAAGCCGGGCGAGACGCTGATCATCCTCAAACTGCTCGAATCGACGCCGCCGAAAGACGTCGCGCAAGCCTGGTATCAGGTGCGCAAGAAGATCGGCGACATGCGCGGCACCTTGCCGCCGGGAGTGCAGGGGCCGTTCTTCAACGACGAGTTCGGCGATACCTACGGTTCCATCTTCGCGCTGTCGGGCGACGGGTTTACCTATGCGGAGATCAAGGACTACGCCGATTTCGTGCGCCAGCAGTTGCTGGGCGTGAAGATGGTATCCAAGGTCGAGCTGTTTGGCGTGCAGGATGAGAAGATCAACATCGAGTTCTCGCACAAGAAGTTCGCGCAGTTGGGCATCCCGATCGAGACCATCGCCAACCAGATCGCCACGCAAAACAGTGTTGAATCGACCGGCGTTCTGGTCACGCCGACCGACAACCTGCAGGTGCGCGTCACCGGCGCGCTGAGAACCGTCAAGGATCTGGAAGAATTGGAGCTGCGTGCGAACGGCACCACATTCCGCTTGGGCGACTTCGCCACCATCAAGCGCCAGTACCAGGACCCGCCGGGCGACAAAATGCGCTTCAACGGCAAGGAGGTGATCGGCCTGGGCGTGTCGATGGAGAAGGGCGGCAATATCATCGAGCTCGGCAAGCACATGGAGAAAACCGTGGCCGAGATGAAGGCCAAGCTGCCGGTCGGTATCGAGCTCGAGCGCGTTGCCGACCAGCCCGAAGCCGTCAAGGCGTCCGTGGGCGAGTTCGTTCACACGCTGATCGAGGCGGTGCTGATCGTGCTGGCCGTCAGTTTCGTCGCGCTCGGCCTGCACACCAAACCGTTCCGCCTCGACATCCGCCCGGGGCTGGTGGTGGCGCTGAGCATTCCGCTAGTGCTGGCCGTGACCTTCCTGTTCATGCGAATGCTCGACATCGACCTGCACAAGATTTCGCTGGGTGCGCTGATCATCGCGCTGGGCCTGCTGGTGGACGACGCCATCATCGCCGTCGAAATGATGGTGCGCAAGATGGAGGAGGGCATGTCGCGCTTCGACGCGGCCACCTTTGCCTACACCTCGACGGCAATTCCGATGCTGACCGGTACCCTGATCACTGTCGCCGGATTTCTGCCGATCGGCCTGGCCAAGTCGGCCGCCGGCGAATACACGTTCTCGCTGTTCTCGGTCAATGCGCTGGCGCTGATTATTTCGTGGGTGGTGGCGGTGACGTTCACGCCTTACCTCGGTTTCATTTTGCTGAAGGTAAAGCCACACGCGGACGGCGCGAGCGAACACGACTTGTTCGACACGCCCGGTTTCCGCCGCTTCCGTGCGGTGGTCAACTGGTGCGTCGAGTTCCGCAAGACCACCATCGTGCTGTCGCTGGCGGTGTTCGCGCTGGGCGTGTACGGCTTTAACTTCATCGAGAAACAGTTCTTTCCGGACTCCAGCCGGCCCGAACTGATGGTCGAGATGTGGACGCCGGAAGGCACGACCTTTGCCGCCAACGAAGCGCAAGTCAAGAAATTCGAGGCCTTCATCCGCAAGCAGCCGGGCGTGGTCAGCGTGACGAGTTATGTCGGTACCGGCAGCCCACGTTTCTACCTGCCGCTCGACCAGATTTTCCCGCAGACCAACGTCTCGCAGATCGTCGTGCTGCCCAAGGATTTGACGGCCCGCGCCGAATTGCGCCAGAAGATCGTCGACGTGTTCAAGGTCGATTTCCCGGAAGTGCGTGGCCGCGTCAAGCTGTTGCCGAACGGTCCGCCGGTGCCGTATCCGGTGCAGTTCCGCGTGACGGGTACGGAAGTGGCCAAAGTGCGCGCCATCGCCGATCAGGTCAAGGACATCATGCGCGCCAATCCGAACACGCTGGGCGTAAACGACAACTGGAATGAATCGATCAAGGTACTGCGTTTGGACCTGGATCAGGACAAGATGCGCGCCGTTGGCGTGACTTCGCAAACCGTCATGCGTGCTGCCAACACGATCCTGTCCGGCACGACCGTCGGCCAGTTCCGCGAGGATATCAAGCTGGTCGACATCCAGATCCGCCAGCCGATCGACGAGCGCAACACGATTTCAGTCCTCAACGACACCAATATTCCGACCGCGAGCGGCAAGTTCGTGACGATCAGCCAGCTGGCGCGCGCGCACTTCGTGTGGGAGCCGGGCGTGGTGTGGCGGGAAGGGCGTGAATGGGCGATTACCGTGCAGGCCGATGTCGGCGACCATATCCAGGGGCCGACCGTATCGGGCCAGATCGAGCCGAAGCTGAAGTCGCTGCGCGACGCGCTGCCGGCCGGCTACAAGATCACGGTCAAGGGCGCGGCGGCGGACAGCGGCTCGGCCGAGGCGTCGATCGCGGCCAACCTGCCGCTGGCGATCTTCATCATCTTCACGTTGCTGATGCTGCAGATGCATAGCTTCTCGCGGGCGCTGCTGGTGTTCCTGACCGGTCCGCTGGGCGTGGCGGGGGCGGCAATGGCGCTGCTGTTGCTGGGCCGTCCGTTGGGCTTTGTCGCCAATCTCGGCATCATCGCGCTGTTCGGCATGATCATCCGCAACTCGGTGATTTTGGTCGACCAGATTGAGCAGGACATCAAGGCCGGCCATGATCCGTGGACCGCGATCGTCGAATCGGCGGTGCGGCGTTGCCGTCCGATCATCCTGACGGCGGCCGCTGCGGCGCTGGCGATGATACCGTTATCGCGCTCGGTATTTTGGGGGCCGATGGCGGTGGCGATCATGGGCGGGCTGATCGTGGCGACCGCGCTGACTTTATTGTTCCTGCCGGCGCTTTACGCGGCGTGGTTCGGCGTAAAGAAGCCAACCGGCGACGCTGTTAAAACCCATTAACAGCGGGGTCGTACCCCGTACGGGGTACGACCCCATAACGCCGCCGCTTTGCGGGTTAAACAGGCAAAAACGGGCGAAAAATGCGTGAATACCTTGGTTAGTTTAAAAATCACCACATTTCGCTAAAAAACCCGTTAGAATACCGCGTTGAAGTTGAAAGCTCCCACGGAAAATAGTGGGGCCGGGGCGACCGTTTTCACTTACGAGTCGCCCTTTGCTTTTGTGCAAACATGCCGCGAGGATGGCGAAATTGGTAGACGCACCAGGTTTAGGTCCTGACGCCAGCAATGGTGTGGGGGTTCGAGTCCCCCTCCTCGCACCAACTGTATTACTATTTTTTTGGACGATTTTTACATGGCAACTGCAGTCGAAACCTTGGGCAAACTCGAACGTCGTATCACGATCTCCTTCCCGCTGACCGAAGTACGCAGCGAAGTTGAGAAGCGCCTGAAAGTGCAAGCCAAAACGGCTAAGGCACCAGGCTTCCGTCCGGGTAAAGTTCCTCTGAAAATGGTCGCAGCACAATACGGTTATCAGATCGAGACCGAAGTGTTGAACGACAAAGTTGGCCGCGCTTTCAACGACGCCGCAAACGAAGCCCAGCTGCGCGTAGCTGGCTACCCGAACATCCAGCCTAAGGAAGACTCGCCAGAAGGCGTGCTGACCTTCGACGCGACGTTCGAAGTCTACCCGGAAGTCGTCGTTGGCGACCTGACCACGGTGGAAATCGAAACCGTCAAGGCCGACGTCTCGGAAGCTGAAATCGACAAGACCATTGAAATCCTGCGCAAACAGCGCGTGCACTTCCACACCAAGGGCGAAGCCGGCGAACACGGCGACGGCGGCGAGCCAGTCGCAGCCAACGGCGACCGCGTCACCGTCGACTTCGTCGGTTCGATCGACGGCGTTGAGTTCCCAGGCGGCAAAGCTGAAGACTATCCGTTCGTGCTCGGCGAAGGCCGCATGCTGCCGGAATTCGAAGCGGCCACCGTCGGCCTGAAGGTTGGCGAAGCCAAGACCTTCCCGCTGGCTTTCCCAGAGGACTACCATGGTAAAGACGTCGCCGGCAAAACCGCGTCGTTCACCATCACCCTGAAAAAGCTGGAATGGGCGCACCTGCCGGAAGTCGATGCTGAATTCGCCAAGTCGCTGGGCGTGGCCGACGGTGACGTCGCCAAAATGCGCGAAGACATCAAAGTCAACCTGGAACGCGAAGTCGCCGGCCGTGTCAAAGCCCGCAACAAGGAAGCCGTGATGGATGCGCTGGTGAAAACCGCCACCCTGGACGTGCCACAGTCGCTGATCGCGCAAGACAGCGAGCGCCTGGCCGAAATGACCCGTCAGGACATGGAACAGCGCGGCATGAACGTCAAGGACGTGCCATTCCCGCAGGAACTGTTCGCGGAAAAAGCCGAGCGTCGCGTACGCCTGGGCCTGATCCTGTCGCAACTGGTCGGCGAGAACAATCTGCAAGCCCAGCCTGAGCAGGTCAAAGCGCAAGTCGAAGACTTCGCCCAGAGCTACGAAGACCCGCGCGAAGTGCTGAAGTACTACTACAGCGATCGTCGCCGTCTGGCCGAGGTGGAAGCTCTTGTATTGGAAGAAAACGTCGTCAACTACGTCCTGGGCCTGTCGAAGACTTCGTCCAAGGTAGTGGCCTTTGACGAACTGATGGGAAGCAACGCTCAAGCGTAATTCAGCACCGGCCGGAGCGGGCAATCTGCACCAAGTTGGATGTAACAATTTGGTGTAAGATTGCCTTTCCGGCCTAGCTGCTTCACAAGGAAATAGAATGACTGGTTTTAACCGTAATCCGGCGCTGGACACTGAAATGCTCGGCCTGGTGCCGATGGTGGTCGAACAAAGCGGTCGCGGCGAGCGTTCGTACGATATTTACTCGCGCCTGCTCAAGGAACGCATCATCTTCATGGTCGGTCCCGTCAACGACCAGATGGCGAACCTGGTGGTCGCGCAGCTGCTGTTCCTGGAAAGCGAAAATCCGGACAAGGATATCTCGCTGTACATCAATTCGCCTGGCGGTTCGGTCTCGGCCGGTCTGGCGATCTTCGATACGATGCAGTTCATCAAGCCTGACGTATCGACGTTGTGCACCGGTATGGCCGCCTCGATGGGCGCGTTCCTGCTGGCCGCCGGCGCCAAGGGCAAGCGTTTCTCGCTGCCTAACTCGCGCATCATGATTCACCAGCCTTCGGGCGGCTCGCAAGGCATGGCGTCCGACATCGAGATCCAGGCCAAGGAAATCTTGTATCTGCGTCATCGTTTGAACGCGATCATGGCCGAACGCACCGGTCAATCCGTCGAGCAGATCGCCAAAGATACCGATCGTGACCGTTTCATGTCGGCGGAAGAGGCTGTAGAGTACGGATTGATCGACAAGATGTTGTCCAACCGGGCTTGATGCTTTCATCGCAGCATTGCTGCGCAGCATTGCTGAGTAACGCCCGGGCGGTCAATCGTTCGGGCGTTTCGTTTTTATTTCGGGTAGCATGTGGTGGTGGCCGGACTTTTCCGAACCGCTACATACGCTGCAACAGCAAAGCCATTCTGTAACTCAAAGAAAACTGCCCCATGTCAGACAAAAAATCCTCCAGCGGCGAAAAATTACTGTACTGCTCGTTTTGCGGCAAGAGCCAGCACGAGGTAAAGAAACTCATCGCCGGCCCGTCGGTCTTCATCTGCGACGAGTGTATCGACCTGTGCAACGACATCATCCGCGACGAGACCTCGGCTATCGAGTCCGTGGCCGGCGCCAAGTCGGACCTGCCAACCCCGCATGAAATCAAGGACTTGCTGGACCAATACGTCATCGGCCAGCAAACCGCCAAGCGCATCCTGTCGGTGGCCGTATACAACCACTACAAGCGTCTGAAGCACCTGGGCAAAAAAGACGACATCGAGCTGGCCAAGAGCAACATTTTGCTGGTCGGTCCGACCGGCTCGGGCAAGACCTTGCTGGCGCAGACCTTGGCCCGCATGTTGAACGTACCGTTCGTCATTGCCGACGCCACCACGTTGACCGAAGCGGGCTATGTCGGCGAGGACGTCGAGAATATCATCCAGAAACTGTTGCAAAGCTGCAACTACGATGTTGAGAAGGCGCAGCGCGGTATCGTTTATATCGATGAGATCGACAAGATCTCGCGTAAGTCCGATAACCCGTCCATCACGCGCGACGTGTCGGGCGAGGGCGTGCAGCAGGCGCTGTTGAAACTGATCGAAGGCACGATGGCATCGGTGCCGCCACAAGGCGGACGCAAGCATCCTAATCAGGACTTCGTGCAGATCGACACCACCAACATCATGTTCATCTGCGGCGGCGCGTTCGATGGCCTGGCCAAGGTCATCGCCAACCGTTCGGAAAAGTCGGGCATCGGTTTCTCGGCCAGCGTGAAGAGCAAGAAGGAACGCAGCGCCAGCGAAGTGCTGCTGGAAGCGGAACCGGAAGATCTGATCAAGTTCGGCCTGATTCCCGAGCTGGTCGGCCGTCTGCCGGTGGTCGCCACCTTGTCGGAACTGACCGAAGAGGCACTGATCCAGATTCTGATCGAGCCGAAGAACGCGCTGGTCAAACAGTACGCCAAGCTGCTCGACATGGAAGGCGCCGAGCTGGAGATTCGCCCGGCCGCGCTGCACGCGATCGCCAAGAAAGCGCTGGCGCGCAAGACCGGCGCCCGCGGCCTGCGTTCGATTCTGGAGCATGCCTTGCTGGACACGATGTACGAACTGCCAAATGAAACCAATGTCACCAAAGTGGTTATCGATGAGAATACGATAACGAGTGGTGCGAAACCTTTATTGATATACCAAGACCAGGCTAAAGCATCTGGTGAGAATTAAATAACTTGTGCACACTTGCCGCACGCGGACGCAAAATTCGTTTCGCATCCGTGGGGCAAGGCGGTACAATTTAAATCAATAAAAGAGCAGGCTTCATTCGAAAAGCCACACGTGACAGCCGCTGTCGCGCGTGGCTTTTTTATTGGATTGGTTTCTTTTAGAATGGTCTGGCTGCTTTGAAAAGACTCTTTTTTAAGGGAATTATTTCTTGTAGTCTGGTCTTGTGATTCGGCATATCAGCGCCCACATCATAATCACGCTTTCACATAAGGTACGCCATGACAACTTCCAAATTAACAGAGCAAACTCAACTGCCGTTATTGCCCCTGCGGGATGTTGTAGTTTTCCCGCATATGGTGATACCGCTGTTCGTGGGTCGCCCCAAGTCGATCAAGGCGCTGGAAGCCGCAATGGAGCAGGGCAAGAGCATTATGCTTGCCGCGCAAAAAGCGGCCGCCAAGGACGAACCTTCTGCCTCCGATATTTATGAGATCGGCTGCGTGGCCAATATTCTGCAAATGCTGAAACTGCCGGACGGTACCGTGAAGGTGCTGGTCGAAGGTTCGCAGCGCGCGCGCATCAACCGCATCACCGACACGCCGACGCACTTCGTGGCCGACCTGACGCCGCTCGATTCCGAGCTGGGCGACGATTCGGAAATCGAAGCCATGCGCCGCGCGATCGTTCAGCAGTTCGACCAGTACGTCAAGCTGAACAAAAAGATCCCGCCTGAAATCCTCGCTTCGCTGTCGGGCATCGACGACGCCGGCCGCCTGGCCGATACCGTCGCCGCGCACCTGCCGCTCAAGCTCGAGCAGAAACAGGTGATCCTGGAAATCTTCAGCGTCGCCAAGCGCCTGGAACATCTGCTGGGCCAGCTCGAAGGCGAACTCGACATTCTGCAGGTCGAGAAGCGCATCCGTGGCCGCGTCAAGCGCCAGATGGAAAAGTCGCAGCGCGAGTACTACCTGAACGAGCAAGTCAAAGCCATCCAGAAGGAACTGGGCGAGGGCGAGGACGGCGCCGATCTGGACGAGCTGGAGAAAAAGGTCGCGCTGGCCAAGATGCCGAAAGAGGCACTGGACAAGGCCACCGCCGAACTGAAAAAACTGAAACTGATGTCGCCGATGTCGGCCGAAGCCACCGTCGTGCGCAACTATATCGACACCCTGGTCGGCCTGCCCTGGAAGAAGAAGTCCAAGGTCAACAACGACCTGTCGAACGCTGAAAAAGTGCTCGAGGGCGATCACTACGGCCTCGACAAGGTTAAAGAACGCATCCTGGAATATCTTGCAGTCCAACAGCGCGTCGACAAGCTGAAAGCGCCGATCCTGTGCTTCGTCGGTCCTCCAGGCGTGGGTAAAACCTCGCTGGGCCAGTCGATCGCCCGCGCCACGAACCGCAAGTTCGTGCGCATGGCGCTCGGCGGCGTGCGTGACGAGGCCGAGATCCGCGGCCACCGCCGTACCTACATCGGCTCGATGCCGGGCAAGGTGCTGCAGTCGCTGGCGAAAGTGGGCGTGCGCAATCCGCTGTTCCTGCTGGACGAGATCGACAAGATGGGCGCGGACTTCCGCGGCGATCCGTCGTCGGCCCTGCTCGAGGTGCTGGACCCTGAACAGAACCACACGTTCTCGGACCACTACATCGAGGTCGACTTCGATCTGTCCGACGTGATGTTCGTGGCGACGTCGAACTCGTACAACATCCCGCCGGCGCTGCTGGACCGTATGGAAGTGATTCGCCTGTCCGGTTACACGGAAGACGAAAAGACCAGCATCGCCCAGCGTTACCTGCTGCCTAAACAGATCAAGAACAACGGTCTGAAGGAAGAGGAAATCGCCGTCAGCGAAGCGGCGTTGCGCGACATCATCCGTTACTACACCCGTGAAGCGGGCGTGCGCTCGCTGGAACGCGAAGTGTCGAAGATCTGCCGCAAGGTCGTCAAGATGCTGCTGCTGAAGAAGTCGGAAAAGAAAGTTGCCGTCACGCCGAAAAACCTGGACAAGTTCCTGGGCGTGCGCCGCTATGACTTCGGTGTGGCCGAGAAAGAAAACCAGATCGGCCAGGTCGTTGGTCTGGCATGGACCGAAGTGGGTGGCGATCTGCTGACCATCGAGGCCGTGCAAATGCCGGGCAAGGGCGGTGTGATCCGTACCGGTACTTTGGGCGACGTGATGAAGGAGTCGATCGAAGCGGCCCGCACTGTGGTGCGCAGCCGTGCCAACCGCCTCGGCATCAAGAACGAAGTGTTCGAGAAGAGCGACATCCACATCCACGTGCCGGAAGGCGCGACGCCGAAAGACGGTCCTTCGGCCGGCGCGGCGATGACGGTGGCGATGGTGTCGGTTTTCACGGGCATTCCGGTTCGCGCCGACGTGGCCATGACCGGCGAGATCACGCTGCGCGGCGAAGTATTGCCGATCGGTGGCTTGAAAGAAAAACTGCTGGCGGCCCAGCGCGGTGGCATCAAGACCGTGCTGATCCCCGAGCAGAACGTCAAGGACCTGGCCGACATCCCGGACAATGTCAAAAACAAACTGGAAATCGTGCCGGTGCGTTGGATCGACAAAGTACTGGAAATCGCGCTGGAACGCTTGCCGGATCCGTTGACGGAAACCGCGCCGGTGGAAGCGGTGGCTGCCGCCGCCGCCAAAACCGACGGCCAAACAGAAGTGGTAAAACACTAACTTTTGTTCAGCATTAGTATCTGGTATTGCTAAAACAGGCGCTTTTATAGCGCCTGTTTTTTATTTTCGCCCACTTTTCTACAGTACAGCGCTTGACACGACACATGGCTGGCTTGTTTAATACGGCCTGAGATTTTTCTCGGCCGGGACTGCGGTTTTAATACCGGAGTTTAGCGGCTAAACGATATAACCTTTGTGACGGGGAATTGCTTTGAATAAGACTGAATTGATCGACCATATTGCCACTTCCGCTGACATCTCGAAAGCCGCCGCTGCACGCGCGCTGGACGCGGTGATCGACGGCGTGACCACGACCCTGCAAAACAACGACAGCGTGACCCTGGTCGGCTTTGGTACCTTCTCCGTGAGCGAACGCGCTGCCCGCACCGGCCGCAACCCGCGCACCAAGGAAGAGATCACGATCGAAGCAGCTAAAGTTCCTAAATTTAAAGCTGGTAAAGCTTTGAAAGATGCTGTAAACTAACGGACTTCGGTGAGCAGCTCATGTAAATGAGGTGCTCATTGGGAAAAAAGCGGCAAAACGGGCGGTTAGCTCAGTTGGTAGAGCGGAGCCCTTACAAGGCTTAGGTCGGGAGTTCGAGCCTCTCACCGCCCACCAGTTTTGCGCTAGTAGCAGGCAGTAAAAGTTGCACCCAGTGTTTTGTTGGAGCGGTAGTTCAGTTGGTTAGAATACCGGCCTGTCACGCCGGGGGTCGCGGGTTCGAGTCCCGTCCGCTCCGCCAACAAAACCAAGTAATGAGATTGACCCAAAGGAGCGGTAGTTCAGTTGGTTAGAATACCGGCCTGTCACGCCGGGGGTCGCGGGTTCGAGTCCCGTCCGCTCCGCCAAGAACAAGATACCCCGCAGCTTATAATGAGCTGCGGGGTTTTTCTTTTGTGCGTTTGAATATCGCATTTGAATATCCAGTTGTGGATTTTATTATATGTCTCGGTCCGGGACTTATAACCCCGCAGGGCCATTCGGGGTCGTACACCGTACCGGGTCGACGGGGACGCCGAGTCCCCAAGCGCCGGGGTGCGGGTTTGGCGTACCGTTCTGTCATGATTTACCCTTGCTATAGAGGGTGCCTCGCTGTAAAATCCGCGAACCGGAATTGGCGAACGCGAGTTCGCCTTTTTTGTATGTGCAAGTTCCACTCAATCCGAATTGGCAGACCATGTTTGAATTTATTCGTACCCATCAACGCTTGATGCAGATTCTCCTGGCGATTATCATCGTCCCTTCGTTCGCGTTAGTCGGTCTCGAGGGCTACAAAGGCTTCGGCGACGACGCCACCACGATCGCCAAGGTCGCCGGTCAACCAGTGAGCCAGCAAGAGTTCGACAACGCGCTGCGCAACCAGCTCGACAGCTATCGCCAGCGCATGGGCGAACAGTTCGACCAGAAGATGTTCGACACGCCTGAATTCAAGCAAAACCTGCTCGACCAGTTGATCGCCGAACGCGCGATCGCCGCCGAAGTGACCCGCGCGAACCTGAGCGTGACCGACGTGCAGCTGCAAAAGGCCATCACCGAACTGTTCGGCGGTCCGGGCACCTTCGACATGGAGCGCTACAAGCAGATCCTGGCCGCACAGGGCTTGACCCCGGCGATGAACGACGCCCGCATGCGTCGCGACATGGCCTTGCAGCAGCTGGCCGGCTCGGTGCAGAGCACCGGTTTCGCGCCGCGTACCGTCGCCAAGACGCTGTCGGACATCGGCGCGCAGGAACGCGAAGTGCAGGAACTGCTGCTGCCGATCACCGATTTCGTGCCGCAGGTCAAAGTCACCGACGCCATGGTCAAGGACTACTACGAGAAGAACGGCAAGTTCTTTGAAGTGCCCGAGCAAGCCAAAATCGAATACGTGGTACTCAACAGCGACGCCGTGATGAGCAAGATCGCCGTCACCGACGCTGAAATCGCCGCTTATTACAACGCCAACCAGGCCGCCTTCACGACGCCGGAAACGCGCCGCGCCGCGCACGTGCTGATCACGCTGAAGAAGGGCGCCAACGCCGCCGAGACCGCCGCCGCCAAGGCCAAGGCCGACGCCATCGTTGCCGAACTGCGCAAGAACCCGGCCGACTTCGCCAAGGTCGCCAAAGCCAAGTCGGAAGACCCGGTATCGGCCGAGCAGGGCGGCGATCTGGACATCGTCACCAAGGGCGTGCTGCCAGCACCCGTCGAGGCCGCAGTCATGAAGCTCAAGCAGGGCGAGATCAGCGACGCCGTGCAATCGGAATTCGGCTTTCACGTGCTGACCGTCAGTGCGCTGACCCCGGCTGTCGTCAAGCCGTTGGACGCGGCCAAGACCGAAGTGGCCGAGGCACTGAAAAAGCAGAAGGCCACCAAGAAGTATTCGGAAATGGCTGAAACCTTCACCAATACCGTCTATGAGCAGTCCGACAGCCTGAAGCCGGTCGCCGACGCACTGGGCCTGAAAATTGAAACCGCCGCCAACGTCTCGCGCAATCCATCGCCGATGGCCGGCCCGGCGCCGTACAACAACGCCAAGTTCCTGGCCGCGCTGTTCTCGAACGACTCGATCAGCAGCAAGCGCAACACCGAAGCGGTCGAAGTCGCGCCGAGCACCCTGATCGCCGGCCGCCTCGTCGAATTCAAGCCTGCGGCCAAGCGTCCGCTGGCCGAAGTCGATGCCGGTATCCGCCAGCGTGTGACGATGGAAGAAGCCGGCAAACTGGCCGCCAAAGCTGGCGCCGAGAAATTGGCCGCGTTCAAAAAATCGGGCGACGCCACCGGCTTCGGCGCGGCCAAGCTGGTATCCCGGTCCAAGGCCGAGGGTATCAACGGCGTGGCCATGCAGGAAATCATGAAAGCCGACACCACCAAGCTGCCGGCCTACGTCGGCGTGGAAGTGCCGGGCATGGGCTACGGCGTCTACCGCATCGGCAAGGTGCAGCAGCCTGCCGAGCAGGACGCCGAGCGCCGCAAAGCGGAAGCCGAGCAGATCAACTCCATCGTCGCGCAGCAAGAGATGTATGAATACATCCAGTTGCTCAAGCAGCGCGCCAAGGTCAAGATCCTCAAGCCGATCCAGGGCGCCACGGTCACCGAAGTCAAATAAGCCACGCCGCGGCAAGAAAAAAAGCCCCGAACGCCAAAAGCGTTCGGGGCTTTTTCATTGCGGCAGTCACGCGCCGGTCGCCAACGCGCACTGCGGCCACATGGGGTCGGACCCTGCGGGTCCGACCCCGGCATCCGGGTTGCGGGTTGATGATGGACACCATTTACGGTTTCAGGGTCACCTTGAAAATCTTCGTGCTGGTATTGTTCGGCACGCTGTCCTTGTCACCTGCGGCATCGCTGGTCGCCATCCACAGATTGCCATCGATGGTCGGCTCCACCGTACGCAAGCGGCCGTACGCCCCGACAAAAAACTGGCGGACATTGATCAGACGATCAGCGCTGATGTCGCTGCGATACAACCGCTGTCCCGCCAGGCAGGCAACGTACAGCGCGTTGCGGACGATGGCGATGCCGCTGCATGATGCTTCCGAATTGCGGTAGGTGTATTTGGGTGCCACATAGCCCGCCGTTGCACATCCAGTGCCGGAGCGCGACGTGACGCCTTCGCAGTTTGGCCAGCCATAGTTGCCCCCCTTAACGATCAGGTTGGTTTCGTCTTGGGAATCACCGAACTCCTGTTCCCACAAACGGCCGCTTGCGTCGAACGCCAGCCCCTGCGGATTGCGGTGGCCGTAGCTCCAGACATAGTTTCCAAACGGATTATCGGCCGGCACCGTGCCGTTGGGATTCAAGCGCAGGACTTTGCCAGCAAGATTGCTGGTGTCCTGAGCAAATTGACCGTTCTGAGCATCGCCCGTGGTCGCATACAGCTTGCCGTCCGGGCCGAAGCGGAGACGTCCGCCATTATGATATTTGTTACGGCCGATACCCTTGAGTAAAACCTCAAGCGACGCTGTATCGAGCGCACCGTTCACATAGCGCAGGCGCACGATACGGTTATCCGTGGGGCTGGTGTGGTAGATGTACAACCAGGGATCCTGGGCAGGGAATCCGGGCGGTATGGCAAGGCCGAGCAAGCCGCCTTCGCCATCGGTACCCTGGACGTTGGGAATGACGCCCAATGTCTTCTTTACGCCTGACACCGGATTCAAGGCAACAATATCGTGCGCGTCGCGACGGCTGTAAATGAGCGATCCGTCGGGCAGCGCTGCCAGGCCCCATGGAATATCGGTCTCGGTCGTTACCTGAGCCGTCGAGCAGATCACATCGGTGCAAGCAGTACCGGTGGTCAGCGCCAAGGTAACCGAGCGTGCTGAAACGTTGCCTTGCCCGTCACGCGCCGCGACGGTGTATTGGTATGTTGTGGCGGGGGCCAGGCCGGCATCGGTGTAACCCAGCGTGGCGCTCGTGCCGACCGCGACGTTGTTGCGGTAGACGTTATAGCCGGTGACAGCGACATTGTCACTGGATGCGGCCCAGTTCAGTGTCGCAGTGGTCCCGCTGACGGTGCCCCGCAGTCCGGTGGGAACGGATGGCGCCTGGGTATCCGCCTGGCATTGTGGCACCGTCACCTGCAGCGAGGTGCTGGCCTGCGACACGTTACCGGCGGCATCCCGGGCGTTGACGTACACACCCCAGTTCGCCCCTGGTGTCAGCACCAGCTGGGCAGTGAGCGTACTGGCGTTCACCGTGCCGAGGGCTTGTCCGTCGCGATATATGTCGTAATAGGCGATGCCGACGTTGTCCGTCGACGCCTTCCAGGCGAGCGTGGCGGACCTGCAGGTCAAGGCGCTGATCGTCAAACCGCTGGGCGGTGTGGGCGGCTGGGTGTCCGTTGCTGGCGGCACAACGTTGCCAACTGACCATTGCTGGTGGGCACTCCCTTCGCAGCGCCAAATATCGATGCCGGTGCCGTTGGCGATGGCGGCGCCTTTCACCGTCAGGCAAAGCCCGGATTGTGGATTGATGATGGTTCGGTCGGACCTGAGCGTCCACTTTTGATTGGCGCCGCCATGACATGTGTACGATTGCACGATGGCCCCGGGGTGGGTACTTGCACTGCGAACATCGAGGCAGCGGGCCCCATCGAAGGTTCTGAGTTCACCCGCAGCCGTGAAATCCCACCTCTGGTTGGCGCCGCCATGGCAATCGAAGATGATGGCGGCCGTACCGGGCTGCTGGCTGCCGTTGGCGACGTCCAGACAACGCTGCGAAGCGCCACTGACCAAGGTTGCGGGGGTTGCCGCCTGCGCTGGCGCGGCGCAGGCGGCACCCAGCCCGAGAATGGCATGCAGTACCGTCCAGCGGCTTGCGGGAATTTTTTTGGTCGCGCGCCGGGTGGTCGCTGCGGCCGTGGCTTGCACTGATAAATCGAAGCAATGGGGGATCAGGTCGGTGCTCATGAGATTCATCCTTATAGGTTCGCAGACCGTGGCGCGCCCGTACGTCATTTGCGCTGGAAACAGGTAGCAGCAAACCAATAAGGTACCGCACGATCGCCGCGCACAATTGCGTTGCTATAAAAATATTTCTTCTGTCAATCCCCACGTGCGGGCTGGGCGACGTCGGGCTTGAGCCCGCGTGAATTAGCGTTCGTGCGAAACACGATCGGCTGCTCGATCAGATTGGCGTTATCCAGCCCCGGCGCTCCCTGGCTGGCGAATCGGATGACTTTGTCGATGCTGCAGGATGGCGGGCGCTGCCGTGCGCAGGTCTCGGGCGGCGCGCATATGGCGGATTACGCTTCGCTAATCCGTCCTACGTGGTTGCGCGGTCACGCACGCGCGCTGGCCATCGCTTAGCCGGGGAGACACGTAGGGCGGATTAGGCGGGACGCCGTAATCCGCCATCGACGCGCCGTCGGCGGCGCGTTACTGTGCTGCGGCGATCAGGTGTGCCGCCGCCTTGTCGAAGGCGGTCGTGTCGATATCGTCAAGCTCTAGCAGCGTGGCTTCGCCGAATTTGACGAAGTTGCGGTCGATCGAGCGCAGGTAAGCGGGGTCGTAGTGCCGCTCGAGCAATTCCTCGACCAGCGGCGCCATCTGCCCGCCATCGGACATCGATTGCCAGCGGTTGATCGTTTCGCGCCCATGCAATGCCGTCAAATGCTCCAGCTGCTCGTTCAACGACGCCGGACTGACCAGGAAGTGCTGATAATCCTCCATCAGCAAACGCACCCGGTTGGCGCGCGACAAAGTCAGCGAGATACACTCCGACGCCCGCATCGTCTCCATCAACGCGGCCGGCACGCGTAGATTGCCGACCTTCTTGCTTTCCGACTCCACAAACACAGGCAGCGCCGGATCAAAGCGCCGCAGCTTGGCCCAGATCGCCGTCTCGAACGCCTTCTGGCTTGGCTGCGGCTGGCTGGGCAGATTGCCCAGCACCGAACCCCGGTGCGCGGCAAGCTGTTCCAGGTCCAGTACCTGCGCGCCATGCGCGTCCAGCACCTCCAGCAAACGGCTCTTGCCGCTGCCGGTTGTACCGCACACGACCTTGAAGCGCAGCGGCGGCGCCACTTCCAGCGCGGCGCTGACGTGCCCGCGGAATGCCTTGTAGCCGCCGTCGAGCTGCACCACCGGCCAGCCGACCTTGGCCAGGATGTGCGCCATCGAACCGCTGCGGTTGCCGCCGCGCCAGCAATAGATCAGCGGCCGCCATTCGCGCGGCTTGTCCAGCCACAGCTGCTCGAGGTGGTTGGCAATATTGGCCGCCACCAGCGCCGCGCCGACCTTCTTGGCCTCGAACGAATTGACCTGCTTGTACATGGTGCCGACGCGGATGCGTTGCTCGTCGTCGAGCACCGGTGCGTTGATGGCGCCGGGTAGGTGGTCGAGCGCGTATTCCGACGGGCTGCGCGCGTCGATGATGGCGTCGAAACTGCTCAGCTGCTGGAGCACGTCGTCGATGCCGAGAATTTCCGGATACTTCATTTTGCCTTGATGGTTTTTTGCAATACGGGCCAGATATTGGCCAGGATGGTGGGGTGTGCCTGGGCCAGCGGGTGCAGGCGGTCGGCCTGGAACAGCTGGGTTTTGTCGGCGACGCCTTCAAGCATGAACGGCACCAGCGGAGCGTTGAATTCCTTGCTCAGCGCGCCATACATGGCGAAGAATTTTTCCGAGTAATCGCGTCCGTAGTTCGGCGGAATCCGCATGCCGACCAGCATCACCCTGGCGCCGGCCTTGGCGGCTGCCTCGTGCATGGCGCGCAGATTGGCCTCGGCGGCATTGACCGGCAGCCCACGCAGGCCGTCGTTGGCGCCCAGCTCGATGACCACCAGCGCCGGGTTGTACTTGGCCAGCAACGCCGGCAGCCGGGTGCGGCCGCCGCTGGTGGTCTCGCCGCTGACGCTGGCGTTGACCAGCACGGCGTCGATTTTCTCGTCCTTGAGTTTCTTCTCGGCCAGCGCGACCCAGCCGGCGCCGCGCGCCAGGCCGTATTCGGCCGACAGGCTGTCCCCGAGCACAAGCACGGTTTTTGGTGCAGAATGGGCGCTCGCCGCTGCCGATAACAGGAGCAGGGCGGCCAGTACGTGTACACTTAGTTTCTTCGATAAATCCGTTACCAACTTACTCAATACATTTCGCATGCCCGATTTCCCTAAAGCGTCTTCCAATTTTGTTCCCGATAGTCCCGGCGGTTATAGCACGACGGCTGCCGCGCAGCCGGCGTCCCAGCTAAACAATCCAGCCATCGCCGTCAGCGGCCTGGCCAAGCGGGTCGCCGATGCCAGCGGCGAACTGACGATTTTGCACGAGGTGGATTTTACCGTGCAAAAAGCCGAGACGCTTGCCATTGTAGGCGCTTCCGGATCGGGCAAGTCCACTTTGCTCGGTTTGCTGGCCGGTCTGGACACGCCGAGCGCCGGCAAGGTGGTGCTCGATGGCGTGGACATCTACGCGCTCGACGAGGACGGCCGCGCCGCGCTGCGCAAGGAAAAACTGGGCTTCGTGTTCCAGTCGTTCCAGTTGCTGGCGCATTTGACGGCGGTTGAAAATGTCATGTTGCCATTGGAACTGAGCGGCGCGACCCATGCCCGCGATAAGGCCGAGGCGATGCTGGACCGGGTGGGGCTGTCGAGCCGGTTGAAACATTATCCCAAGTATCTGTCCGGCGGCGAGCAGCAGCGCGTGGCACTGGCGCGCGCGTTTGTCACCGAGCCGCCGCTGCTGTTTGCCGACGAGCCGACCGGCAGCCTGGACGCCGCGACCGGCGAATCGGTCATCAAATTGATGTTCGAATTGAACCGTCAGCACGGCTCGACGTTGGTGCTGGTCACGCACGACCAATCGATGGCCGCGCGTTGCGGCCGTACCATCACCATCGCCGCCGGCCGCCTGGTATAAAAAGCGGCGTCGGCGGCGGCGTCACGTTACCTTCCGTGATGCTGCACCATCCGGTTCAACGCCACCCGGATCGCCGGTATCAATTCGCCGGCGGTCAATCCGATCGGCCCGGCGCCATCGGCGACCAGCACATCGGCCGCCATGCCGTGCAGCCAGACGGCCCCCAGCGCCGCCTCCCATTGCGGCCAGCCCTGCGCCATCAACCCGCCGCATAAGCCCGCCAGCACATCGCCGGTACCGGCCGTCGCCAACGCCGGGTTGCCGGTCGTGTTGATGACCACCGCGCCGGTGGGCGCGGCGATCACCGTCCCCGATCCTTTCAGCACCACCACCGCGTTCAACGACGCCGCCAATTTGCGCGCCGCCAGCACCCGGTCCGCCTGCACCTCGCCAACCGAACACTCCAGCAAGCGCGCCGCTTCCAGCGGATGCGGCGTCAGCAGCGCCGGATGCTTGCGCCCCGCCAGCGCCTCGCGTAATGTTGGCGTGGCCGCGATCAGGTTGAGCGCGTCCGCATCGGCCAGCAATGCGCCATCGCAGGCGATCGCGCGCGCCAGCAGTGCGGCTGCGGCGGACGACGCCCCCAGCCCCGGTCCGATCACCAGGACGGCAGTTTCCAGATCGAAATCAACGGCGCCTCGACACATCAGTTCCGGCTGGCCGGCGTCGCACGGCAGCGGTTCGCCGACAAACAGCGCGTACACGCGGCCGGCGCCGCTATGCAGCGCGGCGCGCGAGGCCAGCAGCGGCGCCCCGGCCATGCCGGGCGCGCCACCGATCACCGCCACGTTGCCGTAGCTGCCCTTGTGCGAACTATGCTGGCGCGGCCGCAGATGGCGCGAAAACAATTTGACGTCATTCACGTGCATGCTCGCCGGCGGGAACAGCGCGGCGTCGATCTCCAGCCGCGAGACGTCCACCAGGCCGGCGTAGTCGCGGCCCTCGCAGGTGTGCAGGCCCGGCTTGTCGCCGATAAAGGTGATGGTGTGGGTGGCGCGTACCGCCACGCCGTCCGGCCCGACGACGGCGCCGGTGTCGGCGTCCAGGCCGCTGGGCACGTCCAGCGCCAGTACCTGGCACGTGAGCTGGTTGACCGCCTCCACCAGCGAGCGCATCGCGCCGTTCAACGGGCGTTTCAGGCCGATGCCGAACAGGCCGTCGACCACCAGGTTCCAATCGGTGCCGGCCACCAGCGCCCCGGCGCTGCCGGTCGTCCCGTCCGCGGCGCCGGCAGCATCGCCATCGGTGACGTCGGCGAAGACTGCATCGCTGACCTGGGCCCGTTGCAGCGCGGTCGCGCGCTCGGCCGAGGGCTCGGCGGTCGGCGGGTAGTGCAGGATCGTCACGCTGGCGCCGGCGTGGGCCAGGTGGGCGGCCGCCTCGAGCGCGTCGCCGCCGTTGTTGCCGGGACCGGCCAGCACCAGCACCCTGGCGTGGTTGGTGGAGAAAGGCAGCATGTCGAGCGCGGCGTTGGCGCCGGACTGGCCCGCGCGCTGCATCAGCGCGCCGTCCGGCAGTACCGCTGCGGCGGCGTGTTCGATGGCGCGGATTTCAGCGACGGAATAGAGTCTGTTCATGGTGGCATCTTAGCATCAAAATTTGTCCGGGCACGGCAAGAACGCCGCTTCCCCGCGCGCGCCCTACCCACTACAATAGGCGCTTCACTTGGCGTTTTGAGGCAGGCATGGATTGGCAATTCTGGATCGACCGCGGCGGCACGTTCACCGACATCGTGGCGCGTCCGCCCGATGGCCGCTTGCGCACGCTGAAGCTGTTGTCCGAGAATCCGGAACACTACCCCGACGCCGCCATCGCCGGCATCCGCCAGATGATGGGCGTGGCCACGGGTCAGCCTATCCCGGTGGCGCAGATCGGCGCCGTCAAGATGGGCACCACGGTGGCCACCAACGCGCTGCTCGAGCGCAAGGGCGAGCCGACCGCGCTGGCCATCACGCGCGGCTTCCGTGACGCGTTGCGCATCGCCTACCAGAACCGTCCACGGCTGTTCGACCGCCACATCGTGCTGCCCGAGCTGCTGTATCACCACGTGATCGAAATCGACGAGCGCGTCGGCGCCCACGGCGACATCGTGGCCGCGCTCGATCTCGACGCCGCCTGCGCCGGCCTGCAGGCCGCGTACGACCAGGGCGTGCGCTCGCTGGCGGTGGTCTTTATGCACGGCTACCGTTACCACGACCACGAAAACCAGGTGGCCGAGGCCGCCCGCGCCATCGGCTACACGCAGGTGTCGGTGTCGCACCAGGCCAGCCCGATGATGAAGCTGGTCGCGCGCGGCGACACCACCGTGGTCGACGCCTACCTGTCGCCCATCCTGCGCCGCTACGTCGACCAGGTGGCGCATGAGATGCCGGGCGTGAACCTGCAGTTCATGCAGTCGAGCGGCGGCCTGACGGACGCGCGCGCCTTCCAGGGCAAGGACAGCATCCTCAGCGGGCCTGCCGGCGGCATCGTCGGCATGGTGCGCGCCAGCAAGCTGGCCGGCTTCGACAAGGTGATCGGCTTCGACATGGGCGGCACCTCGACCGACGTGTCGCATTACTCCGGCCAGTTCGAGCGGGTGTTCGAAACCCAGGTGGCCGGCGTGCGCATGCGCGCGCCGATGATGAGCATACACACGGTGGCGGCTGGCGGCGGGTCGATCCTGCACTTCGACGGCAGCCGCTACCGCGTCGGCCCGGACAGCGCCGGCGCCAATCCGGGGCCGGCCAGCTACCGGCGCGGCGGGCCGCTGGCGGTCACCGACTGCAACGTCATGCTCGGCAAGATCCAGCCGCAGCATTTTCCGCAGCTGTTCGGCAGCGACGGCCGCCAGGCGCTCGACGCCGAGACCGTGCGCGCCAGGTTTGCCGGGCTGGCGGCGCAAATCGCCGCCGCCACAGGCCTGGAAACGACCGCCGAGCAGGTCGCCGAGGGCTATCTCGACATCGCGGTCGGCAACATGGCCAACGCGATCAAGCAGATCTCGGTGCAGCGCGGGCACGACGTGACCGACTACACGCTCACCAGCTTTGGCGGCGCCGGCGGCCAGCATGCCTGCCTGGTGGCCGACGCTCTGGGCATGAAAACGGTGTTCGTCCACTCGCTGGCCGGTGTGATGTCCGCCTACGGCATGGGCCTGGCCGACCAGACCGCGATGCGCGAGGCCGCCGTCGAGTCGCGTCTGACGGAGCAGCTGCAACCCGACCTGATCAACCGTCTCAATGCGCTGGGCGAACAGGCCCGCGCCGAGCTGCATCGCCAGGGCGTGGCCGATGAGCGCATCGCGCTGATACGGCGCGTGCATCTGCGCTACGAAGGCACCGATTCGGCGCTGATCGTGCTATTCGATACCAACGACAGCATGCAGTCGCAGTTCGAAGCCGCCTACCGCAAGCGCTATTCCTTCCTGATGGAGGGTAAGGCGCTGGTCGTCGAGGCGGTGTCGGTGGAGGCGGTCGGCAAATCCGACGCGCCGGCCGAACACGTCGAGCCGGCG